>Ga0315273_10014256_pt1 | contig 10236 bp, 8 predicted proteins | sample YL17G02_0_MG_FD_205753 | JGI IMG/M metagenome (GOLD analysis project Ga0315273, IMG submission 205753) | Sediment microbial communities from Yellowstone Lake, YNP, Wyoming, USA - YL17G02_0 | ecosystem: Environmental > Aquatic > Freshwater > Lake > Sediment | place: USA: Wyoming | collected... | reverse complement strand
GGCCTCGCTCGTCCTCCAGAACGCCGAGACCATCAGGCTCACCACCCCGCAGGGAGAGGCCGCCTCGGTGGCCACGCTCAAGCCCGGCGATGAGGTGCTGGTGCACCTGGCCGCCGGCGGTCGACACTTCGGCATGGCGATCGCGGAGACGATCACCGAGAAGTGAGCTAGTACGCGCCTCCGCCTCCCGCGGGGAGGATGGTGAACGGGCTCCTCAGGCCGAACTCGTGCATAGCGCCTTGCTGGTTCGCCGCGCTCACCACCAGGAGGTAATCCCCCGGATCCAATCCATCCGCGATCTCCCATTGCACGGTGTAGTACGGGTAGCCTGAGCTGGCTGCATGGTCGCGTGCCAGGTGGATCGTGCCAGCGGTGAGATGCACGGTATGTGCGTAGGGGAAGGAGACCGGTGTCTCCGGTTCGGCGGCGGGCCGCAGCTCGAACCTCACGTCGAAGGTCTGCCCGCTGGGGGTGAGCGAGGCGTCGAGCCGCATCGCGTCCAGGGTGACGTAGGCGAATCCGGGGCCGGCGGCGGAGCCTTCCGTGATGCTCATCCAGGGGCCATCCAGCGTGTCGGCCAGCTCCTTCACGGCCGGCCCGGCGAGAGCGACGGGCGCGCCGCTGGGCTGGATGAACCCGCGGTAGACGAACACCGCAATCTGCTCGCGGGTCACCTCCCGGCCAGGCACGTAGTTCCCATCCTCATAGCCCTGCACGATGTGATGATCTGCGCAGGCCTTGATGTACTTGGCCGCCCAGTGGTCCTTGGGCACGTCTAGGAATGGGGGCTTGGTCACAGTTGGGAGTCCGAACTTCAGGGCGTTGGCCATGAAGACCGCCATCTGGTCCCGCGTCACGATGTTGCCGGGCCAGTACTTGCCGTCCGGGTACCCCTGCACCACGCCGTGATCCACGCAGGCCTTGATCTCCGGCGCGGCCCAGTGCTTGGCGGGCACATCCGGGAATATCGGCCCGGTGGGGGTCGCGAGGTCGTAGTCAGTGGCGCGGGCGACGTAGACCGCCATGGCATCGCGGCCTACTGTTAGCAGCGGGCGGTAGTCGGACGCTCCGAAGCCCGACACGATGGCCGGCGCACGGCCGGCGCACTCCTCGACGTAGAAGCGCGACCACTCCGAGTTGGTGGATTTCTGCACATCCTGGAAGCGGCTGACGGTGATCTCATCGGCTATGCGCTCGCCAGGGATCGGCGTCGCCAGCAGCGACAGAATCCAGTCGCTACTGGCCCCGTCGGTCCGGCCTGGATCCGTTGGCGTCGCGTTCTGTGGGTAAGAGAGCGTTGTCCAGGGAGGCCCCACGATGTCGAAGTCGACGGCGATGCCGCCTCCGGGCGCGACGTCACCGAGCAAGGGAGCAGCCTCGATCTGCCAGCGGTCGTTCTCGGTCGCCGGCGTTAGTTGGTACCCCTGCATGGCGTGCCAGGTGGTCGTCCCCGTGTTGACGAGGCCGACGGTGCAGGCGCCCTTCTGGCCCCACGCCAGCGACTGCGACAGGACTCCGCTCACATCGTACTCGGCGCCTTCCAGAGAGGCCGGCATGCGCATCAGCGTGTCGGCGATGCGAGCGCGGTAGCCATCCAGGGCCTGCTCCACCTGAGTCAGGCAGCCTGGACCCTCGGCGATGCCGGCGAAGTGCTGAGATCGATAGGCCGCGTCGACGGCGTAGGTTGGCGTGTCGCTCTTGATCTCCGCCAACAGCGCGTCGGCGTCGTCCGCCCACGCCACCATCTGGGACAAGTTGGTTTCCCTCGCCTCTCGCGATAGCCGCTCCAGGGTTGCAGCATACCGGTGGTCCCAGATTCCCTGACTCCCCCATTCGTATCTGAGGGTCGGCACCGGGCCGGCGGGCGAGGGATAGGTGTAGCGCCAGTGGTTGTTGAACGGGCTGTAGGGGAACGGATCGAAAATGCCGCCGTCGAGCCAATCGTAGTGCCACTCCCAGGCGCCGCCACCGCGCTTGTGCCCACTGGTTCCATAGCCCGCATACTTGAGCTGATAGAAGCCATAGACGAAGCGCAGATCCCCTCCGGTGTTATAGAACCAGTTCGGTTTATCATCGGCGACCGCTCCGGCGATGAGCCCGGCAGACAAGGGCCAGGGGTGAGTCTGCATGGTGTCGAGCGCATCGGCGAAGGGAGTATAGTCCACGCCCTCCTCTTCATCCGCCATCACCGTCACCGTCGTCACCGCCCCGGGCACCTGCTGGGCGAGGAGGCAGTAGGACATGGTGTCCGCGAAGTTGCGGTTCCAGGAGGCGATCATGCTTTCCCGCGGCTCATCCACAAGGTACATCGCGAGGGGGGCGTCGTTTGTGTCGCTCCAGCCCACTATCCCCGCCAGCGCCTGCTTATAGGTGGTGTTGAACGTGGCGCTGAACTCGGAGACTTCGTCCATGAGCTGATTGGCGGTGTTGAGCGTACCAACTTGACCTACCCAGTCGCCGCCGAAACCCACCTCCCTCATGGCGGTGAGGTAGCGATCCATCTCGCTAGTGTCCATCTTCACCAGGTGCCCCAGTCCGTCCAGTGTGACCCTCGGCCCGGGGAACTGGAGCGCGTTGTAGCCGTGCCTCCTCATGTCCACGAAGTCAGCCCGCAGCATGGCGTCGCCGGCGCCGGCGAGAGCGGGGAAGTCGCTGAAGCAGTAGCGCTCATCCGGCGACATGTAGTACCAGCCGAAGGCCATGTCGTTCGCGGGATCGAGCTGGATGGGCCAGACTTCGAGCGTTAGCGGGATGGGGAGCTGTCGCGCCGATGTCTTCAGAATCACGATACCGGTGTACGTGCCCGGGGCCGCGCTCATGGGAACGTGGAGCGTCAGCCAGAACTGCTTCGTGACCTGGGCCGGAACCGGTATCGGGAAGCTCTTCTGAAGTAGCCGCGGCTTCCACGTCAGCACGCCGGAGCCGAAGAACTCCGAATCGGGCGTCGCCAGGTAGCGGACGTACTGCACCTCGATCTCGGAGGCGTCGATGGTGTGGCCCAACCCGTCGGTGAGGTCGCCGGCCTCAACGGTCAAGTCGGTCAGATTTCCCAAGGGCCGGATGGCAAAGGTCACGGGGCGGTATTCCCCCAGAGAGGCGGAGGCCGACAGCGCCAGCGCGGGCGGCGGCGAAGGCGGCAGCGTGTCCGGATAGCATGGATCCATGGTGGCTACGGGCCACGCGGCGTAACCCCTCGCGGTCTCCTCCGGCATGGGCTCGAAAGTCAAGTCCTGGGGCGGGTTGATGTAGTAGGAGGACTCGAACTGCTTCTGTCGGTCCTTTTCGAGGGCGGTAATCCGCCCTTCCATCTCCGACGTCACGGCAGTGGGGTACACGATCAGGGCGTAGACCCAGGCGCTGGTAAAGCGCAGGTCGAGGGCGCCATCGGCCACTGCCGTCGGGAAGGTGTAGGCGGGATAGTTGGCGGCCTCATACTGCTCCCAGGCAGGGCTGCTGAATGGGTAGTCATCTTCCAGGCCGCGGTAGTAGAAGTCCGTGCTGTAGAAACGCGTCGCATCCATCGGGACATTCACTTTGAGTTCATCTTCGGCCCAGATCTGCCATCCCCGCACCGGCATGTTGCTGGAGTTCCCGGAGCGGGCAATGACGTAGACCTCGTACGTGCCGTTCGGCACGCGGACGCGGAAATCAAAATCGGAGCCGTTCGGGAAGCACCGGTTGCTGCACGGGATGCCCCGCACGTAGTCTCGGGTGAGGTTGTCGGGGCCGCCCTGGTCTTCGTTGTACCGGGGCTGATCGTCCGTGAACCCGAACGGCTTGGTGCTGGCGTCTACCGGGTAGACGTCTGAGGCCGAGACACCAAAGAAGTCCCGCCAGCGCGGCGACGAGGTCGGCCCGAAATCGAACTTCCAGATGTTCCTCGCCGCGTCGAACTGAGGGTCATCCTGCACGGTCTCCAGGCGAATGTAGTCGATGTACATGGTGATCGGCGAGCTGAAACCCGAGATCCAGAAATCGAAACGCTGGATGTCCGCCGGGTCGACGTAGCCGCTATCATTGCGGGCCAGGTTCCAGAGATCCACCTCGACGACGTTAGGCCCTGGGATGAGCGCTTTGCCGAAGTAGGTCCGGTTCTCATAGCCGGGCTGTGAATCCGATATCTCGAGGTTGAACGTTACCGCGAAGCTGTTGGGATTGTAGATGTCCATCTTGACGACGTCGTAGGCCGACCAGTCGTGGGAGGCGAACAGCGCCAGCGTCATGCCAGGATAGGAGACGGCAGGAAGGTCCATCTTGCAGCCATAGACGCCGCTGGTGGCATAGGTGGAGGCGCGGGAGAGCGTGGCCGGGGAGGGCGCGCCGGAGTCCGGGTTGCCGGGATTGCAGGGGTCGATGCATCCTGTCGCCTCCCACTGAGCCAGATCCCCATCGGTCTCGAAGTTGGAGATCACGTACTCCGCCGCGAGGGAGGCCACTGCCGAAAAAGCGAGTACCACCAGAACCACAACGCCGACACGCACTCCGCGCATCCCCGCCTCCAGGCCTGGTATCGGCCTTGCGCCGCCGCGCGGTCTCACAGGTTACGGCGCCAAAGTGCTCACCTCAACGGGAAGCGCGACGCAGGCGGGGCTATCTTACGCCGGAGGCGGCGCGCGAGCAAGAGCGAGCGGGCCGCCTCAAGGCCGAGGCGGACGATCGGAAGCCGGCGACAGGGCTTCGACAAGATCGTCCAGGAAGCTCAACAGGCTGCCCGCCTCGCGCGGCGGCGCACCCGCCAGCGCCCTGGTAGCGGATCGATCGCGGGCCGGCTCACTCCTGGTGTCGGTCTGAGCTACGTCCTCCCGCCCGGTGTCCCGCGCGGAGGCGGAGCTCAGATGCGACATAAGTCTCTCTAGCCCCTCATCCCTTCTGCGGGACGCCGCAGTGACAGGCTTGGATCGCCTGCTAACCGGAAGACGCCCGATAGCCAGCTCACCCTCCCGGTTGCCGTCCAGGACCTCGTTAACACCAGGTTTCGCGGCTTTCAGCCGCTCGCACTCGGCGGCCGCAGCCTGATACTCGGCCTGGACGATGGAGAGGAGGTGCTCTAGCCGCCGCAGGCGTTCTGTCGCGCGCCGCCGCAGTTCCGCCATCGGCGGAGCCGCTGGGACTCCGCGCGGTGGCGGCGAGGGCTCGGCCGATGCGACGGGTTCGGTTTTCGGGCTGCGGTGCGGCCTTTTCGCCTCGTGCTTACGTCTTGGTCTGTCATGCTGCAGCATGGGCTCCCTCCAGTGGCGCGCGGAGTCCTCGGAAGTGGTGAACAGACAGGGGCGCCGCCCGTTCCGGGGGGCGGCGAGTCCAGCCTAGCCCGCGGGCGGGCTGCGGTCAAGCCCGGTTGCGGCGCTGGGTCCGAAGTTCGTCACAAGGCCCCGGTCGTCCGCGCGGGTGGCAGGAAGGATTTCCGCGTTTTCCGCGGAGGCGAGGGAACATTTTCGCGCTCCCGTTCGTCTCATGAGGTGACTCCTCCCAAAGTATCTGCCGCTTCGCAGCGCGCAGCCCTGAAACCAAATCATCCCGCTAGACGTACCAGTAGGCGACGGGCTCCGGGAGGGTCGGACCATGGCACGGACGCACACTCACATGAAGAAGCAACGGAACGACAGGGAGAGACTGGAGGCCTTGGTGGCCACCGATTCCGCGTCCTATCAGATCAGCGCGGACGAGGCCGCCATGCTGGATCAGTCAGGACTGCCTTTGCCGGTCGACCAGCCGGAACGGGAGCGCGCGAGCGCGGCTCAGGCCGACGCCTCGCTTCCGACCGGTCATAGCCCGGAGTGCCCGCGGGCGCGGGCGGCTCAGCAACTGGCGCGTCAGGCCGAAGAGGAGGCCAGGAAGTACCTCCACCTGGCCGCTTCCGTCACCGCCGATCTGAGGACGAACCGGATCAGGCAGCGACTAGGCTGGATGTTGACAGATGGGGCGAGCGGGGAGACGCCTGAGTAGCCCGCCTGCTTATCCAGCTAGCGGGAGTGCGCCAGGGCGGTCCGCAAGGGCCGCCCTGAACTTTTCCGGCCGGGCCGCGCGGCGTCGCGTCCGGGTCGCACAACCGTCCGCTTCGCTTGACACCGGTGGGCAAACAGGTAGAATACGGGCTGCGCAGCAGTTCACCCACGGTGAGCGTTCAGGCTGTCGCACCAGTTGCTCCGATTAACGCCGCCGGGCGCGGCGACTCAATCAGGGAGTCAGAGAACATGGGCAAGGCGAAGTTTGAGCGGACCAAGCCGCATGTAAACGTGGGCACGATCGGGCACGTGGATCACGGCAAGACCACGCTGACGTCGGCGATCACGAACACCCTGGCGAAGGCGGGGCTGGCGAAGGCGCTGGCTTACGAGCAGATCGACTCGGCGCCGGAGGAGAAGGAGCGGGGACTGACGATCCAGATCTTCCACGCCGAATACGAGACCGAGAAGCGCCATTATGCGCACATAGACTGCCCGGGGCATGCCGATTACATCAAGAACATGATCACGGGAGCGGCGCAGATGGATGGCGCCATTCTGGTGGTGTCGGCGGCGGACGGCCCCATGCCCCAGACCCGGGAGCACATCCTGCTGGCGCGGCAGGTGAACGTGCCGGCGATCGTGGTATTTCTGAACAAGCTCGACATGCTGGACGACCCGGAGCTGCTGGAGCTGGTGGAGATCGAGGTGCGGGATCTGCTGGGCAAGTACGAGTTCCCGGCGGATGATATTCCGGTGGTGGCGGGGTCGGCGGTGAAGGTGTTGGAGTGCGGGTGCGCGAAGCGGGAGTGCCAGTGGTGCGGGGCGATCTGGAAGCTGATGGATGCGGTGGACAACTACATTCCGACCCCGGAGCGGGCGGTGGACCAGCCGTTCCTGCTGGCGATCGAGGACGTGTTCACCATCACCGGGCGGGGGACGGTGGTGACGGGCCGGATCGAGCGGGGGATGGTGAAGGTGGGGGAAGAGGTAGAGATCGTAGGGCTGCACCTGGAGACGCGCAAGGTAGTGGCGACGGGAGTGGAGATGTTCCGGAAGCTGCTGGATCAGGGGCAGGCGGGAGATAACGTGGGGGTGTTGCTGCGGGGGGTCGACCGCAAGGACGTGGAGCGGGGCCAGGTGTTGGCGAAGCCGGGCTCGATCCCGCCCCACGCCAAGTTCGAGGCGAACGTGTACGTGTTGAGCCAGGCGGAAGGGGGCCGGCACAAGGCTTTCTTTGACGGATACCGGCCCCAGTTCTACTTCCGGACCACGGACGTGACGGGAGTGATCAAGCTGCCGGAGGGCCGGGAGATGGTGATGCCCGGGGACAACGTGACCATGGAAGTGGAACTGATCCAGCCGATTGCGATGGAAGAGGGGCTGCGGTTTGCGATTCGGGAAGGCGGCCGCACCGTGGGCGCCGGCGTCGTGGTGAAGGTGGTGCAGTAGATCTCCGACCTCGGGGGGAGACCGCCGGGACGAGGATGAGCAACGAGACGGTGAGCGCGGCGCGAGCGCGCAGCGCCTTTGGAGGATAGTGGATGCGGAGAACTGAGAAAAGAGGGCCGGGCGAGCGGATACGGATTCGCTTGAAGGCCTTCGATCACCGGTTGCTGGATCAGTCGGCGGTGCGGATCGTGGATACCGCGCGTCGAACCGGGGCGCGGATTGCAGGACCGATCCCTCTGCCCACGGAGATCAACAAGTTCTGCGTCATCCGCTCTCCGTTCATCGACAAAGAGTCGATGGAGCATTTCGAGATGCGGACGCACAAGCGGCTGATCGATATCCTGGAGCCGAGCCCGGAGACGATCAATGCGTTGATGCGCATCGATCTGCCGGGCGGCGTTGACATCGAGATCAAGCTGTAGCGGGGCCACTCCGGCGGGCTAGTCGCCTGCCGGACCACTCCCGGTGACGGTCGGAAGACAAGATGGTAGAGGAACTGCGTTGAAAGCTGTCCAGAAGGCCCTGTTGGGCCGCAAACTAGGGATGACGCAGGTTTTCGGCGAGAACGGACGGGCGCACGCCGTAACGGTGGTCCTGGCCGGCCCTTGTCACGTGGTGCAGCGCAAGACCGCGGAGAAGGACGGCTACGACGCGCTCCAACTCGGGTTCGACGAAGTCCCGGCGAAGCGACTGAACAAGCCGCGCCTGGGTCATCTGAAGAAGGCCGGCGCGGAGATGCCACCGGTGCGCCATCTGGCCGAGTTTCGGCTCACCGATTGCGACGCCTATGCCATCGGGGCGAAGATCGGCGCCGAGATTTTCGAGGTCGGCGAGACGGTCGACGTGACCGCCACTTCGAAAGGCAAGGGCTTCGCCGGGGTGCAGAAGCGCTATCACTTCAGCGGCGGCCCGGCCAGCCACGGCTCGATGTCTCACCGCCGCCCCGCCTCCAGCGGCGCGACGGACGCGGCGCGCACCTTCAAGGGGTGGCGCAAGCCGGGCCACATGGGCAATGTGAGAGTGACGGTGAAGGGGCTGCAGGTCGAGATGGTGGACACCGAAAAGGGCGTGATCGCCCTCCACGGGTCGGTCCCGGGTCCTATCGGATCTCTGGTGATGGTCACTCGCCGGGCGCCCGTCGGCAAGCAGGCCAAGGAGGGCGAGTAACCATGGCGACGCTTCCCATTCATAGTGTCAGCGGGACGCAGGCAGGCGAGATGGAGCTTCCCGCGTCGATCTTCGGGGAGGGGGCCAACGCCGCCGTGCTGCATCAGGTCGTGACCGCCGAGCTGGCCGCGAAGCGGCAGGGAACGGCGAGCACGAAGACCCGATCGGAAGTGGCCGGAAGCACCCGGAAGCTGTGGCGGCAGAAGGGCACGGGCCGCTCCCGGGTGGGCGACCGCACGCCGCCGGGCCGCGTTGGCGGGGGATTGGTGACAGGTCCGCGCCCGCGGGATTATCGCCAGCGGATGGGCAAGTCGCTGAAGGGCGCGGGTCTCCGCGCGGCGCTTGAGGCGCAGGCGGCGGCGGGCAGCGTCATGCTGGTGGAGCCGTTCGAGCTGACAGAAGCCAAGACGAGGGCGCTGGTCACGGTGATGACGGCGCTGGGCGGGGCGCGAGGCGCGCTGCTGGTGCTGGGACAGCCCAGCGAGATCATTGTCCGATGCGGCCGCAATCTCCCCGATTTCCGGGTGGTGGACGCAGCGAGGGTGAACGCCTACGACGTGATCTCCGCGCGGAAAGTGGTGATCGTCACGGACGCGCTGCCGCAGTTGGAGGCGCGAGTTTCATGAAAGACCATCGCAGCATTTTGGTTCGTCCCATCTTGACCGAGAAGAGCGTGACACAGACCACCAGGCGCAAGTACACCTTTGAGGTGGCGAAGGGCGCCACCAAGGTCGAGATTCAACAGGCGGTGGAGAAGATCTTCTCCGGCACGCGGGTGTCGAAGGTGAACACCCTCACGGTGAAGGGTAAGCGCAGGAGAATGGGCGGCTACGGGCGCCGACGGGGCCGGGCCGAGGGCCACACCGTCTCCTGGAAGAAAGCGATCGTGACTCTGAGCGCAGGCACTATCCCTGCCTTCGAGGGTCTGTGATGAGCGCCATGGCAGTGATGGGTGAAGGAGCAGATCGTGGCGGTTAAGGGATACAAGCCATTCACGCCCAGCCGGCGGCACATGACGCGAGACGACCGGAGCGAGCTGACGGGCAAGGAGCCGGAGAAGAGCCTTCTGGCGCCGCTGCAGCGCAGCGGGGCGCGGGATAACACCGGCCAGGTCAGCGTGCGATTCCGGGGGGGCGGCCACAAGCGGCAGTACCGGATCATCGACTTCCGCCGCACCAAGGATATGGTGCCGGCGAAGGTGGCGAGCCTGGAGTACGACCCGAACCGGTCGGCGCGCATCGCGCTGCTGCACTACGCGGACGGCGAGAAGCGCTACATCCTCGCTCCCCAGGGGCTGAGCACAGGCGATATGGTGATGTCGGGGACCGCCATGGGCGCGCAGGCGCGGGGCGGCGAGACGCTGGAAGTTCGCCCGGGCAACGCCCTGCCGCTGCAGGGGATCCCGGTGGGTACCATCGTGCACAACATCGAGCTGGCGCCGGGCAAGGGCGGTCAGCTCTGCCGGAGCGCCGGGAGCGGGGCGCAGTTGCTGGCGAAAGAAGGCAAGTTCGCCACGCTGCGGATGCCGTCGGGCGAGATGCGGATGGTTTACATCGGCTGCCGCGCCACCATCGGGCAGGTCGGCAATGCCGATCACAGCAACATCAAGCTGGGCAAGGCTGGCAGGAAGCGATGGCTGGGCCATAAGCCGCACGTGCGGGGCGTGGTGATGAGC
>Ga0315273_10014255_pt1 | contig 10236 bp, 9 predicted proteins | sample YL17G02_0_MG_FD_205753 | JGI IMG/M metagenome (GOLD analysis project Ga0315273, IMG submission 205753) | Sediment microbial communities from Yellowstone Lake, YNP, Wyoming, USA - YL17G02_0 | ecosystem: Environmental > Aquatic > Freshwater > Lake > Sediment | place: USA: Wyoming | collected... | reverse complement strand
CTGCTATTGTTGGCGCGGCAGCGACTGCTACTGCTGGTGTACTGACTGCAAGCGGCGGAGCGTCAATCGCGTTGTCTGGTGCACCGGCTACGTCAACTGCTGGTTCGCCGACAGCGACTGGCGGGGCAACAGCGGCACTGGTCGGCACTGCGAAAACAGCCGCTGCCGGCACAGTCGTCGCCACCCCCGGCGTCACTACAGCACTCACAGGCGCCGCAAGAACCGCCGCTGCTGGAACACTGACAGCCAGCGGCGGTGCAGCGACTGCGCTGTCTGGTGCACCCGCTACAGCGCTCGCCGGAACTCCGACAGCAACTGGCGGAGCAACGGCAACACTGGTCGGGGCTGCGAAGACGGCGTCGGCTGGCACAGTCAGTGCCTCCAACGCTACCGACGCCACCGCTACATTCACAGGCGCTGCAAGAACTGCCTCTGCCGGAACGCTGGCGGCAAGCGGCGGCGCATCAGCTGCGTTCTTGGGCGTGCAGGCTGTGTCAGCAGCAGGGTTCATCTGGGCGTACGTCCCGTCGCCCAACGTCCCAATCGATAGAACACTGGACATCACCGCAGAAGACAGAACGTACACAATCACGGCTGAAGATCGGACGCATACAGTCACGGCCGAAGATCGGACCTTACTTGTGAATGGTGAATCCAGGGAGATCACGACATGACAGACACATACATCGTCAGCGGCGGCAAAAACACGATCAAGAAAGACAAGCAGGCCATTCTGGACTACACGTTCAACTGGACTGATTGGCTCGTGCTCGCGGGAGCTGACACCATTTCTACGCACACCATCACGGTGGAAACCGGGTTGGTGAAAGTGGCCAGCAACATCATCGACGCCAACCGAAGAGTGCAGGCATTCATCAGCAGTCCGAGCGGCGAAGCGGGGAAGACCTACAAGGTGACATGCCAGATCGTTACCCCTGGCGGGCGTACCGAAGAGCGCGTCATCTACATCAAGTTGGTCGAAGACAGGTAACGCCAAATCAGCAGCAGATAGTGCGATCAGCAGAGGGTGCGCGCTGTTGAGTGGGCCATCACCCGCTACCCAACCCTCTGCCAGTGGTCGGGGCTTCTACCTTGAGAGGCTCCGACCACACCCAGTCGAGTACGTTAGAATTTATCCACTACTAGGAGTCGCCAAATGGCCAATGCCCTTTACGCCAAAGGCAAAGAGAAGATGCTCTCGGGCACCATCGCCTTCTTGACCGACACCCTCAAAGTCGCGCTGGTCAAGAACACGTATCCGCAGAACCTCGCGACTGACGAGTTCTACAGCACCATCTCGACGTACGTGGTGGGCACGCCCCAAACACTCGCGTCCAAGACTGTCACTGCGGGGGTGTTCGATGCAGCTGATACGACCAACACCGCTGTGACTGCTGGCGACACGCTCGAAGGCGTCGTCATCTACAAGGACACCGGCGTGGCCGGCACCTCCCCTCTCCTGGCCTACATCGACACGATCACTGGTTTTCCGCTGGCCACGAACGGCGGGGACATCACGATCCAATGGGACGGCGGCGCGTACAAGATCTTCTCACTGTGACGGGTAGACCATGGCTCACTCCCTAGCTGACCGCGTCAAAGAGACAACCAGCACCACTGGTACAGGCTCGCTCACGCTGACAGGCGCAGCGTCGGGCTTTCGGACGTTCGCATCGGCCATGACCGTCGGCGACACCACCGGGTACTGTGCTGTGGACGGCACGTCGTGGGAAGTCGGCCTTGGCACGTTGTCAGCATCCACGACGCTCGCTCGCACTGCCGTGCACGCATCGAGCAATGCCGGCGCCCTGGTCAACTTCGCTGCAGCACCATCGGTGTTCTGCGTGGAGCCTGCAAGGCACCTGAACGCTCGCGCGTACATCGAACGGTCGACGACGCAGAGCATCACCAGCAGTACGCCGACGATGGTGACATGGAGCACCCAGACCTACAACTACGTCTCGGTGTGGTCCGGTGGCGCTGCCACACGCATCACCGTGCCTGCCGGCTTCACGGAAATGAAGCTCAGTGCATTCATCACTTGGGCATCGAACAGCACAGGCAACCGAACCATCAAGTTCGCGAAGAACGGCACCGTGCTGTGGGAGGGGGCAAACGTGCGTGTTGCTGCCGTCGAGTCCGCCATGCAGGCTGTGTACGGCTGGACCGACGTGGTCGCAGGAGACTACTTCGAGATCGAGGTGACGCAGACTTCGGGCGGCGCGCTGAACCTTGTCGCCGCTACCAGCAACGCTCACGTCCGAGTAGAACTGCGGTAGAGCATGCTCGGCTTTGGCACGCTCGCAGAGTACCCGCTCTCTGGGGAGTTCGCAGACGGGTCGCCAACACTTGAGCGCAAGGATCGTGTTGCCGACACGTCGACCACCACGAGCACGGGAACCTTCACGCTGCTCGACACGCCGCCGACGGGTTATCGCTCTTTCACCAGCGCGCACACCGACAATCGGACGGTCCACTACTGCATCACGTTGACTTCCGGTGAGTGGGAAGCCGGATCAGGTGTGTGGCGCTCTGCAGGCAATACCCTGACGCGCGAAACAGTCTACGCGTCGAGCAATGCCGGCGCGCTGGTCAACTTCAGCGCAGGGACAAAGATCGTGGCATGCGTTCACGCCGTCAGCGACGTGCCAGCTACACCTCTTCCAGTTGCCAACGTCATGATTAGTCGGGCAGCTGCTGCCAGCTCGACGACAGCAGGGTGGCAGAAAATCCCGCTCGAACTGGTTCAATACGACAGTGCCGGGATTTGGAGCCGTCCGACTCAGCGGGCCACCATTCAACGTAGCGGCTTCTATTGGGTGGCTGTGCAGGCCCGATTCACCACTACCCTCGCGGCGATAACCGCGGTGGCCAAGAACGGCGCAGTTGCTCAGTACCTCGGTACGGAGATTCTTGCAGCTCAGTCTGTCGGCGGTGCGTGCCTGCTTTACTTGGCAGCAGGGGACTACATCGAAGCGTACGTCTACACCACGCAGATACGCGCCTACGACACCACTCAGAACCTGTCCTACTTCCACATCACGGGGCCGTTATGAGCTTCGGTGCCGCCTACGGTGCCGCCCCCTACGCAGCGCTGCCCAGAGATGGCACAGAAGCCAACGCTGCTGGATTCACCAGCACTCAGTTCGGCACAGCTCGCGGCCCACTGCCCGCCACAGGCTTCGTCGGCACTCAGTTCGGCTTGGCGCGAATCTTCCCGTTCGGTGCAGCTGGATGGCAAGCCACCACCTTCGGCACGCCGATTGGAATTCAGCGATTCCACGCCCAGTCGCTTGGCCTCGTCACGATCATCTCGACGGCCTATACGACGTTCGCACAATCGAAATCAGCAACGGGGTTCGCTCCGACTGTGTTCGGCACGCCTCTCGGCATACGCCAACTGCCGTCGAGCAGCGGTGTCACGTGCCAGACTTTCGGCTCCCTCTTCACGATCTTCGGCGATCCCTCCGCTGCATCGTTGCAACTGGCCGTGACGACAGGAACGACAAGCACACTTTTCGGGACACCGCGCGGTGTAGTTGTCGGGCAAGTCAGCGGGTTCACTTCTCTCACCTTCGGCACGCCCATCGTCGCCATGCGCACTTTCGGTGTAGGGTTCAAGACGCCTCTGTACGGCACGGCAACTGCGCGCTACACACTGCCGGCTACTGGGGTGCAACATGCACAACGCTTCGGACTGGCGCGGGTGTATCGTCCAACAGCCTATGCAGCATACGGGTTCACTCGCAGCGGGCGGTTCGGTCAACCCAGGGCCCTGAATCGGTTCAACTACTCGGCCGCAGGTTTCACCAGTACAGTGATGGGCACTCCGTACGCAAGTGAAAAACATCGTGCATTTCATCTTGCACCGAACACGACATTCGGCACTGCCATCGTTCAAAGGTCAACAGTATGCTGAAGTTCGAATCATTCACAGGGATCAACAACGTCTCGCCCAGTCATCGACTGAAGAACAGCGAGCTGACTGTCGCTGCCAACATTGACATCGGGCTGCGCGGCGAACTGAAGCGCCGCTCGGGCTACACCCAAGTTCTGGGCACGTGCCACAAGAATCTTTGGCAAGCCGACGGGTTCATGCTCGCCACAGTGGACGGCAATGATCTGGTCGCCATCGCACCCAACGGCGACCGCACGACGGTGCAGGCTGCACTGGGGCCGGCGCGAGTCTGGTACTGCAATCTGCCTGACGGCGCCACAGCTTTCAGCAACGGCTCCATCAACGGACTCACTGCCGGCGCGGCAGCGACGGCATGGGGTGTGGCTGATCCGGCGTCGTCGGGGGCACTGACCGAAGTAGCGGGCTCCCTCTATCCGGGCACGTACATGTACTCGCTCACGCACGTGCGGCTCAGCGACGGACGCGAAAGCGCTCCGCTTGTCTCGATTCCGTACAACCTCACAACGGGCGGCATCACGCTCACAGGACTTCCGACGCGCGCTGGTCACAAGACCAACGTCTACCTGACAAGCCACAACGGCGATCAAGCGCTCCTCGCCGGCTCGACGACGAACAGCGTCTTCGCATTCACAGCCGCACACGACACCCTGGTGCTGCCTTGCCGCACGGACAACCTCATGCCAGCACCCGTTGGCACCGTGCTGGCGTTCTGGCGCGGCCGTGCGCTTGTGGCTGTCGGCCCGACGCTGTACGCATCACTGCCAGGGCAATGGGAGATGTTCGATCCCCGCCGCGACTTCAAGCAGTTTTCTGCTGACATCACCGCAGTGCAGCCCACCGATGAGGGTATGTTCATCGGCACTGAGAAAGAGCTGGCCTATCTCGACGGTTCGGAGTTCGACAAGCTGGTCTACAGCCGGGTCGTCTCTGGCCCCGTCGTACTCGGCTCTGGCGTTGCAGTACGCGGCGAACTCATCAAGCAAGGTGACGGCATGGGCGACGGCGAAGCCATGATCTGCATCGCTGATCATGGCATCGTTGCCGGGTTCAGCAGCGGCAAAGTGGAGCGCTTGACTGAGGGCGTCTACAGCACCAGCGTCACTGAGGTCTTCGCCACGTTTCGCAAAGTCAACGATGTGCCGCAGTACATCGCAATTCCGCAGTGACCCTCCTCACCGACTCTATCTGGATCGACTTCGACGGTACGCCGGTCACTGGGGTCGCGCCGCCGCGCACGATAGTGCATGGTGAACGCCTCCTGTCTAAAGGACAGGTCGGCGAAGCGCGCTACCACTACAAACAGTTCCGCGCCGCACTGAAGACTTCCATTGCAGAGTACGTCGTACGTGAGCGTTTCTTCAGCGACGGCACTCGCATGCGCATGGTGTCGAACAACAGGGTCGATACCGTCGATATATGGCCTCTAGGTGGCGGCATACGAATTCTCCTGCCGCATGGGTTCGCCGTCGTCACTGCTTGGAGCAAGCCGAGCATCTACGGAAAGGCGACGACCGGATGGAACCACTACCCAGACGTGATTCCGCAGGCGAAGGAAGACATCAAAGCGTGGAACACAACCGAGCTGACGGCTGGTGGCTTCAAGTCGATCCCCATGGTGCGCAACACTGCAAAACTGTGGGACATCGCAAAGCGTAGCGCCCACACGTTTTCTACGGAAGACCCGATGCCCGTCAACCTGTTTGTCGGCACGGACCCCGCAACGAAGAAACTCAACCCCTTCGACGCGAACGTCGGAGTCGATGACAAGGTCTACAACAAGGACGGAACGCTGCTCTACACGATGCCGGACAGCGGCTTCATCTTGGGCGACGAGACTGACCACCTCAAATACAACCCGCCGAACACCGACACGCGCGGCACAGTGCTGTGCATGCAGACCTACCGCTACGCCACCATCTCGTTGATCGCAGAGATCTCAATGCTGCGCCTGTGCAATGAGCGCCTCAGCACGCCCGCTACCAACGACGTGTACGTGGTCGACGAACGCAACGTGGTTGACTTCACCGTCAAGACAAAAGAAAACGAATCGATCACGCCGGTCTACAAGACTGAGCCAACGATAGACGAGAAGATTGATGAAAACAAGGTCTATGCCTTCAGGCTGGTCCCTGAAGCACAGTCGTCGATGGACGTTTACCGGATTTACACTGACTACGCCGTTTGGACTTCGCCCTACCCGATCATCACTGTCTTGTGGGGCATAGCCGAAGTGCCTATGGACGAACTCAGCGACTTCACCCAGAACGCTTACTATGAAAAACAGCAGCAGCTCCCAGATGGAGAGCGCGCTGTAAACAAGCTGGTCCTTCTCCCGCAGGAAGAAGGTGCGGAATACCTGATCTGGTACTCCCGCGTCTCTTACCCCAATGACTACTACTGGCGCGCAGGAAACGCTTACCGAATCATGCGCAACGTCGGGACTGACGGCTACGGTTCTCAGTACTACTCTCGGAAGCAGTACTTGATTGATCGTCGCAACGCTGAGTACACGCGCCTTGTGAAGCCTACTGTGCGCCTCGACGTCAAGTGGATTCCCGCAGGGTACTTCATCCTCGAAGGGTCCGGCTCCGGCGAGCTGCTGGGGCGCTGGTGCACAAACACTTACTACGGCGTGTCGAACATCAACTTCGCATACAACTGCTATGACGTCATTCCTAGCACACGCCCCTACGCGTTACTCGCCCCAGACCCAAGCTCTGGGCCTATACAGCCCCCTTGGCCAAATAATCAGTCGTTCTGGATGAACGCATGGGCAGCGGCTCAAGCGACCTGCATTGCGCCTGACCTGCTCGCAAAGAAAGCCGCACACTCAGGAAATTTCACCGAGACAATCGCAGACTTGCCTCTGACGAACACTATCAACTACACACTGAAGTCCAGACACATCATCGACTTCGACAGCCGGTCGCAGTTCCTGGCCGCTATTCGCGTCGAAGTCACTTGCACTGGCGCGGAGTGGAGAGCAGAGAACACAGATCGCGGTCATCCGGCGAAGATCACTGACCCGTCCTACGTAGCACGAATCTACTTCGAGTCAGTCTGGAAAGACATCACCAGCGAACTGCTGCTCGCTACCGGTAACACTGCATCGCGACCAGGATTTGAGTTCGAAAGAATATCGCACGAGAATGTCTACACGTGGCCTTCAGTCGTCGCGTACACCGAACCGACGGTGTACTACATGCCGCCGAGTCTCGCCCCCTATATTGAGAGTGCGCTGCAGCTCGCTGAGTTGCAGCGACACCAAGGCGCCAACTCGCACATCGTTGCAGAGTTCACAAAAGAGGTGCCGAATGTCGACGAGGACGGCAGCAAGAAGGGCATCGAGTATTCGACCTACGATACTGACGGCACTCGGACACCGCCACGCAAATACTGCCAAGGGATGCTCTACGCCAGGACGTTCAAACTGTCAGAGCTGTCGAACGCACTCTGGCTGCTGGACTCCACAAAATGCAGTGCTGCGAGAAACGACACAGACGGAGAAGCGTGGTACTACATGCCGGCATTAGGGGTGACAATCAACACCCAGACTTTCCACATCGAATTGCGCGACGGCGTGCTGGTCAACTGGTCCGATGACATCCCCGCCAAACCGGGGGTCACCAAACCTACAGGCGCTGCTCGCGGGCCTATCGATCTCTTTCAGGTGTAGTCCATGACAGCCATCGTAGTGAACACCATGAACGGAGCCGTGACCGAGTACACCGGCTTTGACTTTCACGCCATCACGCCGACACACGCCGGCTCAGTGTTGGGCTTGTACCTGCTCGGCGGCAACACTGACATCACTGCCACCATCGTCGCATCGGCTGTCACAGGAAAGACTCTGTGGGGCGCGGCAGCGAAGAAGTTTCTCGACTGCGTCTACTTCTCGATCAAGGGCAACGGCATCAACCGTTTGAGCGTCATCGGTGAGAGCGCCACCTACACCTACGACTTCGAAGTGCTGCCGGCAGGCGAGTCCAGAGCTATCACCGGTCGGGGCATCCGCGAGAACTACCTTGCATTCGGCTACAGCAACACCAACGGCGCCGCGTTCGAGATCGACCGCATCGAACCGAACGTCGCCCAGTCCAAGACCCGGAGGATCTAGTCATGGCCAGCCCATCAGAACTTGTCGAACAGTCGTTTGCAAACGCAAGCAGTTACGCCGCTGCGGCGGACGCAAAACTCACCACGTTCACCAACGCGATGGACGCGCTGATCTACACGCCGCCAACCATCAGCTTGACGTGGAGTTCGATCTCTCCGCCGTCGCTGCCGGCCTTGCCGACTCTGCCGACTCTGCCGACCATCGCGTTTTCTGCGCCCTCCGTGCCCAGTGCACTGGTACTGGACGCTCCGACGCTGACGGTTGACACCTTCAGCGAAGTCGCGCCAACCACAGCATTCCCGACGGCGCCGACGCTGAGCTACGGCAGCACGCCGACGATCCCCACGGTGGCCACGATCACGGTGCCCACTGCCCCCACGCTCACCACGCCGACTACGCCGACGTACCTGTCTTTGAGTACTCCCACCTTCGCGGGCATCAACATCCATGAAGACTACCTTGCCAACCTGACGAACGTGCCCACGTTGGTGCTGGCCGCGCCGACGCCCTACAGCTACGCACTGGGCGCCGAGTACGCTTCCAGTCTGCTGACAGCAATCAAGGCTACGCTGCTGACGCGGATAGCGGGCGGCACAGGACTTGATCCGACTGTCGAAGCGGCAATCTGGAGTCGAGCGCGCGACCGCGAAACGCAATTGGCGTTGAGCAACGAAGCCGAGATCGCCCGCACGTCCGACGCGTTGGGTTTCCATCTGCCGGCCGGCGTGCTGGCGGCGCAACTGCGTGAGGCGCAGCAGGAGTACTACGACAAGTTGTCGACGCTCTCGCGTGACGTGGCTATCAAGCAGGCCGATCTGGAACAGGCCAACCTGAAGGACACCATCGCTGCCGGCATGGAACTTGAAGGCAAGTTGATCGACTACAGCTTCAGGCTGGAGCAACTGACGTTCGAGTCGGCGAAGACCACGGCTGAAAACGCCATCGCCAGCTACAACGCCCAAGTCGAGAACTACAAAGCGCTGCTGAGCGGCTTCCAGACTTACGCCGTGGCGTACCGCGCAATCATCGACGGTGAGCTGGCGAAGGTCGAAGCCTACAAGGCGCAGATCGAAGGCGAGCGAGCGAAAGCGGACACCAACAGGACTCTTGTCGAGCAGTACAAGGCAGAGATCGAGGCATCGCTGGCGGTTGTCGAAGTGTTCAAGGCTCAGGTCAGCGGGGCGCAGACGCTGGTGCAGATCGAGCAGACCAAGATCGCCGCTGCCGGCGAACAGGTCAAAGCCTACGTGGCCCAGATCAACGCCGAGACGGCAAAGATCGAAGCGTACAAGGCCGGCATATCTGCCGAGAACACGAAGGTCGAGGTCTACCGCACCAAGGCTACGGCGTACACCGCTCTGGTGGGCGCGCAAGCTGAAGTGGCGCGCATTGAGCTGGCCCGCTACACAGGACTGACGCAGGCGAAGACTGCCGAGTACGACGGCTACCGGGCTCGGGTTGACGCTGAGCGTGCACGGCTCACTGCACTGGGCGTTCAATCGAACGCGCAACTGGACAGTTACCGTGCCGGGGCTGCAGCCACTGAAGCCACAGCCAACCTGAACGTCGGCATCTGGCGCACTCAGATCGCTGAATACGAGGCAGGGCAGCAGGCGACGGTCCAGACGGCGAAGATCAACGGCGACTTCGCTCTTGCAGCGAACGCTGCGCGCCTGGATGCTGCCAAGGTTGGTGCTCAGGTCTACGCGCAACTGACCAGCTCCGCCTACAGCATCGTGCACGCGAACGCCCAAGTGTCCGGCCAGTCGGGTACGTCGGTGCAGTACAGCTACAGCAACGACACGACCAGCTCACCAGGACCGCTGACCAGCATCTGAAGTGAGAGAATCGGGCAACTGCAAACAGGTTTGATCGGAGAAGAATCATGGCTCGCAAGAACCCCTTGGGCGAAGCGTTTGATATCGATCTGGAAATCCCAGATACCAGCAAACTCGACAAGGGGTTGCGCAGCCCTCAAGTTGAGCCCACAGCGCCGAACTGGCGCGGCGGTCGTCCCCCACTAAACGCTGCGCAAGCCGCCAACACGTATCAGGGTCCGCCACGTCCAGCAGGATTCGCTACGTCGCCAGGGTACGCCCCTCCCCCTGGTGCTGACGTGGGGGCACGCGCTCAGCCACCAGGTTCTGCCCCCGTACAAGAGGCGCTGGCAGCAGAAGCACGCTCGCCGTGGTGGCGCGAT
>Ga0315273_10014253_pt1 | contig 10239 bp, 11 predicted proteins | sample YL17G02_0_MG_FD_205753 | JGI IMG/M metagenome (GOLD analysis project Ga0315273, IMG submission 205753) | Sediment microbial communities from Yellowstone Lake, YNP, Wyoming, USA - YL17G02_0 | ecosystem: Environmental > Aquatic > Freshwater > Lake > Sediment | place: USA: Wyoming | collected... | reverse complement strand
CGGGCTGCGGGTCCACGCTCAAGGAGTATCACGAACTGCTGGCCGGCGACGCCGAATACGCCGGGCGCGCCCAGCGCTTCGTCAAGCTGGTGCGGGACGTCAGCGAGTTTCTTGCGTCCATCGAGCTCAATCCCAACCTGGGGCCGGTGCCGGTGACCGCCACCTATCAGGACTCCTGCCACCTGGCGCACGGCCAGCGGATTCGCATCCCCCCGCGCAAGCTGCTGGCCGCGATTCCGGAACTCAAGTTCCGGGAGCTGCCGCTATCGGATTTGTGTTGCGGCAGCGCGGGCGTCTATAACATCGTGCACAACGACCTGGCGATGTCGCTGCTCGAGAAGAAGATGCAGCGGGTGGCCGAGACCGGCGCCGGGGTGATCCTGACGGCCAATCCGGGTTGCCTGTTGCAGCTTCGCGCCGGAGCCGCGATGTTCGGCCGGGGCGAGCGCGTGGCGCACGTGGTCGAGATCCTCGACGAGTCCTATCGCGCCTGGCGCGGGTAGAAACCCGGGACAGTATACGCAAACACTCTTCGGGGACTGAGTACTCCGTCCCCGGTTTTCTTATGCTTTCAGCCTGCGTCCCACTTCGCGCAGGGCTTTTGCGTCGTCCCCGTGGATCGAGCCGTCGGGCAGCGGCCCGGTGTTCAACAGCAGGTTGCCGTTGATGCCCTTGCAGTACTCCAGTGTGTTCATGACCCAGTCGGCGTCGCGGTGCTGCCGGTCGTCTGCTTTGCGATAGCCCCAAATGCCCGGTTGCAGCGTGTCGCAAATCTCGGGCAACTTGCTTTTGTTCTTCTCCCAGACTTTCTTTGCGACCTCGCCACCCAAAGGGTGCGCGGCAAGCGTCCGTTCCGGCGCGACAAAGTCCTCGTCGCCGTTGGCGCCCTGCTTGAAGCAGATCAGGCAACCGGGCTGGAGTTTGCGGATCAGCGCGTAGCTCTCCTGGATCGGGAACAGGTCGGGCCGCGCGTAGTAGCCCATGATCGGATCGAGCCAGATGCCGGTCACCGGCCCGTACTGCGTCAGCAGTTCCCGGAGCTGTGCGTGGACGAAGTCGATATACTTCCGGAAATCCTCGGGCTTCTGGTAGCGGTAGCCCGGCTCGGGCGCTTTGTAGTCCGGCCGGGCCATGCCCCAGGGCGCGTTGGCCGACGCCAGACCGGCGTCGCGCGGGTAAAAGTACGGGTGCCGCCAGTCGAGCGCGTAGGAGTAGTAGTAAAAGATGCCGAGGCCACGCTTGTGGCAGGCCTCGGTCAACTCGCCGATCAGGTCGCGCCGGGCAGGCGAGTTGAGGCTCGAGAACCCGGTTTGGCCGGTCTTGAACAGGCAGAAGCTGTCGTGGTGCCGCGCGGTCATGTTGACGTACTTCATGCCGGCCGCCAGCGCCAGGTCGCAGATCTTGCCGGCGTCGAACTGGCCGGCGGTGAACTGGTCCTTGAGCTTCGAGTACTCGGCTACCGGGATGGCTTCGCGCAGCATCACCCATTCGCCGCGGCCGAGGATGCTGTAGACGCCGTAGTGCATGAACAGGCCGAACTTCGCCTTCCGGAACCATTCCATGGTTTCGGGCCGGGTGCGACCCTGGACCAACTGGCCGAGGGCGGCCCCGGATGCCAGCGTCGCGGCGCCCGTGGTCTGAAGAAACTGTCGTCGATTCATACGTCTGCAAGTTTACAACAGTCGCCGGTGACCGTGGTCACTGACCGCGCGGCGCTCGGCCGCGACAATTGAGGTGGAGGAAATCAGAATGACCGCCATGCACCCGATTGACCAATTGATGAGCGAGCACCGCCTGATCGAGAGCGTGCTCGACGCCATGGATGCGCGCCTGGCCGGGATGACGCCCGCCTCGTTCCCGGCCGGGTTCTTCCGGGAGGCGCTCGACTTCTTCGCCAACTTCGCCGACGGCTATCACCACTACAAGGAAGAAGACGCGCTGTTCCCGATGCTCAAGACGCGCGGAATTCCCGATCAGGGCGGGCCGATCGGGTGTATGATGAAGGAACACGTAGTCGGCCGCTCCTGCCTGGCCGGAATCCGCGGCAACCTCGACGCGGCGCGCGACGGCGATGCCGGGGCGGTGGAGGCGATCCGTGCTTACGCGATGGATTACATCGGCATGTTACGGCAGCACATTGCGAAGGAAGACACCGTGCTGTTCCGCATGGCGCGCTATGTTCTGGAACCACCCGACGTGGAGAAACTCGGGCGCGACTTCGCCAACCAGAACAACCCGCGCATCACCGCCGCCGTGCGCGAAAAGTACGAGGCTGTTGCCGCGCGGCTTTCCTCCGAAGCCGTTGCGGCGACCCTGTAGGGGCGGGGTCCCCCCGCCCCTACTCGTTCGGCGCAGCGCCGGAGTACAGGGTCACGCGATAGCGCAGCACCAGCGGTTTGCCGCGCTCCAGCTTCATCGGCGTCAGGCCCGGATACGAAGGGTTGAGGAACCCGAAGCCGTAGCGCATGAGCCAGCCATTGGGATAGCCCGGGTTCCCGGGATCGTCCTCCACCCTGGCGCCGCCGCGCTTGCCTTGGAACACGCCTTCAATCTGCGCCCACGGGTGCACTTCCATGACGCCGTCCCCCTTCGAGACGCCCTTGCCGGTCCGGATCACGGTGTTGACCCGGCCGCCGTCGCGAGGCGCGAAACGGAAACAGAAGCCTCCGAAGCCTTTCTTCTGATCCGGTGTGCCCATGATCTCGACCGGCGCATCCGAGGCTTCAAAACGCAAGGTGAAATCGAGACGGCGGCTGTTGTTGCGTGCCGGATGAACGTCAATGTCCACCCGTTCGTCGACAACCTTTCGCTCGCCGATATTCCAGCCGCTTAGGGCTGTCAGCGTCAACGGGCTCACCGCGGTCCCGCGCGAGAACGAGCGGAAGCGATGCTTGATGTCGCCGACGGTCCACAGGTCGTAAGTCTTGCCGTCCACCGTCACATTCGGCCACATCCAGGAGATGCCGCGGTGATGCGGATGGTCGGGGTTGAAGTCGTCGGTGATCGGCGTTCCGTCGGGCAGATACACCGGATGCAGGTAGCAGCAACGGCTCATCGTCTCCGGGAAGCCTTCCTTCCACACCGGTTTGAAGTTGTAGTGGAAGATCGGGCTGCCGTTTTCGGACACCACGATGGCTCCGCCTTTGACGTCCATCAGGAGGCCGGTCTGCGCCGGGGAAGAAACGGCGCACAACGCGAAAAGAAAGATACTCAGGGCGCTTCTTTTCATCATGGGGTTTCCAGATGCCAGTGTAACCCGGGATGCACGGCCTGAAAGCCGTGCCACTACAGCGCCCGCGCGATGTCCACCAGGTCGCTGAACAGGCCGTAGGCGGTCTGTTCGATCATGGGTGAAATCGAAACGGTTCCCAGGGTACCCATCAGGTCGGTGTGAATCAGCAGCAGGTTCGAGGTGCCCTTCACCGACGCCAGGATGTCGGTCTCATCCAGCACCTCGGCGCGCACGCGCAGTTTGACACCGGCCTGCGCGCGCTTGGCGCGGCTCACCAGGCAGACGGTTTTGCGCGCGGCGGCGAGCTCGGTCACCCGCTCGGGCGTCAGCCGCCCGATGCCGCGCCGATCGACGTCCATGGGGGTCAGGCGGGCGTCCATCAGCACGTTGGCCAGCGCCGCGGTTTTCGCGGCCGAGTCCCAGCCGTCGATGTCGAAGCTGGCATCCGCCTCGGCGATGCCCAAACGGCGCGCTTCCTGGATGCCCTCCTCCATGGTGCGGCCCTGGCGCATCGCCTCGACCACGATCTTCGAGGTCGAGTTGAGCACGCCCGTGAACCCGAGAACCTCGACGCCCGGCAGGTTCTGGCGCACCATGTTGAACACCGGCGCGCCGTCCATGCAGGTGGATTCGAACCGGAACAGGACGCCCGCGCGCTGTGCCTCGTCGCGCAGGGCGGCGTAGGCGTGCGCGATGGGCCCTTTGTTGGCCGTGATGACCGGGACGCCGCGCGCGAAGGCGGCGCGGATATGCGAGATGGCCGGCTCGCCGGTGGCCGGCTCCAGCGGCGTCACCTCGATCATGACCTCCGCCCTGGCGCGGTCCAGAAACTCCCCGGCCGTGGCCTCGGAGGGTTGGAAGGCCGGTTCCACGCTCAGCCCGCGGGCCTCATGCGCCGAGCCGTGCCGTCCCGTGCGTATGGCGACGATCCGGAACGGGTACGCCGCCCGCTGTTTCTCGAGCAGGCGCGCAAAGGCGCGCCCGACGTTGCCGTAACCGATGAGCGCGAGCCTCAAAACTCCACCTTCTCCATCAGGGAATTGAGTTCCGATTCCTGCGCGGCCTTGCGTTTTCTGGCTTCGGAAAGCTGGTCCCGCAACGCGGCCAGCCGGGTCTCTTGCGCGGCCAGCTCGCGGGCGTACTTCTGCACCTGCTCCTGCTGGCCGCTGACCCGATTCAAACTCGCGATGTTCTCGCGCAGCCGCTCCTGGTCTTTGGTCAGATCGGCGATTTCGGTTTGAAGCCGCCGGGCGTCGGCGTCGGCTTCCGCGATGCGCCGCTTCTGCTCGACGATGCGCTCCAATTGCTTGCGCGCCGCCTCGCTCAGCGCCTTGTTCTGGACGTAGCTCAGCAAAACGTCGTGGCCCAGGTTCGCCACCATCACGCTGGAATCGTAAACCCGCTCCTCGATCAGGGGGAACTTTTCGGTTGCCGCTCCCGCCAGGCGCACTTCGAAGCGGTAGGCGCCGGCGGTGGTCTCGGCGGGCTTCTGGTTCAGGAGCTTGAAGCCGGGCCGCACCGGATGCTCCAGGACCAGCGTCTTGGGTTTCTGATCCACGTTGCGAATGGTGTAGGTCTTGGTCTCCTGGATGGCCGAGCGGGTGGTCAGCACGCCGCGGCGGAAGTGGATTTCGCGGATGGCGTCGCGAGCGGAGTCCAGGGCCGTGGTGATGCGCGTGCCCAGGTCCACGGCGTAGCTGATGAGCCGCTTGTCGCCCGCTTTGAGCGTCTCCATCAGCGCTTCGCCCGCGTAGGCGCCGCCGTCGTAAACCGTGATCGGCCCGCCGTCGAGCGTCTTGCCGCTCGAGTTGGTCAGTTCGGCGGCGTTCATCGGGTTCTGCGAGCTTGAGTCGGAGTGGATCAGCAGCTTGCGCGCCGCGATCTTCTGTTGCAGGAAGGGCAACATGGCGCTCTCGCCCTTGCGAACCGTCACCGGCTGCGCGAAGCGGTACTCGAACAGCTCGCCCAGTTCGCGCCCTTCCGCCGTCACGGCGACCGTGCTGGCCGCCTCGCGGGGCGCCTCGGCTTCGCGCGCATCGGCCATCATCATGCGCCGGGCCCCCCCCGCCGGGCGGGACGCGGGCGGAGGCGCCGGGGCCATCTGGAGCGCTTCCGGCGCCGCGAATGCGCCCACCACGCCGCCCTCGTGGACCACCGGTCCGACCGCCCGATCCTCCGGCAGTTCAGCCTCCGGGCGCTGGCGGTAGCGCGGCTCGTACAACTTGCTGATGAAGGAAATCGGCCGGCCCGACACCAGCGACAGGCGGATCTTGGACCAGTCGTCTCCGGTGGTGTTGTCGATTACGGCCCAGCCCTCGAGCGTCGATTCCTTTTCGCCGGCCAGCAGCCGGTAGCTCGACTTCCAGACCGGCGTCGGGATCATGTAGCCGGCCGAGAGACGCCGCGCGCCGCCTTCGGTCGAGTCGATGTAGACGCCGCGGCGCTCGGTGCCGCGCGCTCCGGCCCAGGCGGCCAGGTATTCCTTGAGCTGCGTCTGGAGTTTCGCGTCGGCCAGTCTTACCGACTGCGCGGCGGACAGGTCGAGCGTTCGCAGGTCTCCCGAATCGGCCAGCACCACCACCTGCTCGCGCTCCGGCAGGCGCTCGCCGGCCACCACGACGCGCGCGCCGACGATCACGCCCGCGACCGTTTCGGGTCCAAACTTCAGTTCGATGCGCGCGCCCTTCAGTTGGTCCAGGACCGTGGCCAGCGCCTGCTTTTCGCCCAGCGCGAACGGGTATTCGGCCAGACGGCGCGCCAGCGGTTCGCTGGAATCGTAGCGCACGGCGATTACCTTGCCGCTCGAGTCGTTGATGGTCAGCGATTTCAAAACGTCGTTCATTTCCGAGGCTTTGAAATCCAGCCGCGCCGACTCGCCCGCGCCCAGTTCGCCCGCGCGCTCGAAGTAGCCGACGCCGTGCTTGTACAGAATCACCTGCCGGACGGGAAGCTCCGCCGCGAACGCGACGCCCGTCATTGCCAGCAACGCCAGGACTCTTTTTGACATGGATACCCCTACTCGCCCATCACTTTAATAATGACGCGTTTGGACCGTTGGCCGTCGAACTCGGCGTAATAAACCTGCTGCCAGGGGCCAAAGTCCAGGCGGCCCGCCGTCACCGGGACAATCACCTGGTGGTGCACCAGCAGGCTCTTCAGGTGCGAATCGCCGTTGGTTTCGCCGGTCTGGTGGTGCCGGTAGTCGCGGCGGAACGGCGCCAGTTTATCGAGCCACTCGTCGATGTCCGCGAGCAGGCCGTCCTCGGCGTCGTTCACCCACACGCCGGCCGTGATGTGCATGGCCGAAACCAGGATCATCCCCTCGCGGATGCCGCTTTTTTTGAGCGCGCTCTCCACCTGCGGTGTAATGTTGATATATTGACGGTGTTCCTCGGCGCGGAACGTCAGGTATTCGGTGTGAGCCTTCATCACTGCCGATCATACCCGAACTGGCGCCGGGCAAGGGCGCGATACGGATGCAAGATTCCAACCGCCTGCTTTTGGTGGACGACGAGACCGGGCTGCTCGACCTGATGCGGCGCTACCTCACCCGCCTGGGTTACCAGGTGGACGCCTATACCAACGCGCATGCCGCGTTGCAGCGCTTCGAATCGCAGGCCGGCGATTACGCGCTGGTGGTGGTGGATTGGAGCATGCCCGGCATGACCGGCGACGAGCTTCTGGACCAGATCCTGGCCCTCAACCCGAAGGTCCGGGTGCTGGTTTCGAGCGGTTACCAGTACAACGTCGGCCGCTTTCCCAAGGACATCCAGCCGCAGATCGGCTTTCTCCTGAAACCGTTCCTGCCGAAGATGCTCGCCGACGCGGTGGAAGCGCTGATGAAAGTAAAACCATAGTTTCGAGTTTCGGGGACAGGCTACGTAACCCCCGAACTCCGCCGCGACGAGATTGCATCCACCTGCGAACCGAGTTTCGGGATTGCGCGGCCTGGAGCCCCCTTCGCAAAACGACTAAAATCAGAGGTATGGAACAGGTTCAGGCAATCACCCTGGAGTCTGTGCTTTCGCAAGCGCGCCAACTGAGCGCCACCGACATAGTACGCTTGCTGGAGGCCGTGCTTCCCGAGATCGCGACGGCCGTGGAGAGCAGCGCCACAAAAAGGCTCCGGAGTTGCCATGGTCTGCTCTCGGATCTCGGCCCCGCGCCATCCAGCGATGACATCGACCAGATCCGAAAAGAAATGTTCAGTGACTTTCCCCGGGCTGACGCCGCATGATTGCCGCCGTAGCCGCGCCTGCCCCCCTCAGGACGCCCTCTTTTCGGTCTGGCGCAGAGCGTCGTGAAGCAGGGTTTTTATCAGGGTCTGGTAGCCGACGCCCGACTTCCGCGCGAGGCGCCGCGCCCGTTCGAGATCCGGCTCCGGCAGCCTGATCGTGACGCTCTTCAGCGGCACAAGCGCTCGCCGGCCGTAACGGATCAAAAGGTCCTCGACCCGACCCTGATTTGCCGCCCACCAACGCGCCTCCTCCGACTCCGACCGAAAACTCGGAGTTTCGACGACCACGGCCGGCTTGCCCTTCATAGAACCCTCCTCAGCTTGCGCTTTGCCGGAAAACCCGTAACAACTCGAATCCGGCCGTGCCGCAACGTGTAAATAACCACGAGTGACCGCCCCTCCGCCGAGCGGCTGGCGCACAATACGCGCCGTTCCCCATTGTGGATCTGAACTTCGAGAACGACCGGATCTCGTGTGATGACCTGTTCCGCTTCTTCCGGCGTCACGTCGTGCCTGCTCAAGTGGGTGCGATTGCCTTCATCCCACTCGAAGCGCGACCGTTGCGTCATGTCCGTACTAATCGTACATACTAATTGTACCAGTCCGCAACCGGCGACCGGACATCGCAGTCAGGTCGGCACAACGCCCGGCCCCCTTGCGGGGGCCGGGCGTCATTGATCCAGCAGACTTCGTGAAACAGACTACGCCGTGCGCATGGACTCGGTCTTGTCACCCGCGATGGCCGCCGCGGCTATCGCGCCGGGCGGCGTTTCCTCCTAAGTTGACCGACCAGGCTGCGAACCGAGTCTTCTCCCAGCCATTTGTGGCGCTCCTTGGAGTAGTCCCCGTGGCCACGCTCAAACTGCTTCAGGAATCGAAGCAGACCGGCAGGCCCCAGTTCTCGCGCGAGCGCATCGAGACCGCGGCTTCTGATCTCCTCGTCTGTCAGACTCACTGTGACCATCACTTACTCTCCCTTCGCAACCAGGAAACCGGATTCTCAACCGAAACGGTTAACCGTTCCGCATGCCGTTCCGCCAAGCGCAGAAGTCTGTCATCGGTGGTCAGAAAAACGTCCGCTCGCCCGCTTTCCGCGCATGCAATATGCAAAGCATCGAAGTCTTTGAATCCAAGCGTTTCGAGCTCACTGGCACGATCCGCCTCGGCTTGCCCCACGGAAATCGTTCGATGCGCGGATGAGGCCAACAGGGTGAGGCGGTGTCGCCGTTCCGCAACCGGAGTCTTGCCGATCTCGAGTTGGATGAACTCGCTGCCCATCCATTCCCATCTTCGCATGCACAGGCGTTCGAGGATCCGCTCGACGGCCTCCGCCTCGATCCGAATCCGGTCCTGACGTTGATCGTCGAACGGCCGGTTCAGGCAACACACGTCCAGGTAGATTCGCTTCACCGCTACCGGCCATTCCCTGGTTGGAATTCTACCAGTCACCGTCCGTCTCCAATTCCTGTTGCATCAGAGCATCGGGGAGCGGCTCCCGCCAGCCTTGGACTCGACGCGCATCGTGCAGAGCAAGGCGCGTTGTTCAGGAGAACAGTTCTTCCTCGACCAGTTTCATCTTGGCGTTGACATAGAACATATCTGGCTCGTGTTTGGCCGCTCGCACACGGATGTCAAAGCTCGGCGACTCAGGATTCGTCGCGTCAAACAGTACTAAACCGATACCGAATATCATGCACAGAGCGTCCAGCCTCTGAAGATCCTCTTCCGGAGAGTTCCGCGGCACGACCAAATAGGACTTGTGGCTGAACAGTTTGTACGCACAAGCTTGGCCGAAGGCGGTGATCAGCGAAGTTGCGTCGAGCTTGATTTCGGCGGAAACAATCTCGGTCGGGAAGAGAACTATGTCGCTCGCCTTGGACTGACGTTTGCCGATGACATCCGGCGTCCCCCACTTGTCTTTGAATTTGGCCCCGCCAAGAACCACTGCCCTTGTGACTTCTTCGAGTACATTCTGCAACCACTCGGCAAAGGGCCGATAAAAGGCTTCCTCTTCGACGCGTTTGTCAACGACGCCGGCCGTCGCCACGTTTTCGACTATCGCCTCGGTTTCTCGAAACCTGACATGGCGATACAATCCTCTCGCAGGCTTGTACACTTGCTTGGGTCTCTTGAGCGCGAGTGAGGGTATGTTGGTTTCGACCACGGCATTCCTAGTGCCTGGAATCGCCGAAAGAATCCTCTTGCAGAGATCGGTGTACCTTAATCCCGCAGGCTCATTCTCGAGCAATTCAACGGCCTTTTTAAAGATGTTCTCGATGATGCCCATCTCGTTGCCACTCTCCTTGCGGCTTTAGCAAACCTAAATCATAGCTCTGATCGCTACTCAAACTCCATCGGTCGATTCCCAGCGACAAAAACGCCCGGCCCCCGCAAGGGGGCCGGGCGTCATTGATACAGCGGACTTCGCGAAACAGCCTACGCCGTGCGCATGGACTCGGTCTTGTCTCCCGCGATGGCCGCCTGCGCCGCCGCCAGGCGGGCGATCGGCACGCGGTAGGGAGAGCAGGAGACGTAGTCCATTCCCACCCGGTAGCAGAACTCGACCGACGACGGCTCGCCGCCGTGCTCGCCGCAGATTCCGATCTCGAGCGTCGGACGCGCCGCGCGGCCCTTCTTCACCGCGATTTCGACCAGTTGGCCCACGCCCTCCTGGTCCAGAACGGCGAACGGATCGGCCTTGAAGATCTTCTTGTCTTCGTAGTCCTTCGAGAACTTAACATAGTCGTCGCGGGACAGGCCCATACACGTC
>Ga0315273_10014251_pt1 | contig 10240 bp, 10 predicted proteins | sample YL17G02_0_MG_FD_205753 | JGI IMG/M metagenome (GOLD analysis project Ga0315273, IMG submission 205753) | Sediment microbial communities from Yellowstone Lake, YNP, Wyoming, USA - YL17G02_0 | ecosystem: Environmental > Aquatic > Freshwater > Lake > Sediment | place: USA: Wyoming | collected... | reverse complement strand
CAGCGCATCTGGCTCGACTTCGAGGGCCGGATCCCCAACCCCGCGCTCGCCGATCCCGAGTGGCCCGTGTCCCTGGCGGAGCCGGGGTGACCGAAGGCCCGCCAGCCGACCGCGGCGCGGCCGGCCCGCTGTCGGTGGACACCGTGTTGCGCCTGCAACGCGCGGCCGGGAACCAGGCCGTCGTGCGGCTGGCCGAGCGCGCCCAGGTGCGGCCCGAGATCGCGAGCCACGCTGAGGCCGAGGACAGGACAGACCGCCGCGGGCTGCTGGGCGGAGGCCGACGGCTGGGGGACTGAGATGGGGGAGCACACCGAGCAGGTCGAGGTGCCGGTCGAGGCCCTCCAGGCCCCTGCCCCGGGGACGGGGGCCGAGATCGCCGCGCTCGACGGCGGCGGCAACCTCGCCCTGACACGCCTCCTGGGGGCGAGCATGGGCGGCGGCCGCCCGCAGGTGGCGCGCGCGCCGACGACCTCCGAGGCGATGCAGGAGGGCGCCAGCAGCGAGACCGCGAAGCTCGCGGCACAGCCCCCCCCGCGGATCGGTGAGATGTCGACCGTGAACGACGTCGAGCAGGCCCGGGTCCAGACGCGCAAGGTCAACGAGGCGATACCCAACCTCTTCCAGGCGAAGGCGGTCTACGAGTTCGAGATGTCCGACACGACGAGCTACGCGTCCAAGGGCGAGTGGGACAAGAAGATCGTGATGGTCACGGGCTTCGTCGCGAAGAACGAGGAGGTCAAGACGAGCCTCCAGGGGATCGTCGACCTCTCGCAGGGTGCCGCCGCCTCGGTGAAGACCGCGGGCAACGCGCCCGACGTCGACGCCACCGTCGGCGCCGAGATGCGCCACAGCATGTTCTCCAGCATGTTCCAGACGCTCGGGCGCGACTTCGCGCGGCTGCAGGGCGTGGTGGGCGCGTTCCTGGCGGCCAACCCCAAGGTGAAGGAGGGCGCGGGCAACGAGGCCGGCAAGGACCTCGGCCGCATGGTGGCCACCGGGGGCAAGGACAACCAGTCGATGAAGCAGGTTCACGCCGGCATCGAGGGCCAGGAGGCGGCCGACCCGAAGCTCGCCCGGCTGGTGGAGGAGTTCCGCGAGAAGATGGACGTCTACACCTCGGCCAAGCACGCCGAGGGGGTCGAGAGCGCGATCAAGGCCTGCGGCATCGAGGCCAACAACGTCCGCAACATCGCCAAGGACATCTCCCTGCCGGTCGCCCGCGAGGACACGCCCGAGGAGAAATCGGCCAAGGCCTCGGTGGCCGAGATCAACGCCGACCTCGCCGCCGCCCGCGGGGCCCTCGACAAGATCGAGCAGGTCGCCAAGATGGCGGCGGCGGTCGCCGGGGTCCCCCTCCCCAGCATCGATTTGCCGACCGCCGGCGCGATGCAGCCCAAGGTGACGGCGAGCAGCGGGGTCGGCCCGAGCGTCAAGGTCGACGAGGGGGGCTTCAACACGGCCAAGCAGGGGGCGGAGATCGCCGGGGCCGTCACCGACGTGGACATCGGCAAGGGGATCAAGGACGGCCTCGCCAAGATCATGACCGACTACCAGAACCGCATGAACACGGCGAAGGGGAAGCTCGACGCCGCGGTCTACCTGAAGAGCAAGGTCGTGGAGTCGATCAACACCGAGAAGATCGAGGGCGCCAAGGACCGCCTGCAGAAGGCCTTCGACGACCTCCACGCCTATGTCCAGAAGATCGAGGAGCAGAAGAAGGCGATCCGCGAGGTCGTCACCCGGATGAGCGAGGAGCGCAAGGCCTCCGGCGGCGGCGGCCCCGACGTCGCCGCCATCGCCACCGCCCTGGGCGAGGTGACGATCTTCATCGAGCAGGGGAAGATGACCCGCGAGCAGGGGCGCAAGGAGAAGACCCTCACCGACGAGATGACCAAGAAGCGCGAGGGGCTCGCGGGCAAGTACCAGGCCGAGGCGCCCAGCCGCGAGGGGACGGACATGCAGGGCAACCAGCGGATCGCCTCGGCCCAGAAGGACAAGTACGAGAAGGACTCGCCGGTCTATTACGACGCCACCAAGCGGGGCGACGACAACTTCGAGTTCGCCATGAACACGGTGAAGTTCGAGCTCTGGAACGACAAGGTGCGCGCCACCCCGGACGCCGCCTCCACCGAGGTGGACAAGCTGCTGAAGCAGATCGACGAGTACATGGAGACCGCCGAGGGCTTCCAGGTCCCCCTCAAGGCGGCGATGTTCGGCCAGTAGCCGCAACGCCGCCCGGCAGCCGGTCCCGGCAGCCCCCTGCCGGGCTCATGGCCCGACGGCCGCCCTTCCGGCGACGGCGACCATCGCCGGCTGCACCACGAGGGTCGTGTCGTCCGTGCCAATCGTCGCGAACTCGGACGCGAGCTCGTCGAATTCGCTCGGGGAGGACGCGCCCGACGCGATCGCCCCGGGGCCGGCCTCGAGGTAGGTGTACTCCCAGAGCCGCTTGCGCTCGCCGGCCGTGAAGCAGGGCTGGTCGACGGATGCGCTCACGCCCGCCAGGCCGAGGTCGCGGAACATGCCGACCAGACGGCGGCCGATGCTGTAGTCGACACCGAGGGCCTCGCCCACCTGCTCGGCGAGCTCGATGAAGCGCGCGTAGGCGCGAGTAGGCGGGTCGGTGAACATGCTCGTCATGATCATGTCCTGCACGATCAGAACGCCGCTCGGCCGCAGGAGCGCGGCCATCTGTTCGAGCGCGTCCGCGGGGCGCTGGAGGTGGCAGAGCAGGAGCCGGCAGAAGACCAGGTCGAACGCCCCGCGGGGCAGGCCCGGCTCGTAGGCGCTTCCCTCGATGAACGAGACGTTGCCGAAACCGCGCTCGTTCGCTCGCTCCCGGCCGAGCGCGAGCTGGTCGACGCTCACGTCGAGGGCCGTCACCCCACCGGTGGCGCCGACGCGTTCACCGAACCAGCACGACACCTGCCCGGTGCCGCACCCGATGTCGGCGACCCGCCAGCCCTCGCCGACCCCCTGAGCCGTGCAGAACCGCTGCGTCGCCGGGCCGTAGACCTCGTCGAGCAGCGCGAGGCGCGCGGCGCCTTCGTCCCCCGTGGCGAGGACGTAGTCGTCCCCGACGGCACGGTGCTCCGATCCCATCGGTACCTCCGCTCGTCGCGGCGCGTTCGTCCCCAGAGGACCACGCCCTGTCGCCGAGCGCCCGACTGGCGCCGTCTCGGGGGCGAAGCGCAGGCACGGCTCCGCGGGAGCATCCCCCGGTGCGCCGCCGGCTGTAAAGACCCCGACCGGTCCTCGGCTCAGCCTGAATCCGTCGATCTCGCGGCGCGGATGCATCCACGATCTACGACGGATTCAGGCTCAGTGGGAGAAGACCACGTCGACCTGCTTGGTGGCGGCGTTGATGTCGTCGGCCTCCTCGGTCCAGGCGGCGAGGATGTAGTGCTCCTTGCGCCAGGCCCCGATGACCTTGCGCACCTCGGAGTAGTAGGCGGAGAAGACCTGCTGCCGCGCCTGGGAGTGGATGCGCACGAAGTCGCGGGACGCGTTCTTTCGCAGCTCGGTCATCAGGTCCTCGACCGAGACCTTGCTGCGGGCCGTGATCCCCGAGAGCTGCTTCTTGGCCTCCGCCACCGCCGCGGTCGCGCGGGGGCCCTGGGGGCTCTGCTCGGAGCCGGTCATCACCTGGGCGTAGCTCATCGCCGCCTGACGGGCGTCCACCGCGCCCTCGAGGATGTTGCTCTGCAGCTTTCCCTTCTCGCCCGCCATGTAGATGCCCTGCGCGACGAGGATGCCGACGAGCAGTGGCGGCCCGGCCAGGAGGGCGGCCTCGGCGGCCAGCGATGCCGCGCCCTCGACCCCTCCCTCCAGGAGCGCCGTGGCGATGCGCTTGTAGTTGGGCGCGATCTCGACCTTCGGAGTGGCCTTGGGGGTCACCTTCACCTCGGCGCCGTCGGCCGTCTTGTGGGTGAACTCCTTGATCTTCCAGTCCACCGCCGCCTCCAGCGTGGCGAACTTGATGCCGTCCTCCTTGTTGATGTCCAACACCGTGAAGCCGAACTTCGGCTCGAACGTCTGCCCCTCGAGCGAGACCTCGAGGCCGAGCTTGGCCTTGCCCGCGCCGACCTCTCCGCCGACCTTCGCCTTCGGCGTGCAGCCGTCGAGAATTCCTCCCACGCGCTTGTCGAACTCCGCGGTCACCTCGGCCTGGTACTTGCCCCCGTCGCCCACGTTGACGCCGCCCGACCCCTTCAGCGTGACCCCGCCCGAGCCACCGCCCGACGCGGGAGGCGGCTGGGCGGGAGGCGGCTGGGCGGGAGGCGGCTGGGCGGGAGGCGGCTGGGCGGCCTCCGGCGCGGGCGCCGGCTGGGGTGGGGTGATCTCGAGGTCGATCACGCCGCCCACCTTGAACTGCGCCTGGGCGTAGCCGAGCTCCTTCGCGCCCCCGAGCTTCTTGTCCGGGATGGTGTAGGTGTGCTTGATCTGGGCGACGGCGGTGACGGTCGGCGCCGGCGGGGCGGGCTGGCGCTGAAGAAGCCCCGCGACTGCGGCGTTACCCGCCGCGCGCTGCAGGGCGATCACCGAGAGCGCCGCATGAAGCGGGGCGCCGAGCGGCGCGTGTCCAGTGGGCCCCGGCGACACCGCCGGAAGGTCGCTCTCGAGCGCTGCGGGCTCGTGGGTTCCCACCCGACGACCGTATCCCGAGGCCACCCCGCGGGACGGGCGCGTGCCCGTTTGTCTGCCCTTTCGTACACCCCGCGACCGGCGCGCCGTCCACCTGGGGGGTGGTGTCATAGACCCTCGCGTCGCGCGGGAAGGAGAACGGTGGGTACAACCACGATCCGGGTCCCCCTGAACACGATGCTGGCCGATCTCGACGAGACGGTCCGACAGCTCCTGCGCCGCGAGTTCACCGGGCGGGGCTTCGACGGGATCGAGATCGCCTTCGACGCCCCCGGCAGAGAGTGGTCGGCTCAGCTCTCGACCCCGACGGTGAACCTGTTCCTCTACGACGTACGCCAGTCCGAGGACCACAGGCCGACCGACTGGGAGATGCTCACGGGCGACGACGGGCGCACGGTCGAGGCCCGCCCGCCCCTTCGCCTCGCGGCCTCCTATGCCGTCACGGCCTGGACCCGCGAGGTGGAGGACGAGCACCGGCTGCTCTCGCAGGTGCTGGCCATCCTCTACGCCTACGACACGCTCCCCGCCGACCTGCTGGCCGGGGGGCTCGCCGATTCGCTCTCGCAGCCGTACCCCCTGCGCACGCGCGTCGCGGAGCCGCGCCAATCGGGCAGCCCCGAGTTCTGGTCGTCGGTCGGCGGCTCGTACAAGGCCTCGCTCGACTACGGCGTGATCCTCTCGTGCGACTCCGGTGCCACCGTGGAGCGCGGCCCCGAGGTGCGCACCCAGACCCTGCGGATGCGCAACCTCGACGGCGGCCGTGCGAGCGTCGAGGACCTGCACCAGCTTCGCGGCGCGGTGCGCGACGGCAAGGGTGGGCCGGTTCCCGACGCCTGGGTCGTGATGGTCGGCGGACCCGGGTGGGTGGCGGCCGACGATGAGGGGCGGTTCCTCATCGGCCCGGTGCGGGCCGGCACGCACCGGCTGCGGGCCCGGGCTCCCGACGGGCGCGAGGGAGAGGCCGAGGTCGACGTGCCGGGCGGCCCGACGGACGTCGTCGTGGGAGCGGGGGCGGGCCGAAAGGCGTCGCGCCGGCGCGGATGAGTACGAAAGGGCACCGAGGGCTGCCCGCAAGGCTGCCCCGGAGTCGCGTGATCCCACGGCCCCGTCGGACGGATGATCGTGCGTGTGCGCAGCGCCCACTCAACGGCCCCGTGTGCTCCTCGGCAACCTGGCGCCGATGACGCGGCTGGGGATGGCGCGTCTTCTCGCGGACTGGGGCGCGGAGGTGACCGAGGAGTCGCGCGCCTCCGAGCTGCCGGCCGCCGCGGCGGCGCTCGCGCCGGACGCCATCGTGCTTCCTCTGGACGAGGAGGTCGCCACCGAGGTCGGGCGGGCGCGCTCCGCCGCACCCGGCGCAAAGCTGATCCTCTGGGCTCGGGACGAGTCCGAGATGCACGTCTACGACGCCGGTCGCTCCGCCCCGCGGCGGGTGTCGGCGGGCATGCCCGGCGCGCTCCTGAGCGAACTCGAGAACGACCAACGACCCCGAGGGGGGAACTGACATGCCGACGTACCTGACGCCCGGGGTCTACGTGGAGGAGATCCCCGCGCAGTCGAAGCCGATCGAAGGCGTGGGGACCTCCATCGCCGCCTTCGTCGGACTCGCCCCAGGCGGGCCCGTCAACACACCCATGCGGATATCGAACTGGACCCAGTTCGCCCGGACGTTCGGCGACCCGTCCAACCCCGATGCCGGGCCGTTCATGTCCGGGGCCTACTTGGCCCACTCCATCTATGGGTTCTTCCAGAACGGCGGCGGTCTCTGCTGGGTCGTTCGCATCGGTGGCGAGGGTGGCGACGGAGCCGGTCCGCCGCCGGCCCAGGCCGGCCTGCCCGCGGCGAGCAACCCCACCGTCGACGCGTTCCGCGCGGTGGCCCTCCCGGGGGTGACCGATGAGGTCTCGGTCGAGCTGAGCGAGGAGCCGGCGCCGCCGCCGCCCGAGGGCGAGGGCGGAGAGGGCGAGGGCCCCGCGAAGGAGGCCGACCCGACCTTCCGCCTGGTGGTGACCGCCGGGTCCGCGCGCGAGGAGCACGAGGGCCTGACCATGAAGCGCGGGCGCAGCAACCTGGCCACCAAGGTCAATGCGGCCTCGAAGCTGATCCGCATCGAGGAGACCGGCGCGTCGCTGCCCGAGTCCCAGCGGACCCCCGCCGCGGGCTCCTACAGCCTCGTGTCGGCGGCCGTCGCTCCCACCGATCTGGGGGGCTCCGACTTCGAAGGCGACGTCGCCCGGCGCCAGGGCATGGGCGGGCTCGCCGCCGTCGACGAGGTGACGATGGTCTGCATGCCGGATCTCATGACGCTCGGCGAGGACGTCCAGGTGCGCGACCTCCAGGGCAAGATGATCGCCCACTGCGAGAACGCCGGCGACCGCATGGCGATCCTCGACGCACCCCCGGACCTGATCCCCCAGGAGATCCTCGAGTGGCGGATGGACACCGCGGGCTACGACTCGAAGTTCGCGACCCTCTACTACCCCTGGATCGAGGTGATGGATCCGCTCACGAACCAGCCGATGATGGTTCCCCCGAGCGGCCACGTCGCTGGGGTCTGGGCACGGACCGACGGCACCCGGGGTGTCCACAAGGCGCCGGCCAACGAGGTGGTGCTCGGCGCCAACGGCCTCGCCTTCCAGGTGACCCAGGAGGAGCAGGGCGGCCTCAACACCAACGGCATCAACTGCATCCGGGCCTTCTCGGGCCGCGGCGTCCGCATCTGGGGCGCGCGCACGCTCTCGAGCGACCCCGAGTGGCGCTACATCAACGTGCGCCGGCTCTTCAACTACGTGTCCGAGTCGATCATCGAGGGCACCCAGTGGGCCGTCTTCGAGCCGAACGACCAGCGCCTGTGGACCCGCCTGCGCATCTCGAGCGCGAACTTCCTCACGCGCGTCTGGCGCGACGGCGCGCTGTTCGGCTCGACGCCCGAGCAGGCCTTCTACGTCAAGTGCGACGAGGAGACCAACCCGCCCGAGGGCATCGAGGCCGGGCAGGTCGTCATCGAGATCGGGATCGCGCCGGTGAAGCCGGCCGAGTTCGTGATCTTCCGGATCAGCCAGTTCACCGCGGGCGCCGCCGAGGTCTCCGCGTAGCCCCGTCGCCTGACACGAAAGGAGCGTTGAGGTGCCCCCAAAGGAACCGCGCCCAGCATCACGATTCCGCCTGGACATCGGCGGCAAGGAGGCGATCGGCAGCTTCCGCGAGTGCAGCGGTCTCGACTCCGAGACCACCGTCATCGAGCACACCTCGGTCGACGCGAACGGCAACCCGGTGGTGCGAAAGGTGCCGGGGCCGCTCAAGTGGTCGAACATCACTCTCAAGCGCGGCGTCGACGAGAGCGCCGACCTTTGGACCTGGCGCAAGCAGGTGCTCGACGAGGGCCCCGACAGCGCGCGCGTCGACGGGTTCATCGAGCTCCTCGACTACAACGGGACGCCGATCAAGCGCTGGAAGTTCATCCAGGGCTGGCCGACCAAGTACACCGGCGCGAGCCTCGATCCCAAGAGCAGCGACGTGGCGGTCGAGGAGATCCAGATCGCCCACGAGGGCCTCGACGTCGAGTAGCGGCGAGGGGCCGGGGGGCGCGCCGATGCAGACGGAGATCGCCTTCACCCTCCCTCGGGGCTACGTGGACGCCGCGGGGGAGGCGCACCGGGAGGGGCGGATGCGCCTCGCCACCGCACGCGACGAGATCGAGCCCCTCCGTGATCCCGCCGTGCGCGAGAACGAGGCCTACCTCGGCGTTCTGCTCCTCGCCCGGGTGATCACGCGCATCGGCACGGTCACCGAGGTCACGCCCGGGATGGTCGAGGGGCTGTTCGCGGCCGACTTCGACCACCTTCAAAAGCTGTACGAACGCCTGAACACCGACGGTGAGGCGGTGGGCACCATCTCCTGCCCATCGTGTGGGCACGCCTTCGAGGTCGATCTGACCGAGATCCAGGACGGCCGCCTGGGGGACCCATGAGGCCGTCCCCCGATGGGCTCCTCGGGGAGACGGCCCGCCTCGCCTACCACCTCCACTGGCCGCTCGACACGATCCTCGACCTGGAGCATCGCGACCGGCGGCGCTTCCTGGATGAGGCGGACGGCCTGGCGGCCGCGAGCGCCGGGGGGGACTGGTGAGCGAGACCTCGCTCGGAGGGGGCTGGAGGCCCGCCGCGACGCGCCTGGGCCAGCGGGTGAGCGCCCGCCGCGTGGGCCCGCTGCGCGCCGTCGGGGGCCGGATGCTGACGCGCTCGGTGGCCGGGCGGCGCACCCCCGCCGGGCGGCCCTCCGCCCTGCGGCTGGTGCCCACTCGGGCAACCGTCGCACGCGCGTCGGCGGTCTCCTCGCGGCCCGACCGCCCGGCCGGGCTCAGCGACTTCGCCTACGACTGGATGTACGGCGACCGTCTGCCGGAGGACGCGATCCCCTTCGGCGGCGGGGCGGTCGAGGCCATCCGCCGCCAGGCTGCCGAGCGTACCGCCCCGTCCACCCCCGTCGCGGAGCCGTCCTCGTCGCCGAGCCCGGTCGCCGCTGAGCCCGCGCGGGACGCGGGCGACCCCGGCACCCCCCCGCCCCCCCGGGCGCGGGCCCGCGTGGAGGAGATCTCCGCCTTCCGCATCGCACGCGCGCCCCGGCCCGCCGACGCGTCCGCAGAGCCCAAGCCGGAGACGGATGCGCCCGCGGACACGGCGGCGCAGACCCCGCCCACCGGCGCCGCGAGCGCCCCGCCGACCCCGCCGGCCGCGCCGCGCCCCACCGCCGCCCCAGACGGCCCCTCGCCCCCACGGGCCGCTCCCGTGCGCCTGCGGCGCCCCGAGCCGGCGGGCGCGGCGCGGCCTCCCCGGCTGCACCGCGCCCGCCGGCCCGTCCCGGAGCCCGCGGCCGGCGCCAAGGCCGGCGCATCCGGACCCACCGCCACAGCGTCCACGCCGCCACCCGCGACCACCGCCCCCGGCCGCGCCGCGCCCGAGGCCGAGCCGCGGGCGCCGGTCCGGGGCGCCGACACCCCGGCGTCCGAGGCGCCGACCGCTCCCACCGCCCCGACCGCCCCGGCGCCGGTCATCACGGCGGGGAGTCGCCTGCTGCGGCGGCTGGCCGGGCCGCGCCGACTCCCACCCGCGATGCCCGAGCCCGAGAGCGCCCCTGCCCCTGCCGCTGGAAACGCTCCCGCCACCGACCCGACCGCCACCGGCGCGCCGGTGGCGCGGCCCGTCGCCGAAGCGGCCGTCCCCGCACCCCCCTCGGCCCTCGTGCCCGCCGCGAGCCCGCCGCCCGGGCGGCCCGGTGTGACCCCGCCCTCGCGCGGACGCACCGTCGGACGCGTACTCGGCCGCCGCCGCGCCGCACGCGCGGAGGAGCCGACCCCCGACCGCGCGGGCGCGACGGCGGCGCCCCCGGGACCCGCGCCTGCGCCCAGCGCACCCTCCGCGAGCGCGCCCGGGTCGCCGCCGCCCGCCGGGCCGGTGGCCGTGGCGGCGCTCACTCCCGCCGGCGAGGTCGGCGCGTCCGGTTCGGCCGGAGCATCGCCGCCGCCCGCCGAGCCGGTGGCGGTGGCGCCGCTCACCCCCGCCGGCGAGGTCGGCGCGTCCGGTTCGGCCGGAGCAAC
>Ga0315273_10014250_pt1 | contig 10241 bp, 9 predicted proteins | sample YL17G02_0_MG_FD_205753 | JGI IMG/M metagenome (GOLD analysis project Ga0315273, IMG submission 205753) | Sediment microbial communities from Yellowstone Lake, YNP, Wyoming, USA - YL17G02_0 | ecosystem: Environmental > Aquatic > Freshwater > Lake > Sediment | place: USA: Wyoming | collected... | reverse complement strand
CAGTCGCGCCCTCCCTTGCACGGCAACGTGCGGTACCGCGACGGGTGCAGCCACGACTCGAAGACGCCGTGCGCGAACGCGCACGCGCCGCCGCGGCGGCAGGCGCCCTTGCGGAAGTCGGGGCAGGGCGCGCCCGAGTAGGGCCTCGCCGCGTCGCCGGGGTCCCTCCTCGCGGCCTTCTCCCCCTCGTGGGCAAAGGGGCAGGCCTGGGGGTCGTGCGGAAGGTCCGGGCACGGGCAGGGGGCGACCTGCGGAGGGAGTTTTTTTTTGGGGGGGGGGAGGAAGGGGAAGAGGAGAGAGCATGAGGGGTGTTGGATTTTTTTTTTTTTTTTTGGAATCGAGAAATTGAGTGGGTGCAGGAGGTCGGAAGAAAAAGAGGGGAGTAAACCTTTCTTTCGTTCGCGGTACTCGAATTCGCGCCTCGAGGCCAACACCTCGCCTCTCCCCTTTTTCTCTTTCTTCCCACGCAAAAGCTTGCATGAGACAAGGAGCTTTAAAATGAAGCGAGGGGAGAAATCATTGGACACCAGCCGGGGGGTCGGAGCGAGGGGGTCGGATGCTCCTTGCCCTCCAACACAATTTTCTTCTCTCGTGCCTGAGTCGCCTGATAAAACTTGACGTGGCCAATTGAACCTCTTCCGTCTTCTCTTCCTCCCCTCTCTCACCTTAAACTTGTAGATCCTGAACTCGTCAGTGGAGAACTCGGGCGCCCTCAGGAGCGTCTCGTCGACGGGCTCGCGGGGAGGGGCCGCCAAGGTCGGCCGCTCGTCGTCGTGGTGGAAGCCGAGCATCGTTTGTCGAAGAGTTCGCGTGTTCGTCGTTTTGAGAAGGGCGAGAAGCGAGGGAGCGAGAAGAGATTGAGCCGATGTCTTTGCCGGCGTCCGAACCCGAGAGGCTGTCGCTTTTCGCTCTGTTCCGCTCCCGGGTCACCGCGCTGGAAGTCCGCGCGAGACCTTCCGAGCGCGGGAGAGGAGGCAGAAAGAGGGAGGGAGAGAGAGCGCGCGGGGGCCCTCCTCTCAAAGAGGGAGACAGGTTGGAAGTGGAAGAAGGGCCTCAGAAAAAGGGGTAAGGGGAAAAAAAATCTCGGCGATATTTTCCCTCTCTCTCATTCTCTTGGCCACGGCTTCTTTCTCCTTCTCCTCCTCCCTCTTCCTTCGTTTTTTCCCTTTTTACAGGCTGCAACGCACCGGCCCCCTCCGCGTCGCGGCGGCGGCGGGAGCCACGACGACGACCACCAAAAGAAACAGGCCCGCCACCACCGCCGCTGCCGCCCTCGCCGCCCGCCTCCTCTCGCTCTCCCCGCCGTCCCCACCTCCGCGCCGCCGCCGCCGCCGGCAGAGGCGCCCGGCCGCCTCCGGTAGCAGCAGCAGCGGCGGCGCCGCCGCGAGGCCCGCGACGACGCCCCCGACGTGCGACGCGTGCGAGACCCCCCTCGGAGCCGCGGCGGCGGCGCCGGCCAGCGCGACCGCGGCCGCCGCGAGCCCCGCCGCCCGGAGCACCGGCCGCCTCGCGCGCCGCGCGGGCGGCGCCCCCGCGAGCCCGACGGCCAGGGCGCCCGCGCCGAAGCCGAGCAGCCCGAAGACGCCGCCCGAGGCCCCGACGACGGCGGCGCAGCGGTCGTCGAGCGCCGAAGACAGCGCGGCGCCCGCGGCGCAGGACAGGAGCCACGCGGCCGCGACGCGGGGCGCGCCGAAGCTCGCCTCCAGGGGCAGGCCGAGCGCGAGCGCCGCCGCGGCATTGCCGGCGGCGTGCGCGAAGGAGACGTGGAGGAGCCAGGAGGCCGGGGCTGCCCTCCACGCGGCCCGGGCCACGGCGGCGGCGGAGGGGGGGGGAGCGGGGGGTCCTTCTCCTCCGCCGCCGCCTCCGCCGCCGGCGGCCGTCGTCCGAGTCCCCGCGGCGCCCCACGCCGCGAGGAACTCGGCGTCAAAGGCCCACGCGGAGCCGCCGAAGCACCAGCGGACGCCGGGCCCGGCCGGCGCGCTGCTCTCGCCGAAGACCCAGGGGGTCAGGATCGCGGGCCCACCGAAGCCGAGAGGAGAAGAGGAAGAGAGAGTGGACGAGAGAGAGGAAGAGGAGGAGGACGAGGAAGAGGAAGAGGAAGAGGAAGAGGAAGAGGAAGAGGAGAAGGAAGAGGAGGAAGAAGCGTAGGAGGCGGCGACGCAGTCGTCGACGGCGGAACCTCCTTCCCTTCCTCCTCCTCCCCATCTGGAGATCCCCCACTGCGGGTAGCTCCCTGCCATGAAAGCGAAGAGCGTGAGGATGACGAAGGCGAGCGTCGGGGTGAAGAGCGCGAGGTGCGGGGGAGGAGGAGGAGGGAGCGGAGAGGCGCCGTCGCCGTCGCACGGAGCGCCGCCGCCATGGAAGAGCTCGGCTGAGAGCCTCTCCCGGAAGGAGAGCCGAGAGCTTCGGCGCCCTGGCCGTGGGGAGCTCAGGACGCGCGAGTGCTGCGACGGCGTTCGAGGAGGGGCAGCAACGGAAGGAGGGGCAGGAGCGGAGGGGGAGGAGGCCAGAGGGGACTTGAGGGACCGGGAGGGGCTCGCCCCCGCCGCCGCCGCCGCCGCGGCCCCCGGGGGCGAACAAGGCGACAGCTCGAGCGCCGACGAGGACGAAGGAGGGACGTAGCGAAGGCGCTCCTCGTCGTCATCCTCTTCGCCTTCGTGTCGGCTCCAGTCCGAATCGCTGCCGCTCGCGAGGCTCGAGGGAGGGGGCGCCCCCGGGGGGGCGGCGGCGAGGCGGCTCCGGGGGCGAGAGGAGGCGCCGCCGTTGCAGCAGCTGTCGTCGCCGTCGCCAGGGTCGAGAGCGGCCGCGGCCGCGGCGGCGGCAGAAGAGGCGGGCTGCTGCCGCTGCTGCTGCTGCTCTTCTTCTTTTTGTTGTCGGCTGCTGCTGCTGCTGCTCCTCTCTTTGTCCAGGACGGCTCTGCTTTTTTGTGGCCATAAAAGCGGGAAAAGAGAAAGAGGTCGGAGGATCAGCACGGGCGGAGCGCGAGAGGGAGGGGGAGAGAGAAAGCGGTCGAAAGGGCAAAGAGGGAAAAGCAGGCAGCAAAGGCGTCGCATCGACAGCTCTCTCGCTCCCTCGCTCGCAAAACTAACGCCTCTCCTTTTTCCGCAAATCGCGGTCTCTTTCACTTTCCGCCCGCGCACCTGGCCCACATATTGTGAGCTGTCGACCGAATGACAAGAGTCGAATGGAGAAAAAAGAGAGAGTCCTGTAAATGCGAGAGCCGATGGTGCCTGCAGCGGCTAGAAAAAGAAAATTGCCGGCGGGCGAGAGATTGAAAAAAAAGAGAGAGCGCTCTCGGCGACTGCTGTCACGCTTCAGCGACGATTTCTCGTTCGAAACGCAGCCACACGACGGTCAAGAAGCTTTCGAAACGAGAATGGAGAAAAAAACTTGGAGAAAGCGAGAAGCTTTGTTGAGTGTTCGTTTCCAATTTGTGTTCCTGCCGGCCAATGATGCCATCGAGCGAAGAAAAAAAAATCTTGCTCTTCTTCAACCTCCTCCTACTTCACCCCCCGCCGCCGAAAAATAGCCGCTCGCTGTTCTCCCACGCCGCTCTCGCCACCTCGGCCACGCTGCATCCCCTCGCCGCGGCCACAGCCTCCGCCACTGCCGCTATCCTGCAGGGCTCGTTCCGACCCTTGATGAGGCTCGTTTTGTCGTCCTTGCCCACCTTCTTCTTGTCCTTCCAGACCGCCCCGACCCGCTCGTCAAACTCCTTGAGCTCGAACGACCCTTGCTGCGCCGCGGACGACGCGTGCGAGGGCCTGAGGTCGCACCAGGGCGCGTCGGTCTCGAGCAGGAGCCTATCGATCGAGACTTGTCGCGCGGCCTCGAGCCCCGTCTCGTCCCGCAGCGAGCAGCCGTTGAAGCCGATGAAGAGGTCTCGGTTTTCTAGAGCCAGAAGCCTCCGCATGAGGTCGACGCCGCCGTCAAATGAGTGGACGACGCCGCGGAGGGCGACCGGAACCGAGGAAGAAGAGGAAGTATCGGTCTTGTTGAACCGCGGCTCGGAGAGCAAAGAAATAAAATCGTCGCCGGCGTCTCTAAGGTGCAGGAAGAGCGGCAGCCTGCCTCCGAGCTCCGCTGCGAGGTCGAGCTGCGCGCCAAAGGCCAGCCTCTGCGCCTCGGCGTCGGCGAACTGGAGGCGGGCATAGTCGAGGCCCGTCTCGCCGAGGGCGACGAGGCGAGGCTGCTTTGAGTCGTCGTCGCTTTCGGTCCCCTCCCGGAGGAGCGCCCTGAGGCGCGCGACTGCGGCGGCGTCTAGCGTCTTTTTTTCCCTTTCTTCTCCTCCTCCTCCTCCATCGTTTCCGGCGACGACGAGCTCCCCCGCGCGCGTCGGGTGCACCCCCGCGCTGCAGAAGAGCTCCACGGGAGAAGAGGAGGAGGGAGAGGAAGAGGAAGCGGCCATCTCGAGCGCCTCGGCGGACTCGGCCAGCGACCCGGCCGTCACCACGATCCTGCCGACGCCGGCGCCCCTCGCCCTCCGGAGGACGCTGCTTAGATCGGGCTCGTGGTAGCTCTTGCCGCCGTAGCTGCCCTGGAACATGGGATCGCAGAGGTTGGCGCCGATGTCTGTCGAGTTTGGAGGCGGCGGCGGGGCGAGGGAGAGAGAGGAGAAGGGAGGTGAGCGCGAGAGAAGAGAGCGGTCGAGGGGGGCTGAGAGGGAAGAGAGAGAGAGCGAGAAGAAGAAGAAAAAACGCACCGCAAAACCTGACATCGCTCGCCGCCATCGCCGCCGTCGAGCTATCGCTTGCGCAGGAGCGCGGAGGCCTCGAGAACGCAGCGACAAGCGCGTGAGGATGCGAAGAAGGACGATAGTAGCGCGCGAGGAGGAGGGGCCGGGTGAGAAGCATCGAGGGGGATTTTGCCCATGCGAATTCTGATGAAGACTGAAAAAGTAGAAAAATAGGAAGTAACAAGACTAACCCTCTCACTCTCTCTCTGCCCGTTTTCTCCCTCTTCTTCGCTCCGCGGTCGCTCCGCTCGAAGGAGAGGCACCAGCCTCAGACCCGCGTCGCCGGCGGCACGAAGCTCTTGACGATCGCCGCCACCTCCTTTCCGTGCCTCTCCGCGGCGGCGCCGGCCGCGACCTGGCCCGTGACGGTGTAGAGCCTGTTGTACGTCCCGTCGAACGACAGCGCGACCGCGGACGTGAAGAGCCGCTCGCCCTCGGCCTCGCTGCGGGTGACGGCGTACTCGACCTCGTAGACCTTTTGCGGCCCGCTGTCCTCCGCCTTACCACGCCTGGTCGTCGACCGCGCGCTGACGAGCCTCGCCCTGGGCCCCCCCGCGAACCCGCGGTCCATCGTCGCGACGAGCGACTCGCCGAAGCCGTCCGCGTCGCCGAACGAGCCCAGGGAGGTGAAGTCCGCGCCGACGATCGTCGCGACCAGGGAGACGTTGACCCCGGCGGGCGCCAGCGGGTCGTCGGCGGGGAACCAGACCCGGGTGGGGCGGCCGGATCCCGAGCCCGGCACCTCGGCGTCGGAGGAGGTCCACGAGGCTGGGACGTCGAGCTCGAACGCGGGCAGGAGGTCGACGGTGAAGGTGTTCTTCTGGGAGATTTGGGCGTTCGCGGGGGAAGGAGAGGCTGCGAGGAGGCCCAGGGAGGCCGCGGTCGCGGCGGCGCTGGCCAGGAGGGCGCGGCGCGAGGAGGCGAAGGGGGTGGAGGAGGTCGTCGTCGTGGACGTGGACGTCGTCGTTGGAGAGGCTCCTGCGACGTCTGATGATGCTGCAGCAGCTCTCGCGTTGGAGGAGACAAAGACGGCCACGGTCGCCCTCCCGGGAACCGCTTGTGCAGGCGCAGCGGCTCTGCGGCTGCTCAGAAGAGCGGTAGTTTTCATCGAGAAGCGGGCGCGAGAGTTGGTTCGCTGGTGATGTTCGATGAAAGGTACTTGAAAATATCTCGAAGAGCGATCTGAGTTGAGTTTTTTTTCTTTTTCGAGGGCATGCATCAAAACTCTCGAGTTTATTTTCCCTTTCGACTCGATGCCGCCTCCTCTCGTTCGCCGCCGCGCCCTCTCCGCGGCAGCGGCAGCAGCCCTGCTGCTGCTGCTGCTGCTCTCCCCGCTGCTCGCCTCCGCGACCGGGTCGCCGCCGCCTTCTTTGCTCTCGGTCCCGCTCGCCAAGCGCAGGCTCGACGCCCGCTCGCTCGCTAGGCAGGCCGAGGCGCTCCGAGCGAGGCACGGAGCTGCGTCGTCTGCTCTCTCTTCTTCTTCCTCTGGCTTGGGCTCCGTGCTCAAGGGCGAAGCTGACGTCGAACTCGTGGATTTCCTCGACGCGCAGGTGAGAAAAGAGAGGAGAGAGAGAAAGGAGAGAAGAGAGAAGAGAGCAAATGAGAAAGAGAGAGATCGTTCGACGTGACGCCATCGTTTTTTTCTTTCTCGACCTCAACCTCGACCCCCCCTTCAAAAAAAAAAACTCAACAGTACTACGGCGAGATCGGCCTCGGCACCCCTCCTCAGAAGTTCGCCGTCGTCTTCGACACTGGCAGCTCCAACCTTTGGGTGCCCTCGGCCTCGTGCGCGTGGTGGCAGCTCGCCTGCAGGCTCCACGCGCGCTACGACTCGCGCGCGTCCTCGACGTACGTTTCGTTTTTTCCTTCCCCTTTTTCCCTTTTCCCCCTTATTTCCCCCCTTTTTTCCTTTTTTCCTTTTCGGCATCTCAACCTCCGCCCTCTCGTTCCCTTCTTTTTCTCTCTGCCCTCCACCCCCGCTCTCTCCTCGGCCCCTTTCCCAGGTACGAGCGCAACGGCACGCGCTTCGCGATCCAGTACGGCAGCGGCTCCCTGTCGGGCTACTTCTCCGAGGACACGCTGTCGATCGGGAGCGCGCTGCGCGTCAAGAACCAGCGGTTCGCCGAGGCGACGCGCGAGCCCGGGATCGCGTTCCTGGCCGCGCGCTTCGACGGCATCCTCGGCCTCGGGTTCCCCGAGATCGCGGTCGGCGGCGCCAGGCCGCCCTTCTTCGAGATGCTCGACCAGGGGCTGCTCCCCGTCCCCGTCTTCAGCTTCTGGCTCAACCGCGACGCCGCGGAGGGCGAGCAGGGCGGCGAGCTGACGCTGGGTGGCGTCGACCCGGCGAGGTTCGAGGGGGCGAGGACCTGGAGCGCGGTCACGCGCCGCGGGTACTGGCAGTTCTCGATGGACTCGCTGACCGTGGGCGAGAAGAGCGGCGGCGGCGGCGGCGGCACCGCCAGCAACGGCAGCAGCGTGCCCGCCTCCGGGTTCGCGTACGAGGCGTGCAGGGGCGGCTGCCAGGCCATTGCGGACTCGGGCACCAGCCTCCTGGTCGGCCCCTCGGACGAGATCGCGCGCATCAACGCCGCGATCGGCGCGGAGGGGCTGCTGCCGGCGCAGTGCCGCGCCGCGGTCGACGAGTACGCCCCGGACCTGTTGAGGGCGCTGGAGACGATGGCGCCCGACGAAATCTGCGCGGGCGCCGGGCTCTGCCCTTCGAACGCCTCGAGCTCGGAGGGGCCGAGAGGGTCGGGGGGGGCGAGCTCCTCTCCGAGAGAGCGCGGCCGCGGCGCCGGCGCCGGCGCTCGCCGCCTCGGGGAGCGGCTCCGCTCCTCCTCTCCCTCTCTCTCCTCTCTTCCCTCCGCCCTCCGCGCCCTGGGCGACGACGCCCTCTGCCAGCTCTGCCGTGTCGCCGCGGGCGTCGCGAAGCTGGCGCTGGCGGACAACGCCACGGCCGGCGAGGTCGTCTCCGAGCTCAAGGCGGCCTGCGACGCCGCCGGGTCGGTCTCCGGGGCGGGCGCGGCGACGCAGGCCGTGGTCGACTGCGACGCGCTCGCTTCGCTGCCCGACGTCACCGTCACGATCGAGGGCAGGGATTTTGTGCTGACGCCCGAGCAGTACGTCCTGAGGGTCGGCGGCGGCGGCGGGAAAGGGAGCTGGCCCGCGGCGGCGGCGGCCGAGCAGTGCATCTCGGGCTTCATGCCGCTCGACGTGCCGCCTCCCGCCGGTCCGCTGTGGATCCTGGGAGACGTCTTCATGTCTGCCTATCACACCGTGTTCGACGCCGGCGGCGGGGGCGGCGGTGCGGCGAGGGTCGGGTTCGCGAAGAGCGTGAGGGGCGGGGGAGGCGAAAAGGCGGCCGAGGTCGACGTCCACGCTGCCGAGGTCGACGTCGCCTGAAAAAGGAGCCGCTGGAAAAATGAGGTTCTACTCCGCTCCGCAGCAGCAGCTTCTTTCTTCGAGAGGTTTTTTTTTGCTTTGCTTTGTTTTTATAAGATAACGACGAGGCTCGTTCCTCCTTGCGCACACGGGAATAAGAAATACTTTGAGAGAGTTTTGTAAAAAGAAGAAAGAGAAAAAAAGAGAGATTAAAAAGAGGTTTTTTGTTTTTCGGGGTTTTTCCCGGTAAGTTTTTTGTTTTTGCATTTTGTTTCTTCTCTCTCTCTCTCACACACACACACGCACACTCAAGCTCCGCCACTTCCACCTCCACCTGCGTTCCCGCCGCTCCTCCTCGCCTCGGCCACTGCCGCCCGCACCTCCTCTGCCCCCAGGGCAGCGCCCCCGTTAGCCCTCGCTGCGGCGGCGAGTTTCGATTTCAGAATCTCCCCAAACGCCTCGAACTGCAAAGCAACCTCTGCGGCGCGCGCGCTGCTCCCGCCAGCGCCCGCGAGCAGCGCGGCCGCGCCCGCGGCATCTGCGGTGAGCCCCGTGGCGCGCTCGAGCGAGCTCAGCTGCGCCGAGAGGGTCTTTTCGAGGTCGGACGCCGAGATCTCGTCGGTGGCGAAAGGGACGGCGTCTTCCTCTTCCATTCCCGGCTCCTCTTCCTCCTCCTCGCCCTCTTCTCCTTCTTCGTCGCCTTCTTCGTCGGCCTCTCCGAGGAGCCTCCACGGCAGCGCGACCTCGTCGGAGAGCGCGCCGTCCTCGCCGACGTTCCTGAGCTCCCTCGGAGCTCCTCGGCCGGGGCTCGAAGAAGGAGCCGGCGGCGGAAACTCGACGAGCGCCGTCTCGGAGTCGAAGCCGAGCTCGGGCTTCGCCTCGTACCGCAGCATCGCCCTCAGGGGCCCTCCCGGTTCCCCTCGGAGCGACTCGACGGTGGCGGCCCACCAGACGACTTGGGGCTCCTTCTTCGCGGCTTCGGCTGTCGTCGCTGCTGCCGTCGCCGCTGCCGCCGCCGCCATCGCCGATGTTGTTGTTGCCGCGGCTGTTCCTTGCTCTTCGGGGGCCGCTGCTGCCGCGTCTGTCGCGGCTGTCGCTGCACTACTTGCGGCTTCTTCTTCTGCTCGTCCTTCTCCGACGGGGGCTTCGTTGTCTCCATCGTCGACGAGCTGCCAGAGGACCTGTCGAGAGAGAAGAGGAGAAGAGGTCGAGAGAGGTGAAGGAGGGGGGCGAGTCGAGGAGAAGAGGTCGAGGTGAAGGAGGGGGGGGGGGCGAGTTGAATGAGGTCGAAAGAACGTCTGTTTGCTTGAATCGGGAGGAATCGAATTTTCGCTTTTTCTCTTCTCCAATTTTACCTCGATCTTCGCGCCAACACTTATGAGCTCGGGAGCTGCTGCTTTTGGTGCCGAGGCCCAGGGCAGCGGAGGAAGCGGGTTCGGGGCTTCCATTGCTCCAAAAAAAGAGAGAGAGAAGAGAGAAACGACGAGCGAACAAAGAAAGCGATTCGATGGCGTGTATGAAAGTGAAAAAAAAAACTCTTCTATCTTTTTCTTACTCTCTCTCATCAGCTCGCCGAAATTCCTTTTTTAACCCTCCTCCCGCCCGGCCCAAACCTCTCTCGCTCAGCAGTAGAAGCTGCTCCTGAGCTCCACCCCATGGCAGCGCGGAGGGCGCCGAAGGAGACGCCGCCGCAGAGGAACGCCGCTCCGAGTGCCGCGGCCACGCGCGCCGCAGGCAGCAGGAGCGCCGTGGCTGCAGCGGCGGAAACGGCAGGAGCAGTAGCCGAGGTCAGCGCTGCTGCCGCCGAGCAGGCGAGAGCACCGGAGCGCCACGCGACGCCCAGGAGCGCCGCGGAGGCGCAGAGAAGGCCCGCGGCCAGGGAAACAAGCGCGACCTTGGCCCCGACGCCGGTCTCAGTCTCAGTCCCGACGAGGCGCATGCCCTGCGCCTCGGCCTCGCCGCCGCGCGTGAAGACGAACTTGGAACCGAGCGAGCCCACGCCGAGACGGACGCGCTCGTCGACTGTCGTTTTTTGTTTTTTTGACGTTTTTGAAGTTTTTGGAGTTTTTTCCCTCTAGTTTTTTTCTTCGCGAGTTTCTCTTTCGCAACCTCTCTCGTCCTGTCG
>Ga0315273_10014248_pt1 | contig 10242 bp, 8 predicted proteins | sample YL17G02_0_MG_FD_205753 | JGI IMG/M metagenome (GOLD analysis project Ga0315273, IMG submission 205753) | Sediment microbial communities from Yellowstone Lake, YNP, Wyoming, USA - YL17G02_0 | ecosystem: Environmental > Aquatic > Freshwater > Lake > Sediment | place: USA: Wyoming | collected... | reverse complement strand
GGGCGGCTCGATGCGGATGGTGAGGGCGTTGGTCAATGTCCCGGAGACAAGAACTCCGCGCTTGAACAACTCCGCGGCGACCTGACCGCCGATCTCGGGTGTTTGGAAGTGCTGCCCGATCAGCAAGCCCTTCCCGGTGACATCCTTGTAGATCTTGGGATACTTCTTCGCCAATTCCTTAAGCTTGGGCATGATGTAGTCGCCCTTCTCCCGCGCAACATCCCAGAGACGGTCGCGAACGGTCACATTGATCGCCGCGATGGCGGCTGAGCAAGCCAGTGCGCCTCCGCCGGTGGTGGTGGTCTGCAGGAAGGGATTGGGATACATGAATGGCTTGAAGATCTCCTCGGTCGTGGAAACTGCACAGATGGGCATGACGCCGCCGCCGAGGGACTTGGCGACTGCGAGGATGTCGGGGACGACGTTCCAGTGATCCACACCCCACAACTTGCCGGTGCGACCAAGCCCGGTCTGCACCTCATCGGCGATGAGCAGAGTGCCATATTTCCTTGTTGCCTCGCGGATGCGCGGCCAGAAATCATCCGGCGGGACGATGGCGCCTGCCTCGCCCTGAATGGGCTCCATCAGGACTCCCGCCACACCCACGCCAATCTTGTCGCAGATATCGAGCTGGCGCTCAACCGCCTCAGCATCCCCAAACGGAACATGATAGACGGGTCCGCCATAGAGCATGCCAACGGGCTGGCGATAATCCGCCTTGCCGATCATGGAAAAGGATGCCATGGTCTTGCCATGGAAAGCTTTTACCGCAACAATGAAAGCCGGTTTCTGAGTATAGACCTTGGCTATCTTGATGGCGGCTTCAATCGATTCAGTACCGCTGGCGGCAAACCAGGAATACTTGAGATCACCAGGGGTGATATCAGCCATCAGGCGCGCGAGCACGCCGCGCAGAGGGTCGATCAATTCCTGGCTGGGCATGGGGGTGCGCTTCAACTGGGCGGCAACCGCCTCAACCACCTCGGGGTGACTCCAACCCAGATTCATCATACCAAACCCACCCAGGAAATCAATGAATTTGCGACCAAGCACATCCTCAAAGATGGCGCCACGCCCGGTCCACTCGGTGGCTGCCCATTGTCCCGCCTGTGTCACCGATTTACGATAATCCAGCCAGCCGCGGTTGAAGTAGTCGGCAAAGTTAGCCAGGGATTCTTCGATGATCCTTTTCCCCTGCTCTTCAGAAACGCTGTCCATCTTGATGATTTCGATCCAGCGGGTTGCGTAGTCAATTGCGTGTTTCAAATCCTGTGTCATGTAGAAACTCCTGTTCTGACAGATGCGCTTTCCCTATTCCCAATCGGACACTTCGTTGTACCAGATCTTACTCGTCCCAACCTTTGCCCGGCTTTTCCATCTCCCTGATTTTTGGGCAGACTCAATCGCCTTGACCAGATGGTCGGCTTGATTGCGAATCCTCATGCGTTGTTCCTCGTCGAGAGCCCTGACCGCGTCGATGGCGTTCTTAACCTTGCCCAGGTTTTGGATGGATGTGTAATAAAAACCCCAGTCCTCGGACATAAGCTTGGCGATATATTTTTCGTTGACGCAATCGTTATCGTTTTCGCCAATCCTAGCCGCCAGTAACAATAACATGGCATCCTTCAAGTCTTTATCATTAATCTGCACGATCTGAAGTTTTTGCAAAAGCAAGTCAGTCAGTGTGACACAATGTGGATGAAGTTCCAGACGCCCGCGATAGTCAATGGGATGATTATAGTTGAGGTGGTCAAAGAAGACATCGATCATTGGGATGCGGTTGCTAAAAAAGATGAGGCGTTCCCCGCCGCTAAGCATAGCTGAACGTTTTTCAAGCAGGTATCCCTGCGACTCAAAAAATGGCACCAATTTGCTGCGGTGTTTTCCGTAGGAGGCATAATCAATATCGGTGAAGACACGCTCCCCGAGGCGTTCCAGATTACGGTAGATTTCCACATAGTCAGGGAAATAGAAATGCAAGGCAATCGGTCCCATCACCCGCAGGATCAAGCCCTGCTTCTGCGCCTCATCAGTTAGACGACGCGCCTCCTCCAGATACGCTTCAGGCTTCGGATACTCCTCCATTGGAATATCCTTAGGCAGACGAAATTTCAGTTCGGATGGCATGGCGCAACTCCTATCCAGATGTGAAGATGTAGTCTTTAACTTTACCTTTCTCCAACACAATGACCGCGCCTTTCAAAATCCCTTCGGAATATTCACTACCCGGGTTGATAAGCAGGGTGTGTTTTGCCTTTTGCGCTGCACGCGACTCGTGGATGTGTCCATGTAGACCAAGCAAGGGCTGGTACTTCTCGATCATCTTCGCGACAGCATGACTACCCACGTGGATTTTATTATCCGCAGCCTGGACGAGATCCGCTGTCAACTTCGGCGCGAGGTCCAAAGCATACCCATATGGCGGCACATGGAAATTGAAGATGGCATTGGATTTATCTTTCACGGTAGCGATCAGTTCCTCGAGCATGGGCTCCAGTTCCTCATCGGGTTTTTCGCGAGGCGTGTTCCATGGAGTCGGATTTGCCCAGCAGAAGGTAATCATCTCATGGTCGGCCAGCAATACGTTCCTGTTATTGCAATTTACAATGACCGCCGAATCCTCAATTACCCGGTCCACTTCCAGATGATCGTCGTTGCCCGGTGCCATATAGACTTTATGGTTTGAACCTGCCAGTCGTTCATCAGCCAGCGCGATCCATTCCTTCAATCGCTGTAACATGAGTTTCTTAAAGAGTGAGTCCACCTTGGCTGGATCGTCGCAAAAAGATGAGAACTCTTCCGGCGTTTGATGCACCCAGTAATACCCCATCATCTCGATGGTCTTCTTAAGTTTATCCAATTCCTCCTGCGTGGGAGCCTCGGTATGCGCACCCATCAACGTCGTCTCCCAACCGCCACCGGTCTTCTCGATCAGCGGAATCAGCACCTTGCCAGTCAGATCCCCCAACAAAATACCCACATCCACATTGTAAACTCTAAGAGCATTCAGGAACTTACGAAAACAAACGTTCGATCCGTGAATGTCCGTTACAAAAAATATCTTGATTGCTTTGCTCATGCCTGTCTCCTTTGGCGTCTTCCAACCCAGCCTCCCCTCCCGGTTTTTCCAGGAGGGGAGGGCTGACTACATTATGTGTTGAGCTAATCAGGCGGGAGTTCGCCGAAGGTCATGTCGGTATCCACGCCCACTTGCTTGTTGCGCCTTTTCCAGTAGAAGTACCACAGAATGCCCAGCCCCCAGATCGCTCCATATAAAATGAGAGATCCGATTGTCAGACCTTCCAGGTCGGGCATCACGATGAAGAAGTAGAACAGGATCGCCAAATAGATCAGGTTGAAGATCGCGCCAATTGTGACCACCGGGATGCCGAGAATTTTCCAACTGCGATAAGGCGAGGACTCCCATATGTGGCGTGCTCTTTTCGAGAACGGGAAGAGAGCTGCCGCGATTGCGGTCACGCCAAAGACGGTCACGATCTCCAATCCTGTAATCGACAATCCCTCCATCGGGTTGCCGCGGAAAGCATAGAGCGCGATTCCGATCTCACCAAGAATGAAGCAGAGAATGTGGTTCTTTACCGGCGAAGCCCAACGATAATTAATGTCTGCGAACCACTTGGGTCCCATGCGATCCATGCCCCACGCAAACAGGATGCGCGGGAAGGCAAGATAGGAAAGCGCCACCCACCACAGGTTGAACAGGATGAATGACAAGGCCATCAGGAAGGTATAGATCTTATTCTGCGTGATGACAGCCGCCAAACCGACAAAATGCGGAGACCATGGGAAGGTATATCCGGCCAGTCCCTCACCCATGTTATCCACCCAGGCTGTAGCCGAGAGGAACTCGAATCCGACCGTGCGGTACAGCACGATGGCAAGCCAGATCATAAAGAAAGCCGGGACAAGGATGGCGGACAGGTTGGCGAGGATGATGGTTTTGTCCGGTCGTTTGACTTCGCCCGCAATGAAAGTGATGCAGTAGGAGTAGGCAAAGAGCCACGATCCGGCAACCATCACGCCCAGTGTGTCGAACCAGTTCCAGGTTGAGGGGATCACGTTGCCCGCATCCGCTGCCGCGGTCTTTGCCGCTGCCAGGAATCCATCATAGTCGAGCGACCCATATTGAACCGCCAAGCCATTCCATGCCGCGATGAAAGACTCGCGCGTTGAGAAGGTCAGTACCAGCAGGATGACAATCGTCCCCGCGACGCTAAGCAGCATCACGACCTTCTGAACCGAGGCAAAAACCTTCATACCGAAGACAACAAACGACAAGGCGATGGCGCTGACCACCGACGAGATCAGGAACAAGGCCATTGGCGTAGTCAGGAAATCGGCTGCCTCAGGCATTCCCAAGAATTGGAACATCATCACCAAACCGGGATCAATGGTCCACGGCGCCAATACATAAATCCACATGATCCACACGAACGCATTGCCGAACGATTCGGCAATGCCAATCATTGGATGGAGGATGCGTGAGTTGTAGATGTATTCACCGCCCGAACGAGGCATGCTCCCCCCCAGAATACCCCAGACCAGCGAGAAACCCACACCGCACAACACCGCCGAGAGCAGGGTGGCAATGATCAGGTTACCGCCGGTGTAGACCCCCAAGCCCAGGCTGATCATCACCCACATACTTGGCGTAAGGCCTTGATTCATAAAGCCCACACCAAAGGCATCAACAAATGACAAGCCGCGCACCAGACCGCTGGCTTTACGCGCAAAAGACATTTCAGGCATTACAACCTCCTCCTTGAACGAGTTGATAGTGCGCCGGGGAATTCCACCCGGCAATCTGAAACGAACCGTTCACAGCTCAGAGCTTCCTATTGGTACCTCCTTCCTGTCAAATCCTGCTCCAATTCATCTTGACATTTAATGAAACAGAAAGCGACAAAATAAAGGCTAAAACTTGCGCGACCATTCCTTCGGCCAGCGTTCGATCACCACCTTCTTCTGGGTGAAGAATTCCACTGCATCCATACCCTGTCCGTGCATGTCACCAAAGAAGGATTCCTTCCATCCTGAAAACGGGAAGAAAGCCATGGGTGCTGCCACACCGATATTGATGCCCACGTTGCCGGCGTCCACTTCATAACGGAACTTGCGCGCAGCTGAGTACCGGGCCAAAAACTTCGGTTCTCCACATCTCGCTGCCAGGCTTGACATCCAACAGCACGGTTGGCCGGACAAATGCACCTTTTTCGTAACCCTTGATGACCGTTCCACGCCCATCCACGGGAAGGTTTGCACCTTCACCAGCCCCAATACCAATCCACTTCTCAACGCGCTCTTTACTGTCCTGATTGATGAGTGGTCCCATCTGCACACCTGCATCGAGTCCATACCCAACCTTGCGGCTGACCGCCGCGTCACAAATCATCTCCACAAATTGATTGCGTGCATCACCCACGGTCACTGCCAAAGAAACAGCAAGGCAGCGTTGACCAGCGCAGCCAAATGCCGAATCCGCCACAATGGTGGTTGCCATATTCATATCAGCATCAGGCAGGATGACAATGGGATTCTTCGCACCACCCTGTGCCTGAACACGTTTCCCATTAGCCGAGGCGCGACTGTAAATGTACCTGGCGACGTTGGTTGAGCCGACAAATGTGATGGCACGGATGACGGGGTGATCGAGAATGCCATCCACCGCATCCTTTGCACCATTGACAAGATTGATCACGCCCTTTGGAAAGCCAACCTGCTCGATGAGCTTGAAGATGAACTGCATCGTCATCGAAACCTTTTCGGAAGGCTTCACCAGGTAGGTGTTCCCGGCTGCAAGCGCGTAGGGCAAATACCAGAAGGGAATCATGCCCGGGAAGTTGAACGGGCAAATCGTGGCACACACACCCACCGGCTGCCGCAGCATGATCTCGTCAATGCCCGGGGCAATATCCTCCACGATCTCACCCTTACCCATAAACGGCATCCCGCAAGCCACCTCCACATTTTCAATGGCGCGCACTATCTCGGCTTTCGCTTCATCGAATGTTTTCCCGCACTCGCGCGTAATCGTGCGCGCAATTTCATCCTGGTTTGTCTTGAGCAGGTCGCGTAGCTTGAAGAGATATTGCACGCGATCCTGAACAGGCGTTCTCCGCCAGGCGGGAAATGCAATCGCAGCTGCTTGCGCGGCGGAGTCCACATCCGCCGCACTTGAAAGCGGGGTTTTTGCCATCATCTCGCCCGTGGCGGGATTGATGACTTCAACACAATCCTTGACAACAGGTTTTACCCAATCACCATTGATGTAGTTCAGGATTTCCATGTTTTCTCCCATGCAATATTTAGCTCGCCTGTCAATCCATCAACTCGGCCAGTCCCTCATCGATCAGGTTCAAGCCTTCATTAATTTGTTCTTCTGTGATGATCAGCGGTGGAACGACAAAAAGAATATTCCTAAAATTGAAGACATACACACCATGGGATATCAGGAAATTCTTGAGTGGCGTCACATCCATCCCTTCCTTTGTTTCGCGATTCTTAACCAGTTCCAGCGCCGAGAATAGACCAATATATCGAACATCTCCAACCGAAGGATGCTTGGCCTTCAGTTCCTCCAAACGCAGACCGAGATGCTTTCCCACCGATTGGGCATTCTCAAAGATCCCATCTTCCTCGTATGCTTCAATCGTTGCCAGCGCGGTTGCACACGCAAGCGCGTGACCGTTGTAGGTGAGACCCGCAAAGAGCACGTGGTCATCAAAGTATTTTGCTATCTTCTCGCGGACGATCACCGCTCCGAGTGGCACATATCCCGAGGTGATGCCCTTGGCAGTTGTGATCATATCGGGGACAACGTTCCAATGATCCACAGCAAACCACTTCCCTGTACGTCCCCAGCCCGACATCACCTCGTCCGAAATAAGCAGGATGCCAAACTTGTCGCAAATCTCACGCAGGCGCGGCCAGTAGTCATCGGGCGGGATGATGAGACCATTTGTCCCCGTCACACCCTCCATGAAGATGGCAGCGATCTGGTCGACTCCCTCGTACTGGATCACCTCTTCCACATGCTTGATGCACTCGCGGTGACAGGTTTCGTGCGTCCACCCAAACGGGCAGCGATAGCAATACGGATCGAGAAAATGAACAACACCCGGAATGCCAGGCTCCACAGGCAGGCGGCGATAATCACCGGTCAATGAAATGGCACCATACGTTGCGCCATGATAGGAACGATAGCGCGCCATAATTTTGTGGCGCCCGGTAAACATGCGGGCGATTTTGATGGCATTTTCGTTCGCTTCCGCTCCGCCCAGTGTAAAGAAGGTTTTCTTTAAATCACCGGGAGTGATCTCCGCAAGTTTCTTTCCCAGCAAGCCGCGCGGCTCGGTGGCTGCGCCGGGGCTGGCGAAGGTCAACACGGCAGCCTGATCCTGGATTGCCTTAATCACCCTGGGATGCTGATGCCCAACGTTGGTATTCACCAACTGAGAGGCAAAGTCCAGGTAGCGTTTCCCGTCGGCATCGTAAAAATAAACCCCCTCTGCCCGTGTAACAGGGATCGGATTCACGGCACCCTGCGCTGACCAAGAAAAGAAAGTGTATTCCTTATTCAGGTCAACAATTTCTTTCGCTGTGAGTTTTGGCATGATCTTCTCCATTGAAAAACAGGTGCGCATGAGACTATCTCCCATGCGAACCTGTATATGATTACTTCCTTGCCTCTTTTACAATCTCTGCATACACATTCAGTGTCTCATCGATGTCAGCGTCGCCATGGGAGTAACACAGGAACCACGGCTCGCGGGCATCGTGATCAGGCATGACGCCGCGCTGAATGGCTTTCTCAACCAGCGCCAGATACAACTCCTGATCGCTCTTCGCCCAATCGCGCTGGCAGGTGACCCGCTCCACGCCAAAGGCGAACGAGAACATGGCCGGATAACCACTGAATACAACAGGAATGTTGTTATCTTCGAAAATTTCCCTGAGACCGTCCATCAATTTCCTTCCGTGCGTTTCGATGGTCTTCAGAATCGGTTTCTCTTTCATCAATTGCAAAGTGGCATAAGCAGCCGCCACACCGGGCTTGTTGTTTGTGTACGTCCCTCCCTGGGAGACACCATGACCAATAATGGACATGACTTCCCGGCTTCCACCGAACGCGGCTACAGGGTAGCCATTCCCCAGGGCTTTAGCGTAAGTCGCGATGTCCGGTTTGATGCCATAGTACTCCTGCGCGCCGCCATTCGCGATGCGGAATCCGGTCTTCACTTCATCCAGAATAAAGACTGTTCCGTGTTCTGTTGTTATCCTCCGGATCAATTCAAGGAAACCGGGCAATGGTTCGATCGCGCCGCAGTTGCCCTGGCAAGGCTCGGTTATGACTGCTGCTATCTGGTCGCCATAGGAACGCATGGTGCGCTCAAACCCTTCTGCATCATTGAACGGAAGGGTGATGATGAACTCGCGCATCGACTTTGGGATGCCCGAGGAGGATGGCACGGGAATCGGGCTGCGTGGATTACCCATGGCTTCGGTGGGAGCATAAGTGGACCACAGTGTATGATCGTGGAAGCCGTGGTAATTGCCCTCGAACTTGAGGATGATGTCGCGCCCCGTATATGCACGTGCCACACGGATGGCGTGCATAGTCGCCTCCGTACCGGAACAGGCAAGGCGCACCATTTCCAACGCAGGGCACATCTCCACCATCATCTCTGCCACCGCAATTTCGAGTTCGCCGGTCATTGCGAAGAGCGTACCGCGCTGGATCTCCTGCATCACCTTTGCATCGACTTCATCGAAGGCATGACCAAGGATAATGGGACCAAACGCCATGCGGTAATCAATGTAACGGCGACCATCAACATCCCAAAGATATGCCCCCTTGGCTTTGTCCACATACGGCGTCACCCCCTCACCCCAATAACGGAAATTCGAGTTCACACCCAAAGGTAAAACTTTTTGCGCGCGTTTTTGCAAATCCTGGCTTCTGGGTCCAACGAAACTCATTCCGACTCCCTTACTTGCGATCGTTTATGATGCTTACCGGGATACGCCATTGATAGACATCCTTGAGAATCAACGGGACGATGGAAGTCGTAGTACGCCTGACCCCCGGAATCTTACGAATCGTTTCTGTGACAAACCGATACACCTCGTCGGTGTCCCTTGCAACCACCTGGATACTGATATCACTCTCCCCAATCGAACAGGCTACATATGTGACGTTCTCATACTCCGTCATTTTCTGGGCAACCTCGCGGATGCGATCGGATTCCACCTCCAACAAGACATCTGCTTTAATCAGCAGACCAAAAGCCTCCGGCCGCACCACCACACCGATTTGAAGGATGTTACATTCGCGCATTCGCTCAATACGGTAACGGATCGCCCGCTCCGAGACATTTCCCAGGTGCCGCGCGATCTCCGATGCCGACATACGCCCATTTTCTTGTAATAAATTGACAATTCCCAAATCAGTTTTGTCGATTTCGTACATACATTATCCTCATTGTTTCCGAAATCTACAAATATGCCACCCGAAATATACATGGATTTCATAAAAATGTCAAGAATTAAGGAATCACTGGGGCAATGAAGCTAATCCGCAACGAAATATCTGATTTATTTCCTGTCACGGTGTCCTTGTTTTGAGATCTTCTACTTTTTCGGAATCCACCATGGTGCGACTATTTTTTTTGAATCGCGTGGAGAGATTGGATGGACAAGGTAGTGATTTTCCTGAGTTTAATAATTTTGCCTGGCGTACATAATGGACAAACAATGAACAAAGACGATTATGTGTTTGAATGAACTTGGAATCAGTTACCCATTTTACATTGACTCCATCAACCACCATAGGTATAATCGGCCTTCGGCTAATTTTCATATAGGAGCGCGAGTATGACCGAGATAACTGAAGCAACACCGACCACGGTGTTGGAACCAAAAACCAAACTTTCCGGCACGATTTCCAAGATCACACTGGCGGGGGCATTGGTGGACGTCGGGCAGGAACTGCCCGGCGTACTCCACATTTCGCAGATACAGAAAGACCCGATCAATAAGGTCGAGGATGTACTTAAACCCGGTCAACGTGTGGAGACGTGGGTGCGACGAGTGAAAAAGGATCGCATCGAACTGACCATGATCGAACCTCTTGGCATGGAATGGGGCGAGATCCAACCCGAGATGGTCGTCAAGGGGAAAGTGGTACGCCTCGAGAGCTACGGCGCGTTCGTGGATTTCGGC
>Ga0315273_10014247_pt1 | contig 10242 bp, 14 predicted proteins | sample YL17G02_0_MG_FD_205753 | JGI IMG/M metagenome (GOLD analysis project Ga0315273, IMG submission 205753) | Sediment microbial communities from Yellowstone Lake, YNP, Wyoming, USA - YL17G02_0 | ecosystem: Environmental > Aquatic > Freshwater > Lake > Sediment | place: USA: Wyoming | collected... | reverse complement strand
GGGCCGTCGGAAGGTCCGTCGGCTGAAGCGCGGGCTCTACTTCGTGTCGAACCGCGGCAAGTACCTGAAGAACGGCTTCGCCGGTGATCTGAAGACACTGCTGAAGACCGGAGCCCTGGTCCTCGTCGGCTTCTTCGCCCACAAGGCACTCACCGGCGCGCTGGTGAAGGCCCTGACCTCGGTCGACGGCAAGTTCGCCGGCATGGCGATGGCCAACGAGAAGGGTCCCACGATCATCGCTCAGTGGCAGAAGCCGCTGACCGGTGCCGTGGTCGGCGCAGCCGGCATCGCGGGTCTCTCCATGGTGCCCGTGAAGGCTGAGATGCGCATGGCGGTCGGTGCCGGTATCATGGTCTCCTTCCTGGAGTCCCTGGTCCGGACGGCGCTCGGTGTGGCGAACCAGACGCAGGTGCTCTCGTACCTCGACGGCTACTCGAACAGCCCAGCCTACGGGCTGCGCAGTGCGGGTCGCCGAGGGATGCGCGGGCTCGGTGTCGCTCGGAACGCCGGCTCGATCATGCCGCAGTACGCGCCCATCGGCGCCTTCCGACAGGCGTCGGCGGGCATGGGCGAGTACTTCTCTGGCCAGTCCGGGATGGGCGAGTACTTCGCCGGCCCCGGGACCCAGGGAGTGGGCTTCTACGAGAAGGCGGGGCCGCTGGCTCTTCAGCCTGGGCGCTCGCACATGGGCAACCTTCCGGTGGATGACGGCATCCGTCCGGACGCGAACCTGGATGCGATCCTCGACCTGGCGGAGAGCGCTGCCGGTCTCGGGCAGGGCATTGGTCCGGATTTCCGGCAGGCGTCTGCTGGGATGGGGCAGTGGAGCCCGCAGCAGGCTGCTGCCGGGATGGGCGAGTTCTTCACGGCCTCGCCGAGCAACGGCGGGTTCTCGGAGAACACCGTGCCCACGCAGTCGCAGTGGGTGCCGAACGGTCCGCTCTGGGCCGGCTCGATGTCCGCTGACGCCACCAAGGACGAGTCCCAGCTTCCGGCTGGGATTCTCCAGGGTCCTGGCGGCAACGGGGTGCTCAGCGGCGGCTGAGTCAACCCTCTCCCCTCCCGCCCCGGTAGGCGTCCGCTCTCTCACGAGGGCGGGCAGACCCCGGGGCGCGGGGCGTTGTACCGGCTGCGGGATACAGGGACGACACCCTGACAAAACGGGCCCGCGGTCACCAACCCATCTCCAAAGGAGAACTACCATGGCAAAGCTGACGAACGTCCGCGAGCGTGTGCACCAGCCCTTCTACGACACCCTGATCCGGACCTCCGGTCTCGGTGGCAACATCCAGCCCGTCAACGCGACGCAGAAGCTGTTCACCAACCAGGCCCGCCAGGACGACATCAACGCCCTGACGAACCTGCAGAACGGCGCGACGCTGCCGTCCGACCAGTCGCACGTGACGCTCGCGCTGCGCTGCTTCACGTGGTTCCGCAACCCGCAGATCCGGGCAACCGGCGCGGCGAACGGGAACATCAAGCAGAACGGTGACTTCTCCCAGGAGGGCGCAGCGGCGTTCTTCACCGCGCCCGGCGCGGGCGCGGGGCAGTACCCGGGCTCGATCGAGGACGTGTACCGCCTGTACTGGCAGGCGCAGGAGCAGCTGCACTGGGCTACGGCACCGGTGAGAAGTTCTCCATCACCAACATGGCGACGAAGTACTTCCCGGACGGCGGCGGCCTCGCGGGAGACCTCGGCGGGTCTTCGGACCTGATCAACATGAACAACGGCACGCCGGACCACACGGCGATTCTGCGGCTCGCCCGCGCCATCCTCCTGCCTCCCCGGCAGAACGTGGCGTGTACGGCGCAGATGCTGCCGCTCCCGGACGGCGGGAACGGTGTGACGTCGGGCATGACCAACGGTCCGCAGGGCAGGAACTACCTGTCTGTCGCGAGCAACCTGAACGCGGTGGACGGCATTTCCAAGGTGATCCAATTCACCTTCGACGGTCTCTTCGCTCGTGATGTGCAGTGATCTCGCGTAGTTACGTGAGAACTCTCACGTAACAACTGCTCCCCGGCCGGCCTCGTAAACCGGCCGGGGAACGCAGCTTCACAGACTGATGGCACGGACGGCGCGTCCCCGGAGCATGTACTCTCGGCCCCGTCGTCCGGTACTCCCAACCGGAGGCACATATCATGGCAAGTTTCGAGCAGATCATTCAGCAACTCCAGCAGCAGGCTGGGTACGCGGCTTCACAGGCCAGGCAGGCGAACGACGCCGCTCGCGGAACGCAGGGCGACATCGCTCTGGTCCGGCAGGAAGTGGCGCGCAACGCACGCGACATGCAGAACCTCGCGAACGCCCTGCAGGGCGTCGAGGGCAAGTCCATCGGCAACGGGAACACGAACGACCACGTTCGGTACATCGAGTCGATCCCCGGCCGACGCATCCCGTTCGACTTTCTCGTGTCGATCGCGATCGGGACGAACTCCATCCTGGAGCAGCAGGGCACGAAGACCGTCTCGCAGGACGGACCGTTCGTGGCCGTCGCTCGGTACGCGGCTTTCCAGTCGGCCTTCCAGTTCGCGCGTCGTGATCCGGAGACGCAGGAGCAGGCCGCTTTCCAGGGGCGCTCGTTCGGGCGCTTCCGCCCGATCCACTCCGCCTGGGACCTGAACGATGGCCAGCCTGGTTACCAGCCGATCACCGGCGTGGCATCCCCGGGCACCGGCGTTCCGATCTACGCGAGCCCGAGCAATCACTCGTCCTTCCGGTCGATGGAGTTCGACGCGGTCATCACGATGCTGAACCAGGGCGCCGGGTTCCCGCGGTCGAACGACCCGGTCCCCTCGGCATTCTACTCGGAGAGCGTCAACTCGCCGTTCCAGCTGGGCGCGCTCGACTTCTTCGAGCGAGGCGAGACGATTCAGTGGAAGGTCCAGCCGACGCACGTGAACAACCCTCCGGCGGGCAACCTGTCGGGGTACGCCGCGGGCGGCCTGTTCCCGTTCCTCGGGAGCCAGTACGACGTGCACGAGGGGATCATGGATCCGCAGGCTCCGGACGTGACGGCCGATCCCATCACGCGCCTGCCGGATGGCATCCTGGTCGTCGGGATGCACGGGTTCCGAATCATCCAGCCCCCGGGGCCGGTCCGTCTGACCTGAGAGGTCCAACATGAACCAGCCTCGCCTGCACCTCACGTCGCGGCAGATGGCTGGGATGGGCCTCCCGCCAGTCCAGCCGCCTGCCTACCCGGCGCCGTTCCTGCGCCCGGGTCTCGGGGAAGCTCCGCCTCCTGCACCGTACCCCGGCGAGGGAGCGACGTGCGGAGCGGACCGTGTGCATCTCGCTGGTGGTGCACTGAACTCGCTGCTGGTGGATCCGTCGGTCGTGCCGTTCGAGCAGCTGTACCGTCGGCTGCCCGAGGAGGGGATGTTCCTCGACTCGGTGAATCCGGAGCAGCCGTTCTCGTTCGAGCTTGGCGCGTTCCGGGTGCCGAACAACTTCACCCTGCTCCTGTTCGATCTGCGCCCGGACATCTACCGGTTCTCGGGTGTGGACGCGGGCGACACGGTGCCGGTGGAGTCGCGTCGGTTCTCGTCGATCATGGGCTTTCAGATCAGCGTGGACCAGCGGCAGCCGGGCAACCTGTTGTACCAGCTGGATCCGGTGCCGATCCAGACGTTCACGCAGGCGTTCACGACGCCGGGCGTAGCGCTCGGAGACTTCCCCCCGGCGCTGGCGGCGGCGCTTGGCGCGGCGCAGGGCTCGCGGTTCAACATCGCTGCGGCGTCGAGCTTCGCGAGTGCGTCTGGGGCTGGGCAGTCGCTCCTGCCGCAGCGGCCGACGAGGCCGGGGCCGCTGTCGGTGCCGTACACGCTCTACGCGCACAGCGGGCAGACGGTGCAGATCCGGTGCGTGATCTTCAACCCGATCCCGTCACCGATCGCGTTCATCGAGTACGACATCGCCGGCATTCTGTTGCCGGAGGTGTACCTGAACTCGCTGACCGAGTGCATGAAGCCCCTGACGAGCGCGAGCCTCGGACCGGGCTCGCTTGGTGGAGGACCACGATGACCAGAAGAAACGCATCCGGGAACGTACTACACGCTCATCTGGAGGAGGCGCTGCATGCAGCCGATGGAAACATCGCGGCGTTCCTCTCCGGTGTGCTCGGGGTGCTGAACCAGTCTGCGCGCTCGCTCGAAGAGGCTGGCGACGTCGCGGCGGCGAAGGATCTGGAAAAGCTCACGGACGCCTTGAGCAACGCCCACTACAAGTGGACGTCGAAGTACTGGGATCCGGTACGGGGGCGCTCGCGATGATCCTTCGTTCACCCTCAGAAGCCAGTCGGCCGACGTCGCTCAGCGGAGGTCCGCGATGAGCCGGAGAGAAGACCTGGAGAGACAAGACCTGGCCGATCTTGAGGCCATGCGTGCGGAAGAACTGGAAGAACTGGAACCTGGCGACGCCGCCGCGATGCTCGGCGCCTGTAAGCTCTTCATCCAGGCCGCTGGTGGCTACGACGGCGCCCTTACTCTGCTGATCCAGTGCGCCGGAATGGAGGCCCGCGAAGACTGGTCGTCGGGGTACACGACGCCCAGATTCGCTTACGCCGCGATGCGGGAGATGCAGGGCATACAGCGGAAGCTCAGGCGAACGAGCACGTACGCAGGCACTCCCGAAGCAGAAGAACTGATCGAATTGATGGCAGTGAGATGAAGTTCTCCCCCTCAGAAGCCAGTCGGCCGACGTCGCTCTTTCGGCGGGCATCGACAACCGCTCCCGCGTCGGACATGTGGGTAGCCGAGTCGTGCTCGGGAAACGGCGGCCGGCTGGCTTGTGCGGGTGAGGATCCTCCGGCGGAGACACTCCGATGGGCGTGATGGACCACTACATGGAGCACGGAGGCTCGGGCGCTGCCTGGGACTCCATGGCCATGATCCCTGCTCCTCCGGGCACATCCCTGGGCGCGATGGCCGCTCAGGGCATGTTCGCTGAGCTTTCGAGCGCGCTCGGGCTGCAGGTCCTGGGTGTGTACACGCCCTGGGCGACGCGCTCTGGCGACACAGTCTGGGAGGAGATCAAGAACCCCGACTCGAACATCGCCATCTGGAGCATCACCGACGCGCAGGTGAACGCGGTCCCGGAGATCACGTACGGCAGCCCGCTGCCTTTCGTAGCGATCATCACGAAGGGGCCGATGACGCAGGCGGCGGTCGCCGCGATGTGGGACGGCACGGCGTACGGGCCCTACGAGACGCAGGCGGTGTACCGGCAGGACGACGCCAAGGGCGTGCCGACGATCGCGTTCCTCCACTGGGGTGAGCGCATCGACATCGCTGAGCTTCCGAAGCAGGTGGTCAAGCTGGAGGCCAAGGCGGCGGCGGTCAACGGCGCTCTGCTCTTCGCTGCTCAGATCCCGTCGAAGGGCTCGACCACGCGCGCCTTGCCGGCAACGTCGTCGTTCCAGGACGCCCTGGAGACGCAGCTGATGACGTCGGCTCCGGTGACGGTTCCGGTGATCCGCGACTACATCCCGCCGCCTCCCCCGCCTCCTGTGCTGGAAGCAAGGACCAACCTGGGGCTGCCCATCGCTGTCGGTCTTGGAGCGGCGGCGCTCGGGTTCGTGCTGTGGAGGAAGAAACGATGACGTACCGGTCCAGCGCTGGCATGAGCGGTCTCGGGGCTCTGACTCCAGAGAACATCGCGGCGTATTTCCAGATGTACGTCGGCTCGGGCGGTTGCAAGGGCAGCGCTCAGGTGAAGGCGAACATGCAGGCGCTGCAGTGCCTGAGCCTGGAGCAGATTCAGATTTTCGGGCAGTGCTACACGGGTGTGGCGCCGAAGGGCGTGAACAATCTCGCGTTCTACGCCGCGTGCAAGGACATGGCGGAGTGTGGCGTGCTCGCGAAGGTGGGGTGTCCGCCAGCCCCGTCGTTGGGTCTGCCCGAGTGTGCGACGAGCCAGGACATGCTCAACGAGATGAGCGTGGCGTACTGCGAGAAGTACCCGACGTTCAACGGTCCCGACGCCGGGAAGAACACGATATGCTGGGGCGTGACGCGGTACCCGCAGCTGTACATGAAGCTGAAGAGCTTCGCGCTGTGTCCGCCACCTGTCGTGGCGCCGCCGCCGGTGGTGACGTACGCGCCACCGAAGCTCACCGCTCCTCCGCCGAGGACCGTCACGACGCCTCCACAGGAGACCTACACGGCTCCGCCGCCGGTGAACACCATGGCAACAGCAACTCCTGACTCGACCCCGACAGGCATCCAGAGCGGCGGTCAGCCGCCTCCCGTCATGGACACGTCCTCGGCGTGGCCAACCACGAGCAACGTGGAGAAGTACTCGATCGAGGTCGTCAACGGCCTGGACGCCGTGCGCGTGGATCTGGTGAGTTCGGACGGGACCCTGCAGGGGACGTCGTACATCTACCCGGGCGATCCGGCGTACGCAGACGCCTACGTTGCTGCCACCGGCAAGGAGCCACCGGTGCTCGCGACCCACGCGGGGATGAACATGGCCCTCTGGGGCATCGGCGGCGTGCTTGCCCTCGGGGCAGCCTACCTGCTGCTCAGGAAGAAGAAGTAGACGATGTCGTACCGCTCGCAACAGGGCCTGGGTCTCGTGATGGAGACGACGCCGACGGGGCTTCGTTTTGTCCCGACGATCATGTGCGTGTCCGCTGCGGAGCACGCCGAGGCGCTGTCGAAGTGCGACTTCGTGACGGAGATCCGTGGCATCGGCGGCGTACGCGACCCGGCGATGACGGGCAGGCTGGCGGGTGTCCCCGCCTGCACCGTGAAGAACATGCCAGTCTGCCCGACGCCGACCTGCCTGGACCAGTTCACGGCCCAGGCGGTGGCCGAAGCCATCGCGGGGACGGGATCACATCCCGAGCTTGAGTCGAACGGTCTGATGCTCTACGCGCTGGCGAACCTGCCGTACTGCAAGTCGGTGCCGCTGCCCCCGATCCCGGCTTGCCTGACCCCTGACCTTGCCGGGGCGCGCGACTACTGCGTGGCCAACGGACAGGGCGGTACGGACAAGGCGAAGAAGGCGATGTGCTGGGCCGCGATGCGGGACCCGACCTGGTGGGGGACACTGAAGGGGACGCCCGCGTGTCCGCCGCCGGTGGTCGTGGTGCCTCCCCTGCCGGATGAGCTTCCTCCGGTGGTGGATGATGAGCCCATTCCTCCGGATGACGGATCTTCCGAGGCGTCGATGGTTGGGATGTGGGGGATCCTCGCGGCGCTCGCGGTGGCTGGTGGCGGCTACTACATGTGGAGGAGGTACAAGAAATGAACACGAACCTCGTTGCCATCGCTGGTGTTCCTCCCGGTGGAGTCGGCGGCTGCGGCTGCGCGGCCATGAGCGGCTACGCGCGCCCGGTCGGTGCGACTGATGACGCACCGACCACGGCCTCGAAGATCGTCCCGGTGCTCGTGCTGACGGCAGTCGTGGGCATCGCGGTCTGGTCCATCTTCAAGATAGAGGCATCGACCGCGTGATGGATGGCATGCGGACAGCAGCGGCGGCCGCAGAGGCTCTCGGTCCGACCATGGACAACGTGGGCGGGCCCATGGGCATCGTCGGTCGGGCCATCGGGCTCGGGGCAGACGAGATCGAGGCGGGCGTGCCCGGGTGGGCGTGGCTCGGCATCGGTGTCGTGGCTGGCGGGATCGCCATGTACTTCCTGCGACCACGGGTCGAGGCTTTCGTCGGAGACTGAGCCGGAGTACGCTCTGGAGAACGAGGATCATCATGTCGCTAGGCGCATATTTCGGAAGCACCAAGATCACTCAGGGCGCTGGCGGTCTCGGCCAGGACGGCATGCTGCAGGCGTACTCGGACGGCGTCGTCGGCGGGAGCGCGGCAAGCGCTGACATGCCGGGCCCCCTGTTCGCCTTCAACGATGGCGCGCTCGGCCAGGACAACTCGCTGTTCGCCTACGCGGACGGCGTGGTCGGTGGCTCGGCGGTGTCGTCGGAGATGCCGGGTCCGCTGTTCGCCTACGCGGACGGTTCGCTCGGTGATGACGGCGCGGCCGCCGATGGGCCGACGCCGATCTCGGTGTACCGCGATGGTATCCTCGGCGCGCACGGTGTGTTCGGCCCGGGACAGCCTGGACAGCTGCAGTCGTTCCACGACGGCTCGCTCGGCGCTGCGGAGTCCACTCCGGGGGCTGTCGGGGCCACGGCCGTACTCGATCTCGGGGACGCGGGTACGCTCACCGAAGTGAAGGCCCTGCTCGGGATGCTCACCGCTGAGCAGACCGGTACGATGGAGGGGCAGAAGGTCTACCCGCCGGAGTTCTACACGAGCGGGATCTGGGAGCCGAACGCGACTGCGCTCTGGCAGTACTACGTCTCGAAGACGCCCGCGTTCAGCGGCAAGACCGTGAGCGATGCTGGTGGCGGGCAGTCGTGGCCGAACGTGCAGGGCGTCGGGTACATGATGTCGGTGATGCTGACGCCGACGGCCGACAACCCGAACGGCCAGAAGTGGGTAGAGACGAATCTGCCCATCCTGTGGGCTCTGCTCACCCAGGCGATGGCAGCGCCGCCGGGCGCTCCGCCGCCCACCGTGCTGGCGCCGTATCTGTCGCTCGCTGACAAGACGCGGGAAAATCGCGCCACTGCTGGCGGCACCATGATGATGAGCACGATGGCGTGGTACGGCGTCGGTGCCGCTGCGTTGCTCGGGCTCGCTCTCGTTCTCAGGAAGAAGAAGAGGTAGTCGCATGTATTCAGGAGTAGGAATGCCGGTTCTTCACGCGGTATCTCCGCTGGAGGTATTTGCGAACCGGAAGACGATTCCGGTCGAGGGAGGGGCACTCCTGTCTCCCCGGGCCTGGATGCAGCGTGAGCCGTTTCTGGCCGCTCAGATGATCGATCCGTTTCTGTACGCTCTCTACCTGACGCTGACTCCGACTGGGAAAACATCGGGCCTTGCGGTAACCAATCTGTACGTCGCAGCCGTTCGTCAAGACCGACGAGACGCTCTGCTGAACCAGGCGGAGACCAAGGGGTGGCTGACTGCGAGCGGGAAGACCGCGCTCAAGAAGTTCATCTTGTCAATGCCGAGTAGGCGTGTGCTGGAAAGCTCTGGCGAGCGCGCCGCCCACGGCATGGGCGAGTTCTTCGCGTACAACGGGATGGGCTACGACGACTCGATCCCTCCGCCGAACTGCCCGAACGTGATCAACTGGGTCATGGGGGCGCTGGTCGGTGGAGCAACCGTCTGGTTTTTGCTGCCGCGTCGCGCGTGAATGGAAGGAAGCATCATCATGTATTCAGGAGTAGGAACGACCAGGCCCCCGGTTCTTCACGCTGTCCGTCGGCATCGCCCGCGGGTGTCCGGGATGCAGCACCAGATGCGCGGCATGGGCGAGTTCTTCGCGTACAGCCCGCCGGGAACGGATGGGCTCGGTGAGTACTTCGCTCAGAACGGTCTGGGCGAGTTCTTCGCGTACAACGGGATGGGCGAGATGGCGCCGCTCACGGATGACGAGAAGAAGAAGGCCGCGATGTACGCCGGTGGCGGGCTCATCGCTGGGCTTCTCGGTGCCACGCTCCTGAAGAAGACCAAGACGACGGGCCTGGTGGTCGGCGCTGGTCTCGGCGTGGCTGCAGGCGTCGGGGCCTTCTACGCAACCCGCTCGCAGACCTGAGTCGTTGCCCTGATGGGCAACCGGTAGCCATGGACATCTTCGAGCGCCTCCGTCGCGCCACCGGGAACATCCCGTGGGAGACGTTCGCCTCGGTGATGGCGCAGAACCTCGGCGCGAACGGCGCGGCCGCGCAGGAGATCGTCGCTCAGCTGAAGGAGTGGGGCTCGCACCTCACGAAGAACGCGCTCTCGAAGTGGACGCTCTCGGTCATGTCCCCGACGGCGTGCGACTCGCCGGACGTGAGCAGTGGCCGCCCGAAGCAGTGCCCGTCGTACGCGGTGGTTCGGTGCGATGTGTGTCAGCGCCCGTGCTGTCTCGCGCATGCGAGGGTGGACTACATGGGCGATGCGATTTGCGAGGTCTGCATCGGTGAGGCGAAGGGGCGCGCTCGGGCGGCTGGGTACTCGCGGCCGCATGCGCCGCATGAGGCTCCGCCGCCTGCTGCAGCGCCCGCCGGGGGCATGTCCGTGGCGGCGGCGCTGAAGGCGCTGAAGATACCCCCGCGGTCAACCTGGGAGCAGATCAAGAGGCAGTACCGGAAGCTCGTTTTGAAGCACAACGCGGACCGCCCACAGAGTGATGCGGAGCGCGAGAGGAACACCGAGCGCCTGAAGAA
>Ga0315273_10014246_pt1 | contig 10243 bp, 6 predicted proteins | sample YL17G02_0_MG_FD_205753 | JGI IMG/M metagenome (GOLD analysis project Ga0315273, IMG submission 205753) | Sediment microbial communities from Yellowstone Lake, YNP, Wyoming, USA - YL17G02_0 | ecosystem: Environmental > Aquatic > Freshwater > Lake > Sediment | place: USA: Wyoming | collected... | reverse complement strand
GGCGCTCGTCAAACAATTTCTTACGCGGAAAGAGGAGGAGAAGATGAAAAACGCGGTGGAACTCAAGACCCGGCTTGCGCAGCAGTTTCCGGGAGCGGTTCCCACGAAATCAGGGCTTCTGTATGTAGTGCAGAAAACCGGAGCCGGGAAAAAACCGTCAAAGGGAGACGACGTCAAGGTGCATTACACCGGGACGTTGCTTGACGGCGGGAAAAAATTCGACAGCTCCCGCGACCGCAACGAGCCGTTCGGGTTCACGGTAGGCGTCGGCCATGTGATACAGGGGTGGGACGAGGCCATTCTTGACATGACGAAGGGCGAGCGCAGGACTATCATTATCCCGCCCGAACTCGCGTACGGCGAGCGCGGGGCCGGCGGCGTGATCCCGCCCAACGCGACGCTCGTGTTCGATGTGGAACTGCTGCAGATAGTACCCAAAAGGTAAGGCGCCGTTTCACGCTTTTCCGCAGTGCACTGCGCGTATTCTGCATTTCTATCTATAGTGGACTCTCCGGATAATCTATACCACCGGCAGGGTTTCTGTTTCTTTTCGCAGGATACCTGTTGTATTTTACCTTCATAAGATGTTCGGAAACGATCACTGAGAAAACGATACCTCTGCGGACAATCAATGAGCACCCGCATCAACATCCCGATCTACGACGAAAGCAAGATAAAGACCCTCTCCTCGCTCGAACACATCCGTCTGCGCACCGGCATGTACATCGGCAGGCTCGGCGACGGGTCGAACCCGGACGACGGCATTTACATGCTCCTCAAGGAGATCATTGACAACTCGGTTGACGAATACATCATGGGGTTCGGCAAGAAGATCGACGTGGCCGTGGAGAACAGCACCGCCTCGGTGCGCGACTACGGCCGCGGCATACCTCTGGGAAAAGTGATCGACTGTGTCTCCACCATCAATACCGGAGCCAAGTACAACGACGACGTGTTCCAGTTCAGCGTAGGGCTTAACGGCGTGGGCACCAAGGCGGTGAACGCCCTGTCGAGCTACTTCAGAGTGGTCTCGTACCGCGATGGCGAATTTTTTGAGGCAGTGTTCGGGCAGGGGAAATTCAAATCGAAGAAAAAGGGTACGACCAGGGAGCCAAACGGCACCTATGTGGAGTTTGTGCCGGACCCGGAAATCTTCAGTGAATACAAATTCAATCATGAGTTCGTTGAAAAGCGGCTTTGGAACTACGCCTACCTCAATGCCGGGCTCAAGCTGTATTTCGACAAGCAGAAAATAGAGTCGAAGAACGGCCTTATGGACCTCCTGCAGGCCGAGGTGGGCGAAAAGACCGTCTATCCGGTCGCCTATTTCCACTCAAAACAGATTGAGTGCGCGTTTACGCATACCGGAAGCTATGGCGAGACCTACTTCTCTTTTGTTAATGGACAGTACACGGCAGACGGCGGCGCCCACCTTTCCGCGTTCCGGGAGGGGTTCCTCAAGGGGGTGAACGAGTTTTACAAGAAGGACTGGAACGGCGTGGACGTGCGGGAAAGCATCGCGGGAGCAATCGCCATAAAGCTCAAGAGCCCGGTGTTCGAGTCGCAGACCAAAAACAAGCTCGGCAACGCCGAGATCCGCGGCTGGGTAATCTCTGAAGTCAAGTCCGGCGTCGTCGATTTTCTCCACAAGAACGGCGAGGCGGCAAAGCTCATCGAGTCCAAGATCGCGCAGAACGAGAAACTGCGCACCGAACTCAACGCCGTGAAGAAAGAGGCCAAGGAAGCGGCGAAACGGATCGAGATCAAGATCCCGAACCTCAAAGACTGCAAATATCACCTGCAGGACGGGGCCAAGGGCGGGGACTCGACGATTTTCATCACCGAAGGGCAGTCTGCCGGCGGCTCCATCATTTCGGCGCGCGATGTGCTCACGCAGGCGATCTTCACCTTGAAGGGCAAGCCGCAGAACGTGTACGGCCGGAACCGCGCAGCCATCTACCAGAATGAAGAGCTGTACAACATGATGATGGCGCTCGGCATCGAGGAGGATATTGAAAACCTGCGCTACAGTCGGATTGTGCTCGCCACGGACGCCGATGTGGACGGGTTCCACATTCGCAACCTGCTCATGACTTATTACCTTAATTATTTCGAGGAGCTTGTGGTCGCCGGGCACGTTTTCATACTCGAAACACCGCTCTTCCGCGTGCGCAACAAGCAGGAGACGCGCTATTGCTACAGCGAAAAGGAGCGGGACATCGCGGTGAAACAGATCGCCGGCCCCGAAGTGACGCGATTCAAGGGCCTGGGAGAGATCTCGCCCTCGGAGTTCGGACAGTTCATCGGCGAAAAAATCCGGCTCGTCGAGGTGAATGTGAAATCGGTCAAATTCATTCCCGAGACGCTCGAATTTTACATGGGCAAGAACACGCCGGAGAGACGTGATTATATAATGGAGAATCTCGTTTAATCTATAGGGTTAGGTTTCGTTTTATAAAGGGAAGCGCATGTCGAACGTTATAAAAAGGCTTTTTAAAAAGCACTGTAGCGGCCTTTACAATCTTGATTTAAAAATCAAGTATCGTCTCCGGGGCAGACCCGGACGATGCGGGGAGACTTCAAAGGCAAAAAGCAGGCGAACACGAGAAGATTTTTTTAATAGATATTGCTCAGGGAGGGGGCTTGATGTCGGATTCGGGGGTGATCTCCTTACAGAAAATTGCAGGGGGTATGACTTTGAACATGGCAACGCCCAGCGTTTAAGGAGTATTCGTGACGAGCAATTCGATTTTGTCTATTCTTCGCATACTCTGGAGCATATGGACGATCCGGCCGTCGCATTAAAAAACTGGTGGCGGATCCTTAAAAAAGGAGGGCATTTAATCCTGTATATCCCGCATCGCGATTTGTATGAAAAGAAAACAATGCTTCCTTCACGATGGAGCAATGATCATAAACATTTTTTTGTGATCGATAAAAGCGAGGGGCCTGATACGATCGGCTTGAAGCAGCTTATTGTATCGACGCTGGCTTCGTTTGAAATTGTGTATATAAAGGAGTGCAACGAAGGTCATACGGTCACTGCGCCGGACCTTCCGAGCGATGGTGAATATTCCATTGAAGCGGTAATAAAAAAACATCCGGAAAAATTCATTGATTCTTTTAAAGGGTAGTCATGGCCTTCATCAAGAACCTCTACGACACCAATTATCTCGAATACGCTTCGTACGTCATTAAAGACCGTGCCATACCGCATCTCGACGACGGCCTGAAACCCGTGCAGCGCCGCATCCTGCACACGCTTTTTGAGATGGACGACGGCAAGTTCCACAAGGTGGCCAATGCGGTGGGCCAGTGCATGCGCTACCATCCGCACGGCGACGCGTCGATCGGCGAGGCGCTCGTCGCGCTCGCCAATAAGGACCTTTTTATTGACAAACAGGGTAATTTCGGCAACATTTTCACCGGCGACCCGGCCTCGGCAGTGCGCTATATCGAATGCCGGCTCTCTCCGCTTGCCAGGGAGACGCTCTTCAATCCCGAAATCACCGAGTTCGTGCCCTCGTATGACGGCCGCAATAAGGAGCCGGTCACCCTGCCCGTGAAAATGCCGGTGCTTCTGGCTTTAGGCGCCGAAGGAATCGCGGTCGGCATGGCAACGAAAATACTGCCGCACAATTTTATCGAACTCCTCGAGACCATGATCGCGTGCCTGAACGACGAACAGCTCCTGGTGTTCCCGGACTTTCCGACCGGCGGGTTCGCCGATGTCTCGGAGTACAACGACGGCAACGGCAGGGTGCTCGTGCGCGCAAAACTTGACACGAGCGACGAAAAGCGGATCGTGATCCGCGAATTGCCTTTCGGCTCCACGACCGAGTCGCTCATTACCTCTATCGAAGACGCGGCGCGCAAGGGAAAGCTCAAGATTGCGGGCATCAGCGACTATACGGCCGAGAGCGTTGAGATCGAAGTGCGCCTGGCGCGCGGCGTGCATACGCGCGACACGGTGGACGCGCTCTATGCCTTTACCGAATGCGAACAGGCGCTTACGGTAAACATGCTGGTGATCAAAGACAACAAGCCGGTCACCATGACGGTGTCGCAGGTGATCAAACACAATACGGACCGGCTGGTCGAGATCCTGCGGGCCGAGCTCAAGCTCGAAGAGAAGCAGCTCAGGGACAAGCTGCATGCCAGAACGCTTGAGCAGGTTTTCATCGAACAGCGGGTATACAAGAAGATTGAGGACAAGGCTTCGGCACAGGGCGTCGTCGATGCGGTACAGAAAGGGCTGGAACCGTTCCAGGATGAAATCAAGCGGGAGGTGACCACCGAGGATGTCGAGACCCTGCTTAAGATCCCGATCAGACGCATCAGCCAGTATGACATCAACCGGGCAAAGAAGGAGATGCAGGAGATCAAGGACCGGCTCGCGCAGATAAGGAAACATCTTGGCACCATCACCGAGTACACCGGGAGCTTCCTTGAAAGGATCATCGAAAAGTACCGCAAAGAGTATCCGCGCCGTACCGAGCTCGTGTCGTTCACCAAGGTTGACGTGCGCGAGGCGGCCCAGCGCAACCTGAAACTGCGCTATGACCGGGACACCGGGTATATCGGCTACGAGGTGAACGGCAACGTGCTGTTCGACGTGTCGCTGTACGACCGCATTCTCGTGATCCGCAAAACCGGCGCCTACTCGGTGTCGGACGCGCCCGACAAGGCGTTTGTTGACAAAGGAATTCTCTACTGCGGGTTCGCGGACAAGGAGACGACCTCAAAAATCATTTTCACGGTCGTCTTCAAGGACGACGAGACCGGCTACCCGTATATAAAGCGCTGCCAGATCGAGCAGTTCATTCTGAACAAGGGCTATTTAATCGTGCCTGAAAAATGCACGCCGCTCAGGCTCACGACCGACCAGAACGCCGAACTGCAGGTCGAGTACAAACCGCTCCCGCGCATCCGCGTGCTTGAGGAGACCTTCAAGGTTTCGGAATATCTTGTGAAAGGCGCCAAGTCCGGCGGCGTGCGGCTGGCGTCCAGAGAAGTCAAGTCCGTGAAGTTCGTGAGCCTTGACGGAGGGCAAGTTGAGATGGGAATCAAGGAGAAGCCGGAGGAGGGGGAGCAGACGGAACTGCCGATCAAAAAATAAAGGCGGGTATTAACCCGCCCCGGCAAACGCGTTAAACATACTGCCTGAATATTTACTTCTTCAAATACTCCAGCACAATCTTCAGTATCCTCCGTATCGGCTCGGCCGCGCCCCAGAGGAGCTGGTCGCCCACAGTAAAGGCGGCCACGTAGTCCGGGCCCATAAGCATCTTACGCAGTCTTCCGATGGGCACGGTGAGCGTTCCGGAAACCGCGGCAGGCGAGAGCTCCTTTAAGGTCGCCTCTTTGGTGTTTTGAACGACCTTGACCCACTCGTGGTCAGCCGCGAGCATTGACGTGATCTCGTCCAAGGGCACATTTTTTGTCAGTTTAATCGTGAGCCCCTGGCTGTGGCAGCGCATGGCGCTCACGCGCACGCACACGCCGTCGACCGGAATCGTCTTTTTCGTGCCGAGGATCTTGTTGGTTTCCGCGCCGCCCTTCCACTCTTCGCGGGTCTGGCCGTTTTCCATGGGCTTGTCGATCCACGGAATCAGGCTCGCCGCCAGCGGCGCGCCGAAATTGGCGACCGGCATTGCGTTGCCCCGGAGCTCTTTTGTTACGAGACGGTCAAGATCGAGCGCGGTTGACGAAGGGTTTTTCAGTGCGTTGTTCGTGGCGTCCGAAAGATGGGCCATCTGCGCCACGAGCTCGATCATGTTTTTCGCACCGGCACCCGAGGCCGCCTGATAGGTCATTGACGAAATCCATTTGATGAGTCCCCGCCTGAAAAGGCCGGACAGTGCCATAAGCATGAGGCTGACCGTGCAGTTGCCGCCGATGTAATCTTTGACGCCGGCCGCAAGCCCGCAGTCAATCACGTCGCGGTTCACCGGATCGAGCACAATAATGCTCGGATCCCGCATGCGCAGGGTCGAGGCCGCGTCGATCCAGTACCCATTGAACCCCTGCGAACGGAGTTTGTCATAAACTTCGGTGGTGTAATCGCCGCCTTGACATGAGACGAGAATATCGAATTTCGCAAGCGCGCCAAGGTCGCGCGCGTCCTGGAGCGGCGGCACGCTGATACCGACCGACGGCTCCTTGCCGCCGACCTGTGAAGTCGAGAAGAAGACCGGCTCAAACCCTTTAAAATCGTGTTCCGCATTCATGCGTTCCATAAGCACGGAACCGACCATGCCGCGCCATCCGATGAATCCAACCCGTACCATAGTATTCCTTTCCCGGAATTATTAAACAACAAGGCGAATGGAAAATAGATATTTCTTTGAGGGCGGAGCAACGAGCGCCGTACGCAAAAAAGGCCCGCTTAAAAGAGCGGGCCTTTATATCGCCACTAATTAACAGACAGTTGTTGTTGTTAATAGCTCGGACGACGGGGACGGTCGGTCTTCGGCCGGGCCTCGTTGACATTGAGCGCCCTGCCCTTGAAATCCTTGCCGTTCAGGCTCTGCATGGCCTTCTGCGCCTGCTCCGCCTGCGGCATTTCGACAAAGCCGAAGCCTTTCGGCCGGCCGCTGTCTCTGTCGGAAATAAGATTGACAGAGGAAACTTCGCCGAATTCCGTGAAAAGCGCCCGCACTTCGTCTTCCGTCGCATCAAACGACATGTTACCAACATAAATATTCATACAAACTCCTCACCGTTCTATGCCATAGTATGTTTGGCATCAATTTCTCAATTATGGCACAGAATCAAGAATTGACGGGTCGATGTATCGGCCGGGTTATTGTCTGAAAAGTATAATATCATTGTTTCGAAAGACATGTTCAATAGACGCTTGTTCGGATGGTTGATAAGGCCGCTTAAGGAGGTGTTTAGAAGCGTGATGGCCGTTACGAGGTTTTTCTGCTTTCCTGATAAGGTTCGATTGCTCTGTAATAGAATATATATATAATGTTACCCTGTCAACAACTTTTTTTCCTCCGGCGGCGGGGCGCAGTGCGGCCGGACCATAGACCTCAACGCAATGCCCGACGCGCTGCCCGCGCTTGCCGGCATGATCGCCGAAGGCGAGACCGTCATTGACACCGCAGAAGCTGCGGCCGTAACGTATCCGGGTTTTGCGGAGGACTTCAGAAAAGAAGGGCGAAGATTGATGTTATTGAAAAATGATCTCCCGCGGTAAAAAAGGTTGTTTATCTTCCAATATGTTCTCATATGTTCTCATATGTTCTCAAAATAAATAAAAATTTAGCACATTTACAGCGCATTAAATAATTTTATATGCAGTAGGTGAAATATCCATCTTGAACGGAAGGAATAAAGAAAAATGCAGATCATCCGTTTAACCGTTTTAGTGCTAACCATAAGCCTGCTTTCCGGCGCAGGAACTGCTCTCTATGCACAAGACCATTCCAAAGACACCACGCACGCGCAGCAGCTGCAATGGTGGAAGGCACAGCGATTCGGATTGTTTGTTCACTGGGGACCGGTGTCCATCAAAGGGGAAGAGATAAGCTGGTCACGGGGCAACCAGATTCCGACGAATGTGTATGATACGCTCTACAAGCTGTTCAATCCCACGGGATTCAATGCCGGACAATGGGTAAAAATCGCCCGGGACGCGGGCATGCGATACATGGTCTTTGTCACCAAGCACCATGACGGCTTCTGTGAATTCAATTCCGCGCTTACGAATTACAAAATCACTTCACCCCAGTGTCCGTTTGGTCGCGATGTCACGAAAGAGCTGGCTGATTCGTGCCATACGGCGGGCCTGGGATTCGGCATCTATTATTCAACGCCCGACTGGTATCTGGGCAACAACGGTACTCAATCGTATTGGACCTATTATACCAACCAGGTCGTTGATGAGCTTCTCTCCAATTACGGCCGTATAGAAACAGTATGGTGGGACCTTGATCCTGTCGGCGCTGACCCGACGACACTGTTGAACCGTATGCGGCTGAAACAGCCGTGGGTGCTTGTCAACAACCGCGGAGACCATAAAAACGTCGGTTGGGATTATAAAACTCCGGAACAGGTCCTCGGATCGTTCGATACCCTTGTACCGTGGGAATCGTGCATGACGATCGATGGCGCCAACCAGTGGGCATGGAATCCTGACGGCGGCGTGAAACCGCTCAAACAGCTTATCGGCATGGTTGTCGGATGCGCAGACGGCGGCGGTAACTGCCTGCTCAATGTCGGCCCGAGGCCTGATGGCGTCATCGATCCTCCTATGGTTGCTCGTTTACAGCAGATCGGCGCGTGGATGCAAAAATATGGCGAAAGTATTTATGAGACGGTCGGCGGTCCCATCGTCGGCGGTTCGTGGGGCGGAACCACGCATAAAGGTGATACCATGTATGTGCATCTGGCACCCTGGAGCGGCACGGTCACGATCCCGCCGGTCAATGCCACGATCGTATCAAGCACCTGTCTGACCGGCGGCACCCCGACGATTGTTCAGCGTTCAGGAAGCATTTCGATTTCATTGCCTGCGCAAAATATCGATTCGATGTATACGATCATTAAAACGGTGCTGGATTACTCGAAGCCGTTGTTTCATTACAAAAACGTCGCCCTGGGCAAGACCGCGACACAGAGTTCAACCGGTTATGGCGGCACTGCCGATCGTGCCGTAGACGGCAACATCGACGGCGTTTTCAACGATAATTCCGTTACCCATACCAACAGCCAGGCTGGCGCCTGGTGGATGGTTAATCTGGGGAGTGCTTTTACTATAAGCAGCATTGAAATTTATAACCGGACCGATGGCTACATGGACAGACTCAGCGATTATACCGTTACCATTCTGAACGGGAGCCAGAATGTCGTATGGTCCAACCACCAGACGACCTACCCTAATCCGGTCACGCAAATTGACGCTGGCGGAACAAGCGGGCAGTATGTAAGGATCCAACTCACCGGTACCAATTACCTGAGTCTTGCAGAAGTCAAAGTCAACGTCGATACCCTGCCGCCGGCCGGCATCAAACAGGAAATGATGACGCCGCTCCCCAAACCGGCCGGCATGACTGTCAAAAGGGTAATGGGAAAAGTCACTCTTGATAAAAGTCTTTCGGGAAAGAGCAAATCGGTTGCCGTATACGACCTCGGCGGCCACCTTTTAAAACAGAAACAGGTTAATGGAGAAACGATTGACTTGCGCAAAGATTTCGGCATAGCCGTCCAGGGTATTTATATTATGCGGATAAAAACGCAATAAAACCCTGCGGGTCGGTTATTGGCATATAGATAAAGAGGGAGGTATTTATGAACTATCTGCGGATTTCGCTTTTTGCAGGGTTGCTGATGGGAATAGCGCTGCTAACGCCGGTCAGGGTAAATGCGGCCAATGTTTATGATACCACCTGGGCGTCGGTGGACCAGCACCCCCCGGCCCCGGAATGGTTCAAGGACGCGAAATTCGGTCTCTGGTTCCACTGGGGAGTCTACAGCGTACCTGCATTCGGCAGCGAGTGGTACCCGAGGAACATGTACATTTCCGGCAGCAGCGAAAACAGCCACCATATAGCGACCTACGGCACCACCGCCGCATGGCCCTACCATAATTTCATCAACGGCGCAAATGACCGCGGCGGAAACTGGACCCAGTTCGCTCCGAGACTGGCATCGACAGGCGGCAATTTTGATCCCGACGGGTGGGCGCGGCTTTTTGACTCTGCGGGCGCGAAGTTCGCGGGGCCGGTGGCCGAGCACCATGACGGCTTTTCGATGTGGGCGAGTACGGTGAATCCGTGGAACGCCCTGAGCAGGGGGCCGAAGCTTGACCTGGTCAAATTATTGACCGATGCTTTCCGCGCCAAGGGCATGAAGATCGTGTGTTCCAACCATAATGCGTACAACTTCACGGGGTACTATGACCATGTCCCGGCGCAGAGCGATACCAACCTGCAGAAGCTGTACGGCCAGATGGGGACGGCGCGGGAAGAACAGTTCTGGCTTGACAAGCAGAAGGAAGTCATTGACGGCTATCAGCCCGATATGATCTGGAACGATTTCAACGTGGCGCAGATCAGCGAACGGATGCGGCTGAAATTTCTCGCCTACTACTACAACAAGGGGGTTGACTGGAACAAAGAGGTCGTTGTCACGTATAATGACGGTTTTAACCAGAACGGCGAAATTCTGCAGTATGAACGGGGCGGGCCGGGCAATCTCACCTCCTACTACTGGCTGACCGAATACGCGATCA
>Ga0315273_10014245_pt1 | contig 10243 bp, 10 predicted proteins | sample YL17G02_0_MG_FD_205753 | JGI IMG/M metagenome (GOLD analysis project Ga0315273, IMG submission 205753) | Sediment microbial communities from Yellowstone Lake, YNP, Wyoming, USA - YL17G02_0 | ecosystem: Environmental > Aquatic > Freshwater > Lake > Sediment | place: USA: Wyoming | collected... | reverse complement strand
TGCACCGACTTCGGCCCTTCAAGACGTCTAGCGCTCAATTATGCCGCGGCATAACCGTTGCGCAACCACGCATATTCGTACAAACTCCAACGGTACAGCCACTTACCGAACCAAGCACCACCCTCATACCGGGTTGTAACCACCCTCGAGATCCTCGAAATCGCCCTCCATTGAGGGATACCGCTAGAGAGGACAATCTCGACGTGGGCCGCAACCCTTCCCAATACTATCCGCGGGTCGGTTCCGTTACGCTTCGCTCGCGTCGGCCTCAGACGCTAACCTGTATCGCGCGCCACGCCGCTGCCCGGACATCTCGACCATTCCGGATTCGCGCAGCGCGGTCAGAACGGGACGCAGCCGATCGACAGAGCAGCCGAGGCGCGCGCACAGATCGCTCATCCCGAGTTCACCTGGGAGAAGCGCCGCGATGACCCGCTGGTGCAGCACCTCCTCCGGCTCGTCGTCGTGCGCGGAAGGTTCACTTGCCTGAACCTCCGCTCTGGTCCGCTGCCCAGCCACAACGCTCTCGGGCACGTCCTCGAGAGGCAGTTCGATGACGGGGACCGCGTTGTCGATGTCGCGGAAGACGTCTCGCGTGAACGGGTGACACGTGAACAGAAGCACCTGGTTCGTTTGGCCGAATTCGAGCAGTTCCTGCGCCATCTCGCGAGCGCGCCCCGGATCGAAATTCACCAGCACGTCGTCCATCACGAGCGGCAGCGGTTCGGAACGCCGGCCGAATTCGTGGGCGAGGCCCAGCCGGATGCAGAGGTACAACTGCTCGCGGGTTCCCCGGCTCAGCTCCGCGGTGGTACGGCGGGCGCCGAGCCGGTCGATGATCGCGACGTCCCGCCCTTCTTCGTCCTGGAGAATCTGGGCGTACCGGCCCGTGGTCACTCGACCGAAATATTCGGAAGCGGCAGCGAGCACCTGCGGTTGACGCGTCCGCTCGAACTCGGCCAGCGTCTCGGTGACCAGCCCACGGGCAACGCGAAGCCTCTTCCATCGCTCGACGCCGTCCACGAGTTCAGATACGACGCCCTGGTGCTCGATCTCGAGGCTCGCGATGTCTGACGCGTCCTCGAGCGCCTGCCGCCGGTGCCCCACATCGTGGTTGACCCGGATTGCCTGGTCGTAGGCCTCCTGCAGACGCGCCCCTTCCTCGCTGCGCCCGGCGTGATCGACCTCCCAATCGCTCAAACGGCCCGTTGCCAGCTCTTCTCGAAGGCGCGTCGATCCCTCGCCGCGGCCCAACCCCGCGGCGATACGCCCGCCGAGTTCTCGTGCACGCTGCTCGAGGCCGGAGCGTGTGTGGGAGACGACCAGCTTGGTCCTGAACTCCTCTTCGCTCGCGACACCGATTTCCAGCAAGAGGGCGAGGAACTCCGCATCCGACTTCTTCAGCCGTTCCTCGGACTGCGAGACGTTGGCCACGGCCCGTTCGATCTCGTCGTCCAGCGCCGTCGCCTTACGCCGGGCTTCCGCGTCCGCCTGGCAACGGGTCGAAAGGGCGCGCACGACGTCGAGCCAAGCATCTGGTGCGCTGTGGGAAGGCGCAAGGGATGCGGCTTGCGCGACAGCCTCTGCACGTTCGATCCACTGCCGGGTGGCCAACTCGATCGCGTCTGACACGCCGTTCGCCTCATCTCGGCGGCGGATCGCGTCTCGCACGCCGAGAACGAGCCTGAAGAAGTCGAGGACGCCCTCCGGGGACAGGGCACGGTCGATGCCCTTCGCCATCTGCCAGGCTTGCCACTGTGCTTGCGCTTCCTCGAGGTGCCTGGCCGCTCGATCGAGCTCTCGCCGCCGTTGCTGACGAACGGGCTCGGCCCTGTCCCACGCCCCGCAAAGCCGACCCACCTCCCGCTTCACCGCACCGACGGCTGCGTCTCGTGCGAGCGCTCGCGCGCAACGGGCCTCGCCAAGCTCGTTCTCCCTTTGGCAAAGCTCTTCGGCCGCGCGTGCCCGGTCCCGCCGGCGCTGCGCGTCCTCGGCACACCGGCGCTGCAAATCGGCGACCGCGTCGATCAAGCGAGCGGAATCGAGGCCGACGTCGTCGCCCGGATGATGTAGTCGAACCAGATCACGCGCCTCGCCTTCCCACCGTGCGATCGCCGCCTGCAGTGACGCAACAACCTCCGAGGCGGAATTGTGTCCGCTGATTCGTTCCTGCACTGTGCGAACCTCGTGCAGGAAGTCCCGAGCCGCATCGGGCGACAACACCTGCGGTAGTCCGTTCGCATGTTTCCAGACGTCCCACTGCGACAGGCAGGCTTGCTCGTGTCGGACACACGTCTCGTGCGCCTGATGGCGCTCTTCCTGGGAAGCCCGCCAGCTCGCAAGCTCGTGCTCCAGTTCCCTGGTCTCGGCCGAGGCGTCGTCCCACTTGCCACGCGCCTGGCGTTCCCGCTGGAGCCGCTCGTCGCACTCGTCAACATCACGGACCGATGGGAGCGAAGGCAGCCCCAGCGACGCCGTGTCTTCAACAATGCGGGCCCGTGTCTCAGACGCTCTCTGGCGCAAGTCGGCGATAGTCGATTCGTCCTCGCCTTCCACATTCGCATCACGAGGCGCGTCGTCCCCGCTGATGTGTGCCGCACGCACGCGCGCCGCCAGCGCGGCGGCTCCAAGGCCCAATGCCAGCACGACCAGGACGGCCCCGATGACGACGTCCTGTTGCGAAAACACGCGCCAGGCGCCGAATGCTGCGGACAGCAAGGCCATCAGGAGAAGGGCAGGGGTAAGCCACTTCGGCACCGGCTGAACGGGCGTCGACCGCGGACGACCGAGCCTCGCCCTCTCCTTCTTGATCGTTTCCTCGGCTCGAATGCGCGATTCGAGTTCACTGAGTTCCGCGAGGTGGGTTCTGAGGCTCCGCACGCGCGCCGCCTTGCGGGCAAGCTCCTCGGCACTGGTCGGCTCCTGGCCGGCAAGCCGGTCCTTCACCCGCGCAAGGTCCTTTTCGCGCGCGGAGATGCCCCGGCGCACGGCCTCGACGTCGCGCGCCGCAGTCTCCGACCGGGCGGCGGCGGTGGACAGGTCGTCGGCAAATTGCCGCACGCAGCGCACCTGGTCGAAATCGCAGCGCAGGGCGAGTACTCCAGACTCGTTCCACCCGGGCCCGAGGCCCGCCAGAGCCTTGTCGAGCACGGCCTGCTGATCGGCGACCGTCCGGGCGGACACATCAAGGTTGGCAAGCCGCTGACGCTGAGCGTCGAGATGTCGGGCAACGGCGGCGATCACGGCGTGCACCGGGTCGAGCGTCGCATCCACTTCGATGCCGTCCAGCGACGTCTTCGTGGCCTCCAGGAGCTGTTGCAGCCGCTCTTCTTCACGTTCCCCCGCCCTCAGACGCGCAACGGCCTCATACGTGGCGGAAGCGCATGCCAGTGAGCGTGCATCGATCCCCACGACCGAGGCCACGTTGGTCCCAACCGACTCGAGCCGCGTCGCGAGGGCGTCCAGCCGGTCCGCGGCCGCAGACGCCGGCTCCTGGTCGATGTCCGCCCGGACCTGCTGCAGTTCGTACTCCAACGCCGAGCACTGTTCGCCGTGCTGTCGCAGGTCCTGCGCCGCCACCGCGGTCGCCTCTTTGGCTGCCTGAAGCTGGCCCTGCCAGTCGCGCACCTCCTCGATCGACGGCAGCGCAACGTCCATGGTCGCGACGCGTTCCTCCGTCCACCCCGGCCCCAGTTCCTCGAACGCCTGTCGGACGGCGGCACCTGCAGTCTCGAGCGATTGGCGCGCGCCAACCATGCGTTGAAGCCGCTCGCGCTGATTGGCTAGTTCGTCGGCCAGAGCCTGAACGTCCGCAGCGATCGCGCCGAGACGCGCTTCCGGTCGGACGCCTTCCCGCTGCGCCTGCAGTTCGGCCAGACGAGCCGTGGCCGTCTCCGCCGCGCTGCGCACTGCCTCGAGTTGGGCCTTGACGGTAGCCAGTTGTTGCTCTGCGTCGGCGCGGAATGCGGGAATGACCGGCAGATCAGCCAGTTCCCTGAACACCTGCTGCAGTTCTGATTCGGTGGGCCACAATTCGATCAGCTTGCGGGTGCGATTCAGCGACGCCTGCGACTGCCCGATACACACCCGGAGCCGCTCGACTTCGCGGAGCGTGTCCTGTTCCTCGCGAACGACCGCGGGGTAGTCAGTGGCGGTCGCCGTTGCCGACCGAATCTGTCCACGCAAATCCTGCGCCTTGTGGATCAGATCCCGGATCGTGCCCGCACGCGGCTTCAGCAGCGTAGCCGCTTCGCGTTCGAGTTCTTCGATGACCGTCCTGGCCGATCGCCCTGCCCCAGCGATTCCCGCCGAGAAGATGTGGCCGCGCACCTCCTCCGACGACAGCGACTGCATTTGCGTCAGTTCATCGAGGCTGAACGCGAACACGGACCGAAACAGTGTCTCGTCCGCGCCCCCGAGCAGTCGCTGGAGGTCGGCTGGCTGTCCCTGCGATCCGTCCGGGCGGACGATGGCCGGCGCCACCCGCCGACCAGCCGTCCGCTCCACGCGATAGACTCCGTCCAGTCCCTCCACGAGCAGTGCACCACCGTGCCGGCCACCGCGCAGCGGCGGGTAGAGGCTCTCGGGTGTTCGCCGGTCGGCAAAGCCGAACAGCACGCCGCGCAGGAAGGCGAGGAGCGTGCTCTTTCCAGCCTCGTTCGGGCCATGGACGATGACGAGGCCGCGAGGGAGGTCGGGGACGTGGAAGTCGTGAAAGATACCGAAGCCTTCGATCTGCCAGCCGCGGATTCTCATTCGCCGCTCCCTGGTTCGAGCTTCCCAAGTGCCAGCATCTCGGCTTCCTCGACGAGTGATCGGAGATCCGCATCCAGGTTACCGCTCGCTCTTTCGAGAGACGACGTCCACAAATCCCCGGTCTTCCCTTCGACGAAGCCCGTCAGGCGAGGTTCGTCTTCGCGGAGCGCATCGACGAGTCGCACGAGTTCTGCGGAGAAATCGCCGCGGCTGCGAATGGCATTGCGGTCGATGTCGGGTCGTGTCTCGTTGCGCAGGGCGCTCCACCAGACGAACGGGGCCCGGCCGGTCGCCTCCTCCCGCATCCTCTCGAGCAGTTCGTCAACGGCATTCGCCGCCTGCAGGTCCCGGTAGACCGGCCCGCGGCCAGTCAGCCGCGTTCGCGCGACCAGACCCGCTGCGGCGCCCGACGCGAGCTCGGCATCAACACCCTGGTCGAGCCGGGCAACCAGCCGGCCGATGTCTGCGATGTCGGCGACATCGACCGCGAACTCGACGAACCTGACGTGCGGAACCGGCACAAACCGGCAGCCCGTCACAGCGCCGTTGTCAATGGTGCCGATGACGGCACCCTTCGTTCCCCGCTCACTCGGCTTCAGGCTCCGGCCCTGCAAGGCTCCGGCGTAGACCGCGCAGCAGTCGCCAGACGACAGCATGCGGTAGTTGTGAATGTGGCCGAGAGCCCAGTAGTCCATGCCGGCGGCCCGCAGGTCGTCGAGCGAGCACGGGCTGTAGAGCGGGTGGTCGGGATCGCGGTCGGCATTGCAGTGCAGCACCGCCAAGTGGGGACAGGATTCGGGGCCACGGCGGAACCGGAGCGCCAGGTTCTCAGAGACAGCGCGGGTCGCGTGGCTGATGCCTTGAATGGCGGCAAGCGTGGCGTCGTCTCGTCGCACGAGCACGGACTCGACGTGTTCGTGGCCGAACACCGTGACACCAGGCGGCCACTCGCGGATGGCTGACCAGCGGCCAGCGGCGGGGTCGTGATTGCCGTGCGCCACGAAGACGTCGATGCGATGAGCCGAGAGCCGTTCGAGCCCGCGCAGGAACCGGAGTTGCGCACGGACTCCGCGCTGCTCGCCATCGTAGATGTCGCCGGCGAGGATCAGGAACTCGGCATGCTGGTCGATACAGAGCTGGACGAGCCGGTCCCAGGCGTTCAGCGAGGCATCACGAAGAAGCTCGGCGACGGCTGGGGCCACCTGCCCGAGACCTTCGAATGGCGTGTCGAGATGGAGGTCGGCAGCGTGAACGAACCGAAGTGAGACCATTCTGCTCTCCGGCTAGCAGCCCGTGGTGAAAGTCGTGCACGGGCTGCTAGTAGGGACGAAACAACGGATCCAGAATTGGAAGATGGAGAATTCCTCCGGAAAACCGCTCCAACGATCGTCGTCTCTCCGTTGTTTCGTCTTCCTAGCAGGCCGTGCGGACTTTCACCACGGCCTGCTATGGCTCCGAGTCGTTGCTGCCCACGGCGCTGGCCCGCTTCAGCGACGACGATTTCGTGATTCGCGCCTTCCTGCGGTACCGATGACGCCAACCTCACCGCCCGAGATCCGCCAGTTGCAACCTCTCCAGCGTGGCGGCCGTGGCCACGACGACCAGGTACACCCGCGCCCGGTTCAACCCGACATACAGGCGGCTCTTCTCGTCCTCGGGCTCGAGGCCTGTATCCGTGACGCGATGTGTCGGCGGGGGGAGCAGTGAGCGGGGCGGATCATACATCAGCGGGCCGTTCGAGACCCTTGAACCGGCGGACCGAATCCACCATGATACCGGGCTGCCCGGCATTGGCTTGACTTTGACCACTTTTGGTGGTCATATGACCCTAGATGGTGGTCAAGACTTTGTCCAGCCCGTTCGGGGGGCAGGCCCGCACCCGCGCCCTAGTCGCCCTTCGCCTGCTCGGGTCCAGTTTTCCCCGTGAACTGTCGCGACTTCTCGGCATCCCCGTCTCGGCGGTCTCTCGGGCGCTGGCCGGCCTCGAACGCGATGCGCTCGTCGTTGGCCGGCTGGTCGGCCGCAGCCGCGTCTACACCCTGAACCCGGGTTATTTTGCCAGGCGGGAATTGGAAGCGTACCTGCTGGAACTGTCCGAAGCGGACCGAGAACTGCGGGAGCGCTCTGCCCTGCTCCGCCGACGGCCACGGAGAACAGGAAAGCCGCTTTGACTCTGACGGCGACCTCCACGCTGCCCGAAGTGGCCATTGCCGTGGGAGACCATCTGCGCCACTGCGGCATCACGGCGGTCCTCACCGGTGGCGCGTGCGTGTCCGTTTACACCGACGGGGCGTACCTGTCGAAGGATGCCGACTTCGTGATCCAGGGAATGGTGAGGCAGGCGGCGCTTGACCGCGCGCTCGCGGAGCTTGGCTTCACCCGTGAGGGCGATTGCTACGTGCACCCCGACACCCGCTTCTTCCTGGAGTTCCCGCCCGGCCCGCTCGCTATTGGAGCGGACCTCGCGATTCGGCCGGTCGAAGTGCGCGACGGAGACAAGGTGACGTTGGCGCTTTCGCCGACCGACTCGTGCCGTGATCGACTTGCCGCTTTCTACCATTGGCAAGACCGCCAGAGCCTGCACCTCGCCGTCGCCGTCGCACGGCACCGGGCGGTGGATCTGGAGGCCATCAGGAAGTGGAGCCGAAGCGAGGGAAGCGACGCGGCGTTCAAGATGTTTCTTCGGGAATTACGGCGCGACGGCTGATGTACGCCCACCGCCCTGTGCATCCGGCACAGGACTTCAATCCGTACGCGGCACAGGACTTCAGTCCTGTGCGCACGTCACGCGTCCATCAGCCCCAACCTCTCCAGCGTCGCCGCCGTGGCCACGACGACCAGGTACACTCGCGCCCGGCTCAACGGCGTGCGACGAGCCGACGAGCACCGCGATGTCCGACGGCTGCAGGTGTTGCTTCGCGATCAGGCGGTGCAGCACCTGGCCCACCGCGTCCTCGATGTCCGCCGGCGACCGCTTCTACTCGGGGTGAGCCGCTCTGCGCGGTGGGGCCGGAAGGGCGCGACGTCGAGTGCATCAGGTCGTCGGCGTAGAGCTCGGTGAGCGCGCGCGACAGGATGAGATCCTGCTCGACCTGCTCGTCGAGGGCCCATGGTGCCCTGCCGCGCCACTCCGTGATGAATGCCCTCTGGATCACAGGTCAACCTCGATCCGTTCGTTGACAACGACGCGCCAGCGTCGGTCGACGGGATACCCCCTGGTTGGCCGGCCGGGGCGCAGTGGGGTTGTCCGCGGACGGGCCTCGGCGATCAATCTCGCCAGGTCCTCGACGCGATCACCTGCATTGACGAAGTCGAGGATGTGCCCAAGTCGCTGTGCTTCTGCCAGCTCACCAATCGCCCTGGCCGCCTTGCAGAGGGACTTCGGATCGAACCGCTCGGCAAGCTCCGTGAGGACCGTGGCGACGTTGCTGAGGCCGCCGGCTGCAGGCGCGTACCGCAGGAGGTCGAGCGCCGTCGCCTCGGGAGTGGACACCCGCATCGTGCCGGTTTCGGTTTTCACGCCGGTCGTCGACGTCCGCTCGCAATGGCGTTTGCCAAGGAAACGGACGCGCGCGCGACCTGCGGTGAGCGGTCTTCTGGCCGCCACGGTGACAACCTGGAACTCCTGAGACTGCTGGTGCCCGGCGCCATGGAGGCTGGCGGCGGAGAGCACACCCACGTAGTAGGGCTTTCCAAGATGGCGCATGAGGTCGTCGACGTACCAGGAAGGGGGCGGCGCACCCGGGGTCCGGTACTCGAGCGGGACAATGACGTAGAAGCCCCGCACGGGCGCGGCAATGCGGTTCTTCGCCACCAGGCGCATGGCCGCCCTCTTGAGCGTGAGGCGGCTCACCCGGAGGAGGGCGAGGGCCTCATCGCGGTCGAACGTGTAGCGCCCTGCGGCTTGCAGGGTGTCCACCATGTCGCCCAGCGTCGATAGCTTCGGGGTGCGGTCTGCTTCCATGGGACCTTCGATCCGGCTCTAATGATTGCATAAAGTACTACTAAACAGTACTTTTTGCAATTATTAGAGCCTGGCACCAAGCCCAAGCCATGGACATTGCCAAGCGAACCACCTACCCCGCCGCCACCTTCGCCTCGCGGAAGAAATCCGCCGGCATCGGCCGCCGTAGCCGCCAGGTGATGCCCATCGGCCGCTCGCCCCGGTGCGACACGTAGTCCACCGGCCCGAGGAACGTGTAGGCGGCCGTGCGGCCCGCTTCCGTGCGCGAGCGCCTGGCGAACAGCAGGACGTGCGTGCCCCGCGCGCGGTGGTGGATGTAGCGCTGCCCGGTGGCGGATCCCTCCCCGGTGATGCTCTGCGACTCCCAGTGAAGCGTTGCCTCGAACCGCCCAGCACGACGGCGGTTCACGCCGCTTCGCTGGGAGCGTTGTTGGCTGGCCCCGCGAAACGCGGGGCGACGACATCTTCCAGCGCCACCGTCAGTTCAGATGTCAAGCCCCGAAGGGGCCTGAGACAGATTCCAGGGCGGTGCGTGAGATCTTGCGTCAACGTTCACGACTGCGGCCCTGGAAGATGTCTGGTGGAACAGCACCGGCGAAATGGCGTAGTCCTTGTACATCGTCGTCGGCGAGTAGCGCGCCTCGCGGATCGGCCCGTGCCGCAGGATCTGCTGCGTCAGTTCAGACAATCCCCCCGGCAGATCGTTCGCTCCCCACAGGATGAACAGGAACCCTGTGAGCAACCGCCGTCGCTCTTCGGAGATGGCTTCCTCGGCCGCGACGCTGTCCTGGCCGAGCACCGCCATCACCTCCCTGATCCGCCGTGGAGCAGCCGTCGGATCCCGCGCCCAAGCCGGTCCTCGTACAGCCCGGGCTGCGACCGTTCGTAGCCCGGCTGTCGGCGCAGCCGAGTCCAGCACCAACCCTGGCTCCGATAGAGGTCGTCCAGCTCGATGCCGGCCGCGTCCACAAACCGGGCGAGCGTCGTGTCCGGACCCAGCGCCTGAAGCTCGCGGACCAGGCTGCGCATCGACGCGCCGACGGCGTCGCGCACGTTCTCGAGCACGATGTCGCTGGCGACGCGGTCGAGCCTGATGACGCAGCCGGCCGGCAGCCTCGGGAAGCCCTCTTCGATGTCGCGCGTCACCGACGCCCGCGTTCCACCGGTGATGGCGCGGAAGCGCTGGTCGAACCGGAAGTTCCGGTTGGCGCGACCGATGAAGTCCAGCGCCGTCAGGCAGTCTTTCTTCTCCGCCTGCCGCAGACCGCGCCCCAACTGCTGGAGGAACACCGTGGCGCTCTCGGTGGGCCGCAGGAACAGCACCGTGTCGATTTCCGGAACGTCCACGCCCTCGTTGAACAGGTCCACCGAGAACAGGACATTCACCTCACGGTCCCTTAGGCTGCGTCAATAAATAAGGTTTACACTCGTGGATGGATGCTGTAGTTCCATTCTCCATGAAAGGCGTTGCGCGTCAGATTGAGGGCCGCGAACGCCTCGTCGGAGACCTTGCGACCGATGGGA
>Ga0315273_10014244_pt1 | contig 10243 bp, 10 predicted proteins | sample YL17G02_0_MG_FD_205753 | JGI IMG/M metagenome (GOLD analysis project Ga0315273, IMG submission 205753) | Sediment microbial communities from Yellowstone Lake, YNP, Wyoming, USA - YL17G02_0 | ecosystem: Environmental > Aquatic > Freshwater > Lake > Sediment | place: USA: Wyoming | collected... | reverse complement strand
CGGAGTGCCCGGCCGATCGAGGGAGGACGCGGATGCGATACCTGCTGCTGATCCATGCCGACGAGGCCGCGTGGGAGCGCGTCGCTCCCGAGGGGCGCGAGGCGATGTACGAGGATTACGGGAAGCTCGCGGCCGAGATGGAGGAGCGGGGGCACATGCGCGGTGGCGACGAGCTCGCCGGCGCGGCGTCGGCCAAGATCGTTCGCGTCGCCGATGGCGAGGTGAGCGTCGTGGACGGGCCGTTCGCGGAGACCCGCGAGCAGCTCGGCGGTTACTTCCTTGTCGAGTGCGGTCTCGAGACCGCGCTCGACTACGCGGCGCGGATCCCGAGCGCGGCGCACGGCACGATCGAAGTGCGCGCGATCGTCGATGGCCCCTGACCCAACCGAAGGAGGAACCGAACCGTGCTGTACGCGCTGCTGATCTACGGGGACGAGGCCGACGTCGACGCGACCCCCAATGGGATGAAGGCGATGTTGGACGAGTATCAGGGCTACGAGGGCTGGCTCGAGGACCGGGGGATCAAGCGCGCCGCCGAGGCTCTGTACCCCACGGACCAGGCCACGACGATGAGGGTCCGTGATGACGAGGCGATGACCACCGACGGTCCGTTCGCCGAGACGAAGGAGCAGCTCGGGGGGTTCTACCTGCTCGAGTGCGATCACCTCGACGACGCGCTGGAGGCCGCCCGGATGTGCCCGGGCAGCCATTACGGGGCGGTCGAGGTGCGGCCCGTCGTCGACTTCGCGCAGCTCGAGGGGGGGCCGTAGGCGCGCCCGCCGCCGCCGAGGTCGTCGACCGCCTCTTCCGGCGGGAGTCCGGGCGCGCCGTCGCGGCGCTGATCCGCGCGGTGGGCGACTTCGACCTGGCCGAGGAGGCCGTACAGGAGGCCTTCGCCGTGGCGATCGAGCGATGGCCGCGCGACGGGATCCCCAACAACCCGGGCGCGTGGATCACGACCACGGCCCGGAACCGCGCGATCGACCGGCTGCGCCGCGAACGGGTCGGCGTCACGAAGGCCGAGGACGCCGCACGACTGCAGGAGCTCGGAGCGATGGCCGACGACGAGATGCACGAGATCCCCGACGAACGGCTGCGACTGATCTTCACCTGCTGTCACCCGGCACTCGCGGCTGACGCCCGCGTCGCGCTCACGCTTCGAACGGTGGGCGGCCTTTCCACGCGTGAGATCTCGCGCGCCTTCCTCACTCCGGAGCCCACGATCGCGCAGCGCCTCGTTCGCGCCAAGCGGAAGATCCGCCAGGCAGGCATCCCGTACCGAGTACCCCCGCGCGAACTCCTCGAAGAGCGCCTCGCCGGCGTGCTCGCGGTCCTCTACCTGATCTTCAACGAGGGGTACAGCGCGACGAGCGGTGAGCTGATCCGCGCGGACCTCTGCGAAGAGGCGATCTGGCTGACGCGGGTGGTCGACCGGCTCCTCCCCGATCAGGCGGAGACGCTCGGGCTGTTGTCGCTGATGCTCCTGCAGCACTCGCGGCGCGCGGCGCGCGTCGACGACATCGGTGACCTGGTGCTGCTCGACGACCAGAACCGGTCGCGCTGGGACCAGGACATGATCGACGAAGGCCTGGCGACCCTCGATCGCGCCGTCTCGCTGCGATCGGCCGGCACCTACCAGCTGCAGGCCGCCATCGCCGCCCTGCACGCCCGCGCCCCACGGCCCGAGGACACCGAGTGGCCCGAGATCGCCGGCCTGTACACCGCACTCGCCGCGCGGAACCCGTCGCCCGTCGTCCGGTTGAACCGGGCCGTGGCGATCGCGATGGCAGACGGGCCCGGGGCGGGACTCCCGCTCGTGGACGAGCTGGCCCCTGAGCTCGACGGCTACCACCTGTTCCACGCCACGCGCGCCGACCTGCTTCGCCGGCTCGGTCGCCGCGACGAGGCGGCCGGCGCCTACCGACGTGCGCTCGACCTCGCCACGAACCCCGCCGAGCGGCGCTTCCTGGAGGGTCGGCTCGAGGGACGCTGACCCCCGGACGGCATCGGAGGGTTGCCCTAGAGTTACCCGGCGATGCTCTTCCCTACCGTCGATTTCGCGATCTTCTTCTGCCTGGTCTTCCTGGGCCACTGGCTGCTGAACCCGCGGCCCCTGCCATGGAAGCTCTTCATGATCGCGGCGAGCTACGTCTTCTATGCGTGGTGGAACGTGCACTTCGTATGGCTGCTCGCCGGGGTCTCGGCGATCGCCCAGGCCAGCGCGGTCGTCGTCGCGCGACAGGACGACGAGCGCCGCCGCCGATGGGCGATGGGGCTCGGGGTGGCCGCCACCCTCGCGCCTCTCGCGTACTTCAAGTACTACGGCTTCATCTCGCTGAACCTCACGCAGGCCATGGCGTCGGCCGGGATCCACACCGGGCTCCCGCTCGTGAACCTGATCCTGCCCGTGGGCCTCTCGTTCTTCTCGTTCATGGCGGTGAGCTACGTCGTCGACGTGTACCGGCGGCAGTTCGAGGTCGCGGGCTGGCTCGACGCGATCCTGTACCTCTCGTTCTTCCCGCACCTGGTGGCCGGGCCGATCGTACGACCCGACGAGCTGATCCCTCAGCTCGACGTCCGCCGCGACCCCCGGCACCTCGATGTGGCCGGCGCCGGCTACCTGATCTTCGGTGGCCTCTTCAAGAAGGTCGTGATCTCGAGCTACCTCGCGAGCACGATCGTCGACCCGGTGTTCGCCGACCCGTCGCGCGTGAGCGCTATCGAGGCGATCGTGGGCGTGTGGGCGTATGCGATCGTGATCTACAGCGACTTCAGCGGCTACACCGACATCGCGATCGGCGTAGCGAAACTCCTCGGGTTCCAGTTCCCCGTCAACTTCGACCGCCCATACAGCGCTCGGTCGCTCCAGGACTTCTGGCGGCGGTGGCACATCACGCTGTCGCGCTGGCTCCGCGACTACCTCTACATCCCGCTCGGCGGTTCGAAGAAGGGCGAGCTCCGCACCTACGTGAACATCATGATCACGATGGTGCTCGGCGGGCTCTGGCACGGCGCCGCCTGGACGATGATCATCTGGGGGACGTACCACGGGGCCGGGCAGTGCGTCGGCGCCTGGCGGCGCGCCCGGGCGAAGGCGGCGGGCGTCGAGCCCGTCGAGACGCCGGGCCGCGTCTGGCTCCAGCGCGCGATCACCTTCAATCTTGTCTGCATCGGGTGGATGTTCTTCCGATCGGACTCCGTGGCCTCGGCCCTCTCGCTCCTCGGGCGCCTGGTCACGGGATGGGGCACGGCCGGCACGGGCCTCGTCACGCCGATGGTGCTCCTCGTGATCGCGCTGATGCTCGCGCTGCAGTTCGCACCGCACAGACCCGCGGAGCTCTTGCAGGACCGCATCTCCGCGCTCCGCCCCTGGGTCATGGGGGTCGGGTTCGCGACCGCCCTGTTCGTGATCGCCACGCTCGGTCCCCAGGGCGTGGCCCCGTTCATCTACTTCCAGTTCTGATGATGACTGAGTCCCCGCGATGATGCCCAAGATGCCCGACGACACCCACGGCCCGGGTGCGCGGCGCCGGCACGGCCGGCACACGATGCCTGCAGGCCGCGTCCTCGGCGTGATGCTCGTGTGCCTCCTGACGTGGACCGTGCTGTACGCCCCGTCGCTGAAGCGCGCGTCCGAGGCGCAGCCGCTCGGCGTCCGCCGGACCGTGTCGCTCTGGGTGCTGCGGCCTCTCGCGAGCATCAGCAACGTCTTCCAGCTGACGAAGATCACCGACGCCGCCTCGCGGGCACTCGGGCGCGATCCCGCAGCCGCCCCTGGAGGACAGGGTCCCGATGACCTGCCGACGATCGATCCGGACGTGTCGGTCGCCCCGGCGCCCGAGGGACCGGTCACGACGTCGACCCCGATGCGACGGCCGACGCCCGACAACGAGTTGCGGGTCGTGGTGGTCGGGGACTCGCTCGCCTCCGGGCTCGGCGTGTATCTCGAGCGCGAGTTCCGCCCGTCGCTCTCGCGGGTCTCGAAGCAAGGACGGATCTCCACCGGTCTCGCACGCCTCGACTACTTCGACTGGCTCTCTGCGATGGAGCAGATCCAGCGCGACTTCCGTCCCGACCTGGTGGTCGTGATGATCGGCGAGAACGACAACCAGGGCCTGATGACGCCGGGCGGACGCCTGGAAACGCCGATCGGGACGTACGAGTGGCCGCAGGGATATCAGGGTCGGGTGGACGAGCTCACGCGGATCGCCGTCGACGGCGGGTCACACGTGGTCTGGGTCGGGCTCCCGATCGTCGACCAGAAGGACCGCTGGGCCGTGATGCGGCGCCAGAACCAGATCTTCGAGCGCGTGATCCGGGACACGCCCAACGCCGTGTACGTCGACACGTGGGACCGATTCGCCACCCCCGACGGCGACTACACGCCGTTCTACCGGCACGACGGGCAGGTCGAGCTGATCCGCGCGACCGACGGCCTGCACTTCAACCCGCGTGGCTACGAGCTCGTCGCGCAGGCCGTGGCGCAGGCCGTGGTGGACGGGTTCGCGCTCACCCCGCGCGCGATCAGCGACTGAGGATCAGCGCCGGCGCAGCCTACATCTCGATCGAAACCTCGGGGAGGTTCGCGAGCGCCGCTTCCTCGTCGGCCGGGTCGAACTCGAAGTCGGGCAGGCGGCCGTGGTTGAAGTCGTCGTACGCCTGCATGTCGAAATGCCCGTGGCCGCAGAGATTGAAGAGGATCACGCGCTCATCGCCGGCCTCCCGCGCGGCGATGGCCTCGTCGATCGCGCCCTTGATCGCGTGGCTCGGCTCGGGCGCCGGCAGGATCCCTTGGGTGGACGCGAAGAGCTTCGCCGCCTCGAAGATCTGGTTCTGCGTGTACGCCTTCGCCTCCATGTGCCCCTCGTGCACGAGCATCGACAGGGAGGGCGCGTCGCCGTGGTAACGCAGGCCACCGGCGTGCACGGGCGCCGGCACGAAGTCGTGCCCAAGCGTGTACATCGGGACGATCGGCGCCAGCTGGGCCGTGTCGCCGTAGTCGTAGGCGAACCGGCCTTTGGTGAGCGTCGGACACGCCGCCGGCTCGGTCGCCACGAACCGCGTCGCCGAGTTGCCCCGCAGCTTCTCGGCCATGAACGGGTACGCGATGCCCGAGAAGTTCGAACCGCCACCGACGCACCCCACGATCACGTCGGGCTGCTCGCCCGCGAGCTCCATCTGCTTCTGTGACTCGAGCCCGATGATCGACTGGTGCAGCAACACGTGGCCGAGCACGCTGCCCAACGCGTAGTTCGTGTCCTCGTGGGTGGCGGCGTCCTCGACCGCCTCGCTGATCGCGATGCCGAGCGAGCCCGTCGAGTCCGGATGCTCCGCCAGGATCGCCCGTCCGCTGTTCGTCTTGTCGCTGGGCGAGGCCACCACGCTCGCCCCGAAGGTCTCCATGAAGATCCGCCGGTACGGCTTCTGGTCGTACGAGGCCCGCACCATGTACACGTCGCACTCGAGCCCGAAGACGTTGCAGGCCATCGCCATCGCGGAGCCCCATTGCCCGGCGCCGGTCTCGGTTGCTATCCGCCGGATCCCCGCCTCCTTGTTGTAGTAGGCCTGCGGCACCGCGGTGTTCGGCTTGTGCGACCCGGCGGGAGAGACACCCTCGTACTTGAAGTAGATCCGCGCCGGGGTCTGGAGCGCCTGCTCGAGACGCGTCGCCCGGAACAGCGGGGCGGGCCGCCACAGCCGGTACACATCGAGCACCGGGCCGGGGATGTCGATCCACTGATCGGTCGACACCTCCTGCATGATCAGCGCCTCCGGGAACAGCGGGGCCAGGTCGGCGGGACCGATGGGCTCTTTCGTCTGAGGGCTGAGCGGGGGTAGGGGCGTCATGCCCGCCTGCACCATGTCCGGGATCAGGTTGAACCAGGCCGTGGGGATCTCGTCGGGCCGCAGGTCGAACCGGGTACGGGCGTCGGTCATGGCTACCAACCTCCTGGAGACGGCGAAGGGCGCGAGCCTACCGTCGAGTCGCCCGCCTGACCAGGGCCGTCATAGCGGCACGATGTGGAGGCATGGGGGAACCGTGCCACCGCTTGCGCGGCCGAGTGTTCCTCAGCGAGAGCGCCGTCGCCCGCGATGACACGATATCCGGCCCCGACCGGACGACCACTGGGGGAACATGAGAACCGACGCGATCGACGCCACGATCCCGAGCGCCGTGTGGATCCCGCACTCGGTCGGCCTCTACAGAGCGCCAGTCTGTGAGAGGCGGCGCCCCGCCGGTCAGACGCCGGCGGGGCGATCGCCCCACGACAGCATGCGGTCCGTGCCTGGGTCGTTCGTGACCTGCTCGATCTTGCCGCCGTCGACGTCGACCACATAGATGTCGAAGTCGCCGTCGCGGTCGCTCACGAACGCGATCCTGGAGCCGTCCGGCGACCACACGGGGTCGAGGTCATGCCCTGAGCCGGACGTGACCTGCTCGGCTCCAGACCCGTCCGCCTTCACCACCCACAGATGGTGCGCGCAGTCACCATCCTCGACGGCGCATCCTTCGGCCGAGGCGCTGGAGAACACGACCGACCGCCCGTCGGGCGACCACGTCGGGTCGAGATCGGCGAACGGCCCCGCGTACAGGACCTGGACGTTCGACCCGTCGGCGTCCATCACGTAGATGTCGCTGCCAGCCCCCCGGTCGGAGGTGAATGCGATCCGCTGTCCGTCGCGAGACCACGACGGGTGCGCATCGACCGCGCCGTCGTCGGTGAGTCGGTGGCCCGCACTGCCGTCGCTCCGGGAAACCCAGATGTCTTGCTGCCCGTCGTGGAGTCCTTCGAAGGCGATCATGCGGCCGTCGGGCGACCAGGTCGGTGCGCATCCGTCGACCCCCTTGGGGATCGCGCGCTCGACCCGCTTCTTGCCGTACGGATCGACGACGTAGGCCGCCGCGATGTTCGACCCGCAGCCGATGTCGAACGCCATGGTCTTGCCGCCGGGGCCCCAGGCCGGGTTCCCCTGCGAGCGACCTGGGGCGAAGAGCGGGGTCCCCCCGGATGCATCGCGGTTCAGCACGTACACGCGAGGGCCCGAGCCGAGGTCGCGCGTGAAGGCGATGGCTCCTTCGCGGATCGCCGTGATGCGCACCGGGAACGGCGACGCGGTCTCGCGGGCGGCACCGTCGTCGCCTCCCCCGCCGCAGGCAGACAGGACGACGAGGCTCGCGGCCGTGGCCGCGAGCCGGCGTCCGATCCGGGTAGTCGTGCGCGCGCTCATCCCCCCCGGGACATCGGCACGCGCGGCCGCTCCCTGGAGGACCTACTCCGCGCCGGCCTCCGAGGCGACCTCGACCCAGCCCTCGACCTCACGGGTGCGGTACACGGGCACCGGATCTTCGGCAGGACCCTCGACGGGCTCACCGGTCTCGACGTCGAACATGCTGCCGTGGCATTGGCATTCGATCGTGGCGGCGCGGTCGTCGAACGTCCCCGTCTCGCTCAGAGAACAGCCCATGTGCGTGCACTCATCTCCGAAGGCGTACAGGCGTTTCTCGACGTGGGCGATCGCGACACGTCCGGCGGGGGTGTCGAACGCGCGTACCTCTCCCTCGGGGATCTCCGCCAAGGCACCGACCCGTGTGTAGTCCATCTTCCACTCCTTCCCGTGCGATCGGAGGCTCGATCAGCACCGGAGCCTACGCTACGCTCGGGTAAGCGCGGCGAAGCTCCGCTGCGCCACGGTCACCCCGCCGAGCACGGCGAGCGCGACCAGCACGATCGGCATCATGCCCGGGATCAGCAGGCCCACCATCAACGCCAGGAACCGCTCGAGCCGCTGGAAGAAGCCCTCCGTGAGCTTGACGCCGACCGCCTCAGCCTCGGCCCGTATGTGGCTCACCGAGAGGCTCAGCACCAAGCCGACCAGGGCGAGGACCGCCTGCAGCGTGTCCCCGCGCGCGGCAAGCACCCAGAACAGCGACGAGAACAGGATCATGTCCGAGACCCGGTCGAGCACGGAGTCGAGGAACGCCCCCGACCGCCCGGCGATCCCCCGATGGCGCGCCACCGACCCATCGAACACGTCGGCGAGCCCGGCGCCGAACAACAGGAAGCCGGCGACGAGCCAGTTCCCCGCGACGATCTGCCAGCCACAGAGGATGTTCAGGACCAACGAGAGCAACGTGAGCTGCCAAGGCCAAACGCCCGTCCAGATCAGGAACGCGAGGATCGCACGGTAGGGCCAGGCGAAGACCCGCTGCATCGCCCCTCCGGCCGCGCTCTCGTTCTTGCGAGGGGCCGGCATGTCCCGCACGCGGGGTGCCTCGCGGTCCGGCTGCCCGGGTGAGGCGCTCACGGGGTCATGCTCGCTCCTAACCGGTGCGGGGTTCGAACGAGACCACCTCGTAGCGGAAACTCCCGCCCGGCGCCTGGTAGACGATCTCCTCGCCCACGGCGGCGCCGATGATCGCCGTGCCGAGCGGCGACGTCGTGGTCACGGTGCGCGCGCCGGGAGCCCTCTCCTCGGCGTGCTCGGCCAGCAGGTAGGTCTCGTCGTCGGGGTCGTCCTCGTCGAGCGGGCGGATCGTGACGAGCATCCCCGGCCCGACCGCGTCGGCCTTCGCCGGCGCCTCGACGATCTCGGGGTCGCGGACCATCTGCTGGAGCTTGCGGATCTTCGACTCCATCAGGCCCTGCTCGTCCTTCGCGGCGTGGTACTCCGCGTTCTCCTTCAGGTCCCCGTGCTCGCGCGCGATCTTGATCTTCTCGGTGATCTGCTCGCGTCCGATGCTCGTGAGCCGCTCGAGCTCGGCCTTGATGCGCAGGTACGCGTCGATCGTGAGCGTCGCGGTGGGGGCCTGCCCGGGCTTGCGCGGCGTCCGGTTCTGGAGCTCTTCGGGAAGTTCAGCCATGGGTCGCAGTGTACCGAGGGGGTGCCGCGCGGCGCTCGCGCGGATCCTCCTTCGACAGGGTCACTCCTCCGAGAGGTAGATGTTCTTGACCTCGGTGTAGAGCGCCACGGCGTGCATCCCCATCTCGCGGCCCATGCCGCTCTGCTTGTAGCCGCCGAACGGCGCCTCGGTGAACACGCTCGAGGACGAGTTCACGCTGATCACGCCCGTGCGGATGCCCTTGGCGACACGGATCCCGCGGCCGAGATCGCGGGTCCAGACCGAGCCCGAGAGCCCGTACGGCGAGTCGTTCGCCATCCGGATCGCGTCCTCCTCGGTATCGAAGGGGATCACGCACGCGACCGGGCCGAAGATCTCCTCACGGGCGACGCGCATGTGGTTGGCGACGTCGGCGAGCACGGCGGGGCGCATGAAGTAGCCGGGGCCGTCGGGCACCTTGCCACCCGCGACCCGGCGGGCGCCCGCTTCCTCGCCCAGCGCCAGGTACTGGAGGCTGATGGCACGCTGGCCCTCGCTGATCAACGGCCCCATCTCGGTGGCCTCGTCCAGCGGGTCGCCGACCGCGATCGACTCGGTCGCCGCCGCGAAGCGCTCGACGAACTGCTCGTAGATCGGCCGCTGGACGAACGTGCGCGACCGAGCGCAGCAGTCCTGGCCCGCATTGTCGAAGACGGCCCAGATCGACCTCGGCACGCACGCGTCGAGGTCGGCATCGGCGAACACCACGTTGGCCGACTTCCCGCCGAGCTCCAGAGACACCCGCGTGATGTGCGTGGCGGCCTCCTGCATCACGGCCGTGCCCACCTCGGTGGATCCGGTGAACGAGATCTTCGCGACCCGGGGATCCGCGATCAAGGCGCCGGCCGTGGTCGACCCGGGGCCCGGCAGCACGCTCAGCGTCCCCTCCGGCAGCCCGACCTCGTACAGGATGTCGGCGATCGCGAGCGCCGTGAGCGGCGTCTGCGTCGCGGGCTTGACCACAGCCGTGTTCCCGCAAGCGAGGGCCGGCGCGATCTTCCACGAAGCGATCACCGCCGGGAAGTTCCACGGCGTGATCAGCGCGCAGACGCCCACCGGCTCGCGGAGGGTGACGTCGATGCCGGGCGGCACGATCGGGATCGACTCGCCCATGATCTTGTTCGCGGCGCCCCCCCAGTACTCGAAGACGTTCGCCACGATGTCGATCTCGGCGCGGGCTGAGGAGATCGGCTTCCCGCCGTTGCGCGCTTCGAGTCGCGCGAGCTCCTCCTGGCGGTCTCTGATCAGGAACGACGCCTTGGTCAGCAACCGACCGCGCTCACGGGCGCTGATCCGCCGCCAGTCGCCGTCCTCGAACGCGCGCTCGGCCACCTCGACCGCGCGGCGGGCGTCCTCGGGACT
>Ga0315273_10014243_pt1 | contig 10243 bp, 5 predicted proteins | sample YL17G02_0_MG_FD_205753 | JGI IMG/M metagenome (GOLD analysis project Ga0315273, IMG submission 205753) | Sediment microbial communities from Yellowstone Lake, YNP, Wyoming, USA - YL17G02_0 | ecosystem: Environmental > Aquatic > Freshwater > Lake > Sediment | place: USA: Wyoming | collected... | reverse complement strand
TTGGCAGAGAGGACGGTTGAGGATTTTGTATAATTCGACGTTATAAGTTCGCCTGATGTCAAAGATGAACCTGTCGTCGTAACGTTCAAGCCTTTACCTGTTGTTAAACCTGTAAAACTTATATTTGCTGCGTCAGTGGTATATCCCACTATAGTTGAAACGATTTCAAACAAAGCGCCGTCGTTATCACTTCGTATTTTTACACCTTTAGTGTTGCTTGTTTTATTTACATCTATAGCATAAGCACCTTTTGTCATTTCGATATATAAACCTATTGCGCCAGAAGCAGAGCCATTTGCTTGTATAATAGATACTAAGTTCCTAGCCGTTACATCAGCGCTATTCGAGTAAACCCTCAAAGCCGTTCCAGTTGTTAAGCTACTCGCTGTTATATCCGCAACTACCTGAGTTGTGGCTGTTGAATCAATATCTAAAGTTTCTGCTGTTCCTGATATTGCAACCGCACCTGTATCGGCTGTTATTGTTCTTCCGGCACCTGCGCCGCCAAAATCGTATGCGGAATCCAAAGTACACCCTGAAGTATCTCCTGTCGTCCACACAGTAGTTCCAGTATTATAATACATTTTTCCACTATCCGCTCCGTAGCATACATCTCCTGCGATTGCTGAAAGTGCTCCATTTGGAGTTGTACCGTCTGAAAAATAGACAGTTACTCCTCCTATTTTTATGCCTTTATAGAAATGGCTGGAAATTACTGCGTCATTTGCAATAGTTAGTGGTATAGCTCCTACCGCCGCGGCATTATCATTGTAAATATAAGTTAAATTTCTGGCAGAAACATCTGCTGAATTTGAATAAACATATAATGCGTTTCCTGTAGTTAAACTTGACGCAGTTATTGTTTCTGAATTTGTCGTAGTATTGCCTGCGGTTATATTTAGGGCTTTTTGGTTCGCGTCTTGTTGTATATATAAACCAGTAGCACCTGTTGCGGCACTATTATCATTTATAATTGATACTAAATCTCTTATACCTCCAGCATCTGCACTGTCACTATATAAATAAGCAATTCCTCCATTTGTTAAAGTATTGCCATTTATAGACATAATGGTACCTACAGTTGAGCCTGAAGATACATATATAGCAGTTCCTGATAAACCACTTGTAGTAATATTTAAGGCATCTCCTACTGCACCAACACCCATGTTAATTTCAATACCTTTTACGGTATCAGTCAAAGTTCCTGCACTCTGTGTGGCAATTCTACTTATTAATAATACAGAACCTGCTGGGGTACTTGTTCCTCCTGCCCCTGAAGTAACATCTGTTCTTATTAAAGCTAATAAATCAAAATCATCTGCCAGAGTTCCTGAAGTTTTACTATTCGTTCTACTAGCTTCCATCGAGTTCATATAACCCGTCTTTGCCAATAGCGTAGTAGCGGCTCTATTATAAACCGTCTTAAATAACTGAGCCGAAGATAATCCTGTTGATGTAGATGAAATATTTAATGCTGAAGCACTTGTTGTATAGCTGTCTACATCTATATTTATCGCTGGAGAACTAACCGTATTATGGTCAATTTCCAGTGATATATTATTAACTGCTCCTCCGTCATTTTTAATATATAAATTAGTGACATTTTCCGTTAAAGAATTGTCATTTATAATGCTAACTAAGTTTCTGATACCTGTATCTGCGGAATCTGAATAAAAATATGCAAGAGTTCCTGTCGTTAAAGCACTTCCTGTTATATTTAATATATTTCCAGTGGTTTTACTGGAAGTTATTCTCATATCATTTGTAGAAGTCGTTGCTGTTGTAGTAATAACAAATGCCTCTGGATTATTAGTTGTATTATTCTGAGTAAGTTCTAAACAAGTGTTATTTTTAGTATCTGGTACAGTTATAGTAACTGCTCCTGTATCCGCTGTAATTGCCCTACCTACTCCAGCCCCTCCAAAATCATAAGCATTATCAAGAGTACAGCCTCCTGCTGGTGCAGGTTGCCATGACGGTAATGCAGAAGCACCTGCACTAGTTAAAAGTTCTCCAGCGTTTCCTAAAGATGCTACGCTCTGATGTGCTCCTGTATCTGTTGTCCCCCCACATATTACTGAATAAGCTAGGGCAGTTCCTCTTCCAGTTCCTCCGTCTGTAACGGCTACGTCTGTACCTGAGACTCTATAAATATAATTAGATGCTATAGTCACACTACCTGATAAATCACAAGTAGGTGTAGCTCCAGCAGTTAAAGTTATAAAAGTTGTATATGAAGGGCCTGTATCTGTATCATAGGCTCTTATTAATAATGTATCTCCTGCGGTTGTTCCTGTTTCAATAGCACGTCCGTTTGAAATTACTATGTCATTTGCTCCTGTAATATTTCCTATAGCAAGAGTGGCTGAAAGTGAGTGCGCTCCCTGAGTTGGAATTATTTTAAATACGGCATTTCCTGATACTGTATCTTTAGTTAATACGTATTCATTAGTAGCACCTGAAACCTGTGACAACGCATCTATAGCGGCTTGAGGGGTACTTGCTCCAGTTCCTCCATCTGCTACTGCTACATCTGTACCTGCAGGAGCATAATAATCCACTCCTTGCGCGGCGATAGTTAAAATTCCTGTAGTAGTAGCATTTTTAAGTAATCCTGTAGCCAAAGAACCTAATGCTTGTGCGTTAGCTAGAGCTGGGTTTGCTACTTGCAAAATATATTTGGCGTTTATAGGTGCCCCACTACCTCCTAGTAATGCCTGGTCTAATCCAGTTTTTACGCTGAAAATACTTGGAAAACCAGCGTTAGTATAGCCAATATCTTGGGATTTGTGTCTTAATAAATGCTGGCCTTTGTGTGTAATTTGTATCATATAAATTTCTGTGGTCAAGTAGTAAAGCTCTTACTCTTGTGGGCAGGTTTTTATCCTGTAGTCAGAAATTTCTGAACCTATTATGCTTCATAGGTTTGAAATGCCTAATTTTATGTAATATCCCACGGTGTTCCTCCCCAGTTAGCACTCCTCCACCCAATTTTCTGGATAGATTTAACTCCACTCACTGTTGCATATTCAAGTACCTGTTCTAGACATTTACCACTAGCCACTAATGCTGATTGGCCATAATAAATACTCGTAGGGTCTCCATCTGAATCATTTACAAAGTACTGTTTAATATTAGGCGCGTTTTTCGGGTCTAACATTGTCTGAATAGTAATTGTCTTAAATGCGGTTACTCCTGAATATGGCATATTTTATTAGTTTTAAAGTAGTATATCTAGTTCTAATCTCAATTCCGCCTATTAAATTAATAATAGGCGGTCAGAAATTAGAATATTTTTGTCAAATAATCCAACTTAAATGAATCGTGGGCTGTAATACCTCCTGTTGGAATAACTGTTCCATATGTAGCACTAATTGTTCCGTTAGCTTCTGTAGTAAAACTGGAAGCAGCAGATGCTTTTCTTTCACTTAATACTAAATCTGCTGATGCTTCAATAGGTCGGTATAAACCTAATTTTTCTGAAATACCTATTGAAATTGTATCCCCCGCAGATACTCTGGCTGGAAATACTATTTTTAGAACTTCTGACATAGGTATAACACCATCAATAGTAGAATTAGCTTTTGCGGCAATTCTATCAGTAACTACTTTTCCTCCTCTATCTTTACCTGTAATAACCACAGTTCCTGCCACGCCCACCTGATTTCCAGTAATACTTAATGCACGGTAGCAGTCTGGGTTAGTAATAGCTGTAATAACTGTAGTAGTAACTCCTGAAGCTAAAGTCACTGCAGCATGAACGGCAGTTGCCGACTTTGCGTCTACAAGTGCCATTACTTGTACAACAGGAAAACTCTCAAACGCATTATCAGCACGATAATTTTTCTTTAATGCCCCTAACGTCTGGGACAATTTTTTATTCACAGTCATATTTTTATGGTTATCAAATTAATTCTGGAAGGGGGTTAACTTAATAACCCCCTATAAAACATTTATTTACGATATACGAACATGGCTTATAACTGCATTGAACTCCTCAGCGCGACATACTAGAACGGTGCATTCTGTTACCATGAAATTGATAGCAGCTCCTGTTCTGTCTAACATACTCTTTCCTAATGGATATAAGTCTTCCATATAAATTACATCTTGTCCGTATGCTTTTTCTGTTACTACATAAATGCTTGAAACTACATTTCCAGCATAAGTAGAAGAGTCATCTGCAATAGCAAATGTAGGTATAATAGGCAATTTTCCTACCATTGACTGATAGAAATTTACATCTACACCTGTACTAACTGAATTGGTCTGGTCAAGGTTAATTCTTACATCTCCTGCCAAACTCTGGTTGATAGCTCTTTTCATTCCGTAAGAACAGTAAATAGCTGTTGGAATTACTCCATAAGTATTTACAATGTTAGCTACTTCAGCATCTAATAAATCTGTTCTGAAACCAAGAGCGTTGTTTAAATCGTCAGTTGTGTTGGTTGTAATAAGAGTATTTAATCCATCAAACTGAAGTGCAGAAAAACCAGTATCTCCTGTGATGATAAACTGTTCCTCATCTTGTATTACTTCTCTCATTGCAATTTCTGTCTGTTCTGCTTCCTGGTCCATAAAAGTTCGACCTGCGGCAAGCATTCTATCTGTAATACTCTTTTTCTTTCCTAACTCTTTATAGATAGCTGAACGTCTAACATAACTTGCGTTATTTTCTGTTGGTGTGCCTCCTTCAGCAAATGCTGAATTACCTGTACCGATAGCAGTCAATACGTTCCAAGAAGCAGCAAGTCCGCTACCTTTTTTTCTGGCCAATCTGTCTCTGATAGGAGTATTTTTGAAAGCTAATCTGTCTACAAATCCTGAAAGGTTTTCTCTTGTAAGAATCGCACCCTGAATATAAGTTGGGGTGGATAAGGTCTTTCGTACCTCGTCTAATGTTGCATCAATAGTAACTGGGTCCATTTTAATGGGTGTTAAATTTAATAAAACTCTGTGCTCTGAAAACTATTTAAGCGTGCTTTGTCATCTTATATGCTTCTGTGAAAGAAACTCCCTCGTCCATTTTCTTTAATGCTTCTTCTTGGCTACCTTCGGCCTGATGAGAGTTCTGGAAGTTCTTTTCAATTACCGCATATGACTTTCTGCCCAGAGATACTTTTGACATTTCAGCCAAAAGTTCTGTCTGTTTAGTGAAATTATCTGAAAGACTTTTTACAGTCGTTTCTAAGTCTGTAATTTGTTTAGACTTTTCTACAAGTCCGTTAACTATTTCAGCCAACTGTCCGACTGATTTTTCTACTGAAGCAAATGCCTCTTTATTAAATACTTCTTTAATAACAGTTTTTTCAACTACTACTGGTTCAGCAGCCTTTTCAACTACTACCTCAGCAGGAGTTTCGACTGCCTTTTCTACTACTACCTCAGCAGTCTTTTCAACTACTGGTTCAGCAGGTGTTTCTACTACGGCTTTTTCAGCCTCTTCTTCTTCTTTTTCTTCTTCCTCTTTTACTTCCTCTTCTTCAACTACTTCTTCTTTTACTTCTTCAACAGCAGGTTCTGTAACAGGTTCTTCTTTTACCTCTTCAACAGCAGGCTCTTCAACCTTTACTTCTTCTTTTACTTCCTCTGCTTCTACAGCAGGTTCTACTTTTTTGGCTTTTTTCTTGTCAACCACCTCTTCGGTTTTTACTTGCTTATTCATAATAGAATTATGGTTAATTATTAATTGATACGCTTTGGCACATTTTGCTATCTGCTCATCTGATAAGTTATTGTTATTTAATGTAGGTCTTTCTAATGAATTTCCTTTTACAAATACATCACAGTTTTTAAATAAAGTCATTTCTTCTGGTGTAACTTCTACATGACTTCTATTAACAAACCTACTGAATGCTTTCATTCCTGCCATTTGTCTTTGAAGACCTGCTTGACCTCTACGCTCCCGTCTACTTGCTCTTGGTAAACCTCTATTACTAGCGTAGTGTTTTCTATTAGGATTAATTGAAGTAAGATACTTTCTTTCTCTTATTGCAAACGCTTTTCTTCTTCCAGGAGTAAACCCACCTTGACCTCTACTATTAATACCACTAATTTCTGCTCTCTTTCTACCATAAGCAGCTTTCCATTTTGCCTTGGCTGGGTTACCACCCCCAGGTTTTCTTCCACTTCTTCCTGGCTTACCATATTTCTCCACATTATTTTCTTCATCGTCAATTTCCTTAATAACTTCTTCTAATTCTGCATCTGATAAATCATCAAAGGCTTTTTCTAAGTCTTCCTCTGATACAGCATCGTCAAAGTATTTATTAATTACTTCCTCTTTATATAAAATAGAATCAACTTCTTCTTTATTATCTTCTGATAAGTCTTCAAAGGCTTTTTCTACCTCAGTATCTTCAAGTTTTTCGTCAAAGTATTTGTTTAAAAAGTCTTCAGCTTCTTCTGATAAGTCAGTATATGACTTAACTAAAGATAATTCTTTTAAATGTCTGTATAAATGTTCTACTACTACGGCAAAATCTTTAGGAGTATACCAGCCTTTACTGTCAACCAACTGTTTAGTCTGCCATAAAACTAACTCCTCATTTAAACTTAAATCTAAATTATGATGCGGAGCAGTCATGTTTCTGTTATATAAAACTACCTGCATTTCTTCTGTTAAGGCACCCCAGTAATTTTCGTCATCTAATAATGCTGGTCGGTCTTCATCAGTAGGTAATTCTACTGTGTTCATTATAGTTATTAATTCAGCCATCATTTTTACATCATCTGCTGTAAATGCCTGCTCTTCTGTATCATCTTCTACTTCAGAAGAACCTATTACACTGTCTTTTTGGAATTTTTCAAACCAAGGCTGTAATTTTTCTAATGCAGAACGCGTAAATATAGAATCATATTTTTTACCTCGCCTAGCCAACGCAAAACCTGCTTTACTATGCCCCCAACCAAAACCTGTTGGTGTGTATTGCATTCTGCTTCGTTTTGCCTCTAATCTATGTCGTCTTGATTCAGCCTTCCATTTTGCTCTTGCGGGATTTCCGCCTCCTGGTTTTCTTCCAGAACGACCTGGTTTACCGTATTTTAATACTTCTTCCTCACTTCCTGACTCAATAGCGTCCGTATATTCAGCAAATTTTTCAAAACTTTCATCGGATAACTCATCAACTTCTTTTGTTAATTCTTCTTCAGTAATTTTTTCATCAAAATACTTATCAACTAAATTCTCTAATTCCTCTTCATTAAGTTCTTTTTTCATAGGTTTTTTCTTGTTATTTTTCATATTTAGCATATCTTCTGGAGTTTTTTCTTTCATACTTCCTCCACATGCTTTAATAAAAATATCATAAATAGGTTCTGAATAATTTTTACCATATTTTGTTTTCATTCTAGCTATATTAGCACTTCTATTCATAGCTATAAACTTAGGGTTAGTTTCTTTTAAACCCCTGGTTTTCTTTTGACCTCTACTTTCTTTGTTCCATCTAGCAAAAGTTGTTCTTTCTTCTAAAGTCCTTCTAGTCCTTCTGGCATTACCCCATTCAGCTTTAAATTTAGCTTTATTCCAACTTCTTCCTGTAGTATCAGTAGATTTAGCACCGCCTGGTTTTCTACCAGAACGACCAGGTTTGCCGTATTTAGTAAATTCTTCCTCTTCTTTATCTATCATTTTCATTACATTTTCGTACTCATTATCATCTAATTCCTCAAAGGCTTTTTCTGTATCTTCCTCGGATATAGAATCATCAAAATATTTAGTAATTGCTTCTTCCTGATACTCAATAGAATCCAGCATATCAACGGCTTTTTCATACTGGTCTTCTGGTAAATTATCAAATTCCTTTTCTATTTCTTCGTCTGAGATAGTCTCATCAAAATATTTATTTATTAAATTTTCTAAGTTAGCTTCTGTAGCATCTTTTTCAGCATATTGCCCTATTTTAAATTTCTTGGCAGCAGCTTCTACCTTAGCTTTTACAGCTGCCATTTTATCTGCTGGGATACCTTTAACTCCTCCCATAGCACCGCCTAAAACCGCAAGTGCATTAGCAACATGCTTAGCATCTGGTATAGGTAGCTTTCTTACTTTCTTACCGTCTCCTAAATCTTCTACATAGGCAAAAGATGAATCTGGTAAAGCATTTCTTTCGGCAGTAGTTAATGCTTTTTCTACATCAACATTTTCTACTGTTTTATATACTGACATCATTTTCTGGGCTTCTGTCATGCGTTCGGTTTTTTCAATTTTATTATCTACAGTTTCTTCAAAATTTCTTTTATACCAAGAAGCTGGCTGTCTTTTAAAATTTAAGTAAGCTGAATTTCTTGACCTAATTCGGTCTCTAGCAGTATATCTATCAAGCTCATTTTTCTTACTACCTCGTATTTTTCTTCTAGCCAACCCTGCCTGAGCGTGAGTTTTTCTACCTGACCCATGGTGCAGCCACCCGTACTGTTTTTTATTTCTCAGCATTTTATTTTTTGCTTGAGCAGGTGTGGTTCCTGCCCCAAAGCGAGAAGCGGCACGATGTGCAGAATAGGCTCTTTTCCACCTATTTTTTGCAGGGTTATTACTGCCTTTTTTTCTACCTGAGCGTCCAGGTTTACCGTACTTAGTTACTTGCTCTTCCTCTTCGTCTATTCTATCAAAAATTTCTTTTACAAATTCATCTTCTATCTCATCAAAATCTTTTTCTAAATCTTGTTCAGATACTTCGTCATCATAGTATTTATCAATTAAGTTTTCTATTAGTTCTTCTTCATCTACTATACTTAACGCTTCTTTTATAACCTCTGGGGCATTTTTTTCAAATTCTATTTCTAATTCATCGTCTGAAATAGTTTCATCAAAGTATTTTTCTACTAGGTCTTCTATAACAAATTCCTCGTTAGATACTTTCTCCATTGCTTTATATACCTCTGATATTTTCTGTGCCTCAGTAGTATATTCTAGTTCTGTACCTTCGGTTTTTTCTACTGTGTTTAATTTCTGCCAGTCTACGGACTTGGCTATAGTTAAAGATACATTGTAATTAGACGGGTTTTTTATAACTGAAATCTCGTTTAAGATAACGTCTTTATATACTTTTATATTCTTTTTCAGGTCGTTATTATACTCATAACCAGCATCAAGAACTTGCCCGCCTACTGATAAAGCAAGGGATACCCCTCTTCCTAGTAACACACCTATATCTTTACCTAGAGATAACTCAGTGTCTATTTCTCCTTTAACGTATAATTTTCCGTCTTCATTTATTCTTGCTTCTTTCCACATGCCTATTTCCGTATACACTTTATTCTCGTGTTCCATTCTAATCGGAATTTGTCTTTCTGATACGGAAGAAGCCATTTTAAGTAAAGCACTCGCATCAAAACGCTCCTCATCTCTGTCTATTGTAGGGTCTGAAGCTATACCTTCAACTATTATTTTACCCAGCTTATCCTGAAAAGACTTGATGATAGGAACTGAAAGTTTAAACATATAGTATTTTTAAAAAAGTAAATTTTTAACGGCCTTATTCTGAAACATAGAAAAGGCCAACCTATAAGCTCAAACTCTGTGCTTATTAGTCGGCCTTCTTGAGGTCTCAGGGTCTTGCCCTATATGCTAAAACTTAAATACATAAATAACTTTATCATCTTACATGTTACCTCGCAAGGGTTTTTCGTACTTCTATACAATGTTCTGTGCGTTTTATTATAAATTTACCTTGACGCATTAATAAAGTATTATGCTCTGTTATATGTTTACAGTATTTACATTTTATTTCTATTACTCCGTCTCCGTTCGTTCTTACTAATAACCTATTACAGTTATCGCATAGATGGTCTACGCAGGTTTTCTGAAAGGCTTGCCCTCTTGGGCCTATTCCTGGTTCTGTTCTTAACGGATAATTTATAGTTCTGCATTTAGGGCATATTATTTCAGCATCTACTTCTCCTGACGCTTTATATAACAACCCTTTGCATCTATAACACCTATTCTCTTGTAGCTCTGGCATATATTTTTAATTATTTTTTAGAAAGTATTTTACCTGTAAGGCCCAATTTTAATCTTAACTGAACATAACCCTCATCTGTTAGTTGTGCTCTTGCCAATTCTAAGTATCTGTCTAGCATAAAATCTGGTACACCTTTTATTTCTTCGTAGATATTTCCTACATTTTTATCAGCTCCTACATTACTTTCTCCTCCTGCCCAAACATTATTAGGGTTCACGCATACTTCTCCTGCTTGAACTCCTGGTTTATATAAGTCATCTTTAGCTTTAAAAAAACTGTCA
>Ga0315273_10014241_pt1 | contig 10246 bp, 7 predicted proteins | sample YL17G02_0_MG_FD_205753 | JGI IMG/M metagenome (GOLD analysis project Ga0315273, IMG submission 205753) | Sediment microbial communities from Yellowstone Lake, YNP, Wyoming, USA - YL17G02_0 | ecosystem: Environmental > Aquatic > Freshwater > Lake > Sediment | place: USA: Wyoming | collected... | reverse complement strand
CGCAAAGACAAGGGCGCCACTCATTATTGGAAAAACCTGACTGTCAACTTCATATCCGAATCCCCAGCGAGAACATGACAATAAAAACTGACCCACGAATAACTTTTGGCGTCGGCTATTCCCTGGTAGTAAAGGATGATAGTGCGCCTTCAATTGGCAATCTGCAACCGTTTTCAAAGTCCAGCGACTTACGAACCGACAGTACAACCAACCGACCGTATGCAACTTACGAGCCGGACTTTTGGTTGCTTGACGGCGAATATAAATTTATGCCCCCAAATTTGAATGCGGTTCATGTAGGTATAATGAATCTTACTGTTTCGGCAGGTACTTCGGATTTTGGTTCGCCGCCCCAACTGTCAATTCCGTTTGGTCAAGTTCACGATATCGAAGCGTTCACCATGAGATTTTCCGAGTATAGTAATGACTTCGTTGATTCAATGCGAGTAGAATTTTTTGATATCGACGACGTTCAAATTGGAAGTGATTACAATGTTACCCCTACCACTTGGGAATTTCAATTGACCCTGGCAGACAAAGTTCTTGCCGTCAAGAGAATCAATATTACGTTTTATTCTACAAACAAACCGTATAGATTTTTGAGAGTGACCGCAATCGATTACGGTCGGTCAATGCTATTCACGGGCGACAAAATAAAAGAAGCAAGGGTCGTCGAAGAAACAGACCCGACAAGTCTTGAAGTTCGATGCAATAGTTTTGAATGTGTTATTTACTCTTCTGATGCTTTGTTCTCACCGATAAACCCCGGGGGAGATTATTATTCGTTGACGCAACGTCAACCAATTTCCGTGTCCGAACAAATCGGTCTGGAATCAATGTTCATCGGTCAATATTATCTTGATAAATGGTCGAACATTTCTGATACTCAAATAAAATTTGAGTGTATTGATTTGTTGAGTATCTTAGATACTAGCACATACATGGGGGGAATATGGATAGGTGCCGGGATTCTAATTGAAGATTTACTTCAAGACATCTTTGACCCAATTCATATTCCGTGGGATTTGGACGCCGGGCTTTATGGGGCCACAATCAAAGGGTGGTTGCCAATTTGTACTTATCGAGAAGCACTTCAACAAATTGCTTTTGCTATTGGTGCTTACGTCGATACATCAAGAGACAGACCGATAAAAATTTACCCAATAAAAATCGCCGAAGACGGCGGCGATTATGACTTGGTAGTAACCAAGGCCATGAAAGGTATCGACCAAGAAATTTCCCTACGCCCAATAATAACCGGGGTCGAGGTTGTGGGCCATAATATTTTCTACGGAAGTGGAATTCTAAAATTATACGACGACACCCTGGCAATTGGCGACCATGAGATTCGATTCAAACAACCTTGTCATAGTCTTCAAATCACGGGTGCAACGATTTCTAGTTATGGTGCCAATCATGCAATTTTGCACGTTACTTCCCCAGGCGCCGTTACTCTTACGGGGCTAGTCTATACTGACACAAGAAAAATTTTCTCAGTTAGGGCAATTGACCTGGCCCCATCCGTGATTCAAAATATACTTCAAATTGACGAAGCGTCATTGGTCAATTCCAGTAACGCCCAGGCAGTTGCCCAGCGTATTTATGATTACTTTCAACAACGACTAATTCAAAATATGAAAATGTTTGCGGTCGATATTCATTCGGCCGATACGATTCTAATTGACACACTCCATGGCCAACAAATTCGTGGGGAGATTGAAAAGATAACAATTGACCTGGCCAATGGCATGATTGAAGATGTAGAAATTGTTGGTATTGCAGAAACGGCACCGATAGGAGTTGACTAATGGCATGGAGTACACCGATTATCGACAGGGCGCAATCAGATATTGACAGTCGAACATCAAAAGGTTTTTTCAATGTCGTAGATTGGACACGCATTTATGATAATGAAGTTTATCTTCACGATTTTTTAGTCGCTTGGGGATACGACCATCCGAATCTTTATACGCTCACGGCGCCGAATTACTGGACAATTCCAACCGTTGTTTTGATAAACCAACTAATCGATAACATAAATATTTTGGAATCGGTTTCTTATTTGCCGACGGGTCTTGGTCTGGTTCATTTGAAACATGATTACAAAGGCGGGGCAAATCAAATTGCGCCGAATTTTACAATCGTAAACGGTTGGGAAAACAAACTCAAAATTTTATACGATGCACTTCCGAAGGCCGTCAATTACCGGGTTCATTGCGGGGTGGGTTCGCTGGCGGTAGGTCAAGAACGTCTTTGGCAGTATAAATTCAGATAAGGAGAAATCAATGCCGACATATACAAAAACAACCTGGGTCGATGAAGTTCCCTATGTAACACCGAATCATTATGTGATTACAGGGGCGAACTCCGATTGCACAATCGCTTTGAAAAATGCGCCGACCGTTACAGGAACACCCATCAATGCGACCAACCTAAACAAAGTTGAAAATCAACTTGACATCTTGAGTAAGCCGTCGGCAGTTTTGATTCAGAAGATTGTCGGAACGGGTGCGGCAGATGAATTCAACTTCGCTTCTATTCCGACAGGATACGATGGATTGAAGTTATTCGGCCGGGTGAAACAAACTTTTACAGGGGGAAGTTATCCCGCCACTAATTGCAATGTAAGATTCAACAACGATTCGGGAAGCAATTATAAGCACGTTCACGAACTGGATGAGTCTCCGTTTGGACATTGGGAGTCACCCACTACCCAATTACAAACCTTCCCGATTGTTGGAAGTTGGACGGCTGACGCAAATTATATAAACACATTCGACCTTGAAGTTCATTTTTACGATTCGGCATTTTATAAAATGGGCGTTTTGCGTGGCACTTCTTTCAATGCGAGTAGCAACCCAACAGTAGAATTGGCCTGGCGGCAATGTCTTTGGATGTCAACAACAGCAATAAATAGAATTCAACTATTTGGAACTTTCACGTCGTCAAGTTGGGTCTCTCTTTATGGCGTGACAAACTGGGTATAAAACTATGGCAAAACTAGATTGGGATACGGGTGGGGGCGAGGGTGGAGGCCCACCCATTGGCCGCTCAATTTTCGCTGGCGAAGGTCTTGTCGGCGGGGGTGACTTGTCGGAAGACAGAACCATTAGTGCTGGGGCTGGGAATGGAATCATTCTCGGAGTTGACACTATTGGTGTCAAGTTGGCGTCAACCTCGGGTTTATCTTTTTCCGGGGGCGACCTTCAACTCGATGATACCGTCGCTGGCGGCGGCCTATCCATAGGTTCAAAGATACTTTCCGTGTCGGTTGGAAACGGACTTCAAGTTGACGCCGATGCAGTCAAGGTCAAGTTAGCAACAACCTCCGGTCTTGAATTTGCTACGGGGGATTTGCAAATCCGTGACGATATTGCAGGTGCAGGACTGTCAATTACAAACAAAATCTTAGCTGTTGGTGCTGGAACTCTAATGACAGTCGCCGCCGATTCAATTGGTTTGTCGGTCGGTTCCGCTCAATATCAAGTTCCCATGACGGGGGCTATTACATTTACGCCAGCTTATTCTACGGCGACCAACAATCCCGGGGCCGCAATCGCACTTCTCAGAACCGACGCAAACGGAATCCTTACACTTGTTCAACTTGACACAGATCAAATCAACGATAAGTCGGGCGGGAATATAGAAATCAATCCATCGGGTGATATTATTTTAGCGCCCGAAGGACTTGACGTCTTGCCGAATCTAAACTATACCGTCAACTTGGGATTGATAAACAAAAAATATTTGACACTTCACGCCGCCGAACTTTGGGTTGAAACTCTTGTTGCTCAAAATACAATTGCGACTATTGGCGGTAGGATACTTGTTATCCCAACCAACATACTTATACACGACATTCCGAATGTTTCAATAACACCCGCCAACAATTCATTCGAAACTGCGGGTGGCGGTGGGGCTGACGTCTTTGCAAACTGGGCAGAAGTGGCGGGAACCGGAACTATTGTGAGATATGCGGGCGGCTATTCGGGAAGTTATTGTGCCGCTCTAACTGCCGGGGGAACTACAGCCTATCCTGTAATTGCATCCGATGCTATAACAGTTGTTGGTGAGCGTGTATATGGACTTTCGTTTTTTCAAAAACCAGTAAACATAACTTATCAGGGTGCTTATAGGGTTTATGATGTTACAAATAGTGCAGACATAATTGCCTGGAAAACAATTGCGGCGTCGGGTACAGGAACGTTCACGGAAGTTTACGAAAGTTTTGTTGTTCCGAAAACCTGTACTCAAATAAATATTCAATTTAGAAGTCCGACGACCAATACTTATTGTCATTATTTTGATTATGTTTTCCTACAACCAACCACTTTCCAAGTGAAATATAACAACTTTGCCTCGGGTGATATTGCTTACATGGAAGCGGCGGGAAATGTTGAGTGGGTCAAAATTGATTCAAGTGCGGTAGCCGTTTCGGGTGGATATGAATATAAAGTAACACGCAATCTTGACGGGTCTGGTTTGAACTTTTGGTATGCTGGCGACGCCATTGTCAATACGGGCGTAAGTGGTGATGGTTACATCGACCTTTATTCGATTAGTTCGGTTAGATCGGGAACTCATTACGGCCCGTCAATTGTCGGGAATATTCGAACCGGAACGACTTATAGTAATCTAATTGAGGCGTGGGCAGTTGGAAATCTAAACGGAATTTATGGTTATAATTCTGACGTTTACGGTGCCGCCTTTGGTCGATACGCAATTGGTTATAATTATATAACAATTGAACCAACTAGCGGGATTCAAATGAAATCCAACAGATCAATCATTGGAGAAAAAACTCACGTCAAATTGAATCTTCAAGGGGATTTTTTCTTAGGTTCAGATATTTCGGCGGCGGCCTCAACCAACTTGGCCGTTTTCAACGTAACCCAAACATGGAATTCTGAATCTATGGGGAGTGGCGACTTACTTCTTGGCGACAATTCTTCATTGAAAGCGAATTTACTTTGGGATAAGTCGGAAGGAACTTTGCTATTTCGAACCGGAACTACCGCAAACATGACGTTCAATACCGACGGTTCAATTAGAGTTGGTGCTACGGGTAATAATTACGCACTTTTTACAAGTACAAGTTTTATTTTTAGAACTATGTCCGATGTACCTTTGCTCACAGTTGACGGGGCGACACCGGAAATATTGCTTGGTTTGCCGCAAGTTGTAAAGGTAAACGAATATGGACTGAGATTGGATGCCACAGGTACAACAAATGGCAAACTTATTTTAGGCGATAACATTACCTCCAACGACAATGGAATGTTTTATATAGGTGCCGGATATGCGGCAACTGGCGAATTCTTGGCGTCACTAAAAATGCCAACTTTCACGGGTAGTGCTGGAATGTATAATGATTTACAACTTTACACCGGAAGTGTGAAGGGGTCTGGAACAATTGGCGCCGGGTTGGAATTGTATTCTGGATATTCTGCAACAACTTCATTTGCAAAAATAACCATTGATGATACGATGGTTGCAACCTTCGGAACCGCATACACTCAACTTGGAAGTGACTTGCGCCTCGCTGGCGGAATGACCGTTGGGTTTACAGATATCGACCCGGCAAGTGGATCAATTCTAATGTTAGAAATTTCGGCGCCAGGAACTCCGACTAGTACGCATGGTGTTTTATATACCGGAACCGACGGTCTTTTCCATTTCAAAAGTGATGGTGGAATTGTGTATGAAATGCCAATTCACACTCAAGATACGGATTATTTTTCAGGTTCCAGTAAGGTTGGGTGGACGTCTTATACAACAAGTTTTCTATCTTATGCTAGAATTGGCAATCTTGTTTTTGTTCACTTCTATATTGCGGGTACAAGTAATAATACAGCTACAACCTTCACCGTTCCGTTTGCGAATGGTGAAGCACAAAATCTAAACTTTATGTTCAGGGCTGTAGATAATGGCGGATCGTCAACAACCGGAACCGGAGCATTGGCTTCGTCAAGTTCAACGGTAACACTTTATAAAGACGCTACTGGCGGCGTTGCTTGGACAAACACAGGAACGAAAGCTATCTACGGTCACTTTGTATATTGGGTGTAAACTATGACAAAAACAATTGAACTGACACATTTAGTCACAAGTGAGACACAAAACCCCCGGATTTTCCCGGGGGTTTTATTTTGTTTTACTCTTCGAGTTTTAGCATCCACTCAATTGCCATTACTTCACCTGGCGTGAGTTGTAGTTGATCGAACAACCAAAATTCGGGAATCTGATAGGGGATGAATTGGACGGTAGCATTGATCAATTCGTCGAACATCTTTTGGGCCTCCGCCTCTTTTTCAGGCGGGATTATATACTTGTTATTTTTTTCATCAAACTCATAGTTATCTTCAAGCATTTTCTTACGGGCCTTCTCAAAATCTTCGAGTTCTTGATTGACCAAGCGGAAGTTTTTTGCCATGGCGTAGGCCAACTTCGCTGGCATTTTCTCGTTGTTCAATCGTTGAAGTACAGGCTTGGCAAGTAACAAATCTTTGATTAGCATTTCATTTTTTCCTTTCGTTTCAGCATTTGCTAAAAGTGCAATAAATAATGTTGGTTCTTAGACCAAGAACCGTTTGGAGTTTCCGTCGTAGGCTATATCTTGTATGAAGGGCGGCCCCTCTAATTGTGTTCGCAGGATACCGATTCCCTGGCGCCAACCTTGGAGGGCCGAAGACCCAGGCACCGAACCGTCAACCCGACACAGACACCCGGGCGAATAAGAAAAGATCGTTCTGTAATCGTTCAAGGCGTCCGACCAGATTGTCGCCTCGGCATATTCCCGGTGATGGGTGTGGCCAAAGACCGTTGATTGTTTGTACTTGTCGAGCATTTTGCTCACACTTTGACCTGGTCTTGAACCAAGCACGTCACCGTGAAGTATTTTCACGTCACCTAATTGAATATAATTCCTAGGCCAACCGTCAATATATTTGACGTCAAGTTGCTCAAAGTTCAAGAACGTTCCGATTGAAATTGGTTTCGTTGAATTTGCTGGATGCAACCCGGCAATTGCCATAAGATATTTTCTTAGCTGACTTGACATTCTAAACTCATGGTTTCCTTCGAGTAAACTGATAGGAATATTCGGACACACACTCCGAAGATTCGCAAGAAACTTTGCACATTCATCGATTGAATGCTGGGTTGAATTTAGGGCCGCCGGATTCAAGACAAATTTATCCGTGAACTCCGCCAGGTCAACTAGATCACCAAGTAAAACAACTTCATCAGGGTTCAACCAGTTTGCAAACTCGATCACTTTGTCAAGTAGAATTTCATCATGGTAAGGGCCGAACTCACCAAACCCAAAGTGGGCGTCGGGTAATATCAAAGTTGTGTGCAAATTGTTAGGGTTTTCCGAAGGTTTTGCACACACGGGGGCGGGCATGGAAATAAAAACAGGATGCAATGTCAACTCTCGGAGTTGGATTTTCAGGGGCTCAACCAACAGACGGGAAGACCAGATGGTTTTTATTTTCATCTTACCCGAGTCATGTATCTCACCCGAGATTTTTCCTTCGTCAAAAGACAAATCCTTTTTGATGTTCTTGACGTAAACTTCCCGGGCGAAACAGTCAAATGATTTTATATTGTACTCGGCCAGGTCAATTCCAATCAACTTCGCCAGGCCCTCGGGCGACTTTGGAAAATCACCCCAGCTAACAACTTCAAGTTCGCCGTTTGCATTTTCGTGTTTTATAGTTTCGTTGATTTTATTAGTTGACAAATCAATATTGTCATGTAAAGTTTTTACAGGAATGTCAAGTAACTTTGAAAGTTTCCTGTAAGATAAACCCAAACCCCTTGCGTTGAGCAACTCAACTTCATGCGCCAAAATATTCCAATCGTATGTTCGCTTAGTCATTATATATTTTCCCTTTCAAATTTTAGGATTTGATTCATCAACGTCTTTGATTTTTCCCCAGCCGCAATTGCTTTGTCAACAAAATAAAGGGTGTCCATTGTAAAATGCTCCCTGCTGGTTACAACGTTCATCCAATCTGGAATCGACATTTCGTCCGGCTCAAAGTCGTCTTGTAAACAGGCAATTCCAATTGACGCCAACTTTGCAGACGCAATGTACCCGGCGACGTCGGGGTCAAACAGACCAAACACCTTTGCTCGGTCGTAAAAATATTTCAATGCTGGCTTCAACGATGCGGCACCCATGGTTGCATACACTTCAAACCCCGCCTCACGCCCACGGATTACAGAAAAAACACCTTCAACTAGATAGGCGTTGCCGTGTGGGGGCATGAGTGTCAAAGGATATATGCCCGGCTTGTCACCATAAAAAACATACTTGGGTTCCTTTTTGAATTGACGAACCTGGACTCCGCAAATTGTTCCCGTCTTGTCGCCGAACAATGGGAATACAATCCCATCTTCACACACACGAATTCCCAGCCTAGTTACCGCCCGCTCAGAGACTTGGCGGCTTTCCAAATACTCATTGTCAAGCGCAAGTGGGCAACCCAAAAATCTAGTTCGCCAATCAATTTCCGGTTCTACATAATCGGCCTTGTGCTTGATGGCACCTGCAAATTCCGAAACGTGACCGCCAAATTCCTTGGCGATATCTTTGGCCCGTTTACCAGTTCCACAAACGAAACAATGAAACAGGCCCGTCTTGACATTGAACCTGGCGCTTGGGGAATGGTCGTCGTGATAGGGGCATAAGACCAACGCTTCGTCGCCCGAGTATCCGAACACTTGAAATCCTAAATCTTCCGGTGAAATTATATCCATGTTCCCTCGCTAACTTCCGACCGCTTTTTAAACCAGTCGGCGCCCGCCATTTCTTCGGTCATTACCGACTCTTCAACTAACTTCATTCGGTCAAAATCAATTGAACAAATCGTTGCTATTTCTTTTCCGAATCTATTCTTGACCAACTGCAATTCGATTTTGTTTTTGTCAAGTATAGATGGATTGGACACCAAAACAAAGTCGGCGTCTTGACCAATGGAATCTGAATAGGCGATATCTTCCGGGTCGTAAAGGTCTTTCCTTCCGCCGACCCTTTTGATTTGTGTAAGTGCCAGGGTGGGAATGTTCACGTCCTTGGCACCTTCGTTGATTTGATTTGATATCTCAGAAATTCGTTCCCACTTTGAACCAAACTTTCCATCATTGGGGTGCATGAGATACAACCCATCAATTATTATACCATCACAAGCTAAAAATTGTGCCATGGCAAAAACTTCTTGGGGTGTTTTCAATTTTGTTTTCGGAATGAATATCTCACCTTTCGATTCTTTTGATGTGACCTTGACCATTCTTTCGGCCTTGTCAATTGCCCGGCTAACTTCTAAAGTTTTTTCACCCCGAATGATAAGGGGGTTGAACGAACCAACTATCCCGTCAAGTCGTGAGAAAATATCCGACGGGGCCATTTCCATTGATGCAAAAAGAATTCTCTTCCCGGCGGCCCACCATGTATGAGCAATGAAAAGTGACAGGGTGGTTTTTTTATTACCCAGGCGCCCGGCAATTATCATTACTTCGCCGCCCGATATCCCACCCGTGGCAACGTCAATCATTTTCAATCCAGTTTGAAGACCTGGCTTGCGGAAGTATTCACCTCGATCAAAGGATGAAAAGGATTCGATTCCGGTTGTCATTGCGGTCAATTTCAAAAGTCTTGACAGTTCGCCTATGGGAAGTTCTTTCCCGTCTTCTCGAACCCCGGCGGCCAAATTCTGTAAAGTATATTCCCATTTGTGGGCTAACTTCGCTCGCTTTACTTGGTCAACCAAATCGGCAAGAACAATCTTGCTGGCATCTTTGACCGTGGTTGTCATAAAATAAGGGAATTCTTTTTCAACCCGGTCGTTTGTAGGAACTTTCGAATACTTATTGAAGTATTCCAATATGAAACTGACCAACTCAATTTCGGCTGGCGAAAGTAATTCCCTGGGAATTTCAAATAGGGGCGTTATATCTTCACGTTCAAGACAAATACTAATGAGTAAGTTCATGTGGACAACCTCACAATTTCCTTGGCCCGGCCTTTCCCAGTAGTTTTGAATGCAACAATTTGTCCTTCTTGTATATCTGTTGTTTCCCGTGACCAAAATACCCCGGTCGGTGATAGGTAGTACACAACGTAAGGGCCATAAGAACTCTTTCGAAGTTTCCGGTCGTGAACAATCCCGACCGTGTACCCGGCGTCAAGATGCTCTTGCATTCTTCTGTATTGTGCAAGAGTCGGAACAATGAACCCCAA
>Ga0315273_10014239_pt1 | contig 10247 bp, 9 predicted proteins | sample YL17G02_0_MG_FD_205753 | JGI IMG/M metagenome (GOLD analysis project Ga0315273, IMG submission 205753) | Sediment microbial communities from Yellowstone Lake, YNP, Wyoming, USA - YL17G02_0 | ecosystem: Environmental > Aquatic > Freshwater > Lake > Sediment | place: USA: Wyoming | collected... | reverse complement strand
GGCCGAAAGGCTGTCGAACGCGTATCACTCCGCCCGGAGCATCCGGTCGCGATGGTGTGCGAGAAAGTCGGCCTCTGGTGGGAAGCGATCAGGACAGGTCAGCCTCTGGCCTTCACGTTGGACAAACTCCGATTCGATAGCCAGGTTCGGAAGATACCGCTTCAGCGCACGACTGAGGACAAGCCTCATTTCGCAGTCGAATGTGATCAAGTGCCGATCAAAAGCCCTGTCGAAGTGCGCCGCTAAGCAGAGGCCATTCTTGGGATTCAGCCGTTGTTGCGGAAAATCGCTCCAGGGCAAAATGTGGCTGGCTACCAGTAAGCCCTCCACCGGATTTCCCGTTATGCAGCACCTGGAATTATAGGCCGCGAGGACTACTTTTCGGAAGAAGCTCTGCATCGTCCGCACTTTTACTGTGGCCGCAGTCTCAGTCGGTACATCGCGCTCCACGTATTCTGGCTCGGCTTCGAAAATTCCCGGCACAGTCGGCGCGTGCCCTGCTTCCAGGTTGTGAAACTTTGTCTCGCTGAGGACAGTCATCTTGTCCCAGTTGTCGTGGAATTCGTTCCAGACCTGCTCATCACTGCGGCTGTGTCCCGCCAAACCCTTAACACCTCGAGCTCGATGAGCGGGGTCCAGCGAAGCGAAGTTGACGAGCTTCATCGCTAAGCTGGACCGCGTCCGCCCGAGCAGTCCCGCTACCTCGATTATCTTTGGGTTCCGAGAATGCATCTGCCCGAACGGCAAAGTGAAGTAGAGGCCGCAGGCTATGACAAGCTCGTGATGCGACCAGGGGACTCGCGCAGTCGGCGGATTCACGCAGGGCCTCCAGATAAAGAGCGTACCACCGCTCGCGGCAAAGCTTCAGAACTCCACGCCTGCGTGTATTGGCGGCCATCTTCCCAAGGCGATCACGACGTGCTTACGCCGCAGTCTGGGGATCGGCCGTGGAGTCGTGCGTAGGACGCGGCGAAGAGGTATCGGTAGAGGTCATCGGTGATATGGTGTCGTGATGCGTGGTTGCACACGCCGCCAACGGGGCCTTCATCGCGGCGGCTATCGGACTGGACTACCCGTTCGCCGTTGTCGCGCCGAATGTTCAAGCATGATTTCGAAAACGAAGAGACAGATTTCTGGAACGCCTTGCAGGATGCCGTTGACGCTCGGATTAAGGCCGGAGGGTTGAAGTCGTGAGTATCCCCTGCCCGCACTACGGGCACAACCTGACCTCTGACCAGATCCGCTCCCTATGGGGACGCTTCCGCGCTTCCTTGCGCGTGACGGCGACCCCTGGACCGGGCCGGCCCGCGAACGAAGTCCCGCTGTGCGTGCGGCGCCATGACGGTTGAGCACCAGACCCCGATCCCTATGGCCGCCGAATGGCTGTTCGATGTCCTAACCTCTGATGCCTTCGGGCGTTAAGCAAAGCACTTTCGTGCGTTTCTGATCCAAGTGATTCTAGTGCTTATGTCTTACCCTCTTCTTGGTGTCGAGCATTCGGCGGGATATGGCGTGGCATTGGCATTCTGGCGCCTTCAGCTTGCAGAGCAACTGGCAGGCGAACTGGCGCAGGCTACGCCAGAACGCGCAGTTCTTCTTCGGGAGCGAGATCAGCATCGGGCATTTCGTCCCATGTGCGGCCGTCGAAGGAACGACCGGTCCGGCTCTTGACAACTCCACCCCATTACTTGAAGAAGAACGGCACCTTCGCGTGAGCGCAGTGATCCCTCAGATCCCTCACCCACGTCTGGTCCATTGGACGGGTGCCAGGTCCGGACTCACCGCCGACGATGACCCAGTCAATCCCGGAAAGATCGAGGCTGGGCAACGGTCCCAATAGGGGCTCCAGGGAAAGACACTTCACGTGCGCCCCGGTGCGGCGAAGATCGGAGGCGCGGGAGCAGTACTTATCGAGCTCGATGCTTACGCCCATCCAGATGTTCGGCGCCCATTCCAGTTCTTCGCCGACTCTTGCCAGCCGCCCGGACCTCTTCGTCAGTACCTGAAAGCGATGCCAGTGGGCGCGCTTCATACAATCGAAGACCCGCTTGATAAAGTCAACTGGGACGTCTTCGTGAAACAGATCACTCATCGAATTCACGAAGATAGTCTGGGGCTTCTTCCATCGCAAAGGCAATTCGACCGCCTGATCCTGTAGCGTCAGATCGAAGCCGTTTGCGTAGTTCTTCTGCCCCATGGCTTGCAGCCGCCTGGCCATCCTTTCGGCGTAGCAGTGCTTGCAGCCGGGGCTGATCTTCGTGCAGCCGGTGACAGGGTTCCAGGTTGATTCCGTCCACTCGATCGCTGAGCGTAAGCCCAAGGCGCACCCCTCTCTGGTCGATTATCGCGGGAAACTGGCTCTTGTGCCGCTTCCCCAGACCTTCTGCCCGCTCCGAGTGCCGCGGCCGTCCGCCGGCGGTTCGACGCCGATCTTTCCTTGAGCCTCCAGGTGAAGCAAGGCCTCGCGATAGTTCCGCTCGACGATCTGGTAGAAAGCTGCGTGTCGCCATTGGTTCTCCGGGATCAGCAATCCGAACTCTGAATTGCGGTCCATTCCAGGGGCTCCCTCCGCCGATCTGGCCCGACTCCGGCCGGAGGCTACAGGTCTTCAGGTTCGAGGCCCGTCTTCTTGGCGATCTGCGCGAGTAGTCCCGGGCCAACTTCGTCGCCATCGTGAAAGGCAAACGTATAGTTAGGCCATCCCGCCCGCCTGAGTCGGCGATGAGAGCCGCTCTGCCAGGCCACTTCCCACCCGATTCGAAGCAACGCGGTGAGAAGTCGCCTCGCCTTGACTGATCGCCAGCGGCTCATGCCACCGAGAAGACCTTGGCAAAGGGCGCGGGAACTTCCTCCCCGTGATCGATGCAGTCGGCGGCAATGCGGAAGGCCAGGGCGCGCACCGCGGCAATCGCGGAGTCGCGAGTAGCGCCATACGCCATCACTCCCGGCATGGACTCGATGTCGGCCCACCAGCGGCCATCTTCTTCCCGTCCCACGACGATTGGAATCGATTCTGCGCTGACTATCTCCATGGATCTCCGACCTTCATTATAGTTCCCTGGGTCGCTTTCCCGGAAGATCTTGCGTTGCTCGACCGCACCGGCGCGGCCCGGCGCAAGCCAACCGGTGAATGTGTTCGTGGCGACTCCGCGACCGCGATCTCCAGTCGGGAAAGGCCGGCCTCGGTAGTTGTCTCCCAAAGCCTGGCTCAGGCGTTCTGGTCCCGACAGGATGCTGCCGGCAAAGTCCCGGTACCGTACGAACCTCGATCCGCGAGATCGATCCAAACATGCTGGGCATGGCGCGCATGGCGCAGAGGTGGAACGGCGACGCCTTCCGGGCGAACCGGCTGGCGCCGGGCACGCACCTGGGCGGAACCGGGGACGGCGTCATTCCGCGGATACCTCCGGCAGGGAATGGGTGCGCGACTCGGTTAAGCTGTTCCGCAGTTGGCGGGGACATCTGATCTATTTTCGGATGGCTTCTTCATTTCGCGCGCGGACTCGGCGCTGGCAATGCGAGGTGCGGATGTAGGGCAGCAGAGCAGCCGGACAGCGGGACAAGCTGAAGCATGTCCCACGGCGCGGACGGACAGCGGGACAAGCTGAAGCATGTCCCACGGCGCGGTCCGGCTATTCTTCCTCTTCCTCTTCGCCGGCCTTGGCGGCCTTGGCGGCGGCGACGATCTTGTCCGCCTGCAAGGCGGGGACGTAGTCGTAATGGCTGAATTCCATGCTGAACGATCCGCGCCCCTGGGTCATCGAGGTCAGGTCGCTCTGGTAGGTCAGCATTTCGGCCATCGGCGCCTGGGCGCGCACGATCTGGATCGAGCCCTTGGTGTCCATGCCGGAGATGCGGCCGCGGCGGCCGTTCATGTCGCCCATCAGGTCGCCGGCGAACTCGACCGGGGCCTGCACCTCGACGTTCATGACGGGCTCCAGCAGCACCGGTCTGGCCACTTCCATGGCGGCTTTGAAGGCCTTGCGCGCGGCCAGTTTGAAGGACAGTTCCGACGAGTCGACGTCGTGGTAGGAGCCATCGTAGAGCGTCACCCGGACATCGACCACGGGAAAGCCGGCCAGGTAGCCCTTCTCGACCGCCTCGATCAGGCCCTTCTCGACCGCCGGGATGAAGTTCTTGGGGATGGATCCGCCGAAGATGTCGTTGACGAACTCGAACTTGCCGCCGCGAACCAGCGGTTCCACCTTGATCCAGCAGTCTCCGAACTGGCCGTGCCCGCCGGTCTGCTTCTTGTGGCGGCCCTGGACGTCGGCGGTGCCCCGGATGGTTTCCCGGTAAGGGATTTTCGGGGTTTTCAGGGTGACCTCGACGCCGTAGCGCTTCTTCAGCCGGCTGACGATGACCTCGACGTGCTGCTGTCCGCTGCCCGCCAGCAGGAACTCCTTGGTCTGGGGGTCGCGGTAGAAGCGCAGCGACTGGTCCTCTTCGAGGATCTTCTGCACGCAGTTGCCCATGCGGTCCTCGTCCTGCCGCGAAGTGGCATGGATGGCGTAGGCGATCGACGGTTCGGGCAGTTTCACGGCCGGGAACGCGATGGGCGAGGTCTTCTCGCTCAGCGTGTCGGCGGTGAACGTTTCCTTGAGCTTGGCCACCGCGCCGATGTCGCCGGCGTGGATCTCGGTCACCGGCTGGATGGTCTTGCCCAGCAGGACGCCGATATGGGAGAGACGCTCGCCCGCTCCGGTGCGGTTGTTGACCAGGTTGTGGTCGTTCTTCAGGACGCCCGAGAAGACTTTGAAGTACGACAGGCGGCCGGAGAACGGGTCGGCGACGGTCTTGAAGACGAAAACGGCGATGGGCTCGGAGTCGCGGACGGCGCGCGTGATTTCGTGGCCGTTGGAGGTGGCGGCGACGGGTTCGCGCTCGGCCGGGCAGGGGAAGTTGTCGATCGAGAAGTTCAGGATCAGGTCGGTGCCCAGATTGCGCAGGGCGGAGGCGCACATTACCGGGAAGAGCCTGCGCTCGCGCACCGCCTTCGCCAGGCCTTCCAGGGTCTGTTCGGGCGACAGAGTGCCCTGATCGAAGAACACCTCCAGCAGCTTGTCGTCGCCTTCGGCGATCATTTCGACCAGCGCTTCGCGGGCCTTCCGGGCGGCGTCGGCCAGGGCGGCCGGGATTTCGCCTTCCTTGCCCTTGCCGTCGCCGTCGGCGGTGTAGGTGTAGGCCTTCATCCTGACCAGGTCGACGACGCCGGAAAAGTCGCGCTCGGCGCCGATGGGCAACTGAATCGGCACGGCGGCGCGGCCGAACGCCGATTGAACGTTTTCCAGCGTTCGTTCGAAGCTCGAACGCTCGCGGTCCAGCTTGTTGATCACAAACGCGCGGGGCAGATTGTAGTCTTCGCAGAACGACCAGACCTTTTCGGTCTGCACTTCGACGCCCGACACGCCGTCCACCACCACCAGGCCCGCGTCGGCGGCGACCATGGCCGCCTTGGTGTCGTTGATGAAGATATTGAAGCCGGGGGTGTCGAGGAGATTGATCTTGTTCTTCTTCCACTCGACGCAGGCGCAGGCCGTGGCAATTGTGATCTTGCGCTGGATCTCGTCTTCGTCGAAGTCGGTCAGGGTGTTGCCTTCATCGACGCGCGTCAGCCGGTTGGTGGCGCCGGAGGCGAACAGCATGCCGGCGGCCAAGGTGGTCTTGCCGCAGTTGCCATGGCCGATTAAGGCCACATTCCGGATCTCAGAGCTTTCATAGACTTTCACTGGGTCACTCCTGAAGTCGGCTTCCGGTCTCCCGCTTGACTGGGTTGACCGGGCGGGAACGGGCTCGAAAGCTTCAACTTAACACACTCGGACCGGGCGCGGCCTCGTCCGCGGCCACGGGCGGGATGTAGCACAGGATGCGGCCGCAGCTTTCGCAGCAGAGAACCTCTTCGTTCCTGCGGACGTCCTGGTAGAACTGCGGCCGCAGCACCATGTGGCAGACCGTGCAGAGGCCCTCGACGACCTCGGCCACGGCCACTCCGCCGCGCTTCCTGCGAATACGCTCGTAGGCCGCATAGGCCGCCGGCGACATCTGGGAGACCGCGCGGCCGCGCTCCGCCTGGCCTTCGGCCAGTTGTTTCCGGTCGATGGCGGTGCGGTCGCGAGTGTCCTTTTTTTCCCGCTCGACCTGCTCTTTTTCGGTCTTCAGCGACGCTTCGGCGGCGCGGACGTTCTTCTCCAGCGCCTCGGATTCCGACATCAGGTCGAGAATCCGGTCCTCGAACTTCCGGACTTCTTTCTCGCAGAATTCGATCTCGTGCTGGAAGGCGCGGTAGACCACGTTGGTCTTGGCCTGGAGCATCTGGTCCTTCAGCTTGGAGATCTTCTGCTCCTGCGCCTGGACGTCGCCCTCGAGTTTCTTGAGTTCTTTCTGATTTCCGGAGAGGGCGGAGCGATCGGCTTCCAGGCGCCGGAGGTGCTGGTCGAGCTGCCTTTCGATCTCCGCGATATGCTTGGGCAGCGCGGCGATTTCGCGCTCCAGTTCGGCGATCCGCTGGTCCAGACTCTGCAAGTGGATGGCGTGGCGTAGGTCCGGAATCATCGACTATTGAATTTTAGCACGCACGCGGGAGTGGCACGAACTTCAGACTGGCGCGGCCTTCCGGCCGTGGAACACTCGGTCCGGATCGGGCCGGGTGACGGGGATTGCGCCCCGTCGCGCCGGGCAGGCCCGGGGAATTTCACCCCGAGCCCCCATAGGCGTTAGAACAACCGAGATCTCGGCCTTGAATGTCGCGCGGACTTTGGTCTGCCGGGGCGCCCTCTGGGCCGGGCGCCCCGGCAGGCACGAGTGCCTGCGCCACAGAACTACAAGACGCGGGCGCTGTTTTAACGCCTATGTACCCCGAGCCCCTTCGAGGACCCGGACGCAGGCCTCTCGACTGATCCGGTTCGTGCCATCCAGGAAAGGCTGCCGCCTTCCACCGAAGCCGACGAGTTCCCCGGGTCGGAGGCGGCGCGCTGGGGCGCCGGCCAACGTCCGCCGCTCATACCGCGCGTGCCCTTTCCGGCGGCGTTCGGGGTCGCGACCTGCGCCGGTCCCGAGCCTCCCCGACTGACCCGGATCCCCTTCCCTGCATGCGGGTGCCCTCTGAGCTGTGCTCACTACCCCGGCGGACCGGAACAGGCGCTTGCCGGTTTCTTCCCTGCTCCAGCGGCCTTCCCCGGAAAGCGGCGGCGGCGCCAACCCCGTCATCCGGCACGGAAGGCCGGCCTTGGGCGCCGCGGTGTAAACTCCGCGCGCTCCGGCCGGCGCATTCCGCGGGCCCGGCGGCGCGAAAGCGGGGAAGGATCGGTCGTGAAAGCTCCCAAATAGACCCGACGACGGGGCTGGATATCATCCATTCGGGTCGTGAAACCCGCTCTCAACTTTTCTTTCAGGGGAGTTTTTCACTTGACTGGGAATGTTGACGCGGATATACTCGTCGTCATACTGTACTGGGATGAAAGGCCGGGAGATGTGTCGTCGAATGACCGGCTCCGGAACGGGAGGCGGAAATCCGGTGGAAAAAGCGCCCGGCGGATCGACGGACGGGAGGGCGAGTCCGGGCGGCCGGTTGTGGGCATCGCGGGAGTCTGTCGGTCAGGTTCTTGCCGTTGTCCCGGCGTTCTTGACTTTCGAATCGCGAAGGCTCACCCTGACGGAGGGTATCTGAACGTGTTCTTGGGTGGAAACAGCGCGGGTGGCGCCCGGGATCCGGAGGCGCCGAACGCCGTTCGTACCGCTCCCGCGCGGTCCAGGAGCCGGACCAGACGCGCTTTTTCCCGGGTTGCCCCGCGGTTTACTTACCGCGGGATCCCGCCCGCGGGCGCCGCGGCCGTTGCCTGCCGGCGCACCGAAAGTGGTTGCCGGCGGCGTCAGTTGTGGATTTGGATGCCGCCGTTGCGGTACGCTAGAGCGGGCAACGGCAAATTTCCGGAGAATCGGAAAAATCAGAAACGAGGAACCGCACATGGCAAGACAAGGCAGTACGCAGCATAAAATCGATCGGGTTCGACCGCCTCGCGTGCATGTCACCTATGACGTCGAGATCGGCGACGCGATCGAAATCAAGGAACTACCGTTCGTGCTCGGAGTCTTGGGCGACTTCACGGGTCAGCCCGTCGATCCACTCGCGCGCCTCAAGGACCGCAAGTTCGTCGAGGTAACGCCGGACAACTTCGACGGCGTCCTGGCCGGAATGAAGCCGCACCTGAGCTACAAGGTGGAGAACAAGCTGAGCGACGAGTCGGAAGCCGGCTTTCTCGGCGTGGATCTCCAATTCAAGAGCATGGAGGACTTCGAGCCGGAGAACGTGGCGCGACAGGTCAAGCCGCTGCGTGAGCTGCTTGAGCTTCGCACGCGCCTCAGCGACCTCCGGGGCAGCCTCCAGGGCAACGACGTGCTCGAGCAGATGTTGTTGGGCGCGGTCAGCGACGATGACAAGCTCGCCAAGCTGAAGAAGGAACTGAGTTCCGAGGGAGGCTCCAATGAGTGACGCGCAACAGGCACAGGCAAAGCAGGCGGCCGAGCAAGTCCAGGAAGTGAGCCTGCTCGATCAGATTGTCGAGCAGGGCCGGATGGCACGCGATCCGGCAGCGGCCGAACGCGGGAAGAATCTGGTCAAGGAGTTCGTGGCCCAGGTTTTGCAGGGCGAGATGGTGGTCTCGCGCGACGCCGAGGCGATGATCAACGCCCGTATCGCGCAGATCGATCATCTGGTGTCGCTTCAGGTCAACGAGGTCATGCACCACGCCTCGTTCCAGAAGCTGGAAGCGACTTGGCGCGGGCTGCGCTACCTGCTGGAGCAGAGCGAAACCAGCGATCAGCTCAAGATCAAGGTTCTGAACGTCTCCAAGCGGGAGCTGCTCCGCGATCTGCAACGCGCCGTCGAGTTCGACCAGTCGGCGATGTTCAAGAAGATTTACGAGGAGGAGTTTGGCATCTTCGGCGGTCACCCGTTCGCCGCGATGATCGGCGACTATCAATTCGGCAAGGGGCCGGAGGACATCGAGCTTCTGGAGAAGATCTCGATGACCGCCGCCGCCGCGCATGCCCCGTTCATCTCGGGGGCCGCACCCGAGATGTTCAACCTGGACAGCTTCACCCAGCTCGACCAGCCGCGCGACCTCGGCAAGGTGTTCGACACCACCGAGTACGCCCGCTGGAAGGGCTTCCGCGCGAGCGAGGATTCCAGGTACATGGCCCTGACCTGCCCGCGGATTCTGCTGCGTGTGCCCTTCGGCAAGGGCGGCGCGACGGTGGACGCCTTTAACTTCGAAGAGGGCGTGGACGGCACCGACCACAGCAAGTACCTGTGGGGCAACGCCGCCTGGGCGCTGGGCGCGCGCCTGACCAACGCTTTCGCGCTTTACGGCTGGCTGGCGGCCATTCGCGGCGTCGAGGGCGGCGGCCTGGTGGAAGCTCTCCCGGTGCACAACTTCTACACCGACGAGGGCGATGTCGCCATGAAGTGCCCGACCGAGTCGCCGATTACGGACCGCCGCGAGAAGGAGCTGGCCGATCTGGGCTTCGCTCCGCTGGTGCACAGCAAAGGCACCGACTTTGCGGCGTTTTTCAGCGTGCAGTCCTGCCAGAAGCCGAAGCTCTACGACAGCGAGGCGGCCAACGCGAACGCCCGCCTGTCCACGCAGCTTCCTTACATTCTGGCCGTGGCGCGTTTCGCCCACTATCTGAAGGCCATGATGCGCGACAAGATCGGCAGCTTCATGTCGCGCACCGACTGCGAGCGCTGGCTGAACCAGTGGATTCAGCAGTACGTCACTCCCGACGACACGGCATCGCCGGCGGTCAAGGCCCAGCACCCGCTGCGCGAGGCGCGCATCGAAGTCTTCGAGGTGGCGGGCAAACCCGGCGTCTACCGCGCCGTGGCGTTCCTACGGCCGCATTTCCAACTCGACGAGCTGTCGATTTCGTTGCGGCTGGTGGCGGAACTGCCGAAGTCCGCGAGGAAGTAGGCATTTTTTGTGAGACGGCGGCCCCGGGGCGCTACCCCGGGGCCGCCCAAAATATCAGGTTAAGGAGAGGTCACCATGGCTGTTGATTATTTCCTGAAGATCAAGGGGATCGAAGGCGAAAGCAAGGATTCCAAACACACCAACGAGATCGACGTTCTCTCGTTCTCCTGGGGTGAAACGCAGACCGGCACGCACGCCGGCGGTGGTGGCGGCGGCAGCGGCAAAGTTGCCATGCAGGACTTCCACTTTGTGATGAAGACCAACAAGTCCAGCCCGAAA
>Ga0315273_10014235_pt1 | contig 10248 bp, 11 predicted proteins | sample YL17G02_0_MG_FD_205753 | JGI IMG/M metagenome (GOLD analysis project Ga0315273, IMG submission 205753) | Sediment microbial communities from Yellowstone Lake, YNP, Wyoming, USA - YL17G02_0 | ecosystem: Environmental > Aquatic > Freshwater > Lake > Sediment | place: USA: Wyoming | collected... | reverse complement strand
CGAAAGAGCGGATGAGGGCCGCCTGTTCCTGAGCGTCTTGACGCTCGGCGAAATCCGCAAGGGCATTGCTTCGTTGAGCGACGCTGCCCGCCGAGGCATTCTGGAACGCTGGCTCGAAACCGGGCTGCGCGCCCGATTCGCGGGTCGCCTATTGCCGATCGACGAAGCTGTTGCAGACACTTGGGGCGTCATCGCGGCGGCAGCCGCCAGGGCGGGCGCTCCTGTTCCCGCAATCGACGGCCTCCTGGCCGCCACCGCGCTTCGTCACAACATGACGCTGGTGACACGGAACACCGCCGGCGTGGCCGGCACGGGAGTCCGGGTGCTCAACCCATGGGCTTGAGATAGCCGTGGCCGGGACGCCATCGGCGCGGGTTGAATACAGTTGGAATGGCGGGGTGCAATTCCCGGCCCTGTTCATTAAGCTGGAGGCTTGCATATGTCCATCAACGCCGATAAGCCGCACCTCTGGAAAGCTGATATCGCCGCGTCTGTCGATCTCTTCAATACATGGTTTCTGGAGTTCGCCCCGAGAGCGTACCGCGAAACTCGCTTGCAGACCACGAAGCAGGTCGAAGAATTGCTGATGCTCACCCACGACCTCACCGCGATTACGCCCGAGATCGTGAAAGAGCATCCCGGCATTCTTCCGATGCTCCGCATGGCGACCTGTCCGCCGCTGGCTCGTGATCGGCTCATCGGACTAGCCGGCGCAAACAAGAGCCTCGTGTTAACCATGGAAAGCGGGAGAATAGCGATTAGGATGCCTGCCACCGCTCTCAACGAGAATCTGGAGCGCGTTTGCGGCACGATCACGAAGATGCTTGACGTTGATATTTTCCCTTGGCTGGAGGGAAAGAGGACCGCCGGCACGGAAGAACGATACCGCGCCTCGACCATTGTTGCCGACCGGCGGTGTGGCGCGGCCTCCGATCCGATTATTCGCAATGCTCAGGAGAAGCGACAACTGGCATTGATCGGAGACTACCTGCAGAAGAAGGGCTACAGACCGAAGCCGCACCCGGTCACTGAACCGCTGCGCGATATGACACCGGGCACATATGCCTTTCGGATGGTGGTGGTAGCCGGCGAACCGTATAGGGTCAACATCCCTGTCGATGTTGTCCTCCAACCGAAGGAGCCTTCTGCCGATAAGATACCTGTGCTCATCGAGGCGAAGTCCGCTGGTGACTTCACCAACGTCAACAAGCGCCGCAAAGAGGAAGCCACCAAGATTCGGCAGATTCGCGGCGCCTATGGCGAGGAGGCGCGATTCGTGCTATTCCTGTGCGGGTATTTCGACAGCGGTTATCTCGGCTATGAGGCCGCCGAAGGGATCGATTGGATTTGGGAACATCGGATTGAAGACCTGGAGAAGCTTCGGCTCTGAATGACGGACCTGACAGCCAGAGAGAAACGACGACTGGGCGAGCAGCAACGTCTCGACAGCGTGAAAAGCGCCGCGGAGCGCAACCAGTGGGGCCAGTTTGCGACTCCGCCTGCCCTGGCCGAAGAAATCCTGCGCTACGCCCACGATATGACCGGGCGCGTCCGGTTCCTTGACCCGGCCATCGGTACGGGGTCATTCTACTCGGCCCTGCGAAAGGTATTTGAGAGTGATCGCATCGAGGCGGCGGCGGGCATTGAATTGGATTCCGGCTTCGCTGAAGCGGCCCGGCAACTCTGGGCCGATAGCGGCCTCCACGTGATGGAAGCCGACTTCACCACCCTCGAGCCGGAAGCCCGGTTCAACCTCATCGTCTCGAATCCGCCCTATGTGCGTCATCATCACCTTGATGCGGTGGCCAAACAGCGCCTTCAGCACTGCGTCCAACTTCGACACCGAATCCGCATCAGCGGACTTGCCGGGTTGTACTGTTACTTCCTGCTGTTGTCCGACGCGTGGCTGGAAGAGGGGGGCCTGTCGATATGGCTGATCCCGTCCGAGTTCATGGACGTAAACTATGGCCACGCCATCAAACAGTACCTTGCCGAACGAGTTGAACTGCTCCACATTCATCGTTTCTGTCCGGCTGACGTGCAGTTCACCGACGCTCTGGTTTCCTCGGCAATTGTGGTCTTCAGGAAGAAGATCCCGACCCAGGATCACGAAGTGAGGATGTCATTCGGTGGTTCGCTACTGTCGCCGAATCAGGTCTTCCTCGTGCCGGTCGAGGTCCTTCGAGAGGCGCGCAAGTGGACCTCGTATCCTGCTAATGAAGTGAATGCCTCTCCGAACGGTCACCATCCAGTTCTGGGAGACCTGTTCACTATCAGGCGTGGCATTGCGACCGGAGCCAATAGTTTCTTCATTTTGCCCGAGGAAGAGGCTGCCCGGGAGGGCATCCCGGAGAAGTTCAGGCGTCCCATCCTTCCGAATCCACGTCACATCACGAATGAGGTTATTGAAGCGGATCAGCGAGGCTACCCTTCCAATACGCTGAAGCTGGCGCTGATCGACTGCGCTTTGCCGGAAGAGGAAATTGAGGCGCGCTTCCCGCAGTTCTGGCGGTACCTCCAGCGGGGCAAGGCGCAAGACATCCACGCCGCTTATCTCGCCAGCCATCGAAGCCCTTGGTACTCACAGGAGAAGCGTGAGCCTGCGCCCTTCCTCTTCACCTATATGGGCCGGTCCGGACCGAGCCGCAAGCCTTTTCGCGTGATATGGAACAAATCGGCCGCCACGGCCCACAACGTATATCTGTTGCTCTATCCAAGGGGCGCTCTCAAACGCAGGCTGGAAGACCGGCCCGAGTTGAACCGGGTTGTCTTTGAGTGCCTGCGCTCAATCGACACCATCCAGCTTCTCGGTGAAGGCCGCGTTTATGGAGGCGGTCTCCACAAAATGGAGCCCGGCGAGTTGGCGCGAGTCTCCGCGGTAGCGCTCTGGGAAACCGTGGCCGGAACATCCGCCCCATCCCCGACATTCAAGCCGGAACAGCTTGCACTCGCCTGGTAGCGCACTTCTCCGTCCGCATCGCATTCCTCACCTTCGGTCGGCTCTGGTCGACCGGAAGCGGCGCAAGCGATGATGTAAATGTCGGCGCCGGCGGCCCTTCGGAACCGCAGGCGAAATAGGGAATTGAGTATACTGTCCCGGGTTTCGGTAGAATGGAGTTTAGCCCATATGCGCAATAAGATACGGTCAACCACGATTCTTGTCGTGCGTCGCAACGGCAAGGTGGTGATGGCCGGGGACGGGCAGGTCACGATCGGCCACGAAGTGTTGAAAGCCTCGGCGCGGAAGCTGCGCCGGCTTTACAAAGACAGGATCCTGGCGGGTTTTGCCGGCTCGACCGCGGACGCCTTCGCGCTGTTCGCGCGGTTCGAGGCCAAGCTGGAACAGTACAGCGGCAACCTGCCGCGATCGGTGGTCGAACTGGCCAAGGAGTGGCGGACGGACCGGGTGCTGCGGCACCTGGACGCGCTGCTGCTGGTGGCCGACCCGGAGTCGATGTACATCGTCAGCGGCAACGGCGACGTGGTCGAGCCCGACGACCAGGTGGCGGCCATCGGCTCGGGGGGTCCGTTCGCCAAGGCGGCGGCCACGGCGCTGTTCGAGAACACCCCGCTGGAGGCGCGCGCGATCGCCGAAAAGGCCATGTTCATCGCGGGCCAGATCTGCATCTACACCAACCAGAACATCACCTACGAGGAGCTCGGCTAACGGATGGTCATTTACCTTCCCAGCCAGTCGATGGACGAAGCGCCGTTGCTGGACGAGCTGACGCCGCGCGAAATCGTCCACGAGCTGGACAAGTACGTCATCGGCCAGGCCGACGCCAAGAAGGCCGTCGCCATCGCGCTGCGCAACCGCATCCGGCGTCAGAAGCTCGAGCCCGAAATGGCCGAAGAGGTCATGCCGAAGAACATCCTCATGATCGGCCCGACGGGCGTCGGCAAGACGGAACTGGCGCGGCGGCTGGCGCGGCTGGCCAACTCACCATTTCTGAAGGTGGAGGCCAGTAAGTTCACCGAGGTCGGCTACGTGGGCCGCGACGTGGATTCGATGATCCGCGACCTGGTCGAGATCGCCATCGACATGGTGCGCGAGGAGCGGCTGGACGAGGTGGCCGAGCGCGCCGAGCGCGCCGCCGAGGAGCGCCTGCTGGACCTGCTCATGCCGGCGCAGCCGGAGGCGACCGAAAGCGCCGAACGCACGCGCGACAAACTGCGCGAGCGGCTGAGAGCCGGCAAGCTCGACGACCGCATGGTCGAGATCGACGTCAAGGAGCGCGGTCCGACCTTCGAGATCGCCACCAACATGGGCGTCGAGGAGATGGACGTCAGCATCCGCGACATGCTGCCCGGGCTGTTCGGGCAGCGCTCGCGCAAGCGCAACATGCGCGTCAGCGAGGCCCTGGACTACCTGGTGCAGGAGGAAGAGCAGAAGCTGATCGACATGGACCAGGTGACCAGGGTGGCCATCGAGCGCGTCGAGCGCAACGGCATCATCTTCCTCGACGAGATCGACAAGATCGCCGGGCGCGAATCCGGCCATGGCCCCGACGTCAGCCGCGAGGGCGTGCAGCGCGACATTCTGCCCATCGTCGAAGGCACCACCGTCAACACGCGCTACGGCTTCGTTCGCACGGACCATATCCTGTTCGTCGCCGCCGGAGCCTTTCATGTCTCCAAGCCCTCGGACCTGATTCCCGAACTCCAAGGCCGCTTCCCGATTCGCGTCGAGCTGAAATCGCTCACCGAGGGGGATTTCATCCGCATCCTGCGGGAGCCCAAGAACGCGCTGGTCAAGCAGTACACGGCGCTGATGGATACCGAGGGCATCAAGCTGATCTTCACCGACGACGCGGTCGAAGAGGTGGCGCGCATGGCCGCCCGGGTCAATGAGCAGTCCGAGAACATCGGCGCGCGCCGCCTGCACACGATCATGGAGAAGGTCCTCGAGGAGATCAGCTTCGCCGGGCCCGACCTGAGGAAGAAGAACGTCCGGATCGACCGCGGCTACGTGCAGAAGGCCCTGTCCGAGATCGTCAAGGACCAGGACCTGAGCCGCTACATCCTCTGACCCGATGACACGCTTCGCGCTCCCGCCCTTGGCCTTGTTGCTGGCCGGATGCGGCTACGTGGGAGATCCGCAGCCGCCGGCTCTCAAGATGCCGGTGGCGGTGCGCGATCTCAAAGCCTGGCAGCGGGGCGCCAGCGTGATCCTCGAATTCACCATTCCGGACCGCACCACCGAGGGCTTGCCGCTGGCGAGAATCGGCGAGGTCGAGCTCCGGGCGGGGGTCGCGCCCGCGGGCGATTTCAACACCGGGGCCTGGGCTTCGGCGGCGCGCCGCCTCGAGGCGCGGGCCGCCGCCCCCGGAGCGGTTCACATCGAAGCGCCCGCCGCCGAGTGGGCTGGACGCGAGACGATCTTCGGTGTACGCGTGGCCAATACGAACGGGCGATTTTCGGACTGGAGCAACCTGGTGGCACTGCCGGTAGCGGAGCCGCTGGCGCGCCCCGAGGCGCTGGAGGTGGAAGCCGTGCCCGAAGGCGTGCGCTTGCGCTGGCGCGCGCCGGACCGGCCGGGCCAGGCCTTTCGCGTCTGGCGCCGCGCCGGGAAGGAAGGGCAGGCGGCGGTCGCCGCGCGCGTGGATGCGCGGGAATGGATCGACACGGCCACCGAGTACGGAACCAGCTACGAGTATTCGGTGCAAACCGCGCTTAAGGCCGGCGCGGTGGAGGCCGAAAGCGAGGTTTCCGAGCGGGCATCCATCGTGCCCCGCGACGTTTTCCCGCCCGCAGCGCCCAAGGACCTGACGGGGATTGCCGCCACGGGCACGGTGGAACTGGGCTGGGAACCAAACACCGAAGCCGACCTGGCCGGGTATTGCGTCTACCGCTCGAAAGACGGCGGCGCGTTCGAGCGCATCGCGGAAGGGGTCGAAGCGCCCAGCTATTCCGACCGCAACGTCGAAGCCGGCGCGAAGTACGTCTACGCGGTCACGGCCGTCGATCGGACCGGCAACCAGAGCCCGCGCTCGGCGCCGGTGGAAATCGAAATCCGCTGACAGAGGCGGAAAGGTCTCCCGAGCCGGCGGGCACGCACGGGGGCGCCGCTCCCGGTTACAGGCGCTCGCCTTTTGCGGGTTGCCCGCGAAGGAGGAACGTCTTTGGATGGGATCCTTCACCGCGGATCTTGAACGATCCGAAATCCTTGTACCATTCGCTTTCTGGCACGACCGGGTTGGATTCGATCCAGAGACGAAGCTGATTCAGATCGGCAAGACTGATGCCTCGGTCGCGCATGCGGTCTATCAGATGCCGCCGGATCGCCAGAGGCAGTCTGTCCCAGGTCTCGATCTTGGGCATCAGTCCCCAAAGACCATGCGTCCCAACTCGTTTCCGAGGCGTTCAGCTTCTTTGGGGTCGGTTGCGGCACGGAATTGCCCGGCGAGTTCGAGGAACTCCTGTTGTCTTCGCTTCTGGGTTTCGATTCCTTCCTCGACGAGTTCCACCAACATGCGGCTCGCACTCAATCGGCGTTTCCTCGCCATGCTGCGAACTTGACTCGCCACCTGTGCCGGAAGAGTCACGCTCTGACGGACAGCCTTGCCGGTAGCTCCCATACCACCAGTATGCACCAGAATGGTGAGCCGCGCTCCCGCGGGGCTGGGCCGCCGGTCCCCGAAATGGCCTACTTTGTTTCGATGATGAAGGTGGGCGCCAGGCCCGAGAGCGTCGAGAAACCGGGGGTGTCGGCGGCGCTTACCCAACTCGAGCAGCCTTGCACTTTGCCAAGGAAAGCATGGGGGTGCAGATCGACGTTCAGGTTGCGCATCTGAACCTCGCCCCACTGAAAGACCGGGAACGAGAACACCGGCGGCGCGATCCGTTCCTGAACCACGTACGGCGCGCGAAGCGCGGTCTTCAGCGCCCGTTCCCAGGCGGTGTCGTCGAGTTCCCACCCATAGAAGGCATGCTGGTCGCCCGAATCGTCGTTGGGCTTGAGCGCCAGTTTGCCGCGGTTTTTCAGGATGAAGTCGATCAGGTCCACCTGCTCGCCCTGGCGGGTGACCTTGGCGGCGGCCACCACCCGGGTCCATGGAATGTGATCGCGAATCACCTTGCGCTCGGCCGCGGGAAAACCGGCGGTCACCGTCTCATCCGTCAGCAGGTCGAAAATCGCCTTCTTGTGCGCCAACTCGGAGCGGAAGCTGTTGACCATGCAGATGGCGCCTTCGCGGTAGGCGCGCACCAGCGGATGGTTCAGGTCGAAGCGAACCAGGAACTCCTGCACCTTGACGCGGCGGTAGACCAGATCGATCGCGAAATCGGCGCGGCGCAGCACGCCGCCCCGATATTCCAACTGATCGGGCGAGACGATCTCGGTCTGGTAGCCGGCCTTGCGGAAAGACTCGCGGAGCAAAACCAGTTCGTCCGAATCGACGGCCTGAAACGGCTGGCGAAACTCGACAATCGCGATGCGTGGCGATTGCTTTTGTCCGAACTCCTTGTAGGTCTTCAGCAACGCCTGCAACAACTGCCTGGTCCCCCCCGACTTGATCAGGCCGTAACGCTTGCGGAATTCCCTGACCGGCGGGCACTCGTAAAAGACGTCGCTCAACGCCTCGGCGTAAGCCACCCCGGTGGGCGTGTCGGCGTTGTAATCGACAAACCGCAGGTTTCCGTTATCGAGGTGGGTGGACAAACGCGACGTAACCGATAGAAACGGATAGCCCGGATCGACAGCGGCCAGCATTTTCTCGGCAGGCAGCAACTCCAGGCGCGCCAGCAGCGCCGGAGTAGCTAGCGCCAACTGCTTGATGCGGTCTATTGCGGAGAACAGCAACTCAGCCGCCTTCACCAATGCCGCATACTGCCGTTGCATGATGAAATGCGGACGCAAGACCGGAGAAATCGGGCGGCCGCCTGCCGTGAGATTGCGGGCTCGCATCTCAGCGTGCAAAGCTTCGGCCCAGGCAAGGTCTTTATGCGCCTCGCCGTCCAGGATTCTGTGATACCGGGCTATCGCCTCGTCCAGCAGGGTCATTTATGTTTTGAAACCAGACTGATTGGTTTAGGGATCTAATGCCAGTATCGCATACGGGACGCCGAAAATGAAGCTGAAGAGGGTGGCTAAGTGTTGACAAATCTCTTATAATCAATCTGTTACAGGAATTTTCAGGAGGCCTGGACAGATTCTCCCGGTACCGGCTTCCGGCTCGAGGCGCATGCGGATTCGAAAGACACTCAAGGGCTTCCACCAGGGCCGGGACGTCACCCTGTTGTTCTGTTGCGGCTCGCAGCGGCAGGCCCGGGGCAAGTACCTGGTCGGGTTCCACGGCGCCGAAACGGACCACCTGGTCATCGTTTTCGACGAATCGGCCTCGTTCCACAAGGATATTGCGCTTCGCTACCGGTTGCGCGCGCGCGGCGGCGGTTGGCTCGAACTAAATTCGTCCAAGAGACGGATCCGGCTTTCCGGCCGCAGCCTGGCCTACGGCCGCGAGCCGGACCGCGACCTGACACGCCGTGTGCTGTCAATTGCATTTCCGGAGTTTTCTTGCACTTGCGAATCTTGATCGATTGGGATGGCTTGCATTCCCGCGGCCCAGGGTCTACAGTTGTTTGAGCATCGTTCTATTGCAACCACTGGAGGAGACAATGGCTTTTTGTCCAAGCTGCGGATCTACTATCGAGGGGAGTTACTGCGCCAAGTGCGGGATTCCGGCGCCGGGCAGTCAACCGGCAGCCGGCGGACTGGCGGAGAACGCGGCCTGCGCGCTGTGCTACCTGTTTGGTTTCATCACCGGGATCCTGTTCCTGGTGCTGGCCCCGTATAACCAGAACAAGATGGTGCGCTTTCACGCGTTCCAGTCGATCTTCCTTCACATCGTGTTCATCATCTTCTGGATTGTGGTGGGCATGATTCTGCCCTTTGGCGTGTCGCTGATCCTGAGCCCGCTCATCGGCCTGGCGGGGTTGTTGGGCTGGATCTTCCTGATGTGGAAAGCCTATCAGGGCCAGAAGGTGAAACTGCCGGTCATTGGCGACCTGGCCGAGAAACAGGCGTAGCCAAACGGGGGCCGCGTGCGTCGAAGAGATTTGCGGCTCCTGATTCCAGTCCTTCTTTCCGCGGCTCTGGCTTCGGCCCAGGTGCCGCGCATCGGCACGATCGACTTCTACGGCCTGCGCAAAGTCACCGCGGACCGGGTGCGAAAGGCTCTCCCCTTCAAGGAGGGCGACTTGCTGCCGCCGTCCAAAGCCGAAGTCGAGGAGCACCTGGAAGAAGTGCCTGGAATCGTCCGGGCCAACCTGGAAGCCGTTTGCTGCGAAGACGGCAAGGCGGTGCTCTACATCGGCGTCGAGGAGAAGGGCGCCCCGCACTTCGAGTTCCACCCCGAGCCGCAAGGCCAGGCCGAGCTTCCGGTGGATGTGGTGGTGGCGTTTCGCAGTTTTTTCACCGCCTTTGAGCGCGCGGTCGCCCGCGGCGAAGCCGGCGAGGACCTGAGCCGGGGCCACTCCCTGATGGTCGATCCCGACACCCGCGCCTTCCAGTTGCAGTTTGTCGGGCTGGCCGAAAAGCACCTGGCGGCGTTGCGCGAGGTGCTCAAGAACTCCTCCGACCCCGAGCAACGCGCCATGGCCGCGCTGGTGATCGGCTACGCCGAGAAGAAGCGCACGGTGGTGGACGACCTTCAATGGGCCATGCGGGACTCGGATTCCGGCGTGCGGAACAACGCCATGCGCTCGCTGGGCGCGATCGCGGTGCTGGGGGCGAGCGATCCCGAATACGGCATCCGCTTCACCCCGACGTGGTTTGTCGAGATGCTCAACTCGCTGCTCTGGTCGGATCGCAACAAGGCGGCCTTCGCGCTGGTCAACATGACCGAGAAGCGCGACCCGCGCATCCTCGACCAGATCCGCGAGGCGGCCCTTCCGGCGCTGGCCGACATGGCGCGTTGGAAGCACCTGCCGCACGCGCTGCCGGGAGTCATCCTTCTGGGCCGCATCGCCGGCATGCCGGAGGCCGAGATCCAGGACGCCTGGTCCAAGGACAACCGCGAAGCGGTAATTAAGCGCGCGCTCAAACCCGCTTCGAAGTAGAATCAGGGAGACGATGCTTCTCCGCTCGATCACTCTCAAGAACCTGCTGTCGTTCAAGGACGCCACCCTCGAGCTGCGGCCGCTCAACGTGCTCATCGGCGCAAACGGCTCGGGCAAGTCGAACCTGATCGATGCGATCGGCCTGCTGCAGGGCGCGCCGCGCAACCTCGCCTCGGCCATGCAGCGTGG
>Ga0315273_10014233_pt1 | contig 10249 bp, 9 predicted proteins | sample YL17G02_0_MG_FD_205753 | JGI IMG/M metagenome (GOLD analysis project Ga0315273, IMG submission 205753) | Sediment microbial communities from Yellowstone Lake, YNP, Wyoming, USA - YL17G02_0 | ecosystem: Environmental > Aquatic > Freshwater > Lake > Sediment | place: USA: Wyoming | collected... | reverse complement strand
AGCCAAGGACGCTCCTTGAAATAGGTCGCCACCCGACTCGGGGAGATCTTCAGCCCCTGGGCGAACACGATAAGCGCCACGGAGAGTGGTGCAACGATCTTGAGGATGGTGATTATGAGCTCTTTCATAGTATGTTCCTTTTCTCGACCGACATTCGGTTTCTTGTAAACCCCGTCAGTATGCGGGCGGCTTCGGGTTGATGCGGATACCCGATCAGCCCACTTTGATCGCCCGGACCTCTCCAGCGCGCTCACTCACCGAGATCGTGGGCAGTTCGCCCTTGCTCTTGACCGGCAGACTGCGGAGGTGATTCATGATCGCCTGCCATTCCTTGATCTCGTGGGTAGTATCGATGCTTTGGGCTTCCGCGAAGGACATGTGATTCCGTGTACCTGTGGTATTCATTATTGTTTTCGGTCGCCTTTCTACCTGGTTGATGATTCGAAGCCAGCTAACACCAGTGACCGGCAGCCCGGTGTGGGCTGCCGGCCCTGGATGTGTCCACTGTATCGCCATGATCACGTTGATGGCGCCCTCACTTCCCCGATCGGCTCTAGTCCGCGGCGAACGCTCCAGCGGCCAGCGTTTCCAGATCGAGGTACTGCGCCTTCTCAGTCGTCACGGCGACGAACTGGATCGTGCCGCCTTCGAAGTCACCCGGCGTCTTGTACTCCTCGCTCACGGCGTCCGCGCTGTCCTTTCCGACGCACAACCCGTCACCGCACAGCGTGAACTTGCCCGGCTGGGTCTTCATCGGTCCCTCGGCCACGACCTTGTCGTTCACATAGAGCTTGGTCGTGCCCACGGACGCGGCGTAGTCACCCGCGCCTGTCCTGGTGAACTCCATGCCGAGCGTGTACTTGCCGGGCGCGAGTTCGGGAGAGACAAACTTCTGCTCGGGCTTGATGCCGAGGAAGTTGTAGACGTAGTGCACCTTCTTGTCCTTCATGAACAGCGCGTGCCCGCCGAAGCGCGAGCCGTGGGCAAAGATGACGCCCGAGCAGTTCGGATCGGTGATCTCGACGTCGGCGAGGATCTTGTACGACCGGCCGCGCACGTTGACGGCAACGCTCTCCGGCACCGCGTTCGTGCCCGGATAGTAGATGTACCGCTCGCGGGGCTCTTCCTCGGAGGGCCGTTCAATGGCGAAGAGTTCGCGGGCGGTGCGGTCGTCGAGCGGCAGCACGAGGTTCGACTCGGCCTCCTCGAACCACGCCTTGATCAGCGCCTCGAGTTTCGCGGGGTGCTCCTTGGCCAGGTTCTTCGACTCGGCGCGGTCCACGTCCACGTGGTACAGCTCCCACTCGTCCTTGTCGAAATGGCCCTTGCCGGAGGTCGGCGAATGCAGGGAAACGGCCTTCCAGCCGTTCTCCCAGATCGCTCGCGTGCCCAGCATGGCGTAGTACTGGCGCTTCTTGGCGGTCGGCGCCGCCGGGGCATCGAAGCTGTAGCGCATCGACACGCCGGAGAGCGGATACTGCTCGGCGCCCTTGTACACCTTCGGCATCTCCAGGCCGCAGACCTCGAGGATGGTCGGGACGATGTCGGTGCTGTGGTGATACTGGTTGCGCACTTCGCCGCGCGCCTTGATCCCTTTGGGCCACGAGATCACCAGCGGGTCACACGTGCCGCCCGAGTATTCCGAGTAGCGCTTGAACATCTTGAACGGCGCCGACGTGGCCGCCGCCCATCCGGTCGGATAATGCTCGTACGTATCCGGTCCGCCGAGCTTGTCGATCAGCTTCAGGTTCTCGGACAGCTCATCCGGGTAGTTGTTGAAGAACTTGCACTCGTTCACCGAGCCGCTGGGGCTGCCTTCGCCGGACGCGCCGTTGTCGGCCGCGTAGAAGACGAGCGTGTTCTCGAGCTGACCGCTCTGCTCGAGGTAATCGATGATGCGCCCCACCTGCGCGTCGGTGTACTCCGAGAATCCGGCGTACACTTCCATCAGGCGCGAGAACAGCTTCTTCTCGTCGGCATTCAGCTCGTTCCACGGGCGAACCATGTCGCCAGGATTCGAGATCTCCGCGGACAGGGGGTTGAGCGGGGTGAGCAGCGTGCCCTTCGGGATGAGGCCCTTGGCGATCATCTTCGGCAGCGCCGTCTCACGATAGGCCTCGTAGCCGTCGTCGAACTTGCCCTTGTACTTCGCGATGTAGTCTTCGGGGCAGTGATGCGGCGCATGGTTGGCGCCCGGGCAGAACCACATGAACCAGGGCTTCGACGGATTGCCCGCCTTCTGGTCCTTGATCATGGCGATGCCCTGATCGGCCAGGTCCTTGGAGAGGTGGTAGCCCTCTTCCGGCGTGTACGGCGCCTCGACGTAGTGGTTGTCCTCGACCAGGTCGGGGTACCAGTTGTTCGTCTCGCCACCGATGAAGCCGTAGAAGCGGTCGAAGCCCTTGTTGAGCGGCCACTGCTTCTTGCTCGCGCCGGCCGCCAGATCGGTCTCGGGCACATTGTGGTTCTTGCCCAGCCAGAACGTGCTCCAGCCGCCGTCCTGCAGGATCTGCCCGATCGTGGCGCACTCCTCCGGGATGCGGGCGTGCTGCCCCGGGAATCCGTTGGCTGCCTCGGTGATGCAGGACATGCCGTTGAGGTGATGGTTGCGTCCGGTCAGAATGGTGGACCGGGTCGGCGAGCAGAGCGCCGTGGTGTGCCACTGCGAGTAAATCAGGCCGTTGTCGGCCAGCCGCTGAAGCGTCGGCATGTTGATGCCGCCGCCGAACGGCGACCATGCGGCCAGGCCGGTGTCGTCGTACAGCACGAAGAGGATGTTCGGCGCGCCCTCGGGCGCCCTTGCTGGTGTGTACGGCTCCCAGTCCGCAACGGAATCGCGAACGTCGAGCTTGATGACTCCCTTGAAAGGTTTTGAAGCCATAGTCCTGATCTCCTTTTTCTCAGAATACGCATGATCCTGCTCAGTTACCGAGTGAGCGCGGCGAACACGATTCTGGGTTTGGGTTCTATGAACGCTGTATTCGCTCCTCCTTCAAGAAGTGACCGGCAGCCCAAGTCGCGCTGCGGACTGCGAATGCGTCTATTGCCTCTGTCGCCTCCTGATTTATACTAGTCAGAGTCGCACATATCCTGCGTTATCAGTTCTAGTAAGGATTCTGCGCTGAACGGTTTTTGCAAAAAACCCACTGCACCTTTTTGCAAAGCCAGCTCCCGGGTATCAGTTTGTGTCTGTCCGGTGATCACGATTACGCGCATGCTGAAATGCATATCATGCATTTTGTCCATTAACGCAAACCCATCGCAAACAGGCATGTGAATATCCACGATGGCGTACCCGGGGTCACTGGGAGGAACTGAATCAAGAAACGATTGCGCTGATCCGAAGTAGTCGGCGCGAATTCCCCTGGCGTTCAGTACCCGCTTGAGCGATTTGCCAAAAGACAAGTCGTCATCAACTATATAGAAGCGTCCTGACGGTACGTACATAGTTTCCTTTGTGTTCATCGTCCTACAAAGGATGGGTCTCGTCTATTGGACCTTAGGCCAATACGCCAAAAGACGCACTCAACGCAGAATCAAAACACCGCCAGAGAGAAAGAATGCCGGAAGGACGATCAAACGGCGGGTGAGATATCGGCTTTCTCTGCCAGGCGGACGAGCTCCGCCACTGACGAAACCTTGGTTTTTTGCATGACGCGACTACGATGGACTTTGATGGTTTTCTCGGTTGTTCCCAAGGCTGCGGCAATCTGTTTGTTGAGTTTGCCAGTAATGACCCAACGCAAAACTTCCTTTTCCCTGGGAGTCAAGGTATCAAGCAAAGATTTGATCTTGTTTACCTCGATCTCCCTTTTCCTATTCTGAATATCACGTTCAAGGGCTTTGAGAATGGCACCCCGGAGATCTTCAGCTTCAAACGGCTTGGGCAGGAAGTCCACTGCCCCTTTTTTCATAGCCCGAACACTCATCGGGATGTTGCCATGGCCGGTCATGAAAATAATAGGCAAGCTGCTTCCTCTTTCCATGAGCCGTTGTTGAAGATCAAACCCATCGATATCCGGAAGTTGTACATCCAAGAGAAGACACGCCGGCCGCTCAATACCGCGCTGCGTCAAGAACGAATTCGCGGATTCGAAAGCGACGACTTTGAATCCCGACGCTCGGAGCAAACGCTCCATGCTCTTCCGAAACGACGGATCGTCTTCAACAATATAAATCACCCCTTTGTCGGCGCTCATGCGGACTCTCCTCTCCAGGCTCCCAAGGAAAAAGAAAATGTTGCGCCTGCGATCGGGTTATTTTCTGCCCAAATCCGCCCGCCGTGTTCCGCAATAATTGACCGGCAAATTCGAAGTCCCATTCCCAAACCGTCTTGTTTTGTAGTAAAAAACGGCTCGAACACTCTCTCTTTCGCTGCATCATCAATTCCTTTTCCTGTATCACTGACGCTAACCGTGACCCGATCTGACGCTGTCATGGCCGAATGGATCGTCAAGACGCTCGGAGACCTTCCCTTCATGGCTTCCAAGGCATTGGTTATCAAATTGACGAGGACTTGTTGCAAATGGACACGGTCCCCCGTGACTTTCGCGAGGTTCATCTCCAAATCTAAACGAAGTGAGACGTTACTCATGCTCATACTGTTACGAAACAGATCGGCGGCCTCGCCGATCAGACTATTCATATCCAGCGGCTCAAACCGCACATCGCTTTTTTTCACTACTCCCCGAATTTTGCGGACGACATCACCGGCGCGCTTGGCATCCTGGATCACGTCCTCTAAAATCTCGTTGATCTCCTCCTGCCGATCCTTCACCTGAGACATTAGTAGTTTGGCGGCCGAGGCATTATTCAAGATCGCACCCAAGGGTTGGTTGATCTCATGTGCCAAGGAAGTGGAAACCTCGTTCATCGTCATGATCCGGGCAAGATGCGCGAGCTCAAGACGCAGCTCCACCACCTCATCTTCATTCTCCTTGCGCTCGTTAATATTCAATGACACACCCATCATACGATCCGGCTCGCGGGAAGGCTTCAGAAATGCCTGCCCCTGAGCCTTGATCCATCGGCTGCTTCCATCCGGCAATTCGATACGATATTCTGAACGGAAGCCCGCTCCGTTTTGAAAGGCCTCCCGTGCGGCCCGACTCACCCGGTCACGATCATCGGGGTGAATCCTACTGAGAAATTTCTCGAAAGCTATCTCTTCGGCCGATGAGAACCCGTATAACAACCGAGCTCTTTCTGTAGCCCAAATCTGGCCGGTTTTGAAATCCCAAGACCACAACCCTACATCTGCAGAATCCGCAGCCAGGGCAAGTCGCGCCTCGCTCTCGCGGAGGTCGGCCGACAATTGTGCGGCCCGGCGAGGGTCCCCGCTCATTTCGTAGGCCATCGCCGCGACGACAGCCGTGAAGAAGAGACTCACCGTGATCGGCCCAGGGACAATTTGCCAGAGCACCAGCACGGCCTGCACTGTTCCGGCCAGCACGAAAAACACGATGCTGCCACCCGTCATCAGCGCCTGTCGACGGTCGCCGCGTCGCCAGACGGTGATTGCGGCGTCCGCGACGAATATCACGAACAAAAGAAGGCTCAGCTGGCCGACGAGCATGAACGGATTCGACGCACCCTCGGCAACCACGACAGACTCGCCGAAGAACGGGATGTGCCGCAGACCGGTGACCTCGCGATAGTTGAGATCTTGCCCCACCACGAAATTGAGCAGCAGCGAGAAGGTCCGCAGGGTACAGATGGTCCAAGCGAGCCACGACCGCCCCGCCCGCAGATGGAGCCGCACGAAGACAACCAGCGCCACGATGATCGCCCACACCGGAACATGGAACCATCGCAGCATTGTGCCGAATTGTTCGGGCGTCTCCGCCCGCATCATCGACAACTCACAGAACGCCACGGCGGCCGCCGCCGCCGCTGTCACCGAAAAGAGCAGATTGGCCCACGCCGTGCGCTTCTTGAACCAGACCAGCAAATGCATCGCCGCCAGCGTGAGACACGCCGCCGCGACCATCGACCAGATGACGGTGATCCAGCTCATAGAGTCAACCAGCCGTTCACTTCTTCGTCATGTAATCGACAAAACAATCAGAGCGTAACCCGCGGCTCCTGCACAGAACGGCCAGAACCGGCCATCGTTCTCTTTTGGCAACTCCATGATCATGCTGTTGATAACCACTCCGCCACCCACGAAGCCCTGGAGTGTAGACAGAACTGTGTCCGGTATGGAACTGAACGAGCCCACGACCCACCCCGCCAACACCGCTCCTGCAAGGGCCCACTTGCCTCTCCGATCGTACAACGCCCCGTGTTCCCTCCGGAGGGAATGATCGGCTCCAAGGAAGTGGAGGAACATGGCCACAAAGTAGAGAACCAAGAAGACCAGCCCCCGCTTCCCCTCATCGACCATCAAGTAGCTCACCAGGCCGCCGTAAACGGCAAACCCTCCGATGTGGAACCAATAGACCAGGTCCCCTTTCCCTTCCCTCACCCTCTCCTCTCGCCGCCGTTCCCGGGACCTCGAAACCAGATTCTCAAGTGCGTACAAGAGGACAAATCCCACGAGAGCCGAGGTGTAGACCCTCTTTTCCGGAAACGGAAGTCCACTCCCTGCGGTAGCCTTCGTAAAAGCCTCCTGGGCCTCATACATCTCCGGAAGGAGATGGACGAAGACGTAGGCGGTGGCGATACCGGCGGCGACCGAGAGCCACCGTCTTCGGTGGGTCTTCGCTCCTATTTCCAAACGAGCCCCGAAAATGAACGTGGCCGCGAGAAGAATCACAGCCACAAGGGAACCCAGGGTATCCATGGCCGCCCCTTTCTCAGTACGCTATCGTCAAAAGATCCATTGAAAGACGCTGCTCGCAAACGCAAAAAGGCCAAAACCGGCCACCAGAATAGCAACGATCAGAGAGAGAGACCATGGCGATTTCCCCTCCGAGATACTCAACTGTTTCATCAGGTTATAGTTCTGAATGATCGCCGGAATCAGAATCAGCGTCCCGAGAGTGATGAGGACCAGACCGAGATTGTGCGCCCGTCTGCCATGGAATTGACCAAGAGGGCCTTGAGCCTTCTGGAGGTACTCGAAGAACTTGAGAATCGTGAATCCAAAACTGATCATGGAGAGCGATGTCCGAATCCAGGCCATCAACGTCCGCTCGGCAGCCATGCGGGTCCGCGACATCGCGGCGTCCGTCCGCTCATGGGCAAGCCTGGTCGATGTTTCAGAGGACGATTCTTTTGGCGTTTCTGGATTCATTTTGCACCTCGCAAAATCACGTGGTATGTCAACGGAACTACGGTACTGATATGAACTTGGTTGCTGATGGAAGCAGTGTAGGGCAAGTGTCTATTGGACGTCAACTTCCAAACCATTGGAGAATTGTTGCTAGTATTATTCATCCTGAAACAAGCAGCCTTTTCGTCAAGCGTTGTGGTCTGAAATCAGCCTCCCGAACCGAAGCTTTCCGACGGGACGGAGTTTTCAAAAGAGGACAAGAGTTTCTGACCCGTATCCTCTCACTCGCCCCGCGTGCCCCCCGGAAGGCCGCCATCCGCCGACAATCAATTGGACATCAAGACCACACGCCAGTATAATCGGGACCGCATCAAAGACGCCGTACTCGCGCTGCCGTTTCGACGCGACGACGACCCCCGTGCCCGAATTCACCACCCCCGGTCTCGGTCGCGAGAGCGGCCGGGTGAGCGGCGAGTCGGAGATGGGGGAGAACGCATGGGGCGTTGTTTACGCTTCGGGCGGCGTCCGTTCAAATCCGGTGGGAACATCCGAGAAGTCCGTTTGGAGCTGAAGCAGTCACACAAAGGGGCATGATCACTATGAAAAGAGTTCTCTGTAGTTTCCTGCTGCTGGTGGTGCCGATGGCTGCCAGCGCGCAGGGGTCGGGAGACGATCCCGCGGCTCTGCAGATCCTCGACCACATGAGCGCCGTGATCGGCGAACTCGGATCCTGCAGCTTCACCCTGAAGGTCTCGCGCGACGTTAATGACGGGGAGATGGGCCTCGTGACGCACTTCGGCGTGAACGATGTATACATGGTCGGGCCCGACAAGATGCTGATCAACTCGAGGTCGGACAGCGGTCACAAGGGCTACTGGTACGACGGAAATACCTTCTCTTACTACTCGTATGACGAGAACAACTACGCGACGGTGAAGGCGCCCGCCAGGATTTTGCAGACCATTGACGCGATCAACCGGGACTATGACATCGACTTTCCAGCCGCCGATTTCTTCTATCCCACGTTCACCGACGACCTGATCGACAACACCGACAGCATCGTCTTCCTGGGGAAGAAGAACGTCGATGGCAAGGATTGCTTCCACATTCTGGCCGCGGGCAAGAGCATGGGCATTCAACTATGGATTGCGGACGATTCGCTCAACCTGCCGGTGAAACTTTCCGTCGCCTACTATGGCCAGAAGAACACGCCGCGGTACGAGGCCACGTTCTCCAACTGGCAGATCAATCCGGAGTTGCCCTCCGCCATTTTCGACTTCGTGCCGCCACGCACGGCGGCACAGATCACGCTGGTTCCCAAGCAGGAAAAGTAATTTTCTATTCCAGGGGGTAACGCACATGAAAGCACAATCGCGCAAAATCCAGTTTGTATGGACAGCCCTTATTGCGGCTGCCTTGCTCATGCCGGTCCCGTCGGAAGCGCAGAGAATTAAGCATAGCCCGCCCAAGGCCGCGAAGTCGTCCGGCGGCACGAAGCGATCGATCAACGGAGGCGCGCAGAAATCGGAGAGCCGCCCAGGCGGCGTTCGGCCCGCCTCGAAAGTATCGGCGGGCAATAAGACGAGCGTTGGCAACAAGACGAACGTCGGCAACAGCAAGAAGAACGTCAATATCAACGTCGACAACAGCAAGGACATCAACGTCAGGAACAACCGCAATACGGTGGTGCGCGCCGGCGGGAGGCCATACGGCAGGCCGCCGTACGTGTATGGCGGTAGAAGGTACTACTGTCACGCCCCGTATTATTACCACCCCTACCGGCCCTTCTACTGGGGACCCGTATGGCACCCGTGGGGTTTCTTCGTGGCGACGCTTGCCGCGACCGCCATCATCATCAGTATCGAGAATCAGCAGTACCACTACGACCAGGGTGTCTATTACACGACCAGCAGCGGCGGCTATACGGTGGTGCAGGCCCCGGTCGGTGCCACCGTCACGACCTTACCGGCGGGTTCGCAGACCGTGGTTGTCAACGAGACAACGAACAACTACTACTACGGGGGCGCCTACTACGAGAAAACGAACGGCGGCTACACCGTCGTCGCGCCGACCGCCGGGACGGTCGTCGAAAACCTGCCGGATGGCGGCGAGGAAGCCAGGATCGGCGATGTCACCTACGTCAAAGTTGGGGAAACGTACTACCAGCCCATCCAAAAGGACGGCAAGGACATGTACGAAGTGGTGCAAATCGAAGAAGGCGGAGAATAACGCGAGGCAGTCATCGCACCTGCCTGTCGGGGACAGCCACCGGGTGACTGCCCCCTTTTCTTTTTCGTGGCGTGAGACAATTACTTTGAACCGATGGGCATCGAGCACGTGCTGATCTCTGCTCGGTCGCCCTGGCAGAACCCATACGTCGAACGAGTGATCGGGTCAATTCGGCGGGAATGCCTGGACCACACGATCGTCATCAACGAAGCAGCACCGATGATTGGTGGCTCGCCCGAAATCGCGCACAACACTCGACACCGTGCCGATCGACTTGAAACCCATGCGAGAATCTGGTAGATTTGCCTACGATCGGCGGTTCGACGAGCGCGCGATCGCCGCGGCGATCGAGGAGACAAACCGAGGAGCTTTCACGTGGAACAAGCGAACTCTCATATGCGCATGACCGGCACACGGGCCCTCTCTGTCGCTTTGCTCGCTGCCGCATCCGGAATCGATATCATGAGCCGATGGAAGATCGTTCTTTTTACCGCTGCCCTTGTGCTTGGGTCGGGTGCGGCCCGCGCTCAGGATACGCAGTACTGGACGCAACAGTACGGAACGCGCGCGGAACTTCTGGGTGGCGCCGTTGTGGGGAGCTTCCTCGACCTCAGCACGACCTTCTACAACCCTGGCGCGCTCGTGATGATGGAGAGGCCCGACGTCCTTCTCAGCGCGAATGCGTTCGAGTACGTTTCCACCTCTGTGAAGCACGGGACCACTGGCGTCAACAACCCCTCCACCATGTCGTTCGGAGCGGCGCCCACGCTCTTCGCGGGTCTGCTCCCAAAGAAATGGGTGCCA
>Ga0315273_10014232_pt1 | contig 10249 bp, 7 predicted proteins | sample YL17G02_0_MG_FD_205753 | JGI IMG/M metagenome (GOLD analysis project Ga0315273, IMG submission 205753) | Sediment microbial communities from Yellowstone Lake, YNP, Wyoming, USA - YL17G02_0 | ecosystem: Environmental > Aquatic > Freshwater > Lake > Sediment | place: USA: Wyoming | collected... | reverse complement strand
GGGTCGCCGTGATGGCGGCAGCGCGCCGCAGCCTGGTCATGTTCGCCATCGCCTTCGCAGGCTAGGCGATTGGGCTCCCGATTCAGCGGAGCCTCGCCGTCAGGCCGGGATCGGGCCTCGCCGTCAGGCCGGGATCGGGCCTCGCCGTCAGCCCGGGATCGGGCAGGACGCGACGGCCGGGAAGCCGATGCTGCTCATCCACAACCGGCCCTGGTGCTCCACCAGGCCGGTCACCACCCCGAAATCCGGGCGCTTCATCCGGACGCCGGCCACCGCTGCTCCGGTATCGGGGTCGAACGCCACCGCATAGACCTCCGGGGCAATTTGCGGTTGCATCCGATCCGGCAGTGCCCAGACCAGCTTGCGCAACCACGGTGCGCGCGGCGCCAAGGCGTCCGCGGCAGCGTTGACCTCGCTAACCATCGCCACCCAGATCCACCCCGTCGATCCGGTCGAAATGTTGTCCGGCATGGCGGACAGGTGCTCGGCCAACGGCGTCACCGTCCCGGCCTTCGGTCCGGTCAGCCAGTACTTCGACAGCCGTCGGCCCTGAGTCTCGGCGAACACCAGGGCCGTGCCATCCATGGTCGCGGTGAGACCGTTGGCGAAGTACAGGTGGTCGAGCACTGTGGAGACGGTGCCGTCGGGATCGCGCCTGAACAACCCGCCGTCGCCCCGTGCCTCGATGATCGCGCCCTTGAAGTGGCCGTAGGTGAACTTCGCAGTGGACTGGGTGAAATAGATTGTGCCGTCGGGTAATTCGACGACATTCGAGCAGAAGTTCAGCGGCCGGAAGTCGACCGCATCCACCAGTACCTCGGTTACCCCGGTGCTGCGGTCCATCGCCATTAGCCCGCCCGGGCTGGTGCAGATCAGCAGCCGACCGTCGCGGGCCACCGTCATCCCGAGTGGCCGTCCGGTGGTCTGTCCGACTACCGCGACCGTGCCGTCCTGCCCGATCCGCACGATGCGTCCGTCGACGAGTCCGGTCCATAGGGCGCCGTCGGTGTCGACGACGATGTCTTCCGGGGCATCACCCGGCATGCCGACGATAGTCAGCTCAGCAGGCCCGAACTCGGGCAGCGGCACGACCGGCGGTGGCTTCCACCGGACCGGATCGACGGACGGCTTGGGGTGCCTAGGAGTCGGGGTCACAGCAGTCGACTGGCTTCGCCCAGCACCCGGTGCAGGATCTGGTAGATCTCGTCGAACTCTGCCGGGCCGCTGATCAGTGGCGGGGCCAGTTGGACCACCGGGTCGCCACGGTCATCGGCGCGGCAATACAGTCCGGCCTCGAACAATGCCGCTGACAGGAATCCGCGCAGCAGGCGCTCGCTCTCGGAGTCGTCGAACGTTTCGCGGGTCTTCTTGTCTTTGACGAGTTCGATGCCATAGAAGAAGCCCTCACCGCGAACGTCGCCGACGATCGGGAGTTCCAACAGTTGCTCGAGGGTGGCCCGCAGTATCGGCGCGTTGGTCTTGACGTGGTCGTTGATGCCTTCGCGCTCGAAGATGTCGAGGTTGGCCAATGACACCGCCGCCGATACCGGGTGCCCGCCGAAGGTGTAGCCGTGGCCGAAGGTTGTCTTGCCGTCGTTGAACGGTTCGAACAGCCGGTCGCTGGCGATCATCGCGCCGATAGGGGAGTAGCCCGAACTCATACCTTTGGCGCAGGTGATGATGTCTGGCACGTAGCCGAAATCGTCACAGGCGAACATTGATCCGATGCGGCCGAACGCGCAAATCACCTCATCGGAGACCAGCAGCACGTCGTATTCGTCGCAGATTTCGCGCACCCGCTCGAAGTAACCGGGCGGTGGTGGGAAGCAGCCGCCAGCGTTCTGCACCGGTTCGAGGAACACCGCGCAGACGGTGTCGGGACCCTCGAACTCGATGGCTTCGGCGATTCGGTCGGCGCAGTAGCGGCCCCAGGCTTTGATATCGGTGTCATACGGCTCGGGCGCCCGGTAGAAGTTGGTGTTCGGCACCCGGAACCCGCCCGGGGTGAGCGGTTCGAAGGGCGCCTTGAATTCGGGTAGTCCGGTGATGGCCAGTGCGCCCTGCGGGGTGCCGTGATAGGCGATGGCTCGCGAAACCACCTTGTATTTACCGGGTTTGCCGGTCAGCTTGTAGAACTGCTTGGCCAGCTTCCAGGCGCTCTCCACCGCTTCGCCGCCGCCGGTGGTGAAGAACACCCGGTTCAGATCACCGGGCGCGTAGTGCGCCAACCGGTCGGCCAACTCGATCGCGGGTGGGGTGGCGTAGGACCACAGCGGAAAGAAGTCCAGTGTCTCGGCCTGCTTGGCGGCGGCCTCGGCAAGCTCCTTGCGGCCGTGACCGACCTGGACCACGAACAGGCCGGAGAGGCCGTCGAAGTAGCGCTTGCCATGGCTGTCGTAGATGTAGCAGCCCTCGCCGCGGGAGATGATCGGCGCGCTGATGCCGTGTCCATGCCGGGCGAAGTGTCCCCATAGGTGGCGGTCGGCCTTGGCCGACAACTCCGCTGTGAGATCCCGGGCTTCGGTGGTGGTCATCGTGTTCCCCAATTGTATTGTTGTTTAACCAGTTTCAAATAGACGAGTGTCTCGGTGGACGTCACGCCCGGTATGGCCCGGACCTCGGTGTTGAGCAGTTCCAGGAGTTCGGCATCGTCGGCGCAGACGATTTCGACGAGTGCGTCGAAGTTGCCCGCGGTCAACACCACATACGAAACCGCGTCGATTTTCGCGAGCCGTTCAGCCACCTTGGTGGTGTCGCCCTGACAACGGATGCCGACCATTGCCTGCCGGCTGAACCCCAACTGCATCGGGTCGGTGACCGCGACGATGTCCATCACCCCGGCATCAATCAGCCGCTGCACCCGCTGGCGCACCGCGGCCTCCGACAGCCCCACCTCCTTGCCGATCCCCGCATAGGAGCGGCGACCATCGCGCTGGAGTTTCTCGACGATGGCCTTGGACATCTCGTCGATCGGCATCGCTTCGCGCACACCTACGATTGTGCACGGATTTCGTCGCCAAAGCCAATGTGAACGATGGAAAAGGACGTCAGCTGACCGGCTAAGCCTCGGAATCCGTACAAGTAGCTGCCGGGCTCGGTTACCGTTGGGCGGTGATTCCCAAGACGGATCGACCCAGTAGCTGGATCGACGGCGCACCAGTGGTCACCGACGGCAGTCGCCATCAGGTGATCAACCCGGCTACCGGCGCAGTCGTCGCCGAACTCGCCCTGGCCACACCCGCCGACGTCGACCGCGCGGTTGCCTCGGCGCGGGCCGCACTGCCGGGTTGGTCTGCCGCCACCCCGGCCGAGCGTTCGGCAGTGCTGTTCGCCCTCGCCGAGTCGCTCGGTGCCCACGCTGGAGATCTCGTGGCCGAGGAGGTCAGCCAGACCGGTAAGCCGGTGCGACTGGCGACTGAGTTCGACGTTCCGGGCAGCGTCGACAACATCGCGTTCTTCGCCGGCGCGGCCCGGCACCTCGAGGGCAAGGCCACCGCGGAGTACTCCGCCGACCACACCTCGTCGATCCGCCGGGAGGCAGTCGGCGTGGTCGGCACGATCACACCGTGGAACTACCCGCTGCAGATGGCCGTGTGGAAGGTGATTCCGGCGCTGGCTGCGGGATGCTCGGTGGTCATCAAGCCAGCCGAGTTGACACCGTTGACGACCCTGACGCTGGCCCGCCTGGCGTCCGAAGCCGGCCTGCCCGACGGGGTGTTCAACGTGGTGACCGGTGCCGGCGCCGACGCGGGCACCGCACTGGCTGGGCATCCGGGCGTGGACGTGGTGACCTTCACCGGATCAACCGCCGTCGGCCGAAAGGTCATGGCGGCGGCCGCCGTTCACGGTCGGCGCACCCAACTGGAACTCGGCGGCAAGGCACCGTTCGTCGTTTTCGATGACGCCGACCTCGATGCGGCCGTGCACGGCGCGGTGGCCGGGGCGCTGATCAATTCCGGGCAGGACTGCACGGCGGCCACCCGCGCGATCGTGGCGCGCAATCTCTACGACGACTTCGTCGCCGGGGTGGCCGAACTCATGGGCAAACTCGTTGTGGGTGATCCCGCCGATCCGGACACCGACCTCGGTCCGCTGATTTCGTTTGCCCACCGTGCGAAGGTCGCCGGCATCGTCGATCGCGCCCCCGGGCAGGGTGCCCGCGTGGTGACCGGAGGTTGCGCGCCCGATCTGCCGGGCGCGTTCTACCAGCCGACACTGCTGGCCGATGTAACCCAGGACTCCGAGGCCTATCGCGACGAGATCTTCGGGCCGGTGCTCACCGTTCGCCCGCACGACGGTGACGATGACGCACTGCGGCAGGCCAACGACACCGAGTACGGCTTGGCTGCCTCAGCCTGGACCCGGGACGTCTACCGGGCGCAGCGGGCATCGCGGGAGATCAAGGCCGGATGCGTCTGGATCAACGACCACATCCCGATCATCAGCGAGATGCCGCACGGTGGCGTGGGGGCGTCAGGATTCGGAAAGGACATGTCCGACTACTCCTTCGAGGAGTACCTCACCATCAAGCACGTCATGAGCGACATCACCGCGGTAGTCGAAAAGCCTTGGCACCGAACAATTTTCACGCTCCGGCCGTAGGCCGCGATCAGTCGCGGCTAGCCGCCCTTGGTGAACTCCTCGCCGGTTTCCGGGTTGATCGCGGTCTCGCCAGCCGGCAGGTTGGACAAGTCGGGCGCGATGATCGTGGGCATATCGCCAGAGTCGGGCAGGCCGAACATTGCCTCGGTTCCGGTGGCCGGCAACATCACTAGATCAGCGCTGTTTCGCATCGGCAGCGTGAGGCCGTGGAAGAAGTCCGGCGAGGCGATCCACCAGATGACCATCATCACCACGCCGAGTGCCAGGGCGCCGATGCCGACCACCGCGACGGCACCGAAGCCGAAGATCGTCACGTTGTTGCCGCTGTCGTCGACAAGCCAGTCCGGCTTGGCGTACTGGATCAGGCCGTAGACGAAGACCGCCGCCAGGATCAGCCCGCCGGCCAGTGGCAGTACTCCGCGCATCATGAAGTCCCGCGCCGATGAGGTCAGCGTCTTGCGGTAGAACCAGACGCACGCAAAGCCGGTCAGACCGTAGTAGAACGCGATCATCAGGCCGACCGCGCCGATCAGTGCGGTCAGCAGGTTGGGGCTGATCAGTGTGAACAACACGTAGAAGGCGATCGACACCACGCCCATGGCGATCGTCGAGGTGGTCGGCGTCAGGTAGGTGCGGTGGATCTTGGCGAAGGAGGCCGGCAGCGCCTTGTAGACACCCATCGACAGCGTTGTGCGTGCCGTCGGCAGGATCGTGGTCTGGGTCGAGGCCGAGGCCGATGTCAGGATGGAGGCCGCCAGTAGCAGCAGGCCGATCTTGCCCAGGACACTGTCGCCGAACAGGTCCGGGCCGATCGCGGCGAAGACGTCGGCGGAGTTCTCCTCGCGACCTAAGCCGACACCTTCCTGCCCAACGCCGGCGAAGGCGATCGCGGCGACCGCGACGGTCGCGTAGGTGGCCAGCAGCAGGAAGGTCGAGATGACCGCCGCGCGGCCCGGGGTGGTGCCCGGATCGTCGGACTCTTCGTTGCAGGCGACCGCGGTATCCCAACCCCAGTAGATGAAGATCGCCACCAGCATGGTCGGTGCGATGACAGTGGAGAAATCCAATCCGGCCGGCCAGAACCAATCCAATGATGGCTTCAGCGAGTAGCTTTCGGCGGTATTGGTATAGACCTTGAACAGCGCGACCGCCGCGAAGACGATCAGCACCACCAGTTCGATGCCCAGTAGTGCGTACTGCAGTCGCGCCGAGACCTCAATGCCGCGGTAGCAGATGTAGGTCATCACAATGATCCAGATCACCCCGGCCACCGTCGACCACAGCGTGCTGTTGGCCAGTTCGGCCACGCCGTCCCAGCCCAGTCCGCCGACGAAGGTGAACGAATACGAGCCGGCGATCTGGGCGAGGTTTGCCATCACGATGACGTCGGCGGCGATGATGCCCCAGCCGCCCATCCAGCCCACCAGTGGCCCGAATGCGCGCGAGGCCCAAGTGAAGGTGGTGCCGCAGTCCGGTTCAGCCTTGTTGAGTTCCTGATACGCCACAGCGATCAGGTACATCGGGATGAACGCCAGCAGCAGGATCGCCGGGGCCTTGACGCCGGCCAGCAGGACGCCGCCGGCGGCAACCACCAGGCCGAGGCTGGCGGCCAGGGAGTACGCCGGGGCTGTTGACGCCATCCCGACCACGATGCTCGACACCAGGCCGAGCGCCCCGCCCTTGAGGCCCTTGCTGTCTACTGCGCCGGTTCCGCTCGCCGCTTCTACCGTCAGTTCGCCTTTGCTCACGGACGGGCAGCCTACGTTCACTCCGCGTTTGCCGTGCGTTAACGGCGCAGTGGGCGAGGATTGGGGTGACTCAAGGAAAGGACGGCCCGGTGTCTTCGAAAGCAGGCCCGGAATCGGTTGGTCTGCGCACCGGCCATCTCGGCCTCATGCAACTGGTCGGGCAATCCTTCTCCATCGGCCCGCTTATTGACGTCGCCCTTTTCCTCGGCATCGTGGCGTCTCTGGCGGGAGCGGTCGGCCCCCTGGCCGTCGCGCTGGCGGCTGTGGGGATGGCGGCCTTTTCATTGGTAGTGGCCTTCTATGCATCCGAAACGGGCGGGGCCGGGGCGATGGGTGACTATATGGCCCGGGCCTGGGGGCCGATGGCTGGGACCGGCGCTTTGGGAATCTATGTGCTGTCGTTGCTTTTCTCCGGAGCTGCTGGGTTCGGAATCGTTGTGGGCGAACTCATTTCTCGGTTCTCGGTGCAGTACCTCGGCATCGACGTCCCATGGTGGGCTGGCGCACTGCTGGTCTGTGGTGCTGCTTGGTGGATTAATGTCCGCGGGGCTTCGCTGGCGACGAAGGTGCAATTGGTCATCGTGGCGGTTTCGGTGATTCCGTTTTTGCTCACCGCCGTGGCGGCGGTGATACATGCGGGTTCAGCCAACACCTGGTCGGTGTTCTCCTGGAGCAACCCCGACCGGGGTGACCTCTTCGCCGCGTTGTTGTTCTGCATTCTGCTTTTTGGCGGATTCGAAACGGTAAGTTCGCTGGCCGAGGAAGCCCGTGCCCCGCGGCGTGCCATACCCATCGCCTTGGTTGGGACGGTGCTTGGCTCGGCCAGCCTGTTGGTCCTCTGCTCGTATGCGGGAACCGTCTACTTCGGACCTGAGCAGGTGGCAAAGACGTGGGGGGATTCTTTTGACGGCTTCGCTGTGATGGGAGGCGAATTGCTGGGGTCGTGGGCCGCGTTCTGGATCCGCCTGGCTCTGCTGGTGGATTTCTCGGCGACCTGCATCGGTTTCACCGTCGCGGCTCTCCGTGGCATCTACTCGTTGGCCCGGGCCGGATACCTTCCAGGATGGTTGGCGGTCACCAACAGTCGGGGTGCTCCCGGTAACGCCGCACTGGTCGTGCTTGGCTGCGCGCTTTCGGTGATCGTGGCCGGACTGTTTCTTCCATCCGGGGATCGCTTCCACACCATCTTCGTCGCGGCCACGGCGCAGGGCTTGCTGCTCGTCTCGGTCTACACCGGTATCGCTGTGGGTGCCGTTCGCCTGATGGTTGTCTCGAAAACCAAGCAGCCGTGGTGGCGCTGGATCGTGTTCCCGCTTGCCACGGTGGTTCCGGTGCTGGCTCTGTATGGAAGTTTTGTGCCGTTCCCGGCTTACCCCGAGCGTATCGGCCTCTACACCGCAATCGTCGCTGTTGCAGTGATTTTCGGGTGGCTGTGGGCGTATCGCCGCCGTGCCGAGGACCTCAGCGGGCGAACATCAGGGCGCGTTTGACCTCTTGGATGGCCTTGGTGACCTCGATGCCGCGCGGGCAGGCTTCGGTGCAGTTGAAGGTGGTGCGGCAGCGCCAGACTCCGTCGACCTCGTTCAGTATCTCGAGGCGTTCGGCGGCACCCTCGTCGCGGCTGTCGAAGATGAACCGATGGGCGTTGACGATCGCCGCTGGCCCGAAGTAGCTGCCCTCGTTCCAGAACACCGGGCAACTAGTCGTGCAGCAGGCACACAGGATGCATTTGGTGGTGTCGTCGTAGCGGGCACGGTCGGTCGGGCTCTGGATGCGTTCGCGGGTGGGTGAGTTTCCGCTGGTGATCAGGTAGGGCTTGATCGCGCGATAGGCGTCGAAGAAGGGTTCCATGTCGACCACCAAATCCTTCTCGACGGTCAGGCCCCTGATCGGTTCGACGGTGACGGTCAATGGTTTGGCCTCTTTAGCGGAGCCGCCGAAGCGGCCACGAGCAGCAGCCTTGGGTAGTAGGTCGCGCATCAGCACCTTGCATGCCAACCGATTGACGCCGTTGACTCGCATCGCATCGGACCCGCATACCCCGTGTCCGCAGGACCGGCGCATCGTCAGCGTCCCGTCCAGATAGCTCTTCACGTAGATCAGCAGATTCAGCAGCCGGTCGGTGGGAAGGCACGGCACCCGGAAGCTCTGCCAGCCCCCGGAATCGGTGTAGGCCTCGGGGTCGTCGGGGTTGAAGCGGGCGATCTTCAATGTCACCATGACCGCACCCGGGGGGACCGGCGGCAGCGGTGGGTCGCCGGTTTCGGCTTTCTCGATGACGGTAGTCACTGTTTATCCGTTGCAATCATCTCAGTACTTCCGCTCCATCGGTTCGTAGCGGGTCTGCACCACCGGTTTGTAATCCAGGCGGATATCGCTGAGCAGGTCGCGGCCCTCCTTGTAGGCCATGGTGTGGCGCATGTAATTGGTGTCATCTCGGTTCGGATAGTCCTCGCGGGCATGGCCGCCGCGGGTCTCCTTGCGATTGAGCGCACTGGCCACGGTGACCTCGGCGAGTTCGAGGAGGAATCCCAACTCGATGGCCTCCAGCAGGTCGCTGTTGTAGCGCTTGCCCTTGTCGTGCACCGTGATCCGTGAGTAGCGCTCCTTGAGTCCGTGAATGTCGGTCATGGCTTGCTTGAGGGTTTCCTCGGTACGGAATACCGCGGCGTTGTTGTCCATCGACTGCTGCAACTCCGTGCGGATGTCGGCCACCCGTTCGTCGCCGTGCTCGGAGAGGATGCTGGCCACCCAGTCGCCGACCATGGCGGCCGGCTCCGGAGGCAGTTCGACGCGGGGGTTGCCGGCCGCATAGTAGGCGGCCGCCAGCCCGGCACGCCGACCGAACACGTTGATGTCGAGCAGCGAGTTGGTGCCCAGCCGGTTGGCGCCGTGCACCGACACGCACGCGCACTCGCCGGCCGCGTACAAGCCCGGCACCACATGGGTGTTGTCGCGCAACACCTCACCGATCACCGTGGTCGGAATACCGCCCATGAGGTAGTGACAGGTCGGGTAGACCGGCACCAGTTCGGTAACCGGGTCGACGCCGAGATAGGTACGGGCGAATTCGGTGATGTCCGGCAGCTTGGCTTCGAGCACGTCGGCGCCAAGGTGGCGGACGTCGATATAGACGTAGTCCTTGTTCGGTCCGGCGCCGCGGCCCTCGAGCACCTCAAGCACCATCGAACGCGCCACGATGTCTCGCGGGGCCAAGTCGACGATCGTCGGCGCATAGCGCTCCATGAAGCGCTCGCCCTCCCCGTTCAGCAGCCGGCCGCCTTCGCCGCGAACCGCCTCGGAGATCAGGATGCCCAGCCCCGCCAGGCCGGTCGGATGGAACTGGTGAAACTCCATGTCCTCCAACGGGAGTCCTTTGCGGAACACGATGCCCAAACCGTCCCCGGTGAGGGTGTGTGCATTGGAGGTCGTCTTGAACATCCGGCCCGAGCCGCCGGTGGCCAGCACGATCGCCTTGGCATGGAAGACGTGGATGTCGCCGGTGGCCAGCTCGTAGGCCACCACGCCGGTGGCCACCGGGCCGCGTGGCGTCTCGGTGAGAACCAGGTCCAGGGCATAGAACTCGTTGAAGAACTCGACGTCGTGTTTGACGCAGTTTTGGTAGAGCGTCTGCAGGATCATGTGGCCGGTCCGGTCGGCCGCGTAGCAGGCCCGTCGCACCGGGGCTTTGCCGTGGTCGCGGGTATGCCCGCCGAAGCGGCGCTGGTCGATGCGGCCTTCCGGGGTTCGGTTGAACGGCATGCCCATCTTTTCAAGGTCCAGAACCGCGTCGATGGCTTCCTTGCACATGATCTCGACGGCGTCCTGATCGGCGAGGTAATCCCCGCCCTTGACGGTGTCGAAGGTGTGCCACTCCCAGTTGTCCTCTTCGACGTTGG
>Ga0315273_10014230_pt1 | contig 10250 bp, 16 predicted proteins | sample YL17G02_0_MG_FD_205753 | JGI IMG/M metagenome (GOLD analysis project Ga0315273, IMG submission 205753) | Sediment microbial communities from Yellowstone Lake, YNP, Wyoming, USA - YL17G02_0 | ecosystem: Environmental > Aquatic > Freshwater > Lake > Sediment | place: USA: Wyoming | collected... | reverse complement strand
CTGGACTTACGGGTCCGGCAGCGGCGGCTGTGCCTCCGCCTCCTCCGCCTTCGGGTGGTGGCGCGGCTGCTACTGGCTCGACGGGTGGTGGCGCCGCCCCTCCGCCGCCTCCTTCGGGCACAGGTGGCGCGGGTAAATCTGCCGGAGTCATGGTTGCGACTTCGGCATCTCCCTATTCCAAAAAGGGGCTTATGGGCCTGGGTTTCGGTGGGGCGTGTTTATTTCTTATTTGCATTTTAATAGCCATATTCTTCATTATGAAGAAGAAGGGAGTCAAGACGGCCTAGGCTCCTCCGATTGGAGGCGCGGCCGAAAGCGTCACGCCGCCCGGGACCGCCGGCTTGGGAATGTTTGGAATCTCACCACCGCCACCGCTTCCCATAGCCACCGCACCTATGAGAACGCAGCAGCAAATGCAGCATATGCAGATGCAGATTATAGCATATACTCCGTATATTCCCGCAAGACCGCTGAAAATAGCGCTCACAAGGTCATCGAGACCCTTATTTTCGGTCGTGGCGGTCTGCTTTACGTCCGTCACGACCGTATTCTCGGCTACAACATCAGTGAGGGCCTTCGTCAGGGCGTTTGCCACGCCCTTGGCCATGACACTGGATTTTATAGCCTGATTCACATCCAGTCTGCGAAGCTCGGGGGGCATATCGCTCGTGCACTCCAACTCGAGACCCGTGAGATCGGCCGCGTTATTGTTCCGGCCGGCCGCGAAAATGTCCTGGACGTTCTTCGAGACCATCGTGTTCTCGATGATGTTCGTAACCGTAGTCTTGAGATTCGTCGTGGCCGATGAGCTATTCGCAATCGATGGGGACAAGAATCCACTCTTCGTCGCGGCCGCGTTATCGATCGCGGTCGACGCATCCGTCTTGAGCTTGGCCGTAAGCTCATTTACATTTTCGGTCGTCATACTACCGGTCGCGACCACCGTCGCGTCTATAGACTGATTGAGATTAATGGCGCACCCCTTGATCTTCGCAGAGCTGAGCTTGATCTGATTGACGTTGACCGAAGACGCAGCGACCTTCTGGGAGTTTTCGGATATGAAACTATTAGTGGTTTTGTTGAAAAACTCATTGGTCTGTTGGACCGCGCTCTTGGACGAGTTGCCACCCATTTAATTTTACACTAGAATTTATTCACGATGACTTGCAGCAATATTTCTTCTTGCCGCCGTCGATCATGTCACCAGCCAGGGGGAAAGAGGGGTACATGGTCGCGCAGGCCACCTTGGAGTCGATGGCGACCGGGTTGCAGTTGGCCGGGACGGGGGCGGCGGGCGGTGCCGCCATATCGCTCGCCAGGCTGACGCCGCGACGGACGAGCAGGAACAGGATCACGGCGACCATGGCCGCGATCAGAAGATTGCGCTTCGAGAACTTCATTTGATATGTACCGAGAAATTTATCGGCTTTAAGAACTGACCCCATGTTCCCGTACAATGAAGGTCATCTTCTGCCTGCCCGGCAAGGCGTACTCGCGTGAGTTCCTCCTGAGCTGGTCGGACCTGCTCATGCAGGCGAGCGCCAAGGGTCACCAGGTTATGATTTCCCAGCAGTACTCGAGCGTCGTCCACTTCGCCCGGGCCAAATGCCTCGCCGGTGACGTCCTGAAGGGCCCGGACCAGAAGCCGTTCCAGGGCCAGGTTGAGTACGACGTCATGGTCTGGATCGATTCGGACATCGTCTTCAAGCCCGAGGACTTTTTCAACATCATCGAGAGTCCGCACGACGTCACGGCCGGTCTGTACATGATGGAGAACATGCAGGAGTTTGCGGTCGTCCGCGACTGGAACGAGGACATGTTCCTCAAGAACGGCACGTTCAAGTTCCTGCGCCCCGACGACATCCAAGGTGCACCCAAGTACATGCCCGTTGCGTACGCGGGCATGGGCTGGATGGCGATCAAGAAGGGCGCCGTCGAGGACCTAAAGTATCCGTGGTTCTGGAGCGAGCTCCAGACGATCGGTCCTTTGGTCGACATGAACTCCGAGGACGTGGCGTTCTGCCGGTCGCTCAATGCGGCCGGTCACCAGGTCCATATCGACACGACGATCCGCGTCGGTCACCAGAAGAGTCTGATAATTTAATTACAAATTGTAAGGCTCTGGGGTGTATGTTGAACTCGTAGACGTGTTTGTGAGGGGTGCACTAAAAGTATAAATGGCCTTTGCGCCCGTCAATGGAATTGTTAAAACGGCCGTACCATCCGCCTTTTTCACAACCAGGTTACACCCGTTGATGCGGTCCGAGCAGCAAGCCGTCCGGTTATAGATGACAATCTTGGAGATGACCTTGTCGGCCCCCAGATCGAGGGTCATTGCTGAATTTGGATCATTGGTCGAGTGTGGGACGCGCATTCCAGAAGCTCCACTTTCCGCGTGAATCCCGTCAATCAGGTACTGGGGACCATATTTATTAGGATCGCTTGCATAGACTGCTGGTGTGATAGTTGGTGTGATACCGGTGGTAATTCTGGCACCACTCGCGTCAAACACATCAATGCCGAGGAGGTTCATCCATTCGGCCTTGTTATCGGCACGGGCCACCTGAACGGTCTTTCCAGTGATCATACCAGAAGGAACGGTTGGTGCCGCAGCCGCAGCCGCGAGGCCCCACGCCGGCCGAGGCGGCGGAGGCAGAGGCGGAGGCGGTTCTGTAGCCGCAGCTGCTGCACCTACAGGAGCCGCTGGGGTCGTTGTGCTGGATGAAGAAGCAAGACCCGCAGCCAAAGAAGACGACAACATACAGCAGCAGCATACACCCAGGAGGGCCAAAATCATACCCGTGTTGTCGTCGCTCATTTATACCTTAAACTCATTTTTTAATTCGTCGATCGTCTGGTAGTACCTTGCCAGATCCTTTCTAAAACGTGCATCCTGCTTGGCTCCCGTCTTGACGATCCAAGCAAGATTTGCCTTGGAGTACTTTGTCCGGGTCTGGTTCTCGGTCGGCTTGCGCGGCGAAACCTTCTTGGCCTTCACGGGCACGTCTGGATCGGCCCCCGGGCGCTTGTCTATAAAGCTCAGGGCCTGCATGACCGTATCGGCCAGGTCGTCCTTCTTCGTGTGCTTGTCGAAGAACGGGACCCACGTCTCGTTTGTTCCGGTCGCCGCTATGAACGCCCGTGCGCGTTCGATCGAAGCCTTCTTGCGCTTGGCGTACATCTCGCGACCCGGTCCTGCAAAGTCGGGGATCTTGTGGCGCGCGTCCCAGATGACGACGTCTTTTTGCTTCACTAGGAAATAGGTATGCAGAAGGTTCTCGATGCCCTTCATGCCCCGATTCTTGTCGGGCTGCTTTTCAATCACGACCGTCCGGGCATCCAGGATCCATGGTTTCGCGTCGAGGTGGCGGACCATACACGGAAAGATCCCGTCGGCGTGGAGCGGCGGAACGCCCGAAACATCCCAGTGGTGGATTTTCTTATCAACTGGATTAATTAAACACATTGCAAGATTCTTAATTCCACAATCGATAGAGAGAATCATAACTATTGTTAAAGATTATTAGGTTTTTAAGTAAAATGGCCGACGAGCTCATTTGTTGGTGGTGCGTGCACTCTTTGCCATGTCTGCCATGTATTCATCTTCCCGTGAAACATGACGAGAAGAGGGATAAATTTATTACGAAAGGGAATTTCTGTTCTTGGCAATGCGCGAAAGCGTACGCTCTTGACATGAACACGTCGAGGTCCGGGGAGATTCAGATGATTTTGATGATGATGCGCCGACGGGCGTTCGGGAAGTACATGCCTCTATGGCCGGCGCCAAAACGCGAGGCTCTCAAAGTTTTCGGCGGTACTTTGACGATCGACGAGTTTCGCAGTTTTGGCGGGCTGGTCGAACCGCCTATGGTGTGCTTTCCGGATCAGAAACAGCTCATACAGACGGTCGGGGTTCAATTGATTAAACAGACTGAAGGAGCGGTCACGGCAGCACCAACGAATTCTAGAGGTAAATTAGCCGCTATCGACTCGGCGACGTCTCAGGGTGATACACTCAAACTCAAGCGCAACAAGCCACTCGAGCGGACGAAGAGCAAACTCGAGAACGTCCTCGGGATCACACGCAAGGCTCAGACTTAAGTGTGAAGTTTTTCGATGATGTCATCAATCTCGTCGAGCAATACTTCACGACGCGTCGTGGGGCCCCGGGGTGCCGGGGCACGAGTCGGAGCGGCCCTAGGCGCCGGAGCGGCCCTAGGCGCCGGAGCGGCCCTGGGCGCCGGAGCGGGAGCACGAGTCGGAGCGGCCCTGGGTGCTGGGGCGGGGGCTCTCGACAGAGGCGGCGCGGCCCTTGGCGCTGCGGAGGGCACTCCAAACTCTGCAGCTCCTGCGGTAATGGGCTGGGACAGCGCGCCACCCATCAAGGGCGCGCCGCCACCTGCAAGCTGGGTCATCGCGCCAAAACCACCACCGCCCGTAATCTGGGTGATCGATCCAACGCCGCCACCGCCCGTAAAAGCTCCACCACCCACACCGCCACTCTCCATATCGGCCCGGGCCGCTTGGGCCGCCTGTGCCGCCCGGGCATCCTGGGCCGCCTGGAGTACTGCCTGCGGCTGCTCCATGATTTGTTGAGCGGCCGTTGGAGAAGGCGCCATTATGGGGGTCACCGTTCCAGGAATTGGCATGATGGGTGGCGGGCCTACAGGCGGCGCAGATGCGGCGAGAATGGCCTTCGCCTGATTATCGTCAATTGTCGTACCCGATGCAGCGGCGACGGCGCGAATGATCCGAGCCTCTTCGTCGCCCGGATTGAAGTCCATTGAGCGCTCGTACGTAACCGGTGCGAGCACGTACGACTCGAAGTTCGTGAATTTCAGAATCAATAGGGCGATCAGGAGGCCCACGATTATACTGATAGCCAGCTTCATTCTGTTATGTTGCAACATAAAATTAAACGTCCATTCCCACCACCGAGCTCATGGAGAAGGGCACGAGTCCCTGAGTCATATTGGGAGTCGCGATGATGGCCGGAGGCTGGGGCATGGTGACTCTCTGCGTCATCACGGTCTGGATGCCGGCGTCCGTCGCGGTGGGGTCAATGCGGGGAATGACCGGTGGCTGCTGAATCACTGGCCTGAAATCCGGCATCGGCGGCAAGGGCGTCGCGGACGTGACTGGAGGTGGGGGTGGAACGTTAGGATTCATGAGGACGATGTCCGCGACAGAAGCGGGTGAGGAAGCTTCGTACGTCGCCGGGGGTTGAGCCATCTGAGGTGCTTTAAGAGCCTCGTCGGCCACGGAAGGCTCTGGGGCCGGGGCCGGGGCGAACCCTGAAGCCCTGGGAACGAACAATAGTATCACTAGAGCGAACAGCATACCAAGGGCGAGTCGGCGCGGCCACTTGCTCATTTACTTAAACCCAAGTTTATGTTTTTGCTTGTTTGTTGGTTTGGACTTGGGGACGTCCGGGTCGGTGCTCCTGACCCAGACGGGCCCTATATGAGCTCTCCACTGGATTGAATTTTTGTCTAAAATTTTACGACAAATTACACAAGGCAGGGATGTTCCGATACCACCATCCCGTCTGACCCGACTGACGACCAGGTCGCCATACTTCCTGTGGATCCAGTGAGCGAGACATGGCGGATGGACGCCCTGACGCCGGGCCTGAAGATGGAGCTCTTTCAGGAGCCGACGTTCGGCGCAACACGTGCACGAGTTACCCATCGAAGGCCCGTACTACCGGGCAACGGCTGGTGCTGCACGTCATCATCATTTGACGAAAAAACGTTGGTCCTTCTTATATGGAGTTGGTTCTCCTCGGCGCCATCCTGATCCTCTTGATCATCATCGGAATCGTGATCTTCAGACAGCCCAGGCACAAGACGGCTATCGTGTCGCTCGTCAAGGACCCCCATGCATTCGAGACGTGGGTCACGTATCACAAAGAGAAGATGAAGATTGATAAATTTTATGTATTCCTGGACGATGAATCAGAGGCTCTGAACTTTGATGATCCGGCTCTAGAGATCCATAGAGATTGGAAGGGTCGTCTGGGGTTTCAATTTGATGACAAAATTGATGAACCAGCAAACGTCCGGGTCAAGCAGCAGCTCATCTCCGAGGAAGGCGCACGCCTGGCCCAAAAGGACGGGATCAAGTACTTGGTCCACATAGACTCGGACGAGCTTTTGTACGGGCCCAAGCCTGCCGCCCAGGTGTTCTCGAGTTATCCAGTAGATGCATTTCATATGAAGAATTCAGAGCTCGCCCCGGACCGCAAGGATTACAAAAACTGCTTCATGGAAGGGACGTGGTTCCACGGGGATCCCCAGAAATTCATAGCGTACGGGAACGGCAAGGGTGCCGGCGTCGTGGGTCAGTCCATGCCGCACGGCCCGCACAATTTCATGGGCTCCAGGGTCAAGGACATCCCCGAGGACGAGCTCAAGGTTTTGCACTACCCGAGCTGCAACATCGATGAGACGCTTAAAAGGGCCAAGAATTATGGTAAATTCCAGGACGATTCGGCCGGGTGGTCAGACCACCACAAGGAGACGCGGGACGTCCTGACAGCGTGCGGAGCCGATTGCAAGGAAAAGGCCGAGGCCCAATTTGAAAAGAGAATGGCCGGACCGGATTCCTACCAGGTTGACCTAGGGCTTTAAAAAACATGTCCTGTCCGGCCCAAAGGGTCTTGGTTTCTGAGGCCATTCACCAAAGCAAAGCATGGAGCACCCCCTTCGCGACTACGCCCGTACGCACTTCGAGACGGCCATCGGCACCGGCCCGACGGCGCGCAACATCGAGCGCTCAGTTTACAACTGGGCCGTTCAGACGACGCGCGAGCGCGGCGAGGGGTCGAGCTGGGAAAACCGCCAGTTCCGCATGCAGTACAAACAAAAGGTCTACGGTCTTCTCAAAGAGTTGACGCGAGGGCTCGTGGCTGGTCTGACGCTCGAGGTCAAGGACGGTCTCGTCACGGCAAAAGTCGCGGCGGTACCGCAGCTCGTGAACCGCTTGCGGCGTAAAGAGCTCGAGGCCAAGAACCTGGCGCGCTATCCGGCCGAGGTGCTCTGGCCCGACGGCCCGATGGCCGCCGCCATATTTAAGCGCTACGCGCGCGAGCTGGAGATGGAGGCGGCCAGGATGAAGGATGAGGACTACAACGGCCTCTTCAAGTGCGGCAAATGCAAGAGCGTCAAGACGACCTACTACCAGATGCAAACTCGCTCCGCGGACGAGCCCATGGTGCGTTACACACTTTCTTATATTCTTGCGATCGCGTTACTGACTCTCTTCTCCTTCTCGCAGACCACCTACGTCACCTGCAAGAGCTGCGGGAACCGATGGAAGTGCTGAACGCCATATACTGCTTACCAATCGCCGCCGCTCAGGATGTTCGCGATACCCCTGTTTTAATGTCTCAGCCAATTTGACTTTACGTTCCGGAGTCCACTGCACACGCCTTTTAGCCACCATAATATCTCGGTTGGTTTCCCACATCCGTTTACTCTTTTCCGAAAGAAGCTTCTTCGTCTCGTCGGAATGCCGTCCACCCGAACCGCCACACGTCAGGTTATATCCATCTGGATGAAGCGTCCCTATTTCCTCTATAAATTGTATCTCCTTGGCGTCTAATTCAGCCTGAGTACACTCGTGCGATTCCCATAGCACGTCTACACAGAAACAATCCTTCCCATATTTTTTTATAGCATTTTTGAGTTTTGGGCTTACTGATGTGCCGCTGTTTCCACAGTGTTCGCGGAATCTTTCAGTCAGATCGCGAGTCGTCTGACCGATGTACTTCTTCCCATTTTCTAAATTTTCTATACAATAGACCAGATTCTTCATTATGCACCAACCTATGATTACCTTTATATATATTATTTTGTTGTGTAATAGCACCAATGCCCGCCTCGCCCAAGGCCACCAACTTTATGAACGTGAAGCGTCGCGTCATCATGAAGACCGCGTCAGGAAAGTACATCGTCCGGACCGAGAAGGGCGTCAAGTACGCCCCCAAGGCCAAGTTCTACAAGAACCCCCAGGGCTCGACCGTGAACGTCAAGTACGCCCACGCCAACGTCGCCATCCCCAGCCCGATCCGCCCCAAGCTGATCCGCAAGATGCGTAAGAACTATGGCGAGCCCCGTGCCAAGTACGCCGCGCGCGTGCCGGGCGTTCGCGTCCACCACGTCAAGCGCAAGGCGTACATCGGCGCGATGTTCGAGGGCTACGCGCCCAAGCGCCCGGTCGGCCGCCCGCGCAAGGTGCGCCGCGTCAGCCCGGGCCCCAACATGGGTCTGGCGGCCCTGTTCGGCCAGAAAGCGGCCCGCAAGCCGCGCAAGAACGCCGGCATGAAGCGCGGCCCGCGCGTCGGCAAGAAGATGCTGCGCGCCAACCCCTTCGCTCCCCTGGCGTAGGTGCGTGCGATTAGATAAAAAGAATTATGACACAGACAAATATATGGACCTGGTCCGAGTCTGGACCGATGTCGGCGCCCGCAAACCCGCCGCGCTCCTCGCCAAGATTGTCGAGCGTGACGGGGTCATTTTCACCATCAGATACCTGACCGAATCTGATGATAAAATTTGGCGCTATGAAGATGATACGTACGAGATCGACAATGATTCGATCGCCGAGAACCTCGGCACGGCCAGTGAAGAGGACATAGGGTTCAGGCCGGTCGAGGACGGCTTCGTCAAGATGGACTCGGACGAGGACTACGTCCCATCCTCAGAAGACGAAGAGACGGACGACGACGAAGACGACGACGAAGACGACGACGACGACGAGGACGACTTCGAGGCCGAGGACGACGCCGACGACATCGAGTCCGACGCCGAGTCAGAAGAAAGTCTCGGTGAAGAGTAATGAAGACCGGACCTATTTTCTGGATATTATTGATTGTCACCCTTTGGCTGCTCTTTGTTCGCAAGTCGGAGGGGTGCGCCTGCGGTATCGCCGGTTAAAGAGAATATATCCTGTTAATTAAATGTCGATCACGTCCAAGTTTATCAAGGCTTTCGATCCCAAGTCGGAGGTGCACGTCGCGTGGCTCTCGGAGATGAATGACATGGCCGAGAAGATGGGCGACCCCAAGGCTCATATTTCCCTCGTCGAAAAGGTCAATATGAACCCTATGAATATTAAGCTCGAGCAGCGTGATGCGCTCGACTGGCCGAACATCCACTTTGTACTTCTGGCGACGTACGCCAAGGCGGTCATGAAGGGCAAGGCATTTATTCCGACTCAAAAAGTTCGTTAAATCTATTCTGGTAAAATTCACAAGGAGCACTGAACTGAAACACGTTGCCTGAGAATGAATAACTCGATTTCTTCTTCAAAATTTGATCGACCGAAATCATATCGAGGATATTCCTCGTGCACTCCAGTTTGAGATCGTCAAACTCCCGCTCGCGCACGAAGACGTGCACGAGATCCTGGAATCGACCTTCGGGTAAAATGAGTGTCCCGGGCCGGGTCATATCGGGCCACTCCTTTTTCTCTATATAATGCGTCTCGATCATAGTACTTATATTTACGGCGTCCTGTAATTCCCTGAAGCCCACTATGGCCAACCGTTTATTTTCGTTAATTTTAAGAGTAAATGCATTATTAGGATTGGAATGGATCGTGTAGTACTTGCGCGACTTCTGATTCGTTCGCGAGACCCGGTTCAGCCGCGTGGGTGGAATCGATATCGTCGCCATCTTGCTTACTCTAGGCCGAGAGTCTTTAGCTGAAAAAACATGTCATGTCCGAGCCAAGGTCCAGGGTCAGGCCTTCAAAGTCACCCAAAAAGTCGCGACGCCTAGTAAGCAACATGGAGTGCTCTGTCTGCTACGGAGAGTCGGGCCCCTTCCAGAAGTTGAGCTGCGGCCACGACTTTTGCGCGGGCTGCGTCAAGACGTGGTACCTGAAGGGCACGGGGACGGGGTGCCCCATGTGCCGCGCTCCCATCTACTTCAGGGGGTTTCACAAGGTTCGCGACCAATGGAGCGCCGAGGCTCACGAGACCAAGTGTGCCGAGGTGTTCGGTGAGGCTATCGAGTCGTGCATTACACAAGCCTTCGAGTACGCGGAGGCGTTCCCTAAACGCTGGCGCTCCATGATCCTGCGCGAGATCATTGAGGACGTCAAGGATCTCGAGCGAACGTACCGCGCCCTCGTGGCCTATGGCGCCGAGCCAGAGGAAATCGACGACGCGTTCTACTATGAGGACTACTACTCGGACCGCCACCTCGATAAGTGCTCGTACATAGACGATCCTCTCAAGGACC
>Ga0315273_10014229_pt1 | contig 10250 bp, 12 predicted proteins | sample YL17G02_0_MG_FD_205753 | JGI IMG/M metagenome (GOLD analysis project Ga0315273, IMG submission 205753) | Sediment microbial communities from Yellowstone Lake, YNP, Wyoming, USA - YL17G02_0 | ecosystem: Environmental > Aquatic > Freshwater > Lake > Sediment | place: USA: Wyoming | collected... | reverse complement strand
CACGGCCCGTCCCCACATCGTTCCGCGGGCGACGGCGTTGGAGTTGCTGACGGCCAGGCCGCGGTCGGCCATGGCGACCGAGGTGCTTCGGGCCGTTCCCCAGCCGGTTTCGACGGCGTTGGAGTTGGCGACGGCCCGTCCGCCGTTGGTCGCGCCGGCGTAGGCGTCGGAAGTGGCGTTTCCGACGGCCGTTGCGGTGGCGGTGGCCGAGCCTCCGTTCGTCGCGACGGACGTCGCCCGCGCCTGGGCGCCCAGGGAGGCCGCCGCGAGGGTCAAAAGAAGACCGTTTGCCAGAATGGTAACGCGCTGACGTTTCATGGTTTCGCCTCCTTAAGAAAGCGTCATCCGTTTTCGCCGGATCGCACGGTGCGTCCGACCTCTACCCAGATAGACAGATTCGCGGTGTCAATAGTTAGCAGATGTGAATAGTTTTCTCTCGGAAAAAATATGGCCGTGAGTAATCCCAGGAATAGAGGACTTGACAACGGGGCCATAGATGCTATTATGGCAATATGACCATGACGCCAAGACCAATGGAGCAGTACGAGGCCCGCGCGCGGATCGCCAAGGCACTGGCGCATCCCAGCCGACTGCTGATTCTCGACGCTCTTCGCCAAGGGGAGTTGTGCGTCTGCGAACTCACGCCGCTGGTGGGGGCCGATCAGTCCACGGTCTCCAAGCATCTGGCCGTGCTGCGGCAGGCCGGTTTCGTGGACGACCACAAGAAGGGGGCTCAAGCATATTACCGGCTGAAATGCTCGTGCCTGGAAGGGTTCTGGCTGTGTCTCGAATCGATATTGAAGGAGAACCTCAAGTGTCAGCAGGCAGCGATCGGGAGTTGACGGTTGAATCGGCGGGCCCGGCCGCGTGGCTGTCCGGCCACGCCGCGCGCAACGCCCTTATTCTGACCGCAATGCTGGTCGTGTTCCTGCTGGCGTACTGGATCCCGTTCGAGTCACTTTCCGCCGACGGCTCGCGCGTCGCCGTGGCCGGGCGGGAGTCGTTGCTTATGCTGCAGGATTACGCCCGCAAGCACGTGCTGCTGTGCCTGGTTCCCGCCTTGTTCATCGCCGGGGCGATTTCGCGTTTCGTGTCGCAGGCGTCGGTGATGAAGTACCTCGGCCCGACGGCGAACAAGGCGCTTGCGTACACGGTCGCGTCGGTATCGGGCACGATCCTGGCGGTCTGTTCGTGTACCGTGCTGCCGCTGTTCGCGGGCATCTGGACTCGCGGGGCGGGGCTCGGCCCGGCTACGGCGTTCCTGTACTCCGGTCCGGCGATCAACGTACTGGCGATCATTCTGACGGCCCGCGTTCTGGGCTGGCAGATCGGCACCGCGCGAGCTGTCGGCGCGATCGGGTTCAGTTTTCTGATCGGCCTGGCGATGCACTTTATCTACCGCAAGGAGGAGCGGGCCAAGGCCGAGGAGGCCAAGGCCAACGGAGGATTCGTCCTGCCCGAGGGTGCGACGGAGCGGCCGCTGTGGAAGACCGCGGCATACTTCGCCGTGATGGTCGGCATCCTCGTGTTTGCCAACTGGGCCCGGCCGGCGACGCCCAACGTGGTGTGGGAGGCGGTGTTCGGCGCGAAGTGGGTCATTACGGGCGTGCTTCTGGCGGTGCTGGCCGTGATGCTCAGGACCTGGTTTACGGTGGACGAATTGAGGCACTGGGTGGGCAGCACGTGGGTCTTCGCCCGGCAGATCATGCCGCTGTTGTTTTTCGGCGTGCTCGTGTCGGGCGTGCTCCTGGGCCGGCCGGGTTACGAGGCGCTGGTTCCGAATCGATGGATCGAAGGCGCGGTGGGCGGCAACAGCGTCGGGGCGAACCTCTTTGCGTCGTTCGCCGGGGCGCTGATGTACTTTGCGACACTGACGGAGGTGCCGATCCTTCAGGGTCTGATGGGATCGGGCATGGGGAAGGGACCGGCGTTGTCGCTGCTGCTCGCAGGCCCGGCGCTGTCGCTGCCGAGCATGCTGGTCATCCGGTCGGTGGTCGGGACGCGCAAGATGCTGGTCTATGTGTCGCTGGTGGTCGTTCTGTCCACGGCGGCGGGGCTGTTGTACGGTACGTTTGGATGAAACGGAGCTGAGAAGAATCGCATGGCAACGAATTGCTGTAGCGGTGGTGGCGAGAGACTGATCTTCACATGTGCGGGCGCGGCGTACACCGGACAGGTCGCCAATCGCAGCGGGGTGCAACTTATGGAACAAGGTGCCGGAAACCTCTTCTGCATCGCAGCGGTTGCCGCAAACGTCGAGCAGAAGGTGGACCGGGCTCGCAAGGCCGCGGTGCGGGTGGCGATCGATGGCTGCGAGGATCATTGCGTGCGCAAGACGCTGGAGAAGGCAGGCCTGACGGCCGACGTACACGTCGTGCTGACGGACATGGGCATCGAGAAAAAGCCCGCTCAGCCCAGCATGATCAGCGACGCCAGAAAGGCGGTGGACGCCGTCAAGCAGAAGTTGGGCTTGGGTACCGCGCCACATCGCGGGTGTTGTGGGTGACGAGTGACGGATAGCGAACGGTTGATCGCTGAGGGCTAATAGGATGAAGATTGAAATCCTGGGAACCGGTTGTCCAAAGTGCAACATGCTGGAGGCCAACGCAAAGGCCGCGGCCAACAAGCTTGGCATCCAGTATGAGCTCGTACACGTGAAGGATCTGATGAAGATCGCCTCGTACGGCGTGATGATGACGCCGGCGCTGGCGATCGACGGCAAGGTCAAGCTGACGGGAAAGGTCGCCAGCGAGGCGGAGATTACCACCTTGCTGACCGACGCCCTTACCCAACAGAATGCCGACTGACAGTCGGACTCCGTCCGGAGAATCGTCCGCATGTGCCCATGCTCACAAGACGAACCGCTCCTGGCCTGGGGAGTACTCGCATTGGGCGGCCTTTTCCTCCTGTACCGCATCGCGTTCACGGGGGAGCGGGCGATGACTCACAGGTTCCGCAACAAACTGCTCTTCATCGGAGTGTTGGTGGTCGGGGGTGGCCTGTACCTGCTCAAGGAACTGGGCTCGGAAGCGTCCCGAGCGGAACCGCTTGCGGTGGGCAGGACGAACGCCTGGAGACTGCCCGCGGTGACCGACTCGCTGACGGCGGAGGAGCCGTCCAAATCAGAATCACCGTCGATCCCCGCAGAACAGCCGGCACGAGCCGATGAAGCGGCCTCAAGGCTCGTAGTCTACTACTTCCATCGCACGATGCGCTGCCCGACATGCCTGTCGATTGAGAAGCAGTCGCGGGAGACCATTGAACGAACCTACGGAGGCGAGTTAAGCGCCGGCACGCTGGAGTGGCACGCGGTGAATATCGAAGAGCCCGGCAATGAGCACTTCGAGAAGGACTTTGAACTGCAATCGCAATCGCTGGTACTCGTCGAAATGGCTGGTGAGCGGGTCACTCGGTGGAAGCTGCTGCCGAAGGTCTGGGACCTGGCCGAGGATCCGTATGGGTTCCAGGAGTACGTCGTTGCCGAGGTCGCCCCGTTCCTCGGCGGCGGATAGCCGCCAATCCGTTGCAGTGTGCTCCGTCTGGAGGCACGCCGTTGTGTGAGTGTTCGAAGAACGACCCGACCATGTTTTTCGCAATGTTGGCCGCTGCCGGATTGCTGGCGGTCTGGATGATTTGTCGAGGTTTGAAGATGAAAACGAATAATGCTGTGATCTTGATCGCCGTCGTGGTACTTGTGGCCGGCGTGGCCTGGTTCCGGTCGTCCCGGTCTGCCCCGGATGCGACGGGCACGGAGGTTGCGGCCCAGGCGGACAACCCGCAGGGCCCAGGCGCAAGCGCGCCTGTCCAGCCAGGTGAACTTCCCCTGGAGCAGGCCCATCAGGCAGAAGAGAACCCCTCGGGGCCAGCCACTGCGGCACCGGACATCGCGAGGCTCCCCCGCGCGGTGGACCTCGGCGCGGACAAGTGCATTCCGTGCAAACAGATGGCGCCGATTCTGGCGGAGCTTAGGAAGGAGTATGAGGGCCGGGCGGTCGTCGAGTTCATCGATGTATGGAAGAACCCGGGTGCCGGTGAGCTGTACGGCATTCGCATCATCCCGACGCAGATCTTCTTCGACGCGGCCGGCAAAGAGGTCTGGCGACACGAGGGATTCCTGCCGAAAGCCGACTTCGTCGCCAAGTTCGCCGAGATGGGGGTGAAGTGATGGCGGAAGCGCAGGCGCCACTGCCGACCGCCGTCGGACCCGCCAAAGCGTGCGGTTCGTGGCGGCGTGGCGTCTGGCGCGCCATCCGGTGGGCGGTCGTAGTCGCCGGAGCGGCCGGCGCGGCATACTGGGTCTGGTTTTCCCCCGCGCCGGTGACCGCGCACGTCGTGCAGCGGGGCGAGGTCGTGGCGGAGGTGATGGGCACGGGCACGCTTGAATCCCACGTAGGCGCCACGATCAGTCCCAAGATATCCGGGCTGGTTACCGCGGTCCTTGTGGATCAGGGCGACCGTGTGGAGCCCGGGCAGGTCCTCGCCCGGCTCGATGACAGCGACTTGAGCCGTCAAGTCGAAGTGGTCGAGAGTACGCTCGGCGCTGCGAACGCGGCGGTGGAGCGGCAGAAGGCTGATCGCGCCCGGGCGCTCGCGGTTCTCGACCAAGCCCGTTTTGACTACGACCGCATCGAGAACCTCGTGAAACAGAACACCGCGGCGACCACGGAGTTCCAGGAGGCGACAAAGGCGCTGCGTGTGGCGGAAGCGGACGTGGCCCGCGCGGACGCGGCGCTCGTCGAAGTGCAGAAACAGGTCATTGCGGCCGAAAAGACGCTGGAGTTTCAGAAGGCCAAACTGGCCGATACGGTGGTCCGCGCGCCATTCGCCGGGCTGATCGCTCGCCGCGACCGTGATCCCGGCGACGTGGTCATGCCGGGCGGTTCCGTGCTGCTGCTGGTCTCGACCGACGAGCTGTGGATCAGCGCCTGGGTGGACGAGACGGAGATGACCCGACTCGAGCCGAACCAACCGGCCCACGTCGTGTTTCGTTCGGAGCCCGGCCGGTCGTATCCGGGTGAAGTGGCCCGGCTCGGGCGTGAAGTGGATCGGGAGACGCGCGAGTTCCTGGTGGACGTGCGAGTGCGCGAACTGCCGGGAAACTGGGCCGTAGGGCAGCGCGCCGAGGTGTACATCGAGACCGGACGCAAGGCGGACGCGGTGCGGTTGCCGACGCGCCTGGTCGTCTGGCGCGATGGTCAGTCCGGCGCGTTCGTCGAGGGGTCCGGACGGGCCGTGTGGCGCCCGCTGCAACTCGGGTTGCGCGGCCGCGAGGTCGTCGAAGTGACAGCGGGCTTGAAGACCGGTGATCGGGTCGTTGCGCCGGCGAACCCGCAGTCGGGTGCGCTGAAGCCCGGTCAACGAGTGGCCGTCGAGCCGACCCCCCGACGTGAGCCCGCGGGGGTACGCCCATGAACCTCGCCCGCAAGGACGTCTGGCACAATCGCGGGCGCTTCGCACTGACGACGCTCGGCGTCGGCACGCTGCTGATGATCGTGATGGGGATGGGCGGCATCTACCGGGGGCTGACCGAAGACGCGACGCTGCTCGTACAGCGCGTCGGGGCGGACATCTGGATCGCGCAGCGCGACACGCGTGGGCCGTTCGCCGAAGTCTCCCGTGTGCCGCGCACGCTGGTGGACCGCGTGGCGGCGGTGCCGGGCGTGGTGGCGGCCCGGGAGTTCGTCTACCACACGATTCAGCGACAGCGCGCCGGCAAACCCATGCGCGCGGCGGTCCTGGGGCTAAGCTGGCCGACGGACCGCGGCCAGTGGTTGCCGCTCGTCGGCGGGCGTGGGCTCGCGCAGGCGCACTTCGAGATGATCGCGGATCGCTCGCTCGGTCTAACGCTGGGCGAGCGGATACGGCTCGGAAAAGAGACCTACACGGTTGTTGGACTGACGAGTGGCATGAGCGACCCCAGCGGGAACGGATTCATGTTCTTCACGGTGCGGGATGCGCAGGCCGTCCAGTTCGACCAGCCGGGCGAGGCCATGCGCCTGGAACGACAGGCCCGCCGGGCCCGGGCTCAGCAGAGCGAACTGGGCAACGTGCAGCCGAGCATCCTGGAACGCGCCGCGGGGCCGGGTTCGCAACTGCCGGCGCTTCCGCCGAACCAGATCAGCGCCGTCATGGCCCGGATCGCGCCGGGGGCCGACGCGACGGCCGTGACCAACACGATCAACGGCTGGTCCGACGTGACCGCGTACACGCGCGACCAGGAAGAGAAGATGCTGCTCCTGGGCGTGGTGGAGCGATCGCGGCGGCAAATCGGGCTGTTCCGCGTCCTGCTGACCATCGTGGCGGGGATCATCATGGCGCTGATCCTGTACACGCTGACGATGGACAAGCTCCACGACATTGCTCTGCTGAAGCTCATTGGTGCGCCGAATCGCGTGATCATGGGGCTGATCTTGCAACAGGCGATCATCCTCGGCGGGCTGGGATACGGCATCGCCTATCTGCTGGGGCAGAGGGTCTACCCGTATTTCCCGCGGCGGGTCCTCCTGACCAACGAGGACCTGCTGGTGCTGGCGGGGGTCGTCCTGGGTATCTCGGTGCTGGCGAGTCTCCTGGGTATCTGGAAGGCGCTGCGCGTGCAGCCGAACGTCGCGCTGTTGGGATAAGGTTGACCGTGACCGACACGCTCGCCATCGAAACGCGCTTGCTCACCAAGGTGTACGGCAGCGGCCACACCGAGGTAGTCGCCATGCGTGAAGCCTCGCTGACTGTCGGGCGCGCCCAGTGCGTCGCCTTGATCGGCCCCAGCGGCGCCGGGAAGTCCACGTTCCTGACCGCCGTCGGGCTCATCAATCCGCCGACCTCCGGTCGGATCGCGATCGGTGGACAACTCGTGATGGACGGCCCTCGCGCGCTGACCAATCCGACCGCATTTCGTCGACGCCACATCGGCTATATCTCTCAGAAGACGAATCTCATCCGGTTTCTGACGGCTCGCGAAAACGTGCAGGTCGCCCTGGAATTGAATGGCGAGTCCCCGCGCGCCGGCCGGCGCCGGGCGCTGGAGCTGCTGGACTACCTGGGTGTCGGCGAGCGCGCGGATGGCTATCCGCCGGAGCTGTCGGGCGGCGAGCAGCAGCGCGTGGCCGTGGCCCGGGCGCTGGCCAACCGTCCGAGCGTAATTCTGGCCGACGAGCCGACGGCCGCGCTGGACAGTCGCCTGGGCCGGCAGGTGATGGAGCTGTTTGCCAAGGTGGCGCACGATCAGGGCGCCGGCGTGATTGTCGTGACGCACGATCAGCGTGCGTTGGACGTGTTCGACGTCGTGTACGAGATGGAGGACGGCATCATCCGGCGTTCGAGTCACGCGGCCGAAGCGATGCCGGCAGTCGCGGCCGGCGGCAGGAGCCGGTCCGCCTGAGGGTGCCTGCCGGCCGTAGCGCTCGCACAGGCGAGCTGGGAGTGTATTGCATGTTGGAATCCCTGGCTGAGAACCTGGCCGAGATCATCCGGACGAAACCCTGGCTGGCCCCGCTGGCGGCGATGATCGGCGGGCTGCTGACCGCCGCGAACCCGTGCGTGCTGGCGGCGGCGCCGCTGATGGTGGGCTACGTGGCCGGGCAGGAAAAGCGTACGCTGGGGCGGTCGTTCCTGCTGTCGCTGACGTTCGCGGTCGGCCTGACGATCATGTTCGGGCTGATCTGGTTCGGCGTCTGGTCGGCCAGTTCGCTTCTGCCCATGACCTGGTGGAAGTACGTCGCGGCGGCGGTGTGCCTGCTGATGGGGCTGCACCTGCTCGGAATCATGCACTTCACGCTTCCGACGCCCGCCGGTGTGCAGCCCAAGCAGAAAGGCTTCGTTGGAGCGCTCCTGCTGGGTTTGCTGTTCGGCCTGATTTCATTGCCGTGCGCGGGGCCGGTGCTCGGCGCGTTGATCGTGGTGACGCCGCTGTACGGCGCCGCGTTCGGTATCATGCTGCTGGTCGCGTACAGCCTCGGGCACTGCGGGCTCGTGCTGGTCGGGGGCACGTCGATCGGCTTCGTGCAGAGGCTGGCCGATTCGAAGGGCTGGACCCGCGGCACGGATGTGCTGCGGCGCGTGGCGGGCGTGCTGATTATCGCCGTTGGCGTGTGGGTACTGTTCTTTGGCTGACGGAACATGGGCGAATTCGCGGCGCGTGGCGGCTTGCGGCAAACGATGACGACAACCGTCGCCACGGCTGCGGGCGTCATCCCCGCGATCGTACCGATCCGGGTACGGCCGTTGCTGCAGCCCGCTGGCTACCGCGAATTTCCGTTTTTTGCTGAACGAGCGGTTGACAAAGGGCGTGCGCATCGTATAATTCGCTAATTGGCGAAGTGAGGAAGCATTAGCCGTGCAACGATTCATCGCGATTGCCAAGGCCGTGGCCGACGAATCCCGCGTTCGGGCTCTCCTGGCCCTGCGGGATGGTGAGTTGTGTCTCTGCCAGGTCATCGATGTGCTGGGGCTTGCCCCCTCCACCGTGTCGAAGCACATGGACCTGCTGTATCAGGCCGGACTGGTGCAGCGACGGAAGGAGGGCCGCTGGCACTACTTCCGCCTGGCGGGGACGGAGGCTCCCGTCATAGTGCGGCAAGCCGTTCGCTGGGTGCTCGATTCACTGCGCGAGGAACCGCAAGTGGTTGGCGATACGAAGAAAGTCTGTTGTATTCGTCGCAAAGACCTGAAGGAGCTAAGTTCCTGCTACAGCAGGTAGATGCTGGGAACAGCGCTGGAGGACACTATCCATGAAGAAGTTTCCTGTCATTGGAGTCGTGATCGTGCTCGGCGGTCTGGCCGGTTACGCGGTTGTGGGCGCCAGGAACCACGTGGGATCGTCGTCGACGGAAACCGTCCGCGCCGTTGCGCAAGCACCGACGCCGGAACCGACCGATGCCCGCCTGGACGACACCGCAACGGCGGCCATGGGCCGTGCCGCCGACGCAAACAAGCATCTTTTTGTTTTCGTGCAGGAGAAGGACGACGAGCAGACTCGTTCGGCCAGAAAGACGTTTGATGCCGCTGTCGGCAAGCTCGGCGACGCGGTTCAGTGGATCGCGATCCACAGGACCGCCCCGGCGGAAAGCGAGTTCGTTGAGAAGTACGGGCTGAAGGCGGCCCCGATGCCGATTGCCCTCGCCTTTGCCCCCAACGGGGCCATTGTCGGCGGCTTCCCCGGGGCAAGCCTCACCGAACAACAGCTCGTGGACGCCCTGGCAAGCCCGGGGATGCAGGCGTGCCTCAAGGCTCTTCAGGACCGCAAACTCGTTCTCCTCTGTGCACAGAACGGCACGACCAAATCGAACGACGTGGCGATGAAGGGCGTCAACGAGTTCAAGGCCGATGCGCGATTCGCCAAGTCCACCGAAGTGGTCAGGCTTGATCCAGCCGACGCCGCGGAGCAGAAGTTTCTGACGCAGCTTCAGATCGATCCGAAGGTGGATGAGGCCACTACGGTCTTCCTGGCGCCGCCGGGCTCGGTCATCGGGAAGTTCAGTGGAGCGACCGACAAGAACAAGCTTGTCGCGACACTTCAGGGCTGCGGGGCGGGTGGTTGCGGCCCCAAGGGCTGCGGGCCCAAGAAGTAGGAGGTCTTGCCCATGCGGCTCAGAACCATCGTCTGGCGAGAGATCTTCGAGCGAAAGAACCAACTGGTCACGAGTTTCCTCGCGATCCTCCTGGGGATCAGCGTGATCGTGTCGGTCAAGAATATCACGTCTTACTCGGAGAAGGCCGTCGCGAAGGAGTTGGACGCCCTCGGAGCCAACATCCTGATACTGCCCAAGTCGGCCTCGCTCCAGGACTACTACAGCTCGGACATGCAGGACGAGGAGTTTCCGGAGGAGTACGTCACCAGGCTGGCGACGTCGGACCTGCAGGGGCTCGACAACCTCTCGCCGAAGCTCTCTGTTCCCGTCGACATCCAAGGCCGGCGCGTCACGTTGACGGGAATACTTCCGAAAAACGAGTTCCAGGCGAAAGCGAGTTGGCAGGGAGCCGGCATTTTCTCACGCCCGCAAGGCTGCGGCGTGGTGGATGTTCCCGGCGAGGCCGCGCCGCCCGCACAGGAGACGCTGGTGCGCCGGAGGGTGATTGACGCCCTGGGCGACACGGATGCCCTCGTCGGGGCGGATGTGGGGGCTTCCCTCGGAGTGAAACCGAACGACACAATCCAACTCCTGGGGAAGCCCTTCACCGTAACCGCGGTTCTTCCTCAGACGGGTACCGTGGACGATTCACGCGTCTTTGCCCATCTGCATGTCGTCCAGAAG
>Ga0315273_10014228_pt1 | contig 10251 bp, 13 predicted proteins | sample YL17G02_0_MG_FD_205753 | JGI IMG/M metagenome (GOLD analysis project Ga0315273, IMG submission 205753) | Sediment microbial communities from Yellowstone Lake, YNP, Wyoming, USA - YL17G02_0 | ecosystem: Environmental > Aquatic > Freshwater > Lake > Sediment | place: USA: Wyoming | collected... | reverse complement strand
CGCCAATAATCAGATCGCCAATCGCCGGCTTGCAGCCCGAATAGGAGTGGCGGTGGAACAAGGCGAAGAGGAGGGCCAGCACCCCCCCATGCTGCCATTCGCCGGCGAGGAAAACCCGCTCCCAAGGCACGAAGCAGTTGTCGAAGATCATGTAGGAGTCGGTGGAGCCCGGCATGAAGCCGCGCTTGTAGTACTCCCTCTCTCGGAGGTTGTGGATCGTGATCACCTGCTTCAGGCCTTCCCAGTCACCGGGGATCGCGAAGGCGACAGCGTAGTCCTTATCCTCTTCTCGCAGGGCCCTCGTGGGGACCACCAATATCTCGTCGGCCACCGAGGCTTCGGAGATGTGGACCTTGCAGCCGCTGACGACGATGCCATCCGGCCGGCGTTCCTTGATGTGGACATAGGTATCAGGGTCGGGCTGGTCAGCGGGCCGCAATAGGCGGTCGCCCTTCACATCGGTTTGGGCGCAGCAACCCACGAGGTCCTCCGTCTGGAAGCGGGCCAGCCACTTCTTGAAGTTCTCGTGGTACTCGGTGGCGCCGTTGTTCGCTTTGTCGGCTTCATAGGAGACGTTGTAGATCGCGTTGGTGGCATCGATCCCCATGCAGCGCTGGATACAACCGCCGATCTTCTGGCAGAGCATGCGGGTCATGTCCTGCTTCCTGTGCAGGTCGTCGGTGTTCTGATGAATGTGGGTGAAGCGGCTGATCCGCTGCCCCGTGAGATGGGAGATGGCCGTGCAGAGCTCTTCGTTCTCAGGCTTGGCTGCTTCGTCGAAGGTAGTCCCGATGGTATTGAGGCAGTTCATCTGCCGCTCGTCGGTGCGGTCGATGAGCTCACCGTTGAAGTAGATGTTCCGCCGCATCTTGCCGAGTCCGTTGATGTACTCTTGCTTGGTTCTCATGTCTCCTCCTTCTCGCTGTATCCATTTTACTCGATGCCTGCCCAGACTGCGAGTTCTTGAACATGGGCAGTTGGTGTGGAGGCTTCTCGTGTTGTCGGTCGGGGCTGAAGGCTCCCGGGCACCTGCTCTGACTGCTAGTCCGGGAGTCGATGGGGGAGTTAATCCGCCTCTGGCGGGAATCTCTCACGGCCCTCCAGATTGACAAGCGCGCAGGCAGTGCTATAACCCCCGGATTGGTGGCTCGCTACTGATTGTCCCCCGTCATGGATTCCCGCCAACAGGGAGGTTGTGCGATGCTCGCATTGATCGCGCGCCGGAGGGCGCAGGCTGACCTAGCTCGGTCGCGTGTTCCGACACCGGGCAATCAGCGCGCTTCCTTACTCTTAGGGGTGACGGCTAGGCGCCACCAAACCGCCAGAAGGGGCCGGTCTTCCCCAGCTTCACCAGGGTACCCAGCCACTCGCCCATCATCTGTGGCATGCGGAGCAGATAGTCGGGGGCCAGCCGCTCTCGAAACAACTCTACGCCGAACAAGGCGGCATAGTCTCTGAGTGGCATTGTGCCTTCGGCGCTGCCGGGATCGTACAGGGTCCAGCTAAGAACGTGCTCTTCCGACCGGAAGAGATTCATGCCGCTTCAGGCGAAGGCTATGTTCTTCGCCCAGTGCGAGAGCGGCACGTTGACGTGGCCGACGATGGAGGGCGGTGAGGCCTCCAGGATATCGCCGTCGCGCATCCGCACTCGTATCGGTTCATTGCAGTCGAGGCAGGGACAGTCGACTTGGACTTCCTTGCCCGGGTAGAGCCAGCTGACCGCCAGCGACTCAAACCCTCACTGGCCGTACCATCTTTGTTGGCCCTCCACAGATATCAGGTACTGCGTAGGGATGTTCGAAAACGGCGCGAAAGACGCGATGTAGTCGGTGCCCGGTTGGAGCCAGAAGCCCGGTATTCCTGCGTCTTCAAGGTCATGAAGGGCATCCCGGGCCGCATCGGGGGAGAGACCCAACTGGGTGGCGAGCTCCGTGTAGTGCGGGGCGCGACCACTGCTCACCAGACGGCTAATGATGGCGTGATACATCCTTGCCAGAAGCTGGGGTTCTGCCATGGTGCACCTCCTTCGCTCTCAAGCCCTGTAGATTCCCGAGATGCAGACCATATCACAATCGGTCGCGGCTGCATAGATAGTCTTCTTGCGCTAGAGCGAACATGGCATCACGAGGTCACCGTGTCTGATCTGGACACTCATGCCCTCCCGCTATTGACGTGCACCCTCTGCCTATCACGCACAGGGTTGACGAGGATACCCAGCATTCGAACGGGACTTTCGTGGGGGCCCCTGGTGCCTCAGGGTCGGCCCAGACAGCTCAGGGTGTCAACGTTGCAGCCGTTCCGGTCTCTGGATACGAACGAGGTATTGGCAACCCACACGGCTTCTCAGTTTGGGTAAATCTGCCGATAGTAGAGTTGGTGGCCCTCCGGGGAGCCGCTAAACTGCCTCGAAAACTGGGCCGGCATGACCAGCAGCCGAGTAATTTCGCTGTCTGAGCAGAGATGCGCCATGGCTACAGCAGAACGAATGACCAAGAGCATAGACGACCCGATAGCTCACCTCGCCGATCTATTGGAGCAGTGGCGTCTGAAGCCGACGCGTAACGCCCGCTGGCTACGGGATCTCTGTCTCGCCCTAGAGGAACGCGAGCCCGCTGCCTGGGCTCGCTACCAGCGAGTGGCCGCTCTAGGCGTGGATATCGGTGCTCTCCTCGATCTCCCGCCCTGGAGCCGCGCCGCCATCCGTGGATCGGCTCTACTATCGGCCATCGCTCAGGCCGCAACGGATCCCGCTTTCAACCGGCGGCAGAGGGGGGCGGACTCCCGGAGGGTGGAAGCTCAGTTGCGCGGATGGCGCTGGCTCACTGCGTCAACAGGCGTGCTGAATGGCCTGCGTCCTGGCTTCGACGACAGCCGGCCCCTATCGCGCTACGTGAGGCAGTCGCACATTGAGAGCCGCGTCCTCGCTCTGGTCGAGGGTTTTGATGACTTAACCTCAGGCCGAGGGGGTGCGCCCCGGATGAGAATTGCCGAGGCCCTTCGGGCCCTGCGCAGCAGTTGGGGCAGTCATGACCCCCAGTTGGTCGAGCTTCTCTGGTCCGAGGCTGGCCAGGCTGTCTGCGACAAACTGGCCAGGGTTGGCGCCGCTCCCTTGGAGAACGCGGTGAGTGAGCTGAGGGCTAGCGTGCGCCTCCTGGAGCGGGAGCAGCCTGCCCCCGTTCTACCGGTACACCAGCAAAGTAAGGCCGACAACGTAACGTCGGTTGTGCCCGACGATCCGGCCTCGGCAAAGGAAGGCGAAGCGATGGCCCATGAGGATGTGAAAGGGAGAGGGGAAATGAGCTTAACCAACACCAAGCAAGAGGGGAGAACTGACACGGGCAAAACCCGCGTCACCGAGGCTTCCCTGCCGAATCAACTAGCGGCTGCCATGCGCGAGTTGGAGGAGATACGGGCGGCGGCCACCAGGGGTCTTGAGGCTCTAGCCTCTGTCGCGCCGGCACTTGAGGATCTCTCAGACCTTGTCTCCCGGCTCCAGGCCAGCGTCCTGCGCGTCCAGGATGGCGGGGCTAGCCCTCGGCCCGTCCAAGGCGCCGCTGATCTGCGGACGGTGAGTCTACGGGTTGAGTGTCCCGAGGGCCCGCTCGACGTTGCGGAGGCAGTCCGCGTGCTCGATAGTCTACGTGATCTCCGCGACCTCCGCGTGCAGGATCAGGACTCTTCCTGGGTTATCCTGCAAGCCCGCACCGACCCGAACGCGGACCTGACCATCCTCGAGGCCAAAGTCGCCGGTCTGCTGGCGCGGCATCTGGATGGTAGCGGTGAAGGCGAGGCCGTCAAGGTTACATTCCTCGAGGCCGCATAGGTCGCGCACCGGGTGCCTCGCGGCCCTAGGAGGCCCAAACCGACTGAGGAATCCGCGTCGTCAGACGAAGCTGCCATTATGAGGTCTTAGTGTGCGGCCTGGCCCGTAGTGCGTGAGGGTGCTACCTTCACTTTATCCCCCTGCAGTTTCTTGAGTTGATATCCCGATAGCCTGCGTACGAGTCCGCCGGATCAGGGAACACCCCTGTTTCGAACACTCTGCCGACTCGATCGACCCGAAAACAGGTCGCCTGAGCGATAGGCAGGCCGCTGCCATGAACGATGTATGCGAAGTAGTAGTCACCGTCATCGACTTCGCTCTTGACTGACTGGCCGGCAAAGCTCTTCTGGGTCTCGAAGTCCTTGAACTGCGGATACGCTGTCTCTATCGCGTTTCTTCTTAGAGCAACGAGGTCGGGCTGAGTATCACCAGCGATGACCTCTGGGGAACCTGTCCCAGTACTAGTTTGTGTTGTGGTGCTGGAGCAGCCAAAACCGACCGCGACAAGCACTAGAACAACAACCCCGATAACGATTCTGCTGGTGATACGGCAAAGACCCACAGTATCACCCATTCGCCTTGGGGAGAACGAGACGAGAGCGCGTTCTCCGTCCTGTTCTTGGTGGGAGTCCGACTCGAGGAGGCACTCCGGTGGGTCGGGCCGTTCACGCATCAGCCACTACTGCCTCACTGAGATCGTGGGAATTGATCGAGGCTGAGATTGTACGACAACGCCCTCTCTTCTGCATAGCACGAGCTTGACTTCCCCACACACTGATGCATCATCGTGATGACGAGAGGCGATGCTGCATATACAAGAGCCGTTCTAGGCATTCCTCCTCGCGGTTCGCAAAGAATCGACCGATAATTGATATAGAAGGAGTCGCAAGTTGGCGGGCTTGGCACCCCTACGTGACAACGGGGGCCAAGTGTGCTATACTATTGTGGTAAGAAGTTCCCCCTGTCTTCGATCTGCAACTCAGCCCCAGTATTGTTTTGCACTCGGCGACGAGGAATAGCGGACCCCTTTAAGGAGGTCGTCGAGTGGCATACACTGAGCGAACCCTAACCTGCGTCGATTGCGGCGCGTCATTCACCTTCTCGGTTGAAGACCAGGAGTATCACGCCAGCCGTGGCTTCACCAATGAGCCCAAGCGCTGCTCCTCGTGCCGCGCCGTTCGGAAGTCGGAGCGCGGCGAGGGCAGTTACGGCGGCGGTTACAGCTCGTCCCCTCGCCAGATGCACTCCGTTGTCTGTGCCCAGTGTGGCAAGAGCACCGAGGTCCCGTTCGAACCTCGGGGAGACCGGCCGGTGTACTGCAGGGAGTGCTTCTCCCAGCGAACGCCGGTTCGCAGCGGCTACTAGACTCGACCCGCCAGCCATAGCTCAGAGCCCTCGGTAAGGGGCGTCGGAGGCGGGAGCGTCGACGTCCCAGTGGTGCAACACGCCCGGCAGAGGAGGGATACCAGTGACCACGCTGCTTGTGGGAAATCTATCCCCTAAGACCACTGCAAATGACTTACAGACCGTCTTCTCGGCCTTCGGGGAGATCGACTCCATCCGGGTCGCCTGTGATAGCGCAGGCCACGCCCGCGGCTTCGCCCTTGTGGAACTCGATCACAGAACCGCAGCCATCGCCATGCAAGCCTTGAATGGCGTCGAACTGAAAGGGCGAATGATGGACGTCACCGTGGACCGCCCACTATCAGATGGCGGGACCCAACTCGGTCGCGGCGGGAGCAAGCACCGAAGACCGCCGTCCGTCCGTTCAGGAGTCTGAAGCTCAGCGCGAGGCGCGGGAGGTACTCACGAGGCTAGGACATCGAGGCCTGGGCACATCGATCTCCTTCATGGATGCGCCAAGCGGCGAGGTCATCCTGAAGATCGGCTTGGGCGAAGATGGCTGTTTCCTGATCTGCTTCCAGCTATACGACTCTTGTGGCTCTCCGGCCGCCGAATCGGTAGGCATCTCGCCCTTCCCTGATGGGGTCAGGATCGACTCCAGCGACGGCGAGTTGCTGCTCGACCTGCCCGCCGAACTCGACGCGAACATCCAGTACCGCCTCTACAACCGGAGCGGCGAGCTCCTCACTTCCTCCGACGGGTTAAGCACCAGGATCGGCCCTTGCCTGCGCATGGAGGCATGGCCTCACCGGGGCGCAGCGTCTTACAACCCCTATCGTCGGCGTCCAGCCTAGTCAGGCCTATCTGCTCAGGCATCTTCTTTGGTGCCCTGTTCGGCACTTTCCTCCGCCGGCGATTCGCTGCCGGGGCGGATGTCGGTCGCGCCCCGTCGCTCTCGGTCGGCGGCCATTTCCGCCTCCATGCGCTGGCGGGTGGCCTGTTGTTCTGCCTGCGTCTGCGCCGTCGGCAGGCCGTGCATAGCCTCGGGCGCCGGCTTCTCTTTGCGGCCAAATAGCCGTTTGAAGAACATCATCTGAAACCTCCGACCCCCTGTCGTTGTACCCTGACTCGGCTTCGCACCCCCCACCATCGTAACAGGGTGTAGTAGACCTTGAGTAGCGTATTCTAACACCAGTGTCAAGGTCTTGTTTGAACTGTAGTGCAGCAAGGCACCGGCCATCTCGTCCCTGCTATTCGCGGCCGCCGCGATTTCCGGCTAGCAGCCCGTGCCCTGCTCCCTACCGGCGAGCCCGTGGCCGCGATGGGCGGGCCGACGCACCTAGTGGGGGCTGACGATCTCACCCAGCAAGAAAAGCGCGACGAGGAGACCGACGATCAGGGGAAGAAACACAAAGGTCGATCGTTCGCCGCGACGGACGATGGCGAAAGCTGCGGTTACTCCCGCAAGTACTCCTGCGAGTACCGCCGTCAGGCCCACACCCGTCAACGGCACCGTCAGCCAAAGGTTATCGAAGGCTGCATCTCCCGCACTTTTCTCACCAGCGGCGACGAGACTGACGCCGACCACGAAGAGCGCCGCGAACGCGACCGACAGGCGTAGCGCCCACCAGCCGAGCCGGGTCGTGGGCAGCAGACGGAGTCTAGCCCTGTGAGGGTTCATGCTTTTGTTCTCCATGCGACCACTATCGTTCTGGCTCCTCCCACGGTCAAGTCGCGGCTGCCCCCGACGCGTCTAGCCAGGCACTCTTTCTTCACCTTCCTAACGAGCTCCGGCCCTTCGCCTGACCACGAGGCGCTTGCCCACCTGGCCGCACCGCTTGCCCCATTCGCCCGATGCCCCATACAATTCGATCGTCAGATGTGACGCGGGCAAGACCGGACAGTCCGTCCCCGTTGAGCACGCTCGGATCTACGCCTCAGATTCGGCGATTGGGCGCGAGTGTGGGCGAACTGGGAGAGAAAGGAAGAGAACACATGGGCCGGAAGGTATTCGTTGTCGGTGTCGGAATGACCAAGTTTGAGAAGCCGGGCTCGAGGGAGTGGGACTATCCAGACATGGCGAGGGAGGCCGGACAGAAGGCGCTTGCTGATGCCGGCATAGCGTACGAAGAGATCGAGCAGGCCTGCGTTGGTTATTGCTACGGTGACTCGACTTGCGGCCAGCGGGCCGTATATGAACTGGGTCTGACCGGGATCCCTGTCTACAATGTCAACAACAACTGCTCCACGGGCTCGACGGCGCTGTACTTGGCGAAGCAGCTCGTCGAGGGCGGAATCGCCGACTGCGTCCTTGCCCTTGGCTTCGAGAAGATGGAGAAGGGATCCCTCGGAGTCAAGTACACGGACAGGATAAACCCGCTGGACAAGCACGGACAGGTGATGATCGAGTTGCGCGGGGCTGCACCCGCGCCTCCTGCGCCGCAGATGTTCGGAAACGCCGGGCGCGACCACATGGATAAATACGGGACAACCGCCCTTCAGTTCGCGAAGATCGGCCACAAGAACCACAAGCACTCGGTGAACAACCCCTACTCGCAGTTCCAGACGGAGTACTCTCTTCAGGACATCTTGGACGCCCCTATGATCTATGAGCCTCTGACCAAGTTCCAGTGCTGTCCCACCTCTGATGGCTCCGGCGCGGCGATTGTCGCCAGCGAGGCATTCGTCCGCAAGCACAAGCTGGAGTCGCAGGCGGTTGAGATCCTCGGTCAGGCGATGGCCACTGATATGCCCAGCACCTTCTACGGCAAGAGCTGCATGAAGATGGTGGGATATGACCTATCGCGAACAGCAGCGCTTAAGGTCTACGAGCAATCGGGGCTCGGCCCGGAGAACGTGGACGTGATTGAACTCCACGACTGCTTCTCCTGCAACGAGCTCATCACCTATGAGGCGCTGGGTCTTTGCCCCGAGGGCAAGGGCGGCGAGCTCATTGATTCGGGTGCTGTGACCTACGGGGGACGCTGGGTGGTAAATCCGTCAGGCGGACTCATCTCGAAGGGTCATCCACTGGGAGCCACCGGCCTCGCTCAGTGCAGCGAGCTCAACTGGCAGCTTCGCGGGATGGCGGAGAAGCGCCAGGTCAAAGGCGCCAAGGTCGCGCTTCAGCACAACATAGGCCTGGGCGGAGCCGCCGTGGTGACGATGTACAGGAAGATGGCGACGTAGGCTACGCCCACTTCCCGACGACGAGACTAGCCGGACGCGGCGCGTCCGGCAGCGACCCGACGCGCATCCCGCCCGGCGTGATTCTTGCCGCCATCGCCGGCGCTATCGTGACGAGCATGGTGAGCGGCTACTCGCGGCTGCCAGAGGAGGGGCCGGAGTAGAGGTAGAAGCTGCGCCCCTCTTGCGCAAGGGTCGAGATGAACTCGCTCCGATCGCCCTATGCGCAATTCACCCTCATTTCGACGGTGCTGGTAACGGCGGCGAGCAAACGCCGCCCTGACAGAATTCGGACGGGCAGAGCTGGAATTATGCTTCTGATTCCTGTAGACTTGCTGCCGGAAAGAGGGGCTGATGGTCTATGTCGCTCACTGACCTCTGGAACACTACTCCGGACCAGCTTCGCGATAAGCATGTCCAGCAGGTCATCGCGTTTGCCGGTTCTGGCAAGCTCCGCGACGGTGGAGATGCATCACGCGAGTTCCGAGACTTTCTGTCTGTCGTCCCATCAACGTACCTGTCCCGGTATGTTGATGAGTGCCTGACAACGAAGTTCGAAGACAGTGGTTTGGCTCTCCAAGATGTCGTCAATCAAATTGGCCATCGGCTAGGGTTTGATGTCACTCACGGGGTTTACCGCGGGTCGGCGGGCAAAGCTGGCTTCGACGGCATCTGGAAATCGGAGGACGGCAAGTCAATCATTGCCGAAGTGAAGACAACAGACGCCTACCGTATTGACCTCAACACAGTGGCAGGATATAGACGATTGCTCATCCAGGACGGCACGGTTCGGGCGGATGACTCATCGATACTGATTATTGTGGGCCGTCAGGACACCGGTGACCTTGAGGCGCAGATCCGCGGATCGAAGCATGCTTGGGAAACCCGACTGATAAGCGTGGATGCGCTAATTGGCTTGATGCGCCTGAAGGAGGATCTGGAGGAACCACTCGTCGTCAGGAAGATACGGGGCATTCTCACACCCCAGGAGTTCACGAAGGTCGACGGAATCATAGACATCGTATTCGCCACCACCGAAGACGTTCGGTATGGAGATTCTGTGAGCGAAGAGGCGGAAGAAGGGCGGAAGCCGAAGTTTGTGCCGGCCGCCTTCCACGATGCTTGTGTCAAGCGCATCGAGTCGCATCTCAGACGACAGTTGGTCAAACGGTCACGCGCCACCTATACGTCCGCCGATGGGTCACTTGCCGTTGTATGCGCCGTGTCGCGGCAACATACGAGCGGAAGCGCGCCATCATACTGGTATGCCTTCCACCCTCATCAAAAGGATACCCTCCTCAAGTCCCAAGAGGGCTACGTAGCTTTCGGCTGTGGGTCGGATAGAGCCGTACTATTGGTCCCTACCGAGGATTTCAACCCATGGCTGGAAGGAATGAATGTTACGGAAAAGCCGGAACGGTTCTACTGGCACGTGAGCATATTCGCCGAGGATGGCAAGTTCGTTCTCCACCGGAAGAGAGGGTACGAGCGCGTCGACTTAACGAAGTATCTATTGGCAGACGATGGAGGGACGCAACGTCGTGCCTAGCTGACAGGCTAACGTCACAGACAGTATACTGATACCTGAGTTTTTCAATTAGTTCGAGCCCGACTAGAGGCTGTCGACCTTCTGGGCGGGCTCGTGCCATCTACGGACAACGTCACGTTTCGCCCGAGGAACCGGCAGCGACCCCACGCGCATCCTGCTCGCCGTGATCGTGACGAGCATGGTGTGCAGCTACTCGCGGCTGCTGGAAGAGGGGCAGACTAGAGGGCGCCCGGCCTCACGGGGTGGGCTCATAGGCGCCGCTGTGGAGCATGCGCGCGACCGGGTTGCCATCCTCGTCGACGGTGAGGGTGCGCTGGGTGACGTAGAACCGGCCGCGCTTTTCGAACGC
>Ga0315273_10014227_pt1 | contig 10253 bp, 10 predicted proteins | sample YL17G02_0_MG_FD_205753 | JGI IMG/M metagenome (GOLD analysis project Ga0315273, IMG submission 205753) | Sediment microbial communities from Yellowstone Lake, YNP, Wyoming, USA - YL17G02_0 | ecosystem: Environmental > Aquatic > Freshwater > Lake > Sediment | place: USA: Wyoming | collected... | reverse complement strand
AACTGCAAAACGTCGCGCAGGACCCGCAGCATGCTCCGGCCCGCGCCGGACTCCGCGACCTGCTGAGGCGCGGATCGAGAGCGGCTTTGCCGCCGGGAGCGTAAACCGGCAACCGGATTGATGCTGTCTGACGGAGGAGTCGATGGGGGAAACGAAATCGCATCAGTTGCGCTACTACATTACCTTCGGCGCCCCGCCTGCAGGCGGACGGTTCAGAACCGTTCATGCGCGCCGAGGTCGGCTTCACGCCCAAGTGGTACCGGCACTACCGCGGGCTGGACTTCGGGGTGCTGAGGTATGGGTCCATGCGGGATCGTCGATCCTTGGGCATCTCAGAGGTCAATTATCTAGACCCGGACACCGAAGTGACGTGAATCAACATTAAATTCGTTCGGAAGGTGTCTCAAAATCATTGACACGTTCCGCGCGTGATCTCTGCCTCTATTTGTTCTTCTTGCGGGCGCGCCGTTTGCTCGTTGTGTCCGGGTTAATTGCGGCGGCATCAACCGTCAGCGAATTTGGAGTCTCAAACCTCTGAAGGCCCATTTCCAGAATTGGCACTATTGCAGCAGGAACGATTTCGAAGGATTCCGGCTGCAATCCTTCTTCACCGGGTTTCTAATGGAAAGCATACTCACGCAGGGATAGCAAAACGTGCGGGAACATCCCGTACTCGTGTGACTGCCATCGCGAATGCAAATACGCGAGGTATCTCAACGGATCTGTTGATCCGCGTAGCATCCAGGTCACCGGCGGCTGCCGGCGTCCTCGGTAAACTGGAAGGAATACAACTTGGCGTCGATCATGTCGAACTTCAATCGAACCGGTTTCCCGGAGATCAGCTTGAGGCCGGCTCCTGTTTTCCAGCGGACTTGAAAGTCCACCGAATCCCCGGTGATCCTCTCACAGTCATCCACGGAGAGGCCCGGAATGGGATGGCCGGCCGGATCAAGAAGCCCGACCCGGACCGATCCTCTGCTGCTCACGTTCAGGCTGAGCCTGTTGCCGGCAAAGACGAGAGTTTTGCTGACTGCGGTGCCCTTCTCCGGGCCTGCTTCCATTGAGACGAATCCATCCAGTCGTTGCGACAGCCTGACAAGCCGGTCGAAGTAACCTCCTTCATGCTCGACCCCCTTATAGAGGACTCCGCCATGTTCTGTGAAGCGCGCAGTTCCGAACTGCCAGACCTCCGGTCCTCGTCGGATGATTCCCTGTTCCATCACGGCTTCCAAGCTGGATGACGGCGGCTGGATCTCCATCCCGGAAAATCAACGGCAGCCCGTTGGGCCTGGAAGGCCGCTGCGCCATTTGCATCACGGCGAAACTGCCTGGCGGCGTGAAGTCTCCCTTGTAACGGACCGTATCCGAGATCCGCATTTCATCCATCATTCCTACGAATCCCTTCCCGAGGACCCAGCTTGCCAGCGCGCCCATCTCCGGCAGGAAACTCCCTCTGGCCGGCAGGGATTGAATCCTGCCGTCGGGGTAGTGCCGAACCTGCCGTTCCGAGGAGGTGAAAGTGAAAGTAATGTGATGCCACTGGCCGTCGTTCAGGTGGCCCGCGTCCGTGGGAATCGGCAGATCTTCCTCATACCGCACCTGAGGGTTGGGAAGAAGATGGCTCGAGAGCAGGAAACCGGTCCTGCCCGGATTGATGCTCAGCGAGTTGACAGCCGGCCTGGCTCTGCCGTTACCGGTTTCGTTGCGCAGCTCGAAAAGGAACCCTCTCTCCCGCTGTTCCGCGGTCGCTTTGAACCAGAATTCCAGCGTCCAGTCGATATATCCGAAGTTGAACCTCTCCGACAGCCCTTCCGGACCGCCATGGATGTAGCTCGTGGTCCCATACCGGCCGAGCCTGTTGGTTTCAAGACGGACTTCTGCTTTCGGATCAACCGGCAACCTCAACGCGTTTCCATATTTGCCGGGTACGAGTCCTCCATTTCCCTCGACGTGCAGAGGCAGTACCTCCGGTTCCCCCTTCCCTTCCGTGCGCTGCCACCACCTGGTATAGCCGGTCTCGAGCCGCAGATCGTTCTGATAAGGGCCGGCGTCGGTCAGCGTCATATTAGGATACTGAGGCTCATCAAAGAGCCACAGAGCGATCGTCTGCCCGTCCGTTTGCGGCTGCGGACTGCCGGTCTGCATCGGCCGGACAGGTCCGGACAGAAAATCGATGGAAGCCAGAATAACAAGGCTTCTTCATGAGATCGCGTAAAAGCGACCGGCAACCAGTGCTGATCTCCAACCTCGAAATAACATTGCTATCCCTCCGGAAATTCCCGACCAGGAGCTTCAACCTGTCTGCGGGAAAGGAGAAAAACCGGAACCTCTCAGAATAACTTCGCTTCCTGCTGCAAAAAAGATTTTGCGGGACGATGTCCGTTTACTTCGTCGAGGATGGTCCGCAGGTTCAGCTCCCAGCGTGCCTTTTCCGGCCACAGTTGGCATGCCTCATGAACGCTGACATCGCGGGTTTCCCTTCGAGAAGCAGCCGTGAATCGCGTCCTCAGAAACCGGTTACTCGCATCGGCTTCATCACTTGGATATACAGCCATGAAACCTAAATGATATCCGAGCTAACAGTCAAACCCTCATTTTTCCTTCTTTGCGCCGCTGCTTTTTCGAAAGTCCGGTCAGCAGGAGCGGCAATTCCATGTTGCCGAATCCGGTCAGAACGGGAATCGACATGTGCGTGGTCATCGGGATGTTGTACAGGAACAGAGGGCCTGCGAGCCGGTCCGCGAGCGAGCTGTGGTAGGCGAACATCTCGTCCGGCTTGAGCGGGTAATAACTCGGGAGCTGCGCCACCACCGCGTCCGCCCCATGGCTGAACGCGCCGGCGGCCGCCGCCGCGGAATTGGCGAAACAATTGTCGCCGATCCCCACGTACAGGGCGATCCCGACGATGATCTTACGCGAACAACTGGTCAGGTTTCGTTATGAAGGCCGTTAGTTGCTCCCCGGTGAGGCGGTAGAATGACCTCAGCACGGTTCTCGTTTTGGGTTGTATTTGGTCTAGATCGGCATCTGTGGGCCGAAAAAATTGAAGGGTCATTGGCATATTCGCTTCGCACGGAAAAATGTGGATAACGATGTGGGCGCGAGCCGGCTCGAGGCAGACCGCTCGGAGAGTCCCGCAAGGGCGACACAGCTGCGGGCACTGCCACAGATCACTGCCCGGGATCCCAGATTGTGGCGGCGATGCAGCGTTCGGGTCTTTCATGAGCGGGAACTGAAATCGACGTAATCTCGCGTGTGCCGATCGATTATACTCACCAGCCCGACCACGGCGAAGATCAAAACCTCGGGCTGGCGAAGCCGGTTGCACGCGCGTGAATTCGATGCATATTCTCAATACGTTCCAGATTTTTCGCCAATGCGAGTCGATGATGCGGGAGCGCCTGCCCGCGGGTTGCACGCTCGATTTCCGTTCCCAGGAAAACGAGTCCGGGATTCTCGACCTGCTACCCGGAATCGACATCCTGATCAGCAACAGGTTCACCCGGGACTACGCCGCGCGCTGTCGTCCGGCAGGCTCGCGGGAGCCGCCATCGACGTGTGGTGCAACTACCCGCCGCCCGGCTCCAGCGCCCTTCACGCTTCCCGTTTGCGGACCTGGAAAACGTGATCATGACGCCCCACATCTCCGGGGTAGCAAAGACCACGTTTCTCAACCGCATCGAGGACCTGCTGTTCAACGTGGATTCACGAGTCCGCAGCACCGGTCCGGATGGACGATCTCGGCGCGCTCGCCGAATTTTCCGGCCGCTTCAGGATCCCGACGGCCGCCGGCGAGACCTTGGGGACACGCTGGTCTTTCCGTGAAGTACTGGAACGACGGGCAGCCGGCATCCTCCTTTTCGATCCTTGCTATGCCGGCGGGATCTCGGAAACCAGGAAAATCGCGGCGATGGCCGAGGCCTACCAGCGCCCGGTGGCGCTGCACGATTGTGTCGGCCCGGTCAATTTCATCGTCAATACGCATTTGTCGGCTCATTTCCCGAACGCGTTTGTCCAGGAATTCGCGCGGGCGTTCTACTACGGATGGTACAAGGAGCTTGTCACCGCCGTACCCCGCGTCGAAAACGGCTTCGTGTTCCCGCTGGACGCGCCCGATCTCGGGGCGCGGCTTCGGCCGGAAGTTTTCGAGCGCCCGGATCTCACCCGGAAAATATCGGGCCGCGAAAGCTGAGAACGTATGGAAAAACAAAAAGCTCACCGCAGAGCCGCTCTGCAAACTCTGCGCCTCCGCGCTGAGTTTTTCCCCGGGGCACAGGAGGAGACTGAATGAGAATCACCCATGTCGAACCTCTATTGGTCGACCCGCAGAACATGGAGGAAGCATCGATGAACAGCGCTGAGGGTGCGGACCGTCTCGGCACCCTGGGACACCGGCCGAGATTGTGGATCGACGGAAAGTGGCAGGACGCGCGCGACGGGCGGACCTTTGCAGTCTGCAACCCTTCCGATGGCACGGTGGTCGCGAACGTCGCTCTCGCGGGCGAGGCCGAAACCCGGGAGGCGGTGGACGCCGCCGCGCGCGCGTTCGAGCGCTGGCGCCGGGTTCCGGTCCTGGAGCGCGCGGATATGCTGTGGCGGATCGTCGAACTTCTGCGCGAGCACCGCGAGGCGCTGGCACAGCTTGCCACCCTCGAACAGGGAGCGGCGCTGTCCTGGACCCGGGGCGGGGTCGATTATGCTATTTCCTTCTTCCGCTGGTATGCCGAGGAGGCGCGCAGAATCTACGGCCGCACGATCCAGCATCCCGATCCCAGGCGCCGTCTCCGGGTGCAATACGATCCCATCGGCGTCGGCGGCGTCATCACTCCCTGGAACGGTCCGCTGTTTTCGCCCGCAAAAAAGGTCGCCCGCGCGCTGGCCGCGGGCTGCACCGTCGTGATCAAGCCCGCCGAACTGACCCCGCTCTCGACCTCGCGCCGGCCTGGATCGCGGAGGAGGCGGGCCTTCCCGCGGGTGTTCTCAATGTCGTGTGCGGCGACGCCCCGGCCATCGGACGCGTCATGCTCGACCACGAGGCTCTCCGCGGAATCACCTTCACCGGATCCACGCAGACCGGCAGGCACCTGCAAAGTGGCGCGGGGCGGCAGATCAAGCGGGTGCGGCTCGAACCGGACCGCCAGCTCGCGGTCGACGCCAACGGGCGCTTTTATCGTGCGACCGCACTGGCGTATGCCGAGGCTCTCAACCAATACACGCTGAAGTGGTACGAGGAGCCTTGCGATCCGCTGGACTTCGAAGTGCACGCTGAGGTGGCGGCCGCCTCGAAGATCCCGGTGGCCACAGGGGAAAACCTGTTCTCGCTGCAGGACGCCCTGAACTTGGTTCGTTATGCGCACCTGCGCCCGGACCGGGACTTTCTTCAGTTCGACCCGGCGCTCAGTTACGGGACAGTCGAATATATCAGGATTCTCGATATGCTGCACGAGCATGGATGGTCGTCGCGCCGCTGCATTCCCCACGGCGGCCACCAGATGGCCTTGCACCTCGCGGCCGGGCTGGGCCTGCACGGGAACGAGTCGTACTCGGGTGTTTTCCAGCCGTTCGGCGGATTTGCAGACGGCCTGCCCGTGTGTCGCGGAATGATCCGGCTCCCGGACGTTCCGGGGATCGGCATCGAACTCAAGCAGAACCTGTTCCAGGTGTTTCGAGATCTATGAGCACGATCGCCGCAACGATCTTCATCGACGGGAAGTGGAGCCCAGCCGAATCGGTGTTCGCGGTACGGGATCCTGCCGCCCTCGAAGGATTCGCCAGGTGCGCCGTGGCGGCTCGACGTGGCCCGGGGATCCTGCGCATCCCGCGGTTTGGTCGAAACACCACCGTTGTTGCTCATTGGGGCGCGGTCGGGCCGATCCCGCACACTTTTCATTCCCGCAGGGCGGCGATGAGGAGGTCGATTTCGGGCTTGCTGTTGTAAAAGTGAGTCGACACGCGGAGCGCGTCGTGCCCGTCGCGGACGTGGTCGTCCACATGGATCCGGTAGCGGTCCAGCAGGATTCGCTCGACATCCACCGACTTTCTGCCGGCGCACTCGAACAGCGTTATCGCCGGGGACGACACCTGCGCCGACCGTGAACTGATCAGCCGCACTCCCGCAACCTTGAGCAACTCCTGTTTCAGGTAATCCGACAGCATGCGGTTGCGCTGCTCGATCGCCCGGACTCCCCCGGCGCGTTCGATGAACTCGAGGGCTGCGGTCGTCGCCGCGCGGACCGGGAACGGGTACGTGCCCAGAATGTCGTAGTAGCCGGCCGAAGCCCGGTCCGTGTCGGCGGTCTTGAACAAGGACCGGAACCGCGGCCGCATGTCCGCCCGGACATAAAGAGCGCCATTGCCGGCAGGGGCAAGCGTCCACTTGTGCAGGCTCGTTGCATACAGGTCGCAGCCGAGCGCCCGGACGTCGACCTGCAGCGCTCCGACCGCCTGCGCCCCGTCGACGGCCGAGACTATCCCCTTGCTGCGGGCCAGCGTGCAGAGTTCCTTGACCGGGTACACGAGCCCGCCCCGGGTAACATGGCAGAAAAACAGCACCCGCGTGCGCGGACCGAGCGCCCGGCTGAGCGCATCAACAGGCTGTTCGGGACTCATGATCGGGCTGGGGATCGCCACCTGGCGCACCACGATCCCGGACCGTTCCGCGCGCACCAGCCACGGAGTGAGGCCGCCGGGATGCTCGTGTGTCGTCGTGACGATCTCGTCGCCGGACTGCAGTTCCAGTCCGTTTGCGACGAGGTAGAGTCCTTCGCTTGCCCCGCGGGTCAACACGACTTCCCCGGCATCCGCGCCCAGGAGCCGCGCGACCGAGGGCCGCACCGCGATTTCCAGGTTCGCGAAATATTCCGCTTTCGCGGCCGTCGGATTCGCCGCGAAATTGCGGTACCCGGCCGCGACCGCGTCAAGCACCGGCGACGGAGGTGATCCGAGACTGGCGTTGTTGAAATAGATGTGCTGGGGAGCAAACACAAACTGGGCCCGCAACTGCGCCCACTGCGCCTCGTCGTCCGGGACCACCGGCGGGCGGGGCGCCCCGGCGGCAGATTCGAGCGCCGGAAGCACCCACGGCACTAGGCCGGAGGCGGTGATGCTCCTGAGCAGGCTGCGCCGGCCGGAGATTCTGTCAAGCAACGGATTCCCGTTCATTCCGCGTTTCCTCCCATAATCAAACATGAGCACGGACCGGCGCCGCCGAGGCCGGCGCCGCGTAAATGGCATCTTCGACCAACTGCACCTCAAGACCAAGCGAGCCGTCAACCACGGGGTCCTCGCCCTTCAGGACCGATTGGCAGAAGGATCGTATCAATGGGAGATGGCTGTTCTTGTGGGCAGGATGGCACTCTGTCTCGGTCTGCCCGCCGTACGTGAGCAGCATCTCGCCCCGGTTCAACGCCGGCACGTGGATTGAGCCGGCGCTGCCAAATACATGGAGCGTGTCACTGGATTCCCGGATGCTGTGGCTCATGCAAAGCACCGAGAGCGGCCCCGCAGCGTGCCGGAACACCGCCGCGGCAGTGTCCTCGATGTCCCGTTGGGCGTGGACGTTTCCCTTCACGCTCACTGTTTCGGAAATCGCTCCGAACAGGTTGAGCAGCAATTCAATGCGGTGGCACCCGCCGATCATGAGCGGGCCGCCGCCCGACTTTTCCGGCTGAAACAGCCAGTACTGTGGATCGCCCGGCTGGAGGTCGTACCAGGTGAAGGAGTTGATCTGGCAGAGGCTTGCGGTCCCGATCGCGCCTTCGGCGAGAAGTGTCTTGATACGCTTCAGCAGCGGGTAAAACCGGCGGTAGTAGGCCACACCCAGTTTGACTCCTGCTCCTGCGCCGGCGCAGGCCCGGATCATCGCGCGGCACTGGTCGCCGTTGAGCGCCATCGGCTTCTCGCATAGCACATGTTTTCCCGATTCGGCTGCCGCTATTGCCTGCTCGGCATGGAGGTAATGAGGAGTAGCGATGTAGACGGCATCGATCTCTTCATCCCGGATCAGGTCCTCCCAGCGCGTGTACCAGCGCTTCGCGCCGGAATCGCGGGAAAAAGCCGCGGCCTTTTCCGGCTGCCGCGAAGCGACGCATGTCAGGCTGCAGGTCTCCAACTCCGAGAACGCCGGAACTACGGCCTTGCGCGCGATCTCGCCTGAGCCGATCAATCCCCATCGCACAATGTCCAAGCAGCCTCCTCCGCGCCGGGAACTTCGAACCGGTTTGCAGACAGCGTGATATATTCGGCTCGGAGAAGCTTACCACTCATCCCGAAACCGGCATAGCCCGACGGGTTTCGTCGGAATGTCGGCAGCTCAGGGGATTCACGTTTACGGGGGTGCACGATGGCGTCACAGAGTTGATGTAGTTCTGCAGGTACCCGTAGCCCCGGTGCATCGGCCAGAGCGGATGCCACATCGAAGGGCACTGCGACGACTTCTGATCGACGACGATCTTGTCCACGATGGATTCCCGAAGTCATCCCAGCCGATGGACGCGATCTTCCGCTCGTGGGTCCGTGGGTTGTCGGGCGTCGCATAGTAATGCGAGTACCGCGATCGGGATGAGCGTCTCGGACGTCTTCCCCCTCGATGGCCGCAAGATCGTCGACCTCGACTCGGGACCGCTGGAAGACCACAATCGGCACCTACGGCTTCACGGTCCGCACCTTGAAGGAGCAGACCGTTACCCCGACCGTCTACTATTACCTGTCCGGCTGAGTTAAAGACCGCGACGACTGGGAGAAGCTGAAACGGCGCTACGACCCTCCCGATCCGCGGTTGACGGTGCCGACCAAGGAGTTCTGCGACAAGGCGATCTCCGCACAGTCGGTCTACAAACCTTTCTTCGACATCTTCCCGCTGCCAACTCCACCCTACACTGCGGGGGCCATCACAGGGACCTTCGTGGGCGCGAACTCGCAGGAAGGAGTCATCTCGACGGATCTCGTGCGCGCGGAGCGCGCTTTGGAGTGCTGCCGCTTGCGGCAGCACTCCAAAGCCTACGGCTCCCAGATCGTGGCGGCGATGTGCTGCTCCGGCCGCTGGGCGGTGTTGAAGTAGTACATCGTCACGACCCTTCCGTCCGGCCGCACCACCGACCTCGGGTAGCCGAAGTCCCATGTTCCGGCGCTATCCCTCAGAACGATCTCGGGTCCCCAGCTCGCACCGTTGTCGGTGCTGATCTTGGCTCTCATTCCATACGGAACCGCGCGGAAGCCGTATGCGACGCAGAGCCGGCCGTCCTTCAGGCGGATCAGGCTCGGGGGATTGCCGTTGCGCCTTCCCAGGTCGGTGTAGGCGATGCGGGACAGAAACAACCACGATGAACCGTCGTCTTTCGAACCCCAGGCGTCCACCCAGCAGACCTCCGATCCCTTCCCGTTCAGCGGATCGAGGCGACGGCGCAACGCCGTCACAAGTTCGGTCGGCGAAACGCGGACGGTCGACGGCATGACACCCCTTACGGACCGCGGTTCTCCGTTGACCCAGGACACGAACTCGAACGTCTTCCCGCCATCCGTGGTCCGTGCCATGAAAGCACGGTCCTTGTAGTTGCCCGCCTGGACCCCTTCCACTTCCGCGGAGAGGAACAGCATCGCGTCGTTCTTCCCGTTGACCAAGTAGTCGGTCCGGTTGCTCAGTTTCAATCCCTTTCCAAAATCCCCCAGGGCATAGGGCCCCTTCCAGGTTTTTCCACGGTCGTAGGACACGTGGAAGAAGCTATCCCGGTCTCCACAGCGAAGGGCAAAATCAGGATGGGTGAAGTCGATGCCCCCGGGGCATGGGGTCGCTTTGTTGTTGCCCAGTTCCGGGTGCTCTTCGACCGCCCACGTCGCGCCGCCGTCCTTGCTCCTTGCCAGCGCGACAATCAGGGGCTTCTCGGTGCTGACCGAGTGCGAGTCTCCTTTGAATTCGTAGTAGCCGTAGGAGAACCCGACGAGGATTTCGTTGCCCCAGATCCAGACACCGTTGTTGGCCGGCCAGGCACTGAAGCGACCCGGCGCGCCCGAGACGATCACGTGTTTCATCGGCCCTTTGCCGGCGGGCGCAGACACGAGTACGAAGGTGCACCCGATCCAGAGAAGCGTCAGGAGAGCAGCGATGGTCTTGCGGGTCATGTCAGTCCTCCCACTCAAAGTTGACTTGATCTGAAAAGCGGTCGCGACGCGAGCCCCTTTGGCTCGTAGCAGGTGAAGGTCAGCACCTCGATGTTGGCGGGGATCTGATCCAGCGGGCTGCCGGGTTTCCATCCGGC
>Ga0315273_10014226_pt1 | contig 10254 bp, 5 predicted proteins | sample YL17G02_0_MG_FD_205753 | JGI IMG/M metagenome (GOLD analysis project Ga0315273, IMG submission 205753) | Sediment microbial communities from Yellowstone Lake, YNP, Wyoming, USA - YL17G02_0 | ecosystem: Environmental > Aquatic > Freshwater > Lake > Sediment | place: USA: Wyoming | collected... | reverse complement strand
GGCCAGTACGGCGTGCAGTTCACGGATGGTCCCCTCCTGGGCCCCAATCTGCTCACGGGCCTCCTCCAGACGCTCAGTCAGCTCGGCGGCGTGTGCTCGCTCGTCGGTGAGGATGCCTTCCAGGCGCTCGCGCTCCCGGTTGCTCGCCGAAAGCTGGCGCCGCAAGTCGTGGTCGGCAGCGCGGAGCTCGCGCACTCGGACAAGGGAGTGCTGCAAACGCGACCTCAGGGCCTCGATCCGTTGGCGATGCCGCGCGACGAGTTCCTTGCGGGCCGCGCGGCCCTCGCGCTGCGCGCGCCGCGCGTCGTACTGCGCAGCGTTCAGGAGGGTCTGGACGTCGCGCACCAGCCGGCGGAGGCTGTTCGATTCTTCCTTCAGTGCGGCGATTGCGCTTCGGTAAGCCTCGCCTTCGATCCCGGAGCCGGCGGCCGGGACGGGCGCGTCTTCGACCGCATAACCGTACGAGCGGGCCAGCTCACGGACCTCCGGCGGCAGCCTGGCCCACGTCACCTCCTCCGCCAGCACGACCTTCTCATGGGCCTTGGTGTTGGCGTCTTCGGGCACGGCCGCGAGTCGGGCCGCCAGGCGACTGTCCGGCCACGCGGCAGAGTCGGTCCCGATGAACGCGAGCAGTTTCCGCAGCAGCCGTTCGTCCAGGTCCTCGATCCGGAAGCGCAGGATCTCGCGGCGATTCCCGTGCGCCTCGATCCGGCGGTTCCAGTGGTAGTAGAACCAGGCGGCGCGTTCCAGTTCAGTGGGATATGCCAGTGCTTCCGGGCAGTGCCGCAGGGCGAATTCGGTGAACGAGCGGCGGACGCCCACGCGGCGCGGCTGACCGTCGGCGTCCAAGTCGAGGAACTGGATCTCGAGCAGCGAACGGATGACCTTCAGCGGATCGCGGGTCTGGTGCAGGACGCGCACGTCAGGCGGGAGCTGGTCCAGAAAGGGGACGGCGAGCCAGCTCGACTCGCCCAGCGTTCCGGGCGCTTCCAGGAAGGCCTGCAACTGCGTCTCGAGGCCGAAGTGGCGCTCGTGCCCGCAGTCCAGGCCGAGGTCGGTGAGCGCTTGCGCCGTGTACGCGGTGGCCGAGCGCGGCGTCGCGACGACCAGATACTTGGACATGGCTCTCGCGCCTCCTCCGGGCAATCTAGACGACCAGCCAACCGATCTCAGTTGGCATCCTGCTCCACGTGGTACTCCGCCGCATAGGCCGCGGTCACGGTGGCCGCGTCGCCCTGCATCCGAATGGTGCCTTCGTCAAGCCAGACGGCCTTGTTGCACACCTTGCGAATCAGGCCAATGCTGTGGTTGGCGACGATCACGGTCTTGTGCTCGCTGCGGAAACGGTCCACGATCGAGCCGGCCTTGGCGCGGAACACGGCGTCGCCGACCGCCAGCACCTCATCGAGCAGCAGCACGTCGGGGTCGATGTGAACGGCGATGGCGAAGCCGAGCCGGCCTTTCATGCCCGCCGAATAGGTGCGGACGGGCGCGTCGATGAACCGGCCCAGCTCGGCGAACGCGACGATGTCCGGCATCCGGCGCTGAATCTCCTTCTGGCTCAAGCCCAGGATCGACCCGTTGATGAAGACGTTCTCGCGGCCGCTGAGGTTGTTCTTGAACCCGACGCCGAAGCTCATCAGGCAGCCGACTTTCCCGCGGACGGTGACGCGGCCGCGGTCGGCGCCGACGATGCCGGCCAGGGCCTTGAGCAGCGTGGTCTTGCCGGAGCCGTTGCGGCCAATGAGGCCGACGATGTCGCCGGGGTAGGCGGCGAAGTTGACGCCGCGCAGCGCCCAGAAGTACTGGCTCCAGCGCGACTGGCGGTCGCCGTTGCGCGAGAAGCGGTCCAGCAGGCGGACGAAGGACTCGCGGAGCGTGACCTCGGTTCCGTGGTAACGGATGAGGAACCCGACCGCGAGGTCCTCGGCGCAAATGCTCGGCAAGGTGTCGGGGGGCCGGGTTGAAACCGGTTCCGCAGGCTCAGACATACTTGGCAAACTTCCCTTCGCCGCGGGCGAACAGCGCCAGGCCCGCCAGCGCAACCAGGACTGAAATCAGGACGATGTACAGCATCGTACCGTAGTCGGGGGCGCTGCCCCACAGCAGCGCGTCGCGGAAGGACTCCAGATACCCCGCGATCGGGTTCAGCATGTAAATGGCGCGAATGCTCTCCCGCCGGAACGCGCGCATGGCCTCGAATCCGCCGACGGTACGCACGAAGTAGAAGATCGGGGAGCAGTAGAACAGGAGTCGCATCACCACGGTCACGACGTTCGAGGTATCGGCGTAAAAGGCGCCCAGATACGCGACGATGAAGGAGGCCCCCAGCGTGAACAGCACTGCGGACGCCACGAGCAACGGCAGCCAGAGATACTGCGCTGTGGGCCAGACGCGGGCCACCAGCAGGAACACGATCAGAATCGCCAGCCCCAACACAAAGTCGTACAGCCGGGCCAGCACGACGGAGATCGGGAACACCGCCTTGGGGAAGTTGATCTCGTGAATCAACCCACGGTTGCCGCGGACGCAGTTGGCGGCCTGCGAGATGGTGCTCTCGATGAAACGGTAGGTCAACACGCCGACGAAGATGTAAAGCATGAACTGGATGGTCTTCCCAGCGCCGGCCAGGGCGAAGAGGATGCCGAAGACCACGTAGTAGACTAGCATGTACAGCAGCGGGTCGAGGATGTTCCAGAGGTTACCGAGGATTTTGTCGCGGTGGCCGGCCTGGAGCCCGCTGATGGTCAGGAAGCGGATCGTCTCGCGGCGCGCGTAGAGGCTCCGCAGGTACGGGCGGAGACGGGGCGGCGCAGCGCGCCCCTCAGCCTGTGGCTCGACGGATGGCATCGCGTGTCCCGCACGGCCGCCGGCCCGGCGGATAGTCAGCCGGCGGCACAGCACTCGAACTCCGGTAACAACCGCGGCTGGACCGGCCCTATTCAAAGCGCCAGCGTGCCGAGCGTCAAGCAAGTCCAGGCCCAGCGGACCGCAAGGCCGCAAGCGGAGCTGCGGGGCGATTGCGTCCGGGGCACGCGCGGCGGAATAATCGCGGGCCGTGCGCGTCGTCCGGGGCCGGCCGGTCCGGTACTGTACGTGTCCGGCGGGCGGGGCCGCCGGCGGGCAAGGAGCCGAGTGTGAAGGTCGTCAATGTCTGTGGCGCGCGTCCGAACTTCATGAAGATCGCCCCGTTGGCGCGGGCGTTCGCCGCCCGGCCGGGCATCCAGTCCTGCATCGTTCACACCGGGCAGCACTACGACGACGCGCTGAGCCAGGCGTTCTTCGACGACCTGCACATCCCGCGCCCGGACATCAACCTGGAGGTCGGCAGCGCGTCGCACGCGGCCCAGACCGCGGCCATCATGCAGCGCTTCGAGCCCGTCCTGCTGCGCGAAAAGCCGGATGCGGTGCTCGTGGTCGGCGACGTGAACTCGACGATTGCCTGCGCGCTGGTCGCGGTGAAGATGGGGATCGCGGTGGCGCATGTTGAGGCCGGCCTGCGCAGCTTCGACCGCACCATGCCCGAGGAGATCAACCGCCTGCTCACCGACGCGATCAGCGACCTGCTCTTCGTCACCGAACCGGCGGGCGTGACCAATCTGAAACGCGAGGGCATCGACGAGGCGAAGATTCACCTCGTCGGCAACGTGATGATCGACACGCTCCGCGCCCATCAGGAACTGGCGCGCAGATCGACGATCCTGGCGCGGCTCGGCCTGGCGCCCGGCGCCTACGGCGTGCTGACGCTGCACCGGCCGGCGAGCGTGGACCACCCGGAAGTGCTGGCGGGCATCCTCGACGCGCTCGAAGAGATTCAGCGGACGACGCCGCTCGTGTTCCCCGTCCATCCGCGGACGCAGGGCAACCTCCAGCGCAGCGGGCTGCTGGCGCGGCTCCAGCACATGCCCGGCATGAAGCTCACCGAGCCGCTGGGCTATCTCGACTTTCTCAAGCTGATGAGCGCGGCGGCGGTCGTGCTCACCGACTCCGGCGGCATCCAGGAGGAGACCACCGTACTCGGCGTGCCCTGCATTACGCTCCGCGAGAACAGCGAGCGGCCCATCACCATCGAGCAAGGCACGAACCAGCTCGCGGGCATGTCGCCGGAGCGGATCGTGGCGGCGTTCGAGCGGGTGCGTGCGGGGAGAATCCCGCATCGGGTGCCGGAGCTGTGGGACGGCCATGCCGCCGAGCGCATCGCGGACATCCTGCTCCGCTGGCACGCACCCCGGTAATCACGAAAGCACGAAAGGGCGAAAGCGCGAAACAGAATGCGATGGCAGCCACATCGCCGACTGCCGAGTAATGAGGTGTACGCCGTGTCAGATACGCTTTCCGCAAAGATCACGCTCGACAAGGACTTCGTGATCAGCGCCGTCGATCCGCGGCTCTTCGGCGGCTTCATCGAGCACATCGGCCGCGCCGTCTACACCGGCATCTACGAGCCGGGCCACCCGGCCGCCGACCCGGACGGCCTGCGCGCCGACGTGTACGAGCTGGTCCGCGAGCTGGACATGCCCGTCACCCGCTATCCCGGCGGCAACTTCGTCTCCGGGTACAACTGGGAAGACGGCGTCGGGCCGCGCGCGCAGCGCCCCCGCCGGCTCGACCTGGCCTGGCGCGCCGTCGAGACCAACCAGTTCGGCACCAACGAGTTCATCCGCTGGTGCCGTAAGGCCAACACCGCGCCGCTGCTCGCCGTTAACCTCGGCACGCGCGGCGCGGACGCGGCCGCCGCCCTCGTCGAGTACTGCAACCACCCCGGCGGCTCCGCCTGGAGCGACCTCCGCCGCGCGCACGGCCATGCGGCGCCGCACGGCGTGAAGCTCTGGTGCCTGGGCAACGAGATGGACGGGCCGTGGCAGATGGGGCACCGCAGCGCGGGGCTCTACGGTCAGGCGGCCGCGAGCGCGGCGCACATGATGAAACGCGTCGATCCGACGATCGAGCTGGTCGTCTGCGGCTCGTCCCATCGCAAGATGCGGACGTTCGGGGCGTGGGAGCTGGAGGTGCTCGAGCACACCTACGACCTCGTCGATTACTTGTCGCTGCACACGTACTACGGCGACCACGAGCACGACCTGCCGGGCTTTCTCGCCAAGCCGGACACGATGAGCGACTTCATCGACGAGACGGCGGCGCTGTGCGACGCGGTCGCGGCCAGACGCCATGCGACCCGACGTATGATGCTGTCGTTCGACGAGTGGAACGTCTGGTATCACTCGAACGCGCAGGACGAGCGGGTGACGCCGTGGGCGGTCGCGCCGCCCCTGGTGGAGGACGTGTACACCGCGGCGGACGCGCTGGTCGTCGGCGGGATGCTCATCACGTTGCTCAACCACGCCGACCGCGTGAAAGTCGCGTGTATCGCGCAGACGGTGAACGTCATTGGGCCGATCATGACGCGGCCGGGCGGGCCGGCGTGGCGGCAGACGATCTTCTACCCGTTTCAGCAGGCGTCGCGCTTCGGCCGCGGCGTCGTGCTGCGGCAGCTTGTGGAATCGCCGACGTATGACGCGAAGGAGCGGGCGGGTGTGCCGTACCTCAAGTCGGCGTGCGTGTGGCAACCGGCGGACCAGACGCTGACGGTCTTCGCGCTGAACCGCAGCCTGGACCAGAGCCTGGCGCTGGCCGTCGATCTGCGGGCGTTCCCGACGCTGGCGCTGAAGGAGTGGGTCACGCTGCGCTATGCGGACCTGGATGCCTGCAACACCGCGGATCAACCCAACACGGTCACGCCGCAGACTCGCACCGGCGCGACGGTGACGCGGGAGGGGCTGAGCGCGGTACTGGGGCCGGCGTCGTGGAACGTGATCCGGCTGGAGCGGCCGACGTGATGGGCAGGTCAGATAACCAACATGCTCAAGGTGCGCAGGCGCGCGCGACCTAATTGAGCATGTTGGTTATCGGGCGATCGGAAGGGCGCGGGTCCGAGAATAGCGGCGTTTGCGGTAAGGGAACTGGGAAGGCCGAGAAGCGGGTCAGATAAGCAAGATGACCAAGTTGCGTACGCGCGCGAGCTGATTGAGCATGTTGGTTATCGGGCCATAGGGTTGGAGCGCGGAGCGCTAGCGACGCGCAGCGGGAGTGCGAACGATGGCTGCAACAACGCCCCGTAGTCGACTGACGATTGGCGTGTGGGTGCCGGCTGGCCTGGTCTTCCTGAGCTTGGCCGGCTGCGACCGATCTGGTGCCGGCGGTACGACGGGGCGCGCTGGGTCTGCGCAGCGCCCTGAGGCGACATTGACGTGGATGGGCGCCGGCGGCGGTTTCCACGAGTGGGGCTGCGGCGGGAAGTATCTGTATGCGAGGTCGGGTCCTCCAGCAATCCTCGGCGTCTGGAAGTGGCATGATGGCACACTTGGCAAGTGCGGGGATTATCCGCTCCCGGAAGGCGTGGTAGTCGCATGGTCCCATCCAGGCCGCTACTTTCACGAGCCGCTGAGAGAACACGTCATATGTATGGTCGACCCTGAGGATCAGCGACGGAATCGGCGGTGGCCATTACCGCAAGGATGGTGGTGCACGTTGATGCAGACGAGTGGAAACGGAAAGTACGTCGCTGTGTGCCTCGTCGAGGACGATCCACCAGATCGCGACCCCGACCACCCGCGCGCCCGGATTGGTTTGATTGGTGCTGAGGAGACAGAGATCGCCTGGGTCGCGACCGTCACGGGGCGCCGGGCGGGCGTGGCCGTTGGCATTCGCTCGGTGCTGCCGTCAAATGATGGCAACTACGTCGCCATCGGGGAATGGGATAACAAGATCGCCATGGTGGACGTGCGTGCTGGAAAGGTCGCCTGGATCAAGCCACCGGCTGCGTGCTATCTGGCATTCTCGCCGGACAGCAAAGAGATCTACGGCGGCGCCGTAGACGGCTCGGTCCGCGCGCTAGACGTGCAAACCGGAAACGAGCTGGGGCGCTGGTACGCCACTGAGTCGGGAGCGTCCGAGTATGGCCAGCGCATTTCCTGCGTGGCCGTCAGCCCCGACGGGCGCTGGGTGGCGGCTGGTGCCGGAATCGAGGGGCTGGTCTTCGTGGCTTCCGCGGCAACCAACAAGGTGGTCACAATCCTGAATCATGGCGGTGCGACGGTCTTGCTGGTCCATTTCTCGCCGGACTCCAAGGCCCTGGCGACGTTTGTGCCGGGCACGCTGAAGATCTGGAACGTGACGCAGTGGGACAAGACGCCGCCGAGCACGGCGCCAGCGCAGACGCAGCCGGTTGCGCCGCAGAGCGCGACGAGCGAGAGCGGAACGGGGCGGCCGTAACAGACGCAGTTTCGCGCGGACGGGCGGTTTTCACCTCACGGCCGACACGGCCGTGGCACCGGCGAAAGCGGGGACAGGCACCTCGCAGACTCGGAGCCAGTCCCCGTTTTCGCGGCCGTGGCACCGCGAAAGCGGGGACAGGCACCTCGCAGACTCGGAGGCAGTCCCCGTTTTCGCGGCCGTGGCACCGCGCAAGCGGGGACAGGCACCTCGCAGACTCGGAGCCAGTCCCCGTTTTCACCAGTCCCCGTTTTCGCGGCCGTGGCACGCCGGACCGTTACCAGGTCAGCGTGACGAGGAGCTGCTGGTCGGCGCGCAAGTTGAACGCGGGCTCGAACTGGACTTCGTAACGGTCGCCAGAGAGACCGGGCGGTACATCGCGGCCGGCACCCCTCGACTGCGCTCGGGGCAGGCTGAGATCGGCCGCTATCGCATCTTCACTCTGGATCAGTCGGGCGGGGACCTTGCGGGCCTGGGCGGTCGGATTGGCGGCATCGGCCAGCAGGACTTCCAGTTGCTTGACCGCCGTGCCGGGCGGGACGGACACGCGGAGCTGGGTCAGCTTCAGCGTGCCGGAGCGCAAGTCCACCGCGACGGTCTGCGTGGTGCCCTTCCGTTGCTGGCGCAGGTCGCCCCAGCCGCTGCCGACGCAGAAGAAGCAGGCGAAGTCGTCGGGCTGGATGCGCGGGGCGAGGGCGAGGCGGCCGGCGGGGCCGTCGTAGGTGAAGCCGGCCAGAGCGTGGAGCACGCCCCAGGACGCCAGCGCGCGGGCGTAGTGATCGCCGCACTCGACCTCGTTCCATGGGTTGTGCTTGGCGCCGTCGTAACGCTCGTCGATGCCGTGGACGATGAGCAGGGCCTCGTCGGTCATTCCTTCCCAGGCCAGGCCGGCGGCGACCTGGTACTCGATACCGGTCCAGACCTCGTCGCGGTACATGACGGGCTGTTTCGCGCGGCCGCCGCGGGGCCAGGTGCAGACGAACAGGCCGGGCTCGCCGGGGCGCGCGAACCAGCGGTCGGGCGGCCAGCTTTTGTTGAGCGAGCCGACATCGGGGGCCCAGTTGTACTTGAAGACGGCGCGGAGGGCGCTGCGGACGTTGTCAGGCGGATAGATGTAGCCGAGGTTGAGCACGTGGGCCCAGGTTTGGCCGAAGAGTTGGTCGCTGAGGCAGCCGCTGCCGTACTGCCAGTCAGGCGGTGGCGCGGGCGTCGCGCCCGCGGGCGGCCCGGGCGGGACGCGCTGCTCGAAGTACTCGCCGTTGTAGAGGTTCGCGGCGGTCCACTGGCTGCCGCGCTCGAAGATGGCGTGGTAGCGCTCGGCTGCGGCGGAGTCGCCGGTGAGGCGGGCCATTTGCTCGCCGGCGCGCAGCGCGGCCAGATAGAGCGAACCGACGAAGGTGTTGGGGCCGACGAAGTTGATGTCGTAGGTGTTGTGCTGGCGGTCGGACTCGATGATGCCGTCGTCGTTGCCGTCCTCCTTGACGAGGTATTCGAGGGCGGCCTTGATGCGCGGCCAGTGCTGCTTGAGGAAGGCGTCGTCGGCGTCCGCGCGGCCTGAAGGCCGCGGCTCCGCACCGACGAGGTGCTCGCGGTAGCACTTGAGGATGGTGCCGGCCTGGCCGTCGGCGGCGAAGCTGCGATTCCCGCGGAAGCCGACGAGGCCGGTTTTCTCGTCGAAGGCTTCGCCGAGGTCCTGCATGACGCGGGCGGAGCGGGCCAGCTCGGGGAAGAGCCAGGCGTAGGCTTGGGCGTAGTTCCAGACGTGCGTGCAGGTGCCTTCGCAACAGCAGACGCCCTCCCACGCCCAGAAGCGGCCGTTCTTCCACCACTGCACGGTGCCGGTCGCCAACGTGGAGACGGGCATCATCAGCCGCGACGTGAGCCACCACGGCAGCATCGTGCCGCGGTAGTAGGCGTCGCAGAAGCGGACGGTGTCGCCATGCAGGCGGTCGAGGTTGGCGGCGAGCTGGCGGGCGACGTCGGCGGAGTCGGTGAACCAGTTCGTGTACATGCGGCCGTGGCCGGTGTGCAGGTTGGGGAAGTACCAGGAGACGATGAAGGTCACGTCAAGGGACTCGCCGGCGGGCAGCGTGAACTTCGTCGTCAGCGTGCCGATGACGGGCGCGTCCTCGGCGGGTTTGCTGGTAGCGCCCGGCTGCGGGCGGGTCTGTCCGAGCGTTTGCAGAAAGCCGTTCTTCCCGGCCCAAAACGTGTCCGCGATCCCCTGGCCGATCAAGCTCAGCGCCAGGTTGCCGAAGCCGAGCGACTTTGCGTCGTACTCGCGGAGGTCGGCCGGCAGCACGTTCGTCAGCGCGATGTCATCGACGAGGACGTGCCCCCACGGGCCTTTGCGGCGGTCCACGATTTCCAGGTGTGCCTGGCGGCCGACGTAGTCGCTCACGTCCCAGATTCCCGGGGCGAGCTGCTCGCTGTTGCGGCCGGTCGCGGTGTGGACGACGCGGCCGTCCACGATCAGGTTCAGGCACGTCTCGCCGGGGTAGTTGCCGCCGCCGATGCGGAACGACAGATACGGCAGGTCGATCGTAAACGGCGTGCTGGTCATCTTGCCGGTGGTGTCGTCGCCGCGGTTGAAGCTGTTGACCAGGTACTTGCCGCCGAAGCCGGTGACGGGGCTTTGGTTGGGCAGCGTGCCGGTCGCGGGGGCGGTGCCGAAGGCGTCGCCGGTGACGGTCCAGCCGTCGTAGGTTCCGGACTCGAAGTCGGCGAGGACGCGGGTCTGCGGCGGTCCGGCGGGCGGGGCGGGGCGGTCTTCGACCGCGTCGAGCAGCACGGTGGTGAGGCCGGCGGCGCTGCGGCTTTCCGCGCGGCGGCGGATAGTGAGCGCGCTCGGGTGCTCGGCGAAGGTCATGTTCTGGAGCCAGCCGCCGAGTACGACATCGAGGGGCTGGTCAGTCGGGTTCCGCACCGTGAACCGCAGGACGGTTGCGGGCCAGGCGGATTCCTTGGCGTTCAGGGGGATGA
>Ga0315273_10014225_pt1 | contig 10254 bp, 12 predicted proteins | sample YL17G02_0_MG_FD_205753 | JGI IMG/M metagenome (GOLD analysis project Ga0315273, IMG submission 205753) | Sediment microbial communities from Yellowstone Lake, YNP, Wyoming, USA - YL17G02_0 | ecosystem: Environmental > Aquatic > Freshwater > Lake > Sediment | place: USA: Wyoming | collected... | reverse complement strand
CGACCCGATCCCGGCCCAGCTCGCCGACGTGCTGGCCAGCCCGGGGCCCGTTGACGTGCCCCTCGACGACGTCGTCCCGGGCGAGCCGGAACCGGCTCGCGCGCACGTTCGCTGAGGGGTCGGTGGCCCGGCCGCCCGCTCCCCGGACACCCTGTCGTGTTGACGAATCACGCTGGCAGCGTCATTACCCGACCGGCAGGGTGACGACATGGCCGTCGACGCGATCGCCAAGCGCCCCGAGGAGACCGGCGAACAGGCGAAGCTGCTCTTGCCCGACCTGCTCCTGGCAATGCCCGAGGTCGACTGGCGCGGCCTCAAGGGGCTGCGCGACTTCCTGGCCCACAACTACCCCGCGGTCGTGGTAGGAATCATCGACTCCGCGCTCGACGACGATCTCCCGGTCCTGGTGGACGCCGTAGGGCGCCACCTCGCCGGCGACCCCCAGGCGAAAGGATGACTCGAATGATCGATCTCACCGGCAAGGTCGCCATCGTCACCGGCGGGTCGCGCGGCATCGGCCGGGCCGTCTCGCTCATGCTCGCGCGCCAGGGCGCCAACGTGGCGTTCATCGACCGCGCCGCCTGCCTGATCGACGACCACACGAAGGGCGACGTGGAGGCCCTGGGCCGGCGCTCGATCTGCGTCGGCGGCGACGTGACGGACCCGGCCTCCTGCGCCGAGACGGTGGAGGAGACCCTCAAGGAGTTCGGCAGGATCGACATCCTCGTCAACAACGCCGGCATCACCCGCGACGACCTGGCCATGCGGATGAGCGACCAGGCCTGGGCCGACGTCCTCAACGTGAACCTGACCGGCGCCTTCTACATGGCCCGCGCGGTGCTCCGCCCGATGCTCAAGCAGCGCTCCGGGCGGATCGTCAACATGTCCAGCGTCTCCGGCCAGATGGGCAACGCCGGCCAGGCCAACTACTCGGCCTCGAAGGCGGGGCTCATCGGGCTGACGAAGGCGCTCGCGCGCGAGGTCGCGTCGCGCGGGATCACGGTCAACGCGGTGGCTCCCGGGTTCGTCGTCACCGAGCTCACGGAGGGGCTGCCGGACGCGGTCAAGGACGCGATCAAGGCGGCCACGCCGCTGGGCCGCTTCGCCACGGTCGACGAGATCGCCGCAGCGGTGGCCTTCCTCGCCAGCGACGAGGCGGGCTACATCACGGGCCAGGTGCTGGGCGTCGACGGCGGCCTCGCGATGATGTGAGGGGGGGCGGGAGGCGTGGGCGAGGAGGCCGCCTCGCTGACCAGCTAGAATGGCGCCCCCACCAGGACTGACATGAGCGCGTCGGATCGGCGTCCGCGCGATCATGGACCGATCGCGAGGCCATCCGTTGACACGCGGCGCATCTCACCCGGTGTCCTCGGTGCACTCTGCGAACCGCATTCCGGCGATTCGTCCTCGCGCAATCGACGTCCTCGCCTTCGTGGTCCCCGCCCTGTCGTTCGTCGAGATCCAGCTAGGCGGGCGGCTGATCGCGACAGAGCTCGTGATGCTCGTCCTGCTGCCGTGGCTCTGGAACGACCGAGATCGGGTCGCCCTCCCGAGATGGCTCCTGATCGCCTGGGCGGGTTGGGCCATCTCCCAGGTCGTGACCGACCTTGTCGTTGACAGCCAGTTCGCCGACCTGTCGCGAGGCTGGGCAAAGATCGCGTTTACCCTGTCGAACCTGCTGGCGATCGCCGTGCTGGCATCAACGGAGTCCCGGGCGCGCCTCTTCGGCCTCGGCTTCGCGGTCGGAGGCGTCGTCGGGACGTTCATCGATCCAACCCCGTTGCAGGCCGCCGATCCCTGGAAGTACGGGGTTGGCGTCGCGCTTGCGTTTGGGCTTGCGGCGGGCCTGTCGGACCCTCGTCTTGGGCGGCGTGCCTGGATAGGCCCGGCCGCCTTCGCCGCCTTCGGGGTCCTCAACGTGGTGTATGGCTTCCGGGCCCTCGGCGGCGTTTCCCTGGTGGCCTCCGCCTTCCTCGTGACCGCGACGTGGTGGGCGGGGCGGGAACGAGGAGCTCGTTCGGTACAGCGCATGATCGTGCTTGCTGCGCTCGTGGCGGCCACCACCTGCGCGATCCTGGTTGGCTACAGCGCGGCGGCATCGCAGGGCCTTCTCGGCAAGGAGGCGCAGGCCAAGTACCTGTCGCAGCTCGGCGCGTTCGGCCTTCTCCTCGGTGGCCGGACGGAGATCCTCGGCTCGTCGCAGGCGATCGTCGATTCGCCGCTTCTCGGCCACGGGTCCTGGGCCAAGGATTCGCGGTACGGCATCCTGATGAACGAGCGCCTCGTTGCGCTCGGCTATCCGCCGGTCCCGCTCGCCGACGATGGCCTGATCCCGTCCCACTCATACGTGTTCCAAGCGTGGGTGGAGGCCGGCCTGCTAGGGGCCGTCTTCTGGCTCGCCGTCGCGATCCTGGCCGTTCGCGCGCTGCTGCGGCTGCTCGGACGGCGCCTCGTGCTGGCACCCCTGGCCGCGTTCAGCGTGTTCCTGCTGCTCTGGAGCATCCCCTTCTCACCGTACTCGAATGTCGAACGGATCTCGGCTCCGTTCGCCATCGTGTTGTGCCTGCTCGTCCTGCGGATGGCTGCCACCCACGAACCCACGAGACCCGAACCGCCGCTGCAGCAGGCAGAATAGGCATGATGAGCACGGGCCCGGTCCGCATCTCGGTTGTCGTTCCCTCGTACAACTTCGGCCGTTACCTGCGGGATGCGCTGCGGAGTGCCCTCGAGCAGGACCCGGCCCCCTGGGAGGTCGTCGTCCAGGACGGCGGGTCGTCGGACGAGACCCTGGACGTCCTGGGGGAGTTCGGCTCCGCCGTGGCGTGGGTGTCCGCACCGGATGGCGGCCAGGCCGACGCCCTGAACAAGGCCATCGCCCGCACCAGTGGCGACGTCATCGTCTGGCTGAACGCCGACGACCTGTTGCTCCCCGGAGCCTTCGAGCAGGCCGCTCGCGCGTTCGAGGCCGACCCCGCCGCCGATCTGGTATACGGCGGGTTCCTCCTGGTCGATGGAAACGGACGCGTCATGAAGGAATATGACTCGAGCCCCTACGACCCCGGAAGGATCTTCACGCACGGCTGCTACATCTTCTCCGGATCCATGTTCCTCAGCAGGTCTCTAATCGACCGCGTCGGCCCGTTCGATCCCGCACTGCGTGCGTGCATGGACCTGGACTTTCTCCTTCGCCTGGGACCCGTGAAGGCGATTCGTCTCGCGACGCCCACCGCGGCGTTCAGGATCAGTGGCGCCGGCAAGTCGAGCACGATCCGACGGATATTCCTCGTGGAGAGCTTCAGGGTGCGACGCCGCGCGGCGCGCGGTTCACCCCGGCTCATGCTCACCGCGGTGCTGGCCGCGGGGCGCGACGCGGTTGCGCTGGCGACGCAACCCCTTCGCCATAGCTCCTTCTGGCTGGCACGCCGGCCCCGCAAGACGCTGTAGGGCTGCAGGGCCGGGTCGGATGAGCCAGGGTCAGGCATGAAGCGGCGCAACTCCGTGCTGCACGTGGTGCCCTGGCCCGTCTTCGGTGGCCCGCATAACGAGGCCGTGGTCTACGGGTCCGAGGCGCGGCGTCGGGGCTGGACCGTTCGCGTGCTGCTTCCCCCGCAGGCGCCGGACTCCACCCGCTTCACGGAGAGCGGCATCGGCGTCTCGCGCCTCGCGCAGCACCGGCTTCGGAGGACGCGAAGCCCGCGCTTCTGGCTCACCTTCCCTGCGCTGTTCGTGATCGATGTCTTTCGGTTGTCCCTGCTGATGCGGCGGCTCAGGCCGGCGATCGTCGAAGGCTCGAGCGTCAACCTCCAACCGGCGATCGCCGCACGATTCACGGGCGCCAAGGTGGTCTGGAGGCTCGCCGACGTGCTGGCACCTGCCGCCGTGCGGCATATGATCGGCATCATCCTCCCGCGCCTGGCTCACGTGATCCTGGTCAATGGCGTCGCAACCATCCGCGCGTACCCGGGCCTCGCCGATCGCCCCGCCCTCCGCGTCTACTACCCAGCGCCGGATCCGACGCTCTTTCACGGCGACCGACCAGGCGGTCCCCCCGGAGGGGTCACGACAGTGGGAACGGTGGCCAATCTGAACCCCGACAAGGGGCTCGAGGTTCTCGTAGAAGCGGCCTGCCTTCTGAGGCGGGACCTCTCGATCGCCTACGTCGTGGTTGGTTCCGAGCACGAGACGCATCGCGAGTACGCTCACGGCCTCCGCCGGCAGGTCGCGGAGTGCGGTCTGGAGACGAGGTTCACGTTCGCAGGTCACCAGGCGGACGTGGCCGGGACCGTGGCAGCCATGGACATCTTCGTAATCAGTTCCCATCGCGAGGGTACGACGACGACGGTCCTCGAGGCTATGGCCCTCGGCCTTCCCGTCATCGCCACGGATGTGGGAGGCATTGCCGAGATCGTGATACACGGGAAGACGGGGCTCCTGGTCCCGAGGGGCGACCCGCGGGCGATGGCCGCCGCGATCGCGCAGCTCGCGGGCGACCCGGCGGCTCGCAGGCGGCTCGGCACGGCTGGCAGGAACCGCTACAAGGCCGAATTCTCACCCTCCACGGCGTTCGAGGATCGCTTCGCCGCCTACGCTGCGGCCCTGAGCTCATAGTGGGGCGCCCTCCTCCGCGCTGGATCGGCAGCGCTTCCGGCCGTGGCATGCTGGACGACGAGCCGCAGGTCGGCGGGTCGGGCAGCACCAAGCGGTGAGGCGGCGGCAGAAATGACCACGAGGCGCAAGTCGCTTCGGTTCCTCGGCGCCAACCGCGGCAGAACCGTCAATGACTACCCCATCGAGGCGATCGAGAGATCCTTGCTTGCACTCGGCGTCCGGGGCGTCAACAACGACAGCGATCTCGCCAACTTCACCGGTCGAGCCTTGCGCAAGCTTCACCTGCTACGCAACGTAGCCGCAGTTTCGCCACACGCCTACCTGGTTCCGATCATGCAGCCGGCCGAAGGGCGGCTGTTTCCCCAGTGCTACTGGGCGGAGACGATTGTCTACTGCTTCGACTGTTGGCCGCCGCAGTACGACGCCTGGGCTGCGCTCTTCCGCCGGCAGCGCATGCGTGTGGCGTTCATCTCCGCTCGTCAGTCGGCCGCGCGCATGCGCGAGCGGGTGCCCGGTCTCGATGTGGTTTGGATGCCTGAGGCGATCGAGCCGACGCTGTACTCACCGGACAGACCGCTGGCCGAGCGATCGATTGACGTTATCGAGCTCGGCCGCCGCTGGGCCACGTACCACGACAAGATCCGCGACCATTGCGCGGCACGAGGGTATGTGCACAGGTATGAGAAGACGCGCGGGCAATTGGTGTTCGAGACCCGCGAGGACTTTCTTCGCGGGCTGGGCGATTCGAAGATCTCCGTGTGCTTCCCGTCGTCCTTGACACACCCGGAGCGGTCCGGCGACGTCGAGACGATGACGCTGCGATACCTCGAATCGGTCGCCTCCGGGTGCGTCATCGTCGGCCGCTGTCCGGCGGAAATGAGGGACCTTTTCGGGTACAACCCCGTGGTCGAAGCGGACCTGGGTGACCCGGTCGGGCAGATCGATCAGATTCTCCAGAGCCTCCCGTCGTTCGAGCCGCTGCTCGACCGCAATCTTCAGCGCCTGCGGGAGGTCGGAACGTGGGACACGCGGGTTGGGACGATGCTCGAGCTTCTCCACGAGCGAGGGTACGAGTGACGCCCTATTGAGCTCGTGGTCCTCCCCTCGAGGAGGCGACGGCGAGATGGGCACGACTACCGTACATGATCACCTGCGCACCCATCCGGACCGCTTGCGCGTGACGCTGTGGCCATTACCCTGGCCAGCTCCGCTCTTGCGCGAACTCAGGGGACGCGGCCCGGCGGCACCTTCATCGATGTCGGAACCTGCTCGCGATCTCGTCCTTGGCCCCGCGAACGTCCAGGAGAGCGCGCAGGAATGGCGCCGGTGAATCATGGACGACGGCGAGCGATGCTGGGATCACATAGACCGCCATGCCAGCATCGACCACGAAGAGGGCAAGCGCTGCGCCGACGAGCCCATGGCCGGCGGTTAGAGGGACGGCCATTACAAGAGCGACGGTGGTTCCGGTTAGGTAGACGATCGCCATCCGCGAATGACGATTGGTCGCCACCAAGGCGATCGCGATGGTGAACCAGACCGAGTTGGCGACCATCACCAGGAGCAGGATGCCGAGCAGTCCGAACGGAGGCACGACGAGTCCGTTCGTCCACCAGTTGATGAACGCCGGCCCCACGAGGGCCAGCAAGGCGGAGAGAGACAACGAGGCAACGATCGAGAGCTGGACAGCCCTCCGCAGAATTGCCCGAGCCAACTCGTGATTGCCACTGCCGATGGCCCGAGACAGTTCGGGCCAGATCGACAGGTTGATCGAAGACATCAGCTGGAGCGCCATGCGCGTCAGCGTACGCGTTGTCGACCAGACGACGAGTTCAGTCGATCCCAGCGTCGCGCCGATGACGATCATGAAGCCCTGGACCGAGATCGCGTTGCCGAGCGGAAAGGTCATGAACGCTAGCCCCGGGCCGAGCATCTGTCGCACCGTCTTGCTGGCGGGCCACTCGGGACGGAAGCTGGACCACGGCACGGTCCTGAGCAGTACCCACGAAGACAACCCGAACCCCGCGGCACTTGCGACGAGGAACGCGACCGCGGCTTCGTTGGGGCCGCCGCCGCGCAGCACGACCACCATCATCACGCCGAACTCCGTCAGCCGACCGAGCTGGCGCATGGCCACGCCCAGCGGGTAGCGTCCGCCGGCTCGGTACCACGCATCCAACATCCCGTACTGGATGCTGACGGCGACCTGCAGGAACAGCGCTGCGATCACGGTCCTCGCCTCAGGAGCGGACATCGCGGCCTCCGAGCCGAAGCCGGCGGCCACGGCCCACCCGATCACGATCGCCACGACGACCACAACCCCGCTCGTCACGGAGGTGAAGGACCACACCTGGCGACCGACCGCGACTGCCTCCGATCTCCTCCCGTTCGCCGCGAGCATCGTCATGGAGTTCCCGGCTGCGCTGGCAAAGCCCAGATCGCTCAAGCCGAGGTACGTCGGTATGGCGCTCAGGACCAGCCATTCCCCATACGTCGCTACGCCCCAGTGGGCGAGAAGCAGCGGCACGCTGACAAGCTGGATGAGCGCAGTAATCGCGTTCCCAGCCCCGTTTGCCGCGAGCCCCCGTGCGATCCCTCCCGCCGCACCGCCGGCCCGCACCTCATCGTGAGCGGCTGCGCCGGTGGGCTGAACGCCGGGCTGGGTCACGGCGTCAGGTACTCCATGCGATCAGGCCTGTTTCCAAGGGCGCCACGGCCGACCCAAGTTCGGGGGATCGGTGCACCCCGCGACATATCCGAGCAAGCCCGTATCGCAGGCCAAGCTGAGCGCGCCCCTTTGTTCTGCCCGATCGTGGCCCGGAGGCCGTCGCTCGAAGGACACGGTGCGGTGACCCCGGCGCGCTCGAGGGCGCGGCTCGCGTCGAGCGCCCGCCGGGGCTGGCCGTCGGGCTTGGAGGCGTCCCAGCGGAGCTCGCCCCCGAACCGGGTGAAGCAGACGACCATCTCGACGAGGTCGCGCATGCGTCACGACGGCGTGTCGGAGGAACCCGCCGCCGGTCACCATCACCAGGCGGCCGGGCCAGAAGGAGGTTTCCGTCACAGCCCAGCACCCTGAAGCGAACGGACCGTCTCTTCGGTGGCGAAGATGCCATCGGCCTGCAGGAGGATCCCGGTGCGATCGGCGAACCCAGGCTCGATCCCAATGAGCTGAAAGCCGTGCTGCCCCATGAAGGTGAGGACTTCCTGGAAGGGCGGGCCCCCCTCGTAGAGCGCCAGCAACGACATCTCGAGCTGGACGAGGGACGAGCGACCGAGGGTCACCGGGCCACCCGCGAGGACCTGCAACTCGTAGCCTTGAACGTCGATCTTCGTGAGTATGGTGTCCCTCCCGCCGATGTGCGCCTGGGTGAGTTCGTCGAGGGTCGTCACGTCCACGAGCTCTTCGCCGACGTATCGGGCTCCCGGGGCTGCGCGAGCGTGCAGCTCCAGCATCGGAAGGAACGAGCTTGATGCCCCGGCATTCCCGGCGACGTGGATCGTTGCCGCGCCCGCTCGAGGCCCGACTGCCGCCTGGATCGCGGTCCACCGTTGATCCGCTGCAGCCAATCGACTGAGCTCGCGAAATGGCGCGGCCAGCGGCTCGACGCTGATGATCCGGCCGCCGTATCCCGCGTGTCTGATCTCGAGGGCGAACTGACCTCCATTTGCCCCGACATCGACGACAAGATCGATCCCGAGGGTTGTCATCAGTAGGGCGCGGCGCCCGGTCCCATGCCGGACGCTGCGAAATCGTATCAAGTCGACTCCGGCGACCCGCGCACAGGCGGCCACCATCGCCTTCCAGGATGTCACGGGCCGACCATCCGCGCGGCACGGTCCACGCCCGCCTCGCGCAGGTCGCGCTCGAGCATCATGCGAACGAAGCCCTTGAAGCAGGTCGTCGCCGTCAAGCCCAGAACCGCCGCTGCCTTCGAGGCGTCGCGGCGGAGCTCGTCGACCCGGAGGTGGCGCTCTGGGTCGAGGCCGACGAAGCTGAAGGCGACCGCGCAGAGCTCGCGGGCGGTATGCATCTCGCCGGTCGCCATGACGTGGTCGCCGGGGGCGTCCTGCCGGAGCATCAGCCGGATCGCCTCAGCAGCTCCGCGAGATACGAGCCGCCCTGCCCGGTGATCGTGGTGATCAGGGCGTGGCCTGTCAGCGTACCGCCGCTCGCGTCGTGGTGGGGTGCCGGCTGCAACCTAGTGATCATGAGCACGGGCTTTCATGACGCGGCTGGCGTCGGGGGCGTGCCCCTGCCGGTCATCATCATGGCGATCCAGTCGTGGGTCTTCCGCATCCCGACCAAGAGCGGAGTCGACGGCTCCCAGCCAAGAAGGCGACGGATCAGGGCGTTGTCCGAGTTCCTTCCCCGGACTCCCTTGGGCGCATCAGGATTGTACCGACGCACGAGGCGCACACCAGCGATCTCCTCGACGATATTCACGAGGTGGTTGATCGAAACCAGCTCGCTCGAGCCGAGGTTGATCGGATCCCGGATGTCGCTGTTCATGATCCGGTTGATGCCCCCGATGCAATCGTCGATGTACATGAACGACCGTGTCTGGAGTCCATCCCCCCAGATCTCGATGTCGCGCGTCCCCGAGAGCTTTGCCTGGATCACCTTGCGGCAGATCGCTGCCGGCGCCTTCTCGCGGCCGCCATCGTAGGTGCCGTGCGGGCCGTAGACGTTGTGGAAGCGAGCGACACGCGTCTCCAGGCCGTAATCCTCGCGGAAGTGGCGACACATGCGCTCGGAGAAGAGCTTCTCCCACCCATACCCGTCCTCTGGCATCGCCGGGTACGCATCCCGCTCGCGAAGTGCGGTGACGTCTGCAGAGGTCTGCTTGTCGGCGGCATAGACACATGCTGAGCTGGCGTAGAAGTACCGCTCAACTCCCGCGTCGCGCGCAGCGAGCAGGAGGTGCGTGTTGATGAGCACCGAGAGCATGCAATCGGCCTTGTGCGTCTCGATGAAACCCATCCCGCCCATATCTGCGGCCAAGTTGTAGACCTGCGATATCCCGGCGACGGCCTGCCGGCTGCAAGCAATGTCCCGCAGATCCAGAACCAGGTTCTCGACCTCGGCATGGACTTGAAACCACTCGTCGAGTGGCTTGATGTCTGCGCACCGCACCTCGTAGCCCCGCGCAATGAGATCACGGGCGAGCCATCCACCGATGAAGCCACCACCGCCAGCCACCAGAACCCGCGTACGGTCGCCGTTCACGATCATCTCCTCGTGTAGCAGGTCAGCCGGCCGCCAGTTCGTGAAGTCGTCGAGGCGCGTCCCCGCAGCGTGCAGGATATCCTCGAACCGGTCGGCGATCCGGCCGATGTGGAGGGCCGTCTCGGCGCACCGTCCTCTGCAGCCCAGACGTACGACGCGGGTTGATGCGTCGACCCCCAACCCAAGGTGTCGTGCAGTGCATCGAGACTGCGCCGGAGCGTCTCCTCGCCAACACCACGTGAGCACGGCAACCGCCGCTCGGCGGGCTGCAGCCTTCTGCGCATCCGGCACGGCGTGGCGCTCCACTGCGGTTTCCGTCCGTCGCGGTAGGTAGCGGCAGAGGCCTGCCGACCGAGAGTGCTCCGGCCGGCTACGACGCCGTCACCGAACCGGTTCGGAAACTCGGGTGGCCACTTCGA
>Ga0315273_10014224_pt1 | contig 10255 bp, 10 predicted proteins | sample YL17G02_0_MG_FD_205753 | JGI IMG/M metagenome (GOLD analysis project Ga0315273, IMG submission 205753) | Sediment microbial communities from Yellowstone Lake, YNP, Wyoming, USA - YL17G02_0 | ecosystem: Environmental > Aquatic > Freshwater > Lake > Sediment | place: USA: Wyoming | collected... | reverse complement strand
CCCCAGGATCGTGTGCTTGGGCTTGAGAAACCCGCCGCCCATGAGGCGCACCAGGAAGGGCTTGGCTCGCAGCATGTGCCAATCATAGGCGTTCACGGACGCCGCGCAAACGCGGACCAGGACCTCATCGTCCTTGGGAGCGGGCTTCTCCACGTCCTTGAATTGAAGGACGTCCGGAGATCCGTATTTCGTATGGACAATGGCTTTCATTCGGGCGCCCTCCTTCCTCTGAGAGTAGATGCCTCCCCCGCGCGAGTCAACCCGAGATTTCCCAGATGACCGATCAAAGCCATCTGATTCCTCCTCACCAAATTGGATTCTCCTATTATTGGGTAACATTTTCAAGAACACCAGTCCCGGACCGATCCTTTTTGCCTCCAGAGACCTCAGCGTTTTTCGTACGACTCGATGATCGCCTGATAGATCATGGCCCGGAACTTGGCATGCAAGTCAGAATTCCCGGCCGGCAGAAGCTGGGTCATCAAGACGCAGACAAGCTTCTCGACCGGGTCGACCCAGTAGGTCGTATGGTAGGCTCCGCCCCAGCCGAAGGAGCCGACCGTCCCCGGCTGGCCGTTCCTGCCTAGGCGATCGGTGACCCAAAAGCCAAGCCCGAATCCTTGTGATCCGTAGAGCGTTCCCACATGATCGGCCGTCATGAGCTCGACGGTCTTGGGGCTCAAGACCCGGACGCCGCCCAGCTCGCCGCCGTTCTGCAGCATCAGCAGAAAGCGGGCGTAATCCCCGGCCGTGGCCAAAAGGCCGGCTCCGCCGGCGTAGCATTTGCGCGGTCCCTTGACGTAAAAGTTGTCCTGGGGAGACTCCACCAGTTTGAGCCCGCTCGAATCGTCTGCGCCGTAAACCGGCGTCAAGCGGCCGATCTTGGATTCCGGCAGGAAGAAGTGGGTGTCGGACATGCCTAGAGGGCCGGTAATCCTCTTCTCGAAGAACTCGGCCAAGCTCATTCCCGAGACGACCTCCACCAAGTAGCCCAGGATGTCGGTATTGTAGCCATAGATGTACTGCTCGCCGGGCTGGGCGTCGAACGGCAGGCCGGCCAGCTTCCGGATGACGTCGCCGATCGGGACGTCTTTGTCCGCCAGGAACCAGCCGGTGATTCCGGCGGCGGCCCAGGCGTCCCGGGCAGGCCCTGTGCCGTAGGAAATCCCGGCTGTATGGGTCAAGAGGTCGCGGATCGTGATGGGGCGTTTCAAAGGAACGGTCGTATATCCCTTGGCATCCTTAGCCTGGGCTTGGACCGCGACCCTCGAGTTCGCGAACTCGGGAATATACTTCGCGATGGGATCGTCGATGAGGAGCCGGCCTTCCTCCTGCAGGATCATGACCGCGGTCGAGGTTACCGCCTTGGTCTGAGAGGCGATCCGGAAAATGGCGTCCGGAGGCATGGGGGTCCCCGAAGCCGGGTCAAGCCGGCCGAAGGTTTTGTGGTAGGCGACTTTGCCGTCCCGCGCGGCCAGGACGACCAGCCCGGTCAAACGGCCCCTGTCCACGTATTCCTGCATGGCCCGGCCCAAGCGGTCGAGCCGTTCGGCTGAGAGCCCGACCTCGGACGGCTTGGCGGTCGGAAGCTGGGCGGCCGAGACGAAGGCGGCGGTCAAGGCCAAAACCGCGGTAAAGACCGCCGCGGACCGGATCCCTGAAAAACTCGAATTCCTCATGTCTCGCGCTCCTCTCGAAACCGAATCCGGACCGGATCACTGTAGCCGATTTCGAGTCCTTACGCCAGGGCACCTTCGGGCTCTGGCCTTGTCACCGTCGTCGAAGGGGCGATGATTACGACGGCAAGGCGATCATCGGCATTCGTGTTCGGCCTCCACTCCAGATCGGGTTTGAAGGTCCGGCCGATCACGAATGCCGAAGGCACGACCCACCCGAAACGAAAGAGAGCCAGTTTCTAATTGCCTGTCCGGAGAAACCAGACAGCCATCTCGCCGGCCCCGCGGTTGGCCCAGGCATAATACAGGATGAGCGTGATCGGGCGGTCACGCCGGCTCTCGCCGGGGCCGTCTGAAATTAAGACCGTCCGGGCCGGGGGACGGGCAAAATAAGAATCCTGACGGATGTGGTAATATATGTCGTTACTAGGACGGCGCAAAGCTGCGCCCGTCAGGAGCCCTGGAGTGGCTAAGATGATTTCTCGATATGCGGTCCGGAAGACATTCCGGCGGCGTTGGATTTTGACGCCCGGGCTGGCTCTGGCGCTGGCCTTCAGCGGTTCCTCCTGCCTCCGGGGTAAGAAAACAGCGCCCGGCGAAAATGCGGTCGAAACAGTCGTCGTCGCGCTCCGGCAGTTCTCCGCCAGCGTGACGGCTATCGGAGCGGTGAAACCGCAAGTGGGAGCGGAGGTGAAGGTGGGATCGCGCGTCTCCGGCCGGGTCCTGCGTCTGTACGCCAATATCAAAGACCAGGTGCGCAAGGGACAGATCATCGCCGAGCTCGAAAAGGCCGATTTGGAAGCGATCGTCGCCCAAAACCGGGCTGAAGCGCGGTTCGCCGAAGCCAAGCTGTCGTCCTTGGATGAACTTTTACCCAAAGAAGTGGCCAGGGCCGAAACGGACGTGGCCCGGTGGGAGGCCACGGTGATTCTGGCACGCAAGGACCTTGGGAGACAGGGAGAACTTCTCCGGCAGAAGTTCATCTCCCAAGTCGACGCCGACCAGGCGCAGGAACGGCTGGCGGTGTCGGAAGCCCAGCTCGCCACGGCGCACCGGACTCTTGACCTGGTGCGGGCCCAATACGCGGAAAACATCAAACAAGCCGAAGCGGAAAGGGATCGCGACCGGGCGGCTTTGGCCAACGCCCAGGTCCAGCTTTCCTACGCGGTCATCACCGCGCCCATTTCCGGCGTCATCGGTTCGGTCTCCACCCAGGAAGGCGAGACGGTCGCGGCCGGCCTGAACGCTCCGACGTTCGTCACCATCATCGATCTGGCCCGGCTTCAGGTCGAGGCCTATGTCGACGAAGTGGATATCGGAAAGGTCAAAGTGGGCCAGCCCGTGGTGTTCACGGTCGAGGCCTTCCCCGCCGACGACTTCGCCGGCCGGGTGGTGGCGATCTATCCCAAAGCCACGATCCAAGACAACGTGGTGAAATACGTCGTCGCAGTCGAAATCGCCACGCCCTATGAAGGCCGCCTGCGGCCGGAGATGACCACGAGCGTCGACATCCAGCTCGAATCCCGCCGGGTTTTGACCATCCCTTCGAGCGCCGTCCGGCGCGAAGGGGGAAAACACTATGTTCTCCTGTCCGTCGACGGCAAGCCCGAACTCCGCGAGGTCAGACTCGGCTGGAAGGACGGCCTCTGGACGGAAGTGGCGGGCGGCCTGACCGAAGGTCAGAAGATCTTCCTCGATCTCCCCGAAACGAATGAGGCGAAAAAATGAAGCGAATCCTGCGCTTGCTGCGGCAGGCCGTCGACACCCTGCTCTCGAATCGGCTGCGATCGTTTCTCATGATGCTCGGACTCGTCATCGGGATCGCTTCCCTGACGGCGGTCATTTGTATCGGCCAAGGGACGCGCGCCCAGGTCATGGACATGGTCGGCAAACAGGGATGGGACCTGATCATGGTCCGCGCCGGTTCGGCCAAGCAGGTCTTCGCCCCCACCACCGACCGGACGATCGCCTCGCTCTTGGAAGGGGACGCCCAAGCCATCGAAGCCGGCCTCGGGAACATCCGTTACGTCTCCCCCGTGCAAAACCAGCGCGGCTGGGAGGTCATTTACGGCGACCGGTCGGTCAAGACCCGCATCTTCGGCGTCGGTCCCGCCTGGCATCTTATCCGCCGCCGCTCCGTCGAACGGGGCGAGTTCCTCACCCGGGCCGACCTGGTGAACATGACCCGGGCGGCCGTTCTCGGTTTCCGGACCGCCAAGATGCTCTTCGACGCGGCCGATCCGGTCGGCCAGTCTATCCGCATCGGCAACGAAGCCTTCCAGGTCAAGGGCGTCTTCGTCGAGGCGGGCATCACGCCCGGAGGAGACGACTGGGATGACCGGATCGTCATCCCGATCACCACATCTTCCAAACGGCTCTTCGGCCGCTTGTATCTGGAACAGATCGTCGTCCAAGTCCGGGATGCCCGCCGGCTTCCTCAAACCGCCGAGCAGATCCGCGCCCTCCTGCGGGAGCGCCACCAGATGCGGCCGGGAGCGGAAGACGATTTCTTCGTCCGCGAGCCCGAGGATCTCAAGACGGCCGCCCTCGCCACATCGTCCACGCTCACCAAGTTATTGATCGCCATTTCCGCCATCTCCATGCTGGTGGGCGGGGTCGTCATCATGAACCTCATGCTCATCTCCATATCCCAGCGCGTCCACGAGATCGGACTGCGCTTGACCGTCGGTGCCCGTCGGCGGGATATCCTGGGCCAATTTCTTTTCGAAGCGCTCTTGATCGCCCTCGCCGGCGGCCTGCTCGGCGCGATCGGAGGCGCCGGCATCGCCTCGCTCCTGGCCCGGACGGGTGTGGCCGTCAGCAAGATCACCTGGGTTCCCTTTGCGATTTCGATCTTGTCCTGCGGCCTGGTGGCGGTCGTTTTCGGCCTCTATCCGGCGGGCAAGGCCTCGCGCCTGGATCCGGTGGCGGCCCTCCGGGAAAAACGGATGTAGGGGGCGTCCATGATCGAAGTTGAAAACCTGACCAAGAATTACACCAAGGGCTCGATTGTCACCGAAGTGCTCAAGGGAATTTCCTTTCGCGTGGATAAAGGCGAGTTCGTCGCCATCATGGGTTCCTCCGGCGCCGGCAAGACCACCCTCATGAATATCCTCGGCGGCCTCGACAAGCCCACGGGAGGCGTGTACCGGCTCGACGGCGTCGATATGGCCCGGGCCGGCGAGGAGGATCTCTCCCGCATCCGCAACCGTAAAATCGGTTTCGTCTTTCAGCAATTCTATCTGCTCGATCGCGCCGACGCCCTGAAGAACGTGATGCTTCCGCTCATCTATGCGGACGGAAACGGGAGCGGTGCCGCCCGGGCCGAGAAAGCCCTCGCCACGGTCGGCCTGGCCGCCCGGAAGGGCCATCTTCCGGCGGAGTTATCGGGGGGAGAGCAGCAGCGCGTGGGGATCGCCCGCGCGCTCGTCACCGATCCCCTGATCCTCCTGGCCGACGAACCGACCGGCAACCTCGACGCCCGCAACGGCCTGGAAGTGCTGGCCATCTTCCAGCGACTCCACCGCGAGGGCCGCAGTCTCGTCATGATCACCCACGACCTCGCCGTGGCGGAACACGCCCGCCGCCTCATCGTCCTCAGAGACGGCCGCATCGCCGACGACCGGCCGATCCTCCGGCCGCGTGATGCGGAAACGGCCTTGCGCCTGTGGCCGGACGGGCCCGGCGCCGGGCCCGGTTAGACAACACCGCGCGATGCATTTCGCCCGCAACACCCGCCTCTCTTGCCGGCTCCTGGCGGCCCACAAACTCCGGACTCTCCTCAGCCTGGCCGGAGTCGTCGTGGGCGTCGGGGCGGTCATTCTTTCGGTCTCCGTCGGGCGAGGTGCGGAGAAGCGCATCCTCGACCTGATCGGCAAGCTGGGGACGGATCTGGTCATCGTCAACGCCGCGCCCGCCCGCCTCATGATCGGACGCCAACGGACGGTCGCCACGGTCACCACCCTGACCGCCGCGGACGGCCGGGCCATCGCCGAGGAATGCCCCCACGTCCTGGCCGTCGCCCCGGCCGTCAGAAAGTCCCTGGTCGTCCGCTGGGAAAGCAATAACACGACCACCGCCGTGACCGGGATGGCCGCCGACGGCTTCCTTATCCGCAACATCCCTCTCGCGTCCGGCCGTCCGTTCGAGGCTGACGAAGACCGGGCCCGCCGACGCGTCGCGGTGATCGGTCCGACGGTCGCGAAGAACATCTTCGGCAAGGTCCTCCCCGTCGGGCAGCAAATCCGGATCGGGCGCGTGCCGTTTGACGTCATCGGGGTCACCCGCCGCCGAGGCCTCGACGCCAACGGCACGGACCAGGATGACATCGTTCTGGTGCCCCTGGAGACGGCGATGCGCCGTCTGCTGAATATTCCTTACATCGAGACGATCTACATCCGGGCGCGCGGCAGCCGGTGGATTGACCAAGTCGAGCGCGAAGTCCGCGCCCTGCTGCGCGAACGCCGGCGTCTGACGGAGGGGCGCCCGGACACCTTCACCATCCAGAATCAGATGACCTTGCTGAAAACCGAGCGGGAGGCCGCGCGCTCGATGACTCTGCTCATCGGCAGCGTGGCGGGAATCTCGTTGTTGGTGGGAGGGGTGGGCATTCTGGCCGTCATGCTGATTTCCATCCGGGAACGCACGCGCGAGGTCGGCTTGCGTCGCGCCTTAGGGGCGAGGCCGCGGGATATCCGGATTCAGTTCCTCGTCGAGGCCGCCCTGTTGGCCGGAGTCGGGGGCATCCTCGGCGTCATGGCCGGCCTAGGCGCCACGCGCGCCGCAGCGGTTCTTGGATTCCGGGAGACGCTGATGTCTTGGCCGGCGGCCGCCATCGCTTTTGCCTTCGCCACCACGGTGGGTATTATCTTCGGCATTTACCCTGCCCTTCGCGCATCCAGGCTCGAACCGATTCAAGCCCTGAAATCCGAATAGAGCGGCCTTGCGGAAATTGTCCACCCGGCCCGTCTCCTCGTTCTTCCGAAGGGCGTAAGGCACGGTCACCGCGCGGTTCGTCTCCATCTTGGGAGCCCAGAAAACGTCGTTGATATGGACCTGGGTGAAGGGCCCGGGTTTGATCGGATAATCGGCCGTTGGCGCCGCGTTTTCCGCCCCCGAGAGAAGAAGAAACGCCGTTATCACGCAGGCCGCAAGAAGAATGATGATCTTGATGATACTGAACGTTTTTTTCATCCTATCCATCGTTGCGCCTTTCTGCTAGGCTTTTCTATTTCTAAAAGGGCTGGAGGATATTCATAGCCGCGTGGATCACGGCGAGAATATCGATTTGATCGGGCTTGATATAATAGATGATGCGATAGGGCCCTTCGATGACTTCCCTGATTTGTTCAAGGTCACATTCCGGCACGCGACGGCCCGAAAACGGAAAGTCGGCGATCTGTTGAGAGCGGCGAGTCAGACGGTCAATCGTCCGCTTCGCATAAGCAGGAGAATCCTGAGCAATGAAGGCATAAACGGCATCAAGGTGCCCCTCGGCCGTTTCGGTCCAGTGGACCTTCATTCCCCTAGGCCGTATTTTTTTCGAATTTCCTTGACGTCCTTAGTGCGCCCCGCTTGACTGTCGGCCAATCCTCTCTCGATGACCTTGCGAACATAAACCTCGTCGATGAGGTCATCCCAAGTGGCGTTTTTGGGCATTCGGTCGATCAGTCGATGGGCTTCCTCTTTGGGCATGATGGTAGACACGCGTATTACCTCCCTCCTCCTCGACCGAGGCGGCCAAGCTTTCTGGCGATGGAACTAGCTTCGGCCGGCGTCGTACGCAAACTCGCCAAGAGTTTTTCCCGCGTGCGCTCTTGGCAGTTCACTCCCGGGACCTCCTCGATCCAGCCGATCCACCATTTTCCGTCCTTCTTCATGACGGCCGTAAACCTATTGGCCATGCGTCTTTGCCTCGTTTCTATTTTACACTGTTCCGTCGTTCGGCTCCAACCTCCGAGTCCTTAACACCCGCTCGCCGCTATTTAATAGAAATTTCGTAAAGCGAAACGCTGATCGGCGGGACGGTGATGACGCTTCCGAACGGGGCGCCGGCCTTCTCTTCGATTGCCACCCCAAGAGGTTTCCCCGGAACGTTGTGGGCCGTCTCGGCCGCCCCGGTGATGACATAGAGCTTCGCCGTCGACGGTACGCGCACGCCTTTAAACGAGAGCGGCAATCTCTGGGCGGTCTTGGTCGGATTGACGACGGCCACGGTCAGGACCTTCTTTCCTTCTTTCCAGGCGGCGGCGACGTCGAGCGGCTCGGGCGTCCCGCCCACCTTCACCGGAATCGTTCCGTAGTGATTCCGGTAAAGCTTCAGGACCTGCCCCGTCGTATCGAAGACAGCCTCGGTCTTCGAGGTCTTGATCGCTCCGATGACGTTCACCGTCTGGGCGTAGTTGGCCATGTAAATAATGTCGCTGTTGCGGAAATATTCGTGCAGTCCCGCCGCGATCCCGAGCGCATCTTTCAGGAAATACTGGGTCCCGAGCTCTCCATAGACGTGCGGGCCATACCAATAATTCCACTCATCGAGGGCGATAGGAATATCCGCCTCCTTCACCCCGGGGATCGTCTGTCTGTATTTGCGGTGGGCGTCGGCGATGGCCTTCACTTCGCGAGGAGCCAGGTTGACATGGCTCAAGAGCCCCGGCTGCGATTGGACGTAGAAATGCTCGCTGATGTAGTCCATGAACTTGGCGCTCTCCTTGAGCATTCCTTCCGTCCACGGTCCGACCGCTCCCACGCCGATGAGCTTGATCGTCGGGTCCTTGGCCCGCATGACGCCGGCGAAACGGTTGTGCTTCAGGGCGTAGTCGGCGAGGGGCATATGGCCGAGCTGCCAGTCGCCGTACATCTCGTTCCCGATCGACCAGAATTTGACCTTCCACGGCGCGGCATGGCCGTTGGCGGCGCGCCCCTTCCCCATCGGAGTCTCGGCCGCTCCGTTGACGTACTCGACCTCCTCGGCGGCGAGCGTCTCGTTACCCTGGCCGCTGTTGACGGCGATATAGGGTTCGGTTCCCAGCAATTCGCAGAAACGCATGAACTCGTGGATTCCGACGTCGTTGTGCTCGACGCCCAGCCAGGCGGGGTTCTTGCGCGGCGGGCGTCGGTCGGGATCCCCGAGGCCGTCCTTCCAATTGTAGCCGCTGACGAAGTTGCCCCCGGGCCAACGGTAAACGGGAGCATCGAGCTCCTTGAGGACCCTCAGAACTTCCGGACGGAAGCCCTCGATATTGCCGGCCGGCATGAGCGAGACCGTGCCCACGCGGAAGGCTTCTTTCCCCTGGCTTGTGATTTCCAAGCGGGCGCTTTCGGAGGATATGCCGGCCGTGAAGGCCAACGGGATAGTCCTGTAATCGCTCCCGACGTTCCGAATTTCGACGGTCTGCCGGTCGGCCGGGCCCGCTCCCCAGACCAGGCTCACTTGGATCGGGAGGGCCGACGGATCGCCGGCAAGGACAATCCGGCCGATATAATTCTTGCCGGCGATCACCGCCAAGTCGCCCTGGGCGATGCCGCCCGGCGTGCCGTCGCCCTTGAGCCGCGTCTCGGGGACGTGGACACCGACATATGGGATCACCGGATTCATCCGGGCGTTTCGGGCGTCGCCGACAACCTTCCAGGGCGATTCCTTGTCGCCCACCGGATAATAGAACTTCCGGTCCTCGAGCATCTCGGCCCAGATGCCCTGGTAAATACAGCGGCCCAAATGCTCGATGAACTGGCCGTAGAGGTACTTCGAAATCGGCGCGCCCTCGGATGAGACGTCGATCGTCGCCCGGGGATTGATCGGGCGGGCGGAGAGAAGCTCGAGGGCGATATCGTCCCACCAGGCCGTGCCCGTCGCCCGGCCGAAACCGCCGAAGAGGCAATTGACCGCGACGGCGTCGTTGGCCCCGCTGTCGAAGGCGATCTCGACCCGGGTCCAATCCTGCGTCCCCGAAACAGCCGGGGTCAGGACGTCCATTCCATGGAGGTTGATGAGCGCGCCCTTCGATGTCCCGGGGACAACGTCCTTCGTTTTGACCCAGCCGCCGAGCTTGTATTTCGCATACGGCCGAACCGGGACGACCATCTGAAACGAGGCGTCCGCCCCCGAAGTCGACGAAATCCGAACGCTCCGCTTCCCCGTGCGGGCGACGCTTTCATCCACGGCGAACTCTACTCCCGCGGCGGCCGTCCGTCCCCCCCAATTGGCCGTCCGCCAGCCCACGGGAAGGTTTTTCTCAACCTCCTCAAAGGACGCGTTGGTTATCGCGTTTTTAGCCCCGGTCTGAGCCCCGATGTTTGAAACAATAAAAAATTGGATGACGAAAAGCGTAAAAACGGACGGGCTAAGCCTTCGAATGTTCATTATTCCTCCTTATTTATCCGTTCGCCCGAGAACCGAAGATGCCAAGCTGGAGCCGTCTTCAAGCCCCCGTAGCGGAGGGGGGCCCCGTACTCACGGAGCTGTTATCAAGACGGCTCCATGAGTGCGGGGGGAACCGACGGGACTGGTTCCCCGAGGCGCGGGGGCTGCAGGCGGCTCCAGCGCGAAATCGTCGGTTATCGGACCTTCCATTCCTGGA
>Ga0315273_10014222_pt1 | contig 10255 bp, 5 predicted proteins | sample YL17G02_0_MG_FD_205753 | JGI IMG/M metagenome (GOLD analysis project Ga0315273, IMG submission 205753) | Sediment microbial communities from Yellowstone Lake, YNP, Wyoming, USA - YL17G02_0 | ecosystem: Environmental > Aquatic > Freshwater > Lake > Sediment | place: USA: Wyoming | collected... | reverse complement strand
TTGTCCCTCACGGGAATCACCCGGCCCCGGGGCAGGTAGTAGAGAGCAACACCGTCATGGCAGAAGCGATGCTGGGTACGCTCGGCGCACGCTGCACACGCTACCCCATGGTGAAAGACGACCCGGCACAGATCAGGAAAACCGTGCAGCGTGCTGTTGCAGAAAATGATCTCGTAATCATCTCTGCAGGTTCATCAGCCGGGACAAAAGACTTCACTGCAGAGGTGATCGCAGAACTGGGCGAGGTCCTGATTCACGGCGTTGCGATCAAACCCGGTAAACCGGCAATCATCGGGCGGATCGCTGATAAACCGATCATCGGCATGCCGGGGTACCCCCTTTCAGCATTGACGGTACTGAGAGAGATCGTGACGCCGCTTCTCCACAGGTTCGGTCTTCCCGTTCCCGCATTCGGGACGGTTGACGCCCGGTTTACCGTTTCGGTCTCCAAGGATATCGGCAGTGATGAGTTCATTCTGTGTTCACTGGGACACGTGGGTGACCGCTGGGTGCTCTCTCCCCTGTCACGAGGTGCCGGGGTGCAGATGAGTGCGGTGCGCTCAAACGCATACCTGAAAATTCCGGCAGGCGTCGAAGGCTACGAGGCTGGTAAAAGCGTGACAGCAACACTGACCGTTTCCCGCACTGAAGCAGAGCGGGCCCTCCTCATTACCGGGAGCCACGATCCTCTGGTGGATTATCTCGCTGACCTTCTGCGGCAAAAGGAGATCGAACTTCACTCCAACCACGTGGGAAGCATGGGAGGGATCCTTGCGCTGAAGAAGAACGAGTGCCATGCAGCGCCAGTGCACCTGCTTGCAGAGAATGGGGATTACAATATCCCGTTCCTGAAAAAATACCTGCCCGGCGAAGACCTCGTTTTACTCTGCGTTGCAGAACGCCAGCAGGGGATTATCTCAAAGACCGGGATTGGATTTGACGAGATTCCTGCTCACCGGTTCATCAACCGGCAGCGGGGTTCCGGGACACGGATGCTGCTTGACCATGAACTCAAACTGCGGGGAATCAGTCCTGCAGTGGTACGGGGCTACGAGCGTGAAGTGACCACACACCTTGCCGTGGCACTTGCGGTGAAATCCGGTGAGGCGGATGCAGGGTTGTGCGTCTATAGTGCAGCAAAGGCACTCGGGCTCCGGTTCATACCGGTGGCATCCGAGCGCTACGAGATTGCCCTGCGTAGCGGGCATCTTGATGATCCACGGGTCTCAGCACTCTGTGATACCATTGTATCGCCTGCTTTCAGGGAGATCCTCGACCGGCTCGGGGGATACGATACACAGGAGACTGGCGTGCGGCGCGTACTGCCATGAATACTGCTTCCTCAGGAGTCGCGCACTGTATCACTTCCCTGATATCCCACGATTTCAGGCCAAAAACCGGTTGTTTCATCTTTAATGCGATTGCAATCTCCGAAAGTGTCCCGTAACTACCCCCGATTGCGATGACAGCATCGGCAGACTGGGCAACAAGTACGTTTCGTGCATGCCCAAGTCCCGTGCGGATGACGATATCAAGGTACTTGTTCCCATTACCGGTATCCGGCACGATACCGATGGTCAGCCCGTCATTTTCCTTTGCGCCCTTACACGCCGCTTCCATAACCCCATAGAGTCCGCCGCAGACCAGCGTTTCGTGGTTTTTGGCAACCAGGCGACCAACTTCCTGTCCCACGTCGTATTCTTCCGGTGTTGCATCAGCAGCACCGATCACCGCAATCTGTCCCATACTTTTTGTATATGCGGTCTACGAAAATAGCATGTGGTTAAAAAACGCCTTTCCTTTATAGGTCCTTATCGACGGTACAGGATTTCCTCTGTCCACACCGTGCAGGTTACGGTTTTTTTTCATATTCACTCCAGTTTGACATTCGCTGAAGATACCATCTGCGGGTAATATCTGGTTACATAATCCTTGACCATCCGCCGTGCGCTGAACCGGGGTGCAATGCTCTTGATCGACTCCTTCATCATCTCCACCCATCCATGGGGAATGCCATCGAGAGAGCTGCTATAATAGAGCGGCACAACCTCCCGCTCAAGGATATCGTACAGGGCGGCCGCATCCTCAGCATCCCGGTTCCCCCCGCTGGATTCTGCACCGAATGCCCAGCCGTTCCTGCCATTGTATCCTTCCAGCCACCAACCGTCAAGGATGCTCATGTTCAGGACGCCGTTTATCCCCGCCTTCATACCGCTCGTCCCACACGCTTCATTCGGGGGCAGGGGGTTATTGAGCCAGACATCGACCCCGTGCACCAGGTACTGGGCGGTCTGCTCACTGTAATCTTCCACAATGGCGATCCTTCCTTCAAATTCCGGCTGCCGGGCGATCTGGTATATTTTCTGGAGTATGCGTTTTCCCTCATAATCCGACTGGTGGGCTTTGCCTGCAAAGATGAGCTGGACCGGCCTCCACTGGTTTGAGATGATCTTTTTGAGCCGGTCGAGATCATGGAAGATCAGGTCTGCACGCTTGTAGGTGGCAAAGCGCCGTGCAAAACCGATGGTGAGAACTGACGAATTCAGGAAGGGTCCTTCGGTGACGAAGTTGGCGGTGTCATCCTGAACCTTCGTCCACTTAACCCGCTTACGCTCGCGGATACGGTTGATGAGCTTGTTCTTGAGCTGGAGGTGCAGTACCCAGAGGTCCTTGTCCGGGATCTCATCCACAAGGTTCCAGATGGTCTCATCATCATGCTCCTGTTGCCAGTTGGGGGCAACGTAATAGAAATGTGAGTCAAGGAGGTCCTCGATCCGCGAGTTCATCCAGGTCGGCAGGTGGACACCGTTGGTGATCGCATCGATGGGAATCCTGTCTTTTGGGAGATCCCTCCAGAGACCCCGCCACATCTGCCGGGCTACCTCCCCATGTTTTGCCGAAACTGCATTATGATACCCGGAGAGTCGCAGCGCAAGTACCGTCATGTTGAACCCGTTGTCAGGGTGATCCGGGTGCTTCCCCAGCGCGAGAAACTGCGCACGGTCAATGCCGAGTTCCCCGTAATACGAAGCGAAGTACTTATCCATCAATTCATGTGTGAAGACATCATGACCTGCTGCTACCGGAGTATGGGTGGTAAAGACGGTCGTTCCCTGCACCTGGCGTACCGCTTCATCGAACGTGGTCCCGTGCTCCATGCGTTCTCGGATCCGCTCCAGCAGGGCAAACGCCGGGTGTCCTTCGTTGAGGTGTACGGCCGAGTATTCTATCCCAAGTGTCCGGAGCACCTTGCGACCACCGATACCTAAAACGATCTCCTGCCTTAGCCGTGCCTCGGGGTCACTCATGTACAGGCTCGATGAGATCCGCCGGCTCGCTTCGTCATTTAAGGGAATGTCGGTGTCAAGAAGGTAGAGCGGAACCCTGCCGACATCCACCTTCCACACGGCAACATAGATCGCAGGTTCAACATACGGCACCCGGATGACCAGATGTTCCCCGTCCCAGTTCAGCACCCGCTTGACCGGCGCTGCATCGCGGTCGAGGAACTCCTTCACTCCGACCTGCCAGCCGTCCGACTGGATGTGCTGGTGGAGGTATCCCTCCGAGTACATAAATCCCACCGCAACGAGCGGTACGCCGAGGTCACTGCACTCCTTGAGGTGGTCACCGGCCAGGAACCCAAGCCCTCCGGCATAAAAGGGGAGTGAGTGGTGCAACCCGTACTCAGCCGAAAAATAGGCGATGGTCAGGGCCTGCTGCCCGGGATACTGTTCCCCAAACCAGCTGTTCTTGTTATTCAGGTACCGCCGGAACCGGTTCATGATGATATCATACCTGCGGAGGTATTCGGCATTGTTCTCCGCGGTCTCCATGAACTCTGCCGGTATATCCCGCAGCAACCTCACCGGGTTGTGGATGCTCGCTTTCCATGCTTCCTGGTTTAACTGCTTGAAAAGGATCCGCACCTCAGGGTGCCAGCTCCACCAGAGGTTATAGGCAAGATCGAGAAGTCCTGATATCCTGAAAGGGATGTGGGTATACTGGCTGCGTATAGTGTTCACGCACTGTCTGCCTTAGAAACATGGGGAGATAAATTTTGTGAAGCTGCCTTACGGTGAATTCACGACGGGAGTGTTGGGAGATGCTGATCCGGCGCGTCCGCTCTTACTCCACACCACCGTTCCGGTTGATCACCATCAGCCGGAGCCCGGTCATCTCCTCGATCGCGTACCTCGGGCCTTCGCGCCCGATGCCCGAATCTTTCACCCCGCCATACGGCATCTGGTCGACGCGGAAGGTAGGAATGTCGTTTACTATCACACCACCGACTTCCATTTCTCCAAAAGCGTTCAAAATCCGGTTGACATTCTGGGTGAAGATCCCCACCTGGAGACCGTACTCACCTGCGTTTGCCATCCGCAGGGCATCTGAAAAATCATCATAGGGGGTGACGGAGATGACCGGAGCAAATACTTCTTCTAGGTTCACTTTCATGTCCGGTTTTGTGTCAACAATAACCGTAGGTGCAAACAGTGTTCCATCGAGTGTGCCACCAGTAAGGATCCGTGCACCCTGTTTCACAGCTTCCTGCACTTTCCGGTACGCCTCTTCTGCTTTCAGCCGGTCAATCATTGGACCTACATCTGTTGAAGGATCACGAGGGTCCCCAAGCTTCAGCGCTTTCACTGCTGATAGAATCTTTTCAAGGGTACGATCATAGACCGGGCGGTGCACCAACACCCTCTGGACCGAGATGCAGACCTGACCGGCGTTGATAAAACCACCGGTTGCGATCCGGTTTGCAGCAAAATCGAGGTTTGCATCCTCATGCACGATCACCGCCGCATTCCCCCCTAGCTCCAGTCCTACTTTTTTTCGCCCCGAGATCTCTTTTAAGTGCCAGCCAACGGCACAACTGCCGGTAAACGACAGGTACGCGATCCGTGGATCCCGTGCCAGCTGCTCCGCACGGACACCTGCGCAGGGAACTACACTGATCGCTTCAGGAGGCAGACCTGCAACGAGTGCCATCTCGCCAAGAAGTAAACTGCACACCGGTGTTGCAGATGCGGGCTTGAGAATGATGGAGTTTCCCGCAGCAATGGCTGGCGCGAGTTTGTGGCAGGCGAGATTCAGCGGGAAATTAAACGGGACGATCCCTGCAACAGGTCCAAGCGGGAACCGCTGGAGAAATCCAACCCTCCCTTGAGTGTCATCGGTCCAGTCGAGCGGGATGATCTCCCCGTAGATCCGTATTGCCTCCTCTGCAGAAGTGCGGACGGTTGCTTCGGCACGGGAGACTTCGTTTGCCGCGAACTTTTTTGTCTTGCCACCCTCCATGACCATGACATCGACCAGTTCGTCCGATCGCGTGTGGATCTCATCAGCAAGACAGGTAAGGATGCGCGAGCGGGCACCGGATGACAGCCTGCGGGTTTTTTCAAATCCCCGCACTGCAATGGCAACCGCCTCGTTCAAATCGTTCTGGCTTGCCTGGCAGACCTTCGCATATACTTCACCGGTGTAGGGAAACCGTACGTTTACAATCTCTTCGGTCTGCTTCTTAACACCACCCAGAATAATGGGATATATCTCCATCAGTGATCATTCCGGTTTATTCTTCTGCGCCTTTTAAATTCCGCTATGCACCATTGCAGGAACGTTGTTGTATGCATATTTGTTCACGGTACAGCATCCAAAGTCATACATAGAGATATTCCGGATCCGAAGACAGGACTACCCGAATGTAAAGATTCAGCCCGGAAAAAAAGAGGGGGGGTTCCATTTACCGGCATCAGAGCCGGGTTATTTTTACCGGGACCTGGAAGATGGCATCATTGCTGCCGGACTCCTGCCGGTCATCAGCGCACAGGTAATACGTGCCCTGATTCTTTATGGTGATGGTCTTTTCCTGGGGTGTTGATATGTCATTGAGCTGGATAAGGGGAGCGATCCCATCATAAACCCAGGTCTTCTTTACCGCATCCCAGGCCGGCATGACAGTCTGGATCTTTTCAAAGTCACTGGCCGTAAGAAGCAGGATATTCACATTCACGGTCCCGCTCCCTGGTGATGTTGCCCAGATGGTATACTTTTCATCCTGATAAAGCCAAGTCGCACCGAATTCCTTAGGGATGTCAAGACAGTTAAAGTTCTTGGCATGTATTTTGATGGTGGTCTCCAGACCGGTATTTTTTGCCGCCTGGTAGGCAGAAGTTGCCTGGGTATACGCAGGACTCGGGGGAACACCGGGAACTGTTGTGGCGACCGTAGCTGCAGGCCCGGAGCCCGTATTCGGTAATGTCGTACAACCTGAAACACATGCAAGCAGGATCACCAGTACTGCAAAAAGGAAAGAGTATCGTTCGAATCTCATGCTGTTCAATATAAAAGTCACGCATATAATTGTTACGATTCCGATCCCCCGAATAATCCGTATTGCGATGCTGCCGGAAATCCGGTATACTGTGATGGGTGAAAAACTACTTTGTCCACCAGCACCAACATTTCTCTACGCACATTTACTTGCGTCCCATAATTATTCAAGAGGGGTTTTGTGAGGGAAGTCGCTGCAAACTTCAATGCAAAAGAGATCGAGCGTGCGGTGCAGGAAAACTGGCGCATCAACGACACGTACGCAACCGTAAAACAGCATCGCAGTGGGGGTAAACCGTTCTTCTTTGTCGACGGTCCTCCCTATACCACCGGGACCATTCATCTCGGCACCGCATGGAACAAGATCTTAAAAGACAGCATCCTGCGCTACCACCGCATGAACGGCCACCACGTTATCGACCGTGCGGGCTACGATATGCACGGCCTGCCAATAGAAGTGAAGGTCGAGCAGGCGCTCGGTTTTGAATCCAAAAAGGATATCGAGAAGTACGGTATCCAGAAGTTCATCGAGCAGTGCCGGGAGTTTGCGATCAGGAACAAGCTCCTGATGGATGAGCAGTTCACCAACCTCGGAGTCTGGCTCGACTTTAAAAATGCGTACCAGACGGTAAAGCCAGAATATATCGAGGCTGCGTGGTGGACACTTGCACGTGCGCAGGAGAAAGGAATGCTCGAACGCGGGCACCGTGTCGTGAACTGGTGTCCACGGTGCGAGACGGCGATAGCAGACGCTGAAGTGGAATACGCAGATGAGAACGACCCTTCCGTCTTTGTCAAGCTCCCCCTCAAAGGCAGGACCAACGAGTTCCTTGTGATCTGGACGACAACACCTTGGACGCTGCCGGCCAACGTTGCGGTTGCGGTTGCAAAGGATTTCGAGTACGCAAAAGTGGTCGCAAAAAAAGATGACAGGGAGACGGTCCTGTGGATTGCCGAGCCGCTCCTGAAAGCGGTACTCAAGAAGGGACGCTGCAAGGACTATGCCATCCTTGAGACAAAGAAGGGTGCCGATCTTGTAGGATGGGAGTATGAATCCCCACTCGCCTCCTGCGTGCCACTCCAGCGCGAGATCGTGCACAAAGTCCTCGCAGCAGATTTTGTTGCACTCGAAAACACCGGCATGGTGCACATTGCGCCCGGCCATGGCTGGGACGACTTCGTGCTCGGCACAAAGGAAGGGCTTGCCATTGTCTGCCCCGTGGATGGTGCCGGAAAATTCAAGGAAGAGGCCGGGATATTTGCCGGCCAGTTCGTGCGGGATTCCAACGAGAACGTGCTGGCGGCACTCGGCGATCACTTGTTTGCAAAGGAGATCGTCACCCACCGCTACGGCCACTGCTGGCGCTGCAAGACACCAATCATCTTCCGGGCCACCTCACAGTGGTTCTTAAAGATCTCCGAGATGCGTGACATGATGCTTGCTGAAGTGGCAAAGGTCACCTGGTATCCTGACTGGGCAGGGAGCGCACGGTTCTACGACTGGATCAAGGATGCCCGCGACTGGTGCATCTCGCGCCAGCGCTACTGGGGAATCCCGATCCCGGTCTGGGTATGTCCGAAGTGTGACCAGTACCGGGTCATCGGCACGATTGGGGAACTGGAAGAGGCAAGCGGCAAGCCGCTCAAAGACCCGCACCGCCCGTTTGTCGATGAAGTGACAATCCCGTGCAGATGCGGTGGCACGATGAAGCGGGTCGAAGATATCTTTGATGTCTGGTTCGACTCTGCGGTTGCATCCTGGGCAACGCTCGGGTTCCCGGGCGAAACACAGGACTTCGAAAACCTCTGGCCCGCCGATTTCATCACTGAGGGACAGGACCAGACCCGGGGCTGGTTCTATTCGCAGCTGGGCGCAAGCACCATTGCGTTTGGCAGGGCACCTTACAAGAGCGTCTGCATGCACGGCTTTGCACTCGACGCCGAGGGCAAGAAGATGTCAAAAAGCCTCGGCAACGTGGTGACACCAGAAGAAGTCATCGCCAAAGTGGGCGTCGATGTGCTCAGGCTCTACATCCTTTCCTCCTCCGCTCCATGGGACGATCTGAAGTTCAACTGGGAGGGTGTCGGCACGATCAACCGTGCGGCCAACATTCTCTGGAACGTTTACCGGTTCCCCCTGCCCTACATGATCCTTGACAAATTCGAGCCGTCGAACAGAAATGGCATCTGGGATGGTGCGTACATCAGGGCGCACCTCAGTCATATGCCGGACGAGGACCGTTTCATCATATCCCGCGTGAATTCTGTTGCTGCGACCGTTGATATCGCGGTGAAGGAATGCCAGCTCCACCGGGCAACCCGTGAACTGGTAAACTTTATCTTAGAAGATCTCTCGCGCTGGTACGTCCAGCTCGTCCGTGAACGGATGTGGCTTGAAGGGGAATCCGAGAGTAAGCGGTTTGCTTACGAGACGATCTACTACGTGATGCGCAGGCTCATCGGGCTGCTCGCACCGTTCTGCCCGCATATCACCGAAGAGATTTACGGCAACCTGCGGTGTGCAAACGATCCTGCAAGCGTGCACCTGCTCGATTGGAACGAAGGCGAACCTGCGCTCGTGGACGCGTCTCTCGAACATGCCGTTGAGATTGTCCGATCGTTTGACGATGCATGTGCAAATGCCCGGCAGGCGGGCAGGCGGAAACTCCGCTGGCCGGTATCAGAAGTGGTCGTGGTGACGAACTCAGAACCGGTGAAAGATGCAATCGAACGGTTGAATACAGTCTGCATGGACCGGGCTAACGCCCGAAAGGTTTCTGCTGTCATGGGAAGATGGGAGCGGATCGGCTGGCATGCCGAGCCGGTGATGAAAGCACTCGGGCCTGGCTTTGGTAAAAATTCTCCCAGAGTCAAAACGCTGATTGAAGGGGCTGAGGGTAATATTCTCAAAGCAGAGATCGACGCGGGACGGACGGTAACTCTCAAAGATGGCGGTACCGTATACGAGATCGACACCCGGCATGTGACATTCACCGAAAAACTCCCCGCAGAGGTATTTTCCGCTCCCATGCAGGACGCAACTGTGTACGTAGATGTCAGACTCGATGACAATCTCGAGAAGGAGGGGTATGAGCGCGAGGTCATTCGCCGGATCCAGGAAATGCGCAAACAACTTGATCTGGTCGTCAGCGAGTGTATCTCGGTAGAAGTGCTGATAAATAATTCAAGGGTCTACAACCTTCTCAATAAAAATAGTAAACACAACATCGCAGGAGAGGTTTTAGCTGTTGTACCGGAAAAAGGAGTCCTGTTTTCCTTCCTTAAACCGGGAGACACATTGAGAACTCATGACTCAATAAAGGACTGGGATATTGAAGGGGCAACCGAGACCGTCGGTGTAACGATTGGAATCTCACGAGCAACCCAGTAATTTTTTTAAGAATGACTGCCCTTCAGGGCTCGTAAACAGGGGAAGGTCACGCTCAACCGTAACCGCGCTCCTCTCAGCCAGCACGTGCTCCTGAGTTTTCGGGTTGTACCCTTCCTTTTCCGTGATCTTTTTATAGACAAGTATTCCCCGGCGCTGCCATGCAGGGGTCATGGCAAGGTTCAAACCCCGCACATGCATCATCTCGTGCAGCTCTCTTGCCGGGATGCCTTTAAGCCGGGCTGCGGCATTTTTTGCACTTATGCCTTCTTCAATTAACGCCTGCTGGCAATAGCCATTCAGGTGATTGCGCCATGCCTCGTCCTGACGGTTGGCGAAATATTCCATGGCATATTCCGGCGTCGCCGGTATGACCCGGGCATCGAACGACAGCAGGTTTGTGCCGCCAAGAGCGTTTGTGAGAGCGCTTGCTGCATAGGATGCCGCTACTGAATCAATCTTCTCCACCCGGCCGTTGAAAGGGAGACCGGTAAAATAGAGACTGATCTCATCTGAGAACGTGAACGC
>Ga0315273_10014221_pt1 | contig 10255 bp, 6 predicted proteins | sample YL17G02_0_MG_FD_205753 | JGI IMG/M metagenome (GOLD analysis project Ga0315273, IMG submission 205753) | Sediment microbial communities from Yellowstone Lake, YNP, Wyoming, USA - YL17G02_0 | ecosystem: Environmental > Aquatic > Freshwater > Lake > Sediment | place: USA: Wyoming | collected... | reverse complement strand
TCGTCACCTACTACCTGCTCTTTGTCATGAAACTGGCAACGCGGCGGGTGCACTTCGGCGGGTGCACCACGAATCCCGACCAAGGGTGGATGCTCCAGGTTGCGAGAAATGTGAGCGACGCCGAAGATGGATTCCTACAAGGGAAGAAGTACCTGCTGATGGATCGCGACACGAAGTTCTCCAAGGCGTTCCGGGTCATCCTGGAGCAGGCCGGTGTGAAGGCCGTGCGGTTACCGCCGCGCTCTCCGAATTTGAATCCGAATCTCGAACGTTTCATGCGATCGGTCAAGGAGGAATGCCTGGAGCGCATGATCGTGCTGGGAGAAGCCCACCTGCGGCGAACGTTGACGCGCTACTTTCGCTATTATCATAAGTTCCGGACGCACCTGTCGCTGGAGAAGGACGCGCCGGAGCCGCGAGCCATCCAGGGTACCGACCTCGGGCCGGTGATTGAGGTCTCCGAGGTTGGCGGACTGCACCACCACTATGAACGCCGGACTGCATAGTCTGCTGGTTTCTTATCGCGCAAATCCGCTCGGACGGCCCCTAATTTCGAGGGGTGACGCGGCCGGCGGGGGAGATGCGTTTTACGCCGCCGGCCTCGTAGACGACTGTGAGCAGATCCGTCTCCAGTTTGCCGCCGCCGGGCAGGCTCAGGAGCCGGCCGCCGCTTTCATGGGCGCCGGGCAGGCTGCTCTGGGGTTCCATGCCGAGGACGTACGCGCGGCCGAACCAGGGATACTCCTGCGTATACCCGAACTCGTGCCAGAGCCAGACGCAGCTGAAGACCTTCGGATCGAATACAAGGCCGATGCCGAGCTTCTGCCGCGGCTGGGTGAGCGCGACCCAGCCTTCGCGCAGGTCGGTGAGATACTTCATCACTTCCTTTTCGGATTTCTCAGGGACCAGGCGGCTATGGTTTCGGCCCTCTTTGTCGATCGGCCACTTCTGCGGAACGTCGTCGACCAGAATGGTGCGGGCGGGGGCGTCCAGAATGCAGTTGCGGTCGAGAAAGGGCGGGCCGAACGCAGGATGATGGCCCCACATAAACTGCAGTTCCTTCCTTCCTTCGTTCGTCACCGTCTGTTGGAAGGCGATGATCGACTCCTGCGCACGCAAGGTGACGATCCTCTCCAGGCGGAAGGGCAGGCGCAGGGTGCGCACCCAGAACCGCACCGATACCTCCAGGGGATCATCCCGGAGGATTTCATAATCCCAGGGCAAACCCCACACTTCACCGTGAAAACCCAGCTCGGCTCCGGCATAGGTTGTCGGTTTACTCGCGTGGGGGAAGAGTTCCTGCCAGCCGCCGGCGTAATGATCAAAGAACGGGCGGGTATTGTGGGAGGTCGGTGTGAATCCTCTTCGGATGCGCGAGGGTAGCGGGCGGCGCCAGAGGAAATCAACGTCTTTGGGCTTGTAGAGCAGTTCGATGATGTCGCAGCCCTGGTCGACCAGGAAGGTGCAACGGAGCAGCTCGTTCTCCATGATGACGGTGCGCAGGTTGTCGAGGTGGAATCGGTCGGTAACACGGGCGCCGAAGTGTCGCAAGGAATTATCTCCCCAGGTTGAATTCAATCTCACGGACATCCTTGAAGGATTCGATCATGAACTTTTTGATTTTGGCGATAAGCTTTTTTTCCGCGACGCGAACCGCTTCGCGGGAAATCCCATAAATGTCGGCAATCTGCTGCAGGGTGTCGGGCTCGTCGGCGATCAGGCGCCGGTTCAGGATGATCTTCTCCCTCTCGGAGAGGAGCTCCGAGAGCTCGGCGAATTTCCGTTCGAGAATTTCCCTGAATTCTCCCTGTGCGATCTTGTCATCGACGCTCTCCTCCATGGCCTGCAGCGTGTCCTTGAAGCGCAAATCCCCTTCGGAGTTGCCGATCGGTGCGTCCAGAGACAGATCCGCACCGGTCATGGCCTGTTCGACGTCGAGAATCTCCCCTTCTTCCACGCCGAGATTGTGAGCGAGAATCTGGGTGGTTGGAGTGATGCCCTTGGCTTCAAGCTCCCTTTTCTCACGATTCAGGTTCATCAGGATCTTGCGCCGGGTGTTGGTGGTGCCCAGCCTGACGATGCGCCGATTATCCAGCAGAAATTTGAGGATGTAGGCCTTGATCCACCAGGCGGCATAGGTGGGTAGGCGCGTCCCCCGGTCGGGATCGAACCGGCGCACGGCGTGGATAAGCCCGACATTTCCCTCCTGGATAAGATCGAGGAGGTTCTTGTACACCTTGTGGTAAATCATTGCGATCTTAATCACGAGCCGCAGGTTCGAGGTGACGAGGCGGTAGGCCGCTTCGTGGTCGCCGGTCTCGCGGTAGGCGGAGGCCACGCGATGCTCTTCCTCCCGGCTCAGAATCGCAAACCTGGAAATCTCCAGCAGGTAACGCTTGAGCGGATCATAGGGCGCGATCTCTTTGGCGGAGAGATCGAGTTCCAGGGCCGCAGACTCCTGATAGTCCGCTTCCGCATCCGGCGCAATATTGGCGGCGTCCATATTGTCTTCCACAAGAGTATCCCCGGTTTGACCTCGGGCCTTCATTATAAGGGATAGAAGATGCGAAGACAAAATGTGGGAAACGACCACCGCCGGCCGGGGCAAGGTAAAAAAAGCTTCGCCACGGATTACACGGATTACACAAACATTAGTTATTTAATTTTGTGTAATCCGTGTAATCCGTGGCTGCTTTTTTAGCGCACAGAGATCTGAGCGAGATTCGACGGGACGCCGCCGCCGGTTACCTGGACCGGCACATTGTTGCGCAACGGGCTGTTGGCGGGAACCTCGACCTTTACTTCATAGAGGCCGATTTCCCTCGCAACCAGTGCGACGGATTTGACGACCGCGACCTGGTCGCCGATCTTGACTGCAACCGGGGCGATGACCTGGCTGCCCGTTTCGGGAGAACGCTGCCCGTTGGCCAGGGTGGGCGTGACCTGTCCGAGACCGGTGAGCGTGAGGGAAATCGTCTCTCTGGCGCGCGCAGGATTGGCCGGGTGATTCAGCCTTCCATCCGCGTTGCGGGCAATTGCGGTAGCGCCGTCGAGATAACCCACGTTGCGCAATTCGCCATAGCGGTGGACATAGATGGCAGGGGCGATCGGAAGGATCGGAATCCGGACCGACACCGGGCGAGTTTCCTGCCCATCCTTGATCAGGTCGAGCGCAACGAACCGGCGGTTGGTTCCATCCGTGGTGACGTCATACGGGATCTGGAATTCGACCTGGCCGGGGCCCACGGAAACAAGCGGAGCGGGTTTGCCGTCAATCCGGATCTGAATTCCGTTGAGACGGGTCGGCAGATCCGAAGTGAATACGCCGTTTGCGGAGCGCACGGAGGGCGCCGTCACCGTGCCAGAGGCGAAGTTGTATCCGAGGATGATGACGCGGCTGCCCGGACTCAGATCGGCACTCCCGCCTTTCCCGCAGGCCGCACTGACGACATCGTCCGCGGTAAAAACGGGGCGCGAGCTGGAAACCGCCCATCCCCGATTCGGATCGTATTGAAGTATGGTGTCCGTGACATAGCCCGGAGCGGAATCCGAGGGTGTCATAATCCTGCCGCCGGCAATATAGAACTTGCCGTCGAGAGCGGCGGCGGCGCCGGAAGCGATGGCCACGGGCGCAGCCTGCCCGTCGCGCCAGATGTTCTGCGCCGTTTCAAAGACCTGCATTCTTGCGCTGTCCGCCGGTCCGTCCACGGTCTGGCGTCCGCCTGCCAGATAAATGCGGCCGCTGGCGTAGGCTGCGGAGGCCTCGTAGACACCGCGCAGGGTGTCCAGGCCGCCGCGCCACTTTTTAGCGGCGCTATCGAAGATGCTCACCTTTTTCGTAATCGTGTTGTCGACAATCCTGCCGCCGATCAAATACAGATCCGTTCCGATGACGACAACACTCGCGCCGGCAACGGGGAAGGGCAGGGCCGGACCGGTGCTCCAGGCGCCGGATGCCGAATCGAAGATCTGCATTTGATCGGTAAGAACCGGAGCGCCCGCCGAGCTGTTCGTCCATCCGCCGAGGACATAGATCCTGGTGTCAACGGCGGCGGCAACCCCGCCGGAAACCGGCGCCGGCAGCGGCGCCAGAGTGCTCCAGGTGTTGGAAACCGTATCGAGTACCTGCAGGGTGTCGATCGATTTTCCCTGGCCCACATCATACCCGCCCGCAACATAGATTCTCGATCCCACCGCGGCGCTCTGCCCAGCCATGGCGGGTTGAGGAAGCGGTTTTGCCGCGCTCCAGAGGTTGGTTGCAGGATCGAAGATCTGAACCCGGTCGGTCACGGCGCTGCCGTCGAAGCCCGAAATGTGATAGAGGCGCGATCCGCCGGCAACCAGGCCTGCGCTGGATGCAACGCCGACCGGTTCGGCCGGAAAGCCCTGGCGGACAACACTGACCTCTTTCAGTTCCGAGGTGATCAACTCGAAGTGGGGGTGGAAGAATGCATTGCTTGCCAGTAGCACGCCGTCCGGGTTGGTGGTCCAGTTGATGCAGTTCGCGGGTGGCGTGCCCGCGATACACCCGGTTGGGCTCGCAAAATAGAAGTTCCCGTTTTCTCCGAAGGAATAGATCGGGAAGAGAGCGAGCTGAGGGAAGAGCGTGACTGGAGCTATCGTCACCCCTCTGAACTCGAAGCCTTTAATGTTCCCGCTCGAGTCGGCTGTAAAACGCCCTGTCTGGGATATTGTTGGTTTGTCGCTAAAGGGGAGCGGAATCGGAAACTCATTCGGAGGATAGTCGTTCAGAAAGCCAAATGGTATCCGGATGTTCCCGGTGACCTTGGAAATTACCGAATTCTGGAAGGTCGCATGAACCTCGATATTGGCGACCTCTCCCGTATTCAGGTTGAGGGTTCCCTTATTCACCAGGCCGTCGGTGTTGAATGCCCTATTCAGCAGCAGTTCATAGGTCTGGCCGCCGGGAAACAGGATCCCGTCATCCGCACCTGCGCCGTCATAGCGGAAGGTGAAATCCACCGTGCTTCCATTTGGCTCCTTGAAATCGAATTCGATCCAACCGCTGAGACGCGTCCTGCCCGGAGCGGCGCGGCCGTTGAAAATCGGCGGGAAGTTATAGAACTCGTCTCCAAATGAGCTGTCGGCGGAGTTCAAGGCTCCTGCGAGATGCCTCGACGCGGGCAGCTTGAAGGTTTGCCCAAAGGCGCTGGTGAACAGGGATGCGAATGCAACGAAGAGTATCAGCCTTTTCATGGCAACCTCTCGATCGGATTGTTGTCTTCAGTTGGTTCGGGAGCTGCCTGCGGCACCGTCTTGTCGATGTCCAGAAGAGGGAACTGCGTTCCGAAGGAGCTGTTGGTGAATTGGAGCAGCCGGTTTGCCAGCAGTGCCTGGCCGATGGCCGTGGGAAAAATCCCATCCTCCGAGAAAAAGCCTTCCAGGTAACCTCCGCCGATTTTGGCTGAACCCGCCTGCACCGTACCGGCACGCAGCTCTTTGTAGAAAGCTGCCAGATCGAAGATCGGGATTCGCTTGGCGGAGGCGATGGTGGCAATTGCCGAATTGTAGTTGCGGACGGCGTCCTGAACCGCGGTCGCTACCTGTGCACGCAGGATCGAAGATGCCGAGAGCGGCTCGCGCCGGCGGCCGGACAGGGTGTCTCCGATTTCTACCAGCCCGCCGGGAGTAATCAAATCCCCCGGTTGAAGGCCGAAGCGGCTGATCAGGTCCTGCGCGCTCAACTGGTAGATGCTGGCCACCTTCTGGATGGTGGAAAAGTAGGCCGTGTCCGTAGGATCCGGCACGTTCATCAAGAGCAGGCTGGCAAAGGTATTGCTCATGCGAGTGACGATGGTTTGGTAATCCGTGGAAAACGACGATAGGGAGGTAATCCTGGAACTGTCGCCCTGCAATGCCGCGTCCAGGACATCTCCCGAACCGAGTTCGACCACGACGAAGGTGGGGAACATGTTTTCCGCGTATTCGATCTGAGTCCAGGGTGTGACGCCAGGGAAAATCAACGCCGGATACCCGACGATGAGGTTCACCGTTGTCCTTTTAGCGTCGCCGTCGATTGCGATCGGCATTGAGGGCCTCAGGTTCAGGCTCTCGGAGAGCTTCAGAAACGGAACGGACGGGTTGAGGGTGAACAACGGGAAGGGCAGGCCCCGCAGCGTGCTCTGGTTCGCTTTGGGAGCTGCAGGAGTGGCGGATCCGAAGGAAACGACGCGCGTGATACCGCCGTCACGGAAATTGGCCAGAGACATGAGAGTGCGCATCTGCCGTGCCATGAGAACCGGATATGCCGCCTGCTGGGACTGATCGGTCAGGACAAGGTTTGAGCATCCCGCCGATAACCCTCCGCCCACGACCACGAATGTGTTCGGGTCGAGCGCTCTTTCCTTTCCCATCAGGCCACCGCAGGCCAGCACTGCAATAAGCAGAATCGGGGTGGTTCGTTTCATCGAGTTTTCTCTCAGAAAGTTCATGTTGGTCTGCTTTCAGGGATCCTGCGCCGCCGGCATTTTCCGTTTGCGGGGGAATGGGGAAATGCGCCCATTTCCTCCGGCCGGGCTGAAGGCAGGAACGCCGGATTACCGGTCAAACGGATTTGCCGTCTTTCCCATGCGAAGACGCATCTGAAATCCGAACAGGTGTACAAAGTTACGATAGGTGCCGTTAGTGAACTGAGTGTTGTTCGCAGGCACGTTTGTGGGACGTTCGAGCATCCACATCGCCTGATAAAAAAATGAAAACTCCTTGTTTCCGCTGAAGTGCGAAAGGCCGACTGTCAGATTGTTGCGCGACGAGTCGGGGAACAGAGGGCCGACACTCACATCCTCGACGGGCGAGCGATCGAAGAAATATCCGAACCGCAGGGCATTTTTCTCACCCATGTTCCTCTCCACGCCCACGCGGTATGCGTAGGAGTTCCTGAAGCTGAAGGGGAGGATCAGTTCGCTCGGGAGGGCGGTGCCGTCGGCTTCAGTCTTGGAGAAGTTGACCGGCACGTTTCCAAAGCGATGATAGTCCTGCATGTCGAACTGGAAGGCTATGGTGCTCTTGAAAAACGCCGAATTGGCGATGCCGACGCTGTAGGTGGCGGGGGTCGTGAACGAGCCCTTGATATTCTGGGCGGGGAAGAGGTTGGGAATGGTGTCTTTCCCGATGTACGCTTCGAGGGGGTAACCGGTCGTGAAGGCGAAGGACGCCGTGCCGTCGAGATGATGGGTTACCGCGCTGCGCCACATCAAACCAATGTTGGTTCGGCTTTTTTCATGCTTCCAGAGATAACCTGCGTTGTAGCCCGGGCTGTTGCTGGTTCCCGCCAGGCGCGAGCGCCCCTCGGGCAGCAGGCGAGCGATCACGTTTGCCGCGTACACGGGATCAGCAGTGGGAAAGATCTTCGATGCCAGCTTGGCGCCGAAGTCCTTGCCGTCTCCATACGGATTGATGAGGCTTCTTTCGATGAGGAGATGGGAGTGGACCAACGCGACGCCGACGGCGAAGGAGCTGTTCTTCGTGAGCCTGTAGGCGATGGTCGGCTGAAACCAGAAGGATTCCAGTTTGGCACGCGTCCCGGCGTAGCGACCGACATACTTGGTGTTCGCCGGATCGGAATCCTTGAAGTTGGTCGCGTTGGCGGCAAGGCCGAACGGGGCGAACATGCCGAATCCAAAGGTCAGCTTGGGAGAAACCTCCTTGGTGAGGTACATGCCCCCGACCAGGATCATGTGGGGGTGAACGTTCAGATTGTACCCCTTCTCCGGAACGATTGTTCCCGGCGGCGTGTCCGATGGGTCGAATCGGAACAGGCCGACTACGGAAAGCATGTCCATCTGCATGCGCGTGCCTTTCTGGAACGCGATGCCCGCCGGATTGTAGAAAATCGCGGATCCGTCATTTGCGATGGCGGCAAAGGCTCCGGCCATCCCTGAGGCTCGAACTCCGTTTTCAAAAATCGAAAAGGCGGAGCCGACGGCGGAAGGGGTGGATGCCAGGAGCACGGTGAGAAGGAACAACCCGGTGCGAGCGCGCATGTATTGTCCAATCGGCATGGTTACAGAGAACCGCAGCATAGGACGGGTGCGCTCATGAAGCAGGTGCACACCTGCTTCGTCCGAGCACAGCTCATTCCATATCAGCGAGTACTCATTTAAATGATATTAACAATCATAATCTTTACGTCCCGAGGTCTGCATACAGTACTCAAATGCAGAGTCATCGTCAAATTTGTTTGCTGGGGATGGGTGAGGCGAAGACAAAATGCGGCAAACCACGGCCTCGCGACCGGAGCGGGACTATAAAAATCTCTGCCACGAATTACACGAAGTACACAAAACCACTTTTTAAACTCACAGCCGAATGCTACCCGAAGGGACGGATTTTTCCAGACTCTCGGTTGCGTCCGCTGTTTGTTTATTGGCTCTTGTCGTCGTAAATCTCGGTATAACCGAAGCCAATGGCCTGGTTCTTGGCTGGCGTAATCCCCAGCCCCTTGCAGGGGAATTTCCGGCCAATATAACCCTGAAATTTGCCGGTTCCCTGGATTACTTCGTAGATCCCGGTGAATGGGCCGCCGAATTCAACGAGCTTCTTGCGATTGGGATTCCCTGCGGGATCCGGAGTCGGTCCGGTTAGAAAGCTCAGGAATCGGCCGGTAACCTGGGCGCGGAATAGCATCTGGTCTCCATCGTTATCGACCAGCAGGATCAAATCGTCGGCTTTGAAATCCGGGGGGGGCACGGCGAGGAACTGAAAATTTTGCGTGACGACGCCGGAGAATGTCCCTCTCATGGTTCCAACCCGGACACCTTCGCCGGTGGCGAGAAACTGCGTTACAGCATCCTGCTGGATTGCCAGCAACTTCGGGGCCGAGGCCAGATTGGGCTCCAGGTCTATGGACTGCGCTAAGGCTGTCCAGGGGATGATGACGGATACCAGCGCCAGCGCCAGTACCCGATATAATCTGTTGATGATTTCTCTGCACATTGGATTCCTCCCGGATTTTGTTCGGGTTTTGGGATTTACACTTCCGCTGGGTTTATTTGGTGAAACATTCAATCCGCCTTCAGGGTACGGGTGCAAAAGCGGGTTTGGTGTGTGCGTTTGATGTGTATCCGGCATCAATGGTGACGCTGACATAGGGAGCGTTCGGTGCAGTTGAAACCTGCACTGCCGCGAAATGGAGGCCGTTGTCTTTATCCGTGCTCCAAGACCCGAAGCCGCTGAAGGTAACTACGTCGTAGTCGGCGCTCCCCAGCTCCCCGGTTCGGGAATTGAAACAATGGACGTTGGCCAGACTGTTCATTTTGAAAGTGCCGCCCTTGGTCGAATTGTTGTTGGTGTACTGAAAGGAAAAGGGCTGTCCGGCCGGGTCGCATGGCATAGTGTAGCTATAGGTGAAGGTATCCAATCTCGAGGAAACGGCGGTGGCGCTTCCCGATTTGACGGAGGGGATGACGCTTGGCGTGGACATCGCCTGCATCGTCATGTACGGATCGAGGTACGAACCTTCTCCGGCGACCCAGCTATGAGCCTTGATAAGATCCGGCGAGGGGAATCGGAAGCCCGTGAAGGGTGCCCTGACCGTCCCCTGGAAGCGGAATATGTTCTGCCCGTTGACTCCTTTTTCGAAGCTGGAGGGCCCGCGGAAATTCCAGGGATCCGGGGCGATGCGCCCGTCATTTTGCGCCAGAACCTGGAATATGATGTTCTGAGCGATGAATCCACGGTAGACCAGATCGCCGATAACCCGGCCGGTGCGAAGGTCGATTGAGCCCAGCTGAAGGTCGAAAGGTTCGTCGGCCTCCGCAACCTCCACCATACTGTAGGTCTGCAACGGGAATCTCAGGTATTCATCGTGGCCGAGGAGTCCTATCGCCAAGCCGGGGAACGAGAGCGGTGAGGCTGGTGGTTCAGCCAGGAGCGCGGCCGGGGGCATGCTCGATACCGCAAACGGGACGGAGCCGCCCGATGGCTCTCCGAACTGGATCTGGAGCCTGCCGAGCAGATGGCTGCGGCCGATGGCTCCGCCGCCAAGCTCGGGGATGTTGAGCGTGAACTTGTCGCCGAAATAGGTGGCCCAACCGTTGGTCGAATAATGCTGAATCGTATTGTAGGGAATGTCCGGGCAGTTTTGCCCGCAGTCCGGATCTGTGATCGGCTTGGTACTGAGATGAAGCTGTGGATGCAGGGATGTGCCGGCGGCTGGAATGGTGGAGCAATTCAACGGGAAGTTGCACAGCCCGAGGGGCAAGCGTACCGGGTCGCCCTTGATGCTGTTTCCCAG
>Ga0315273_10014220_pt1 | contig 10256 bp, 9 predicted proteins | sample YL17G02_0_MG_FD_205753 | JGI IMG/M metagenome (GOLD analysis project Ga0315273, IMG submission 205753) | Sediment microbial communities from Yellowstone Lake, YNP, Wyoming, USA - YL17G02_0 | ecosystem: Environmental > Aquatic > Freshwater > Lake > Sediment | place: USA: Wyoming | collected... | reverse complement strand
CCGACTGGCCGGAACCGGGATACTCGAGCAGCTCGGCCGCCGCTTTTTTGAGAACGGCCTCAGGCAGCATCGAGGGACCTGCGGAAAAATTATAGACTCTTGCCATGGCAACTCCTTTGTTGATGGTTATGGTGATTGTTTTTCTATCGCTGCCGAAAGAATACGCAATTCGCCGGCGATGTCCATATTGCGGATAAAGCAGTCGTTTCGTCTCGATTTGATGATAGCCGGCGCAAAATTCACGATACCTTGTATTCCAACCTCCATGAGCCGGTCCGCCACTTCCTGCGCATGTGCAGGAGGCACGGCGATGATCCCCAGCTCAATGCCCATGCGTTTCACTACGTCCGGAAGTTCATGCGACGGAAACACGCTGATTGAGGTCTTTATGGTCTCCACCTTGTTGATATCCGAGTCAAAACCCGCGACGATCCTGAATTCCCCCTCTGCCATAGACTGCCACTGTATGATCGCGGAGCCAAGCCGGCCAAGTCCGACGATACACACCTTCCTTTCCCTGTTGAACCCGAGGTTGTTCAGAATGCGCTGTTTCAGCTTTCCTACTTCATATCCGCTCCCCTTGCTGCCCGCCGCCCCCCCGATAAAACTTATGTCTTTTCTGATCGAGTGCGACGGCACTCCGGTTTTCTCTTCCAACTCGGCAGAAGAAACCTTTATTACCCCTTCTTTTTCAAGATTACACAGAAGCTGGTAAATTGAGCAAAGCCTGATTATCGTTGGTTGAGGTGTCTTTTTGTTCATATGGTTGTGTTTTTTTTCACAGTTTAATATACGATAATTTAAATAAAATGTCAAATATATTTTATAATATATTAACATTCTTGTTTATACTTATTTTCTTGTGATTTATTTCACATTTATTAGGCTGCCTTTTTGTAATTGAACTTCTCTTACGAAGAACACGGGCTCTTGTGGATGATATTATTTTACCGGCATGACAAAACTTGAGCTTGAACCCGGAGGATGTTTTATGGGGACACGACTTACGGCATTTGGCCTTTACATGCTTATTGCATCGGCAGCAGCGGTCTTTTCCCAGGATGTCATTACCCCGGTTTTTCCTTCTAAAGACGGCACGGTATCCCCTGACAGCTGTTCCGGCGACCAGAAAGAAGTTTTTGCCGACAGCGCGCGGCAGGCGGCAGGCTGGATTGTCTTTAAATCCTCGGGCGTCAACTACATGAATATCGGGTCAGCCATGCTTGCGGTGTACATAAAGACGGTGCGTAAACCGGGATTGTGCGGGATCCATTCACTGATGACAAAAATAACCGCTCCGGAAAACAGGGTCACGTCGTCAGACGTGCGGTTCGACGATATGCCCATAGCCGCCCAGACGCTTGACAGCACATTTTCGGATAAAATGATCCTGGTCAACATCACGGAACTGGTGCAATCAAGGGGATTTTACGGTATCGCGCTCAGATCCATAAGGGGATTGTCCGCGAGCTTCAGCTCGAAAGAAGGTTTTCCTCCGCCGGTAATACTTATCTACCGCGATTCGCTCAATCCTTACGCGCAGCCTAAATGGTGGAGCGCCGAGGATGTTCCGGACACGTCGGTGGGAAAAGAAGGGGACTTTTACGTCCGCGCCGCGCAGGGTGTTATTTACCGGAAATCGCCCGGCGTCTGGGACTCGGTCGCGAGCCTGACCATCCCCCCGCCGCTGCCGGAAGCCGCTGCGCAGTATAAAAGGCCGCTGCGCAGGCCGGCGAGAAAAATACCCCGCCGGTAAAAAGATTTATTTCACCCGCACCATTTCGACGCGGCGGTTCGCTGCGCGTCCGGCGGCCGTTTTGTTGTCGGCAATCGGACTCGACGAGCCGAAGCCGACCGCGCGGACGCGCGTCGCGGCGACCCCTTTGGAGATTAAATACTGGCGTATTGCCTCTGCGCGCATCTGCGAAAGCTGCATGTTCTTCAGGTAATCACCCATGCCCTCGGTGTGACCGTGCAGTTCGATTTCCACCACGGGATTGTCTTTCAATTTCTGGATGACCGGTTCAAGGGATTGATATGACTCAAAAGTCAATTCAGCGGTCCCCTTCCTGAAATTCACGCCCACGAGGACCTGCGATTTCGGGAACTCGTCTTCCTTCCTTGCGGATTTCTGCGTATCAGGCTGACACCCGTGGTTCTCCGCGACACCGGCAGCATACGGGCATTTATCAAGCGAATCCGGTACCCCGTCCTGGTCATTGTCGACGTCAGGACAGCCATCGTTGTCGTGGAACCCGTCCAGGTCTTCCGCTTCGTTCGGACACTTGTCTATGGAATCATAAACGCCGTCACCATCATTGTCATAGTCGGGACAGCCGTCCATGTCCTGAAAACCGTCGTAATCCTCCGGAAAATTCGGGCATTTGTCAACGCTGTCCCCGATACCGTCCCTGTCGTTGTCAATGTCCGGGCAACCGTCATCGTCCTGGAACCCGTCTCTGTCTTCCGCCTTATTCGGACACGTGTCAAGGCTGTCGGGGATACGGTCATTGTCATTGTCGTAATCGGGACAGCCGTCATCGTCCTGGAACCCGTCTCTGTCCTCTTTCTCCCGAAGACACCGGTCCCTGCTGTTCGGAATGCTGTCCTTATCAAGATCCGGCTCCTTCACATACCCGCACCAGCCCATAGAAAACTGAATGCCGTAGTTCGGCATAATGGCGGTGCTGTAACGGTATCCTCTCGCGGGGCCTTCGGCAGGATGCCAGTTGAGCCGGGTGCCGGGCCCGCGCGACGAAAGCGAAATATCTCCAGTCAAGGTGAGATAGAGGCCCGACACCGTTGTCAGCCGTACCCCCGGCGACAGCAGCATCGGGTCTTTTGACGGATCGAGCGATGCTGAAAGGGTACTCCACCGGGACTCGCCATGGAAATCAAGAAAAAAAGCGAGGATATCAAGCGGGGTGTATTCAAGGGCGAGACTGACGATCGCCGTGTTCCGCTGGTGCTCCAGTGAGCTTGAAATGACGCCGCCGAAATTGAGGTGCGCCTGGAGCGGAAGCCGCGGTGCAATGGCGCTGAAATCAAACGTCAGGAGGACCAGTGCGTTGAGCGTAACATACTCCGAAGAATAAAACGTGCTTGAAGGGTTGGTATCGCTGCCCTCGATGTAATACGGGTTACGGGGAAACAAACCGCTGTTTTTCATGCCGGCCGGAATGGTAATGCCGGCATAATATCCCTGATAAAAAAGCCGCTTGTTGAGCGGCGGATACAAAAACTTGGTTGATATCTCCAGATCGCCGATGCCGTTGTCGGAGATGCCGTCGAACCCCAGCCAGTCGTAATAAAACGGCAGCGCTATTCCGAGGTCCCAGAACTGGGTGAGCCCGGCGCACAGAAAAAGGTTTGCGGAGAGCATGCCGGCCGGGTCGCGGTTGGGATCAGTCAGGGCAATGGCCGAGCCGTCCGGATTAAAGGCATTTCCGACATAGGCCGCCGACTTAAAAATGCTGATGCTGGAACCGACGTTGAGTTTTCCGGCGCCTATGATCGGGGCCGACAACGTGCGGACCGCGCCCTTCTGTCCGCCGGTATTAAAACCGGCCAGTGCCGGTGTGACGGATAAAGCAGCCGCCATACCCGCCATGACAAATAATTTCACCCTCACGCTTAACGCTCCTCTTTTTGCTCCCGCCTCACGGGTCTATACGCCGCAATTCAATCCGGTTATTGACCGCTCTGCCGGCCTTTGATGAATTATCGCCAAGCGGATTGCTGTCGGATTTCCCGGCCGCCGTGAGGCGTGTCGGCGGAACCCCTTTATTGATCAGATAAGCCCGGACCGCTTCAGCACGCGCCGTCGACAGGTTAAGCTTGTTCAGCGCAGACCCCTGATTGTCGGTGTGTCCCTGAATTTCTATCTGGACGAGGGGCCATTCGGCAAGCGACTGGGCGAGCTCGTCAAGAATGACAAACGAAGCGGGTTCGATCGCGGCGGTCCCTTTTGCAAAAGTCACTCCCCTGAGGACAACGCGGCCGCGTTTTATCTCCTTTGTCTTCGGAGCAGGCGGCTTCGGCGGTTCAACAATGGGACACCCCGAATTTTCCGGCGAGCCCGGCTGGCCCGGACATTTATCAAGGGAGTCCGTTACGCCGTCCTGGTCGTTGTCGATATCAGGGCAGCCGTCGTAGTCCTGGACCCCGTCGATGTCCTCCGGAACACCCGGGCACCGGTCAACGCTGTCGCGGACCCCGTCGCGGTCGTTATCGTTATCCGGACAGCCGTCCGCGTCAGCAAAGCCGTCGTAATCCTCCGCGGAATTAGCACACTTGTCAAGGCTGTCGGAAATATTGTCGCCATCATTGTCGTCGTCCGGGCACCCATCGTCGTCCTTATAGCCGTCATTGTCCTCGGCTTTATCCTTGCACTTGTCCAGACTGTCCGGTATCCCGTCGTTATCATTGTCATAGTCAGGGCACCCGTCGTCGTCCTGAAAACCGTCGACGTCTTCGGGAACCGCCGGACACTGGTCGTAACGGTCAACGATCCCGTCTCGGTCGCGGTCCCGGTCGGCAAACACGCCGCTCCAGCCGACCTGGGCAAAAATGTTCCATTTCGGCTCAATACCGGTGGTGATGCGCTGCATGTCGTCCGGCATCCGCCGCTTTACATAGGTAAACGTATCGGAAGTAGCGAGGCTCACCGTGCTGCCGAGAGTGAGGGTGAGACCGTTTTCCGGGGTGATGATGATACTTGGAGAAAAATGGAGAGGGTCCTGGTTCAGTTTAAAACCATGGGTGAAGTTGTAGAGCCGCATTTCGGCATCGAACGCGGCAACAATGGCGAGCGAGTTGATTGGATGGAATGCCAGAGCGGCGCCCATGAGCACCGCCTTGTCGTTCGTGACTTTCGTGGCGAAATGCATCCCGTAATCGATCTGGAGCGAAACCGGCACCGGCTGCTTGAGCGCGCCGAGGTCGAGGGCCATAAGCAGGTGCGTTTCAAAATCGAGGTTCTCCGTGGAAAAATATGCACCGTTAATCGCCCGCGATGGACTTGCGGCGAGCGAGTCCTTGTTGAAATAATAGGTATGCCGCGGGAACACACCCGTCTGTTTGCTCCCTGTCGGGACAATAAGCGCGCCCAGAAATCCGAGGTCCACCACCGGCGTCCGCGCGCTGGCATGGGTACCGAGCTTGCAGGTGATCTGTAAATCGCCCGGCCCGACCTCCTGATAACTCCCGATCATGTCGATATGGAGCGGAAACATCACGCTCACGTCAAAGAAATCTGCGATCCCGGCGCCGATGAACGGATAGATATTAAATAACGAGATCGCCTGGTTTTCGCCGGCGGTCGTATCGAACATTGAATCGTAGGTGTTCCAGTTCTGGCTCCTTTTCAGAAAATCCTGATCGAAGGTACCGTTTCCGTAGACGCCGACCGTCATGGTGCCCACGCCGAGCGTATGCGCCGAATGAAGCCCCGGCAGCCCCCGCTGACCGAACCGGTTAACGGTCAACCGCTCGATGTAGCCGGCATTGGCGCTCCACGGTGCACTGCCAATGACCATGGCCAGCACCGCAAACCCTCTGCACAACCGCTTAAATGCCGGACTCATTCTCACCTCATATTTTAAATTTATGAATAAATACCGCTGCCAAAGCATTTCAGAATAAAATTAATAATATATCCGGAATAGGGCCATAGGCAACCGGGTAAATGGTACAGGTGAACTGCTTTGATGAAGGGTGCTGTTCCGCTGATTTGAATCAATTAAAAAATACTTTCCCCCTTAAAATCCATGCAACATTAAATAGTACGGTGGTTCCCACACCGTACCTTAGGCATCCTTACCTCAGAAGAGTTGTCCTTGTATGCCTACAAACTCTCCTGAAATACCTGCACGGAAAAGGCCTGAATTTCGACCTTCGGGAGAACCCAGTCTTTTTTCGTCATTCTGTTCAGATTAAGCAGACGCTCAATCGCGGCGCCCGCGGTGCCGCTCTGGACCACGTCATCCACCAGCAGGATCCCGGCGACAGCTCCTTCGGACTTCAGCACCAGACCGTGCTGATGTACCTTTACTTCCGCTTCACTTCTGACGGTGACCGGCTCGCTCACCACCGATATCTGGATGATTGTCCTGGCGAAATCCTGAGGTTTCAGCGGATCATAACGCTGTCCGCCGGTCGCGGCCCGCATCGAGAGCTCCGTGACGGCCTCGGCCAGCCTCTTCACCGGCAGGATATACCCGCTGGTGCCGCGCGTCAAGCTGTCAACTGTCAATTTAACAAGACACCCCTGGTTCTTCAGGAGCACGCTGTCGTTGACCGGAGCCTGCGGAGGAACGCTGCCGGTCTGCAGGTAACTGGCGATTGAGCGGCGGGCAAGGGCGAGCAGAGTGTCCTGCTGAGCACCGGTCAAAAGCGTGTCCCCGGTAACGCGCAGGGTTACACTTTTGCGCGGAATGAGCGCAGACTTGGCTATGGCCGCTTTTCCTCCTTCGGATTTCTGTCCGCACGAAGCAGCGAGAAACGCCATGCCGATTGCCAGAAAAACAAGCTGTTTTCCGGAGAGGACAAACCGAATGTTTTTATTTTGTAAACCCATGGCGCTCTCCTTTTCTTATGAAACATTCCGGCGACGCGGCCTGAAACCCCGGGCAAACCCCCTGCGAAACCCCGGAGGTTCGCAGGGGCTAAATATAGGATGTCCATGAAATCAAAGCATAAAATTTATTGCCCCGAGGGCGCAATCGTTCTTCCGTATTGTTCGTGCTTTTTCCTTGCGGCAATGCAGTACCCCATCATGAGTACCGTTTCGATGACGCAATTTGAGCGCCTGAAAAAAAAGTTCCTGGCCGCAGTACCGGTGATCGCCTGGGTCGGGACGGCGCTTATGAGCAGCAACGCGATACCGGTCCACCAGAACCGGCGGTTTTCCGCGGCATAAAGGAGCTTGCCGAAAAGATAAACGCAGAACGGAATATAAAAAACATAGTAATGGATCCAGGTCAGCGGGCAGACAAGAAGCATCGCGAAGGAAACCAGGCTGAAATCGATGATAAAAGGTCCGTTGAACCCCAAAGATTTTTCTTTTGAAACAGCGAAAAATGCGGCAATGACGATGCCTGCCGAAAACCACCGATGGAGAGAGTGCGCGGCGGCCTCCGAAACCGTCCGGAGCAGCATGCCGTAGAGCGACTGGTTCTTGAACACGGCGAGGTCGAGATGATGTCCGGAACTGGCCAGTATCGCGCGCCACATATCATACAGATGCAGTGCCGAGGAATATTTGACCAGTAGAAACGGCACGGCAATCACGAAGGCGATCGCAAGCGCCCCGTACAGGAGAGACCTGAAATCTCTTTTCCTTAAAAAGTAGATCACGATCAGCAGCGGGTACAGCTTGATGAAGGCGGCGGTCGCAATGATTCCCGCGCCGGCGATGCGCGCCAGCGGCCTCTTGCGGAACAGGCAGTCAAAGCCGAACATCATCGCGGCAAGAATAATCAGATTGATCTGGCCGTCCATGAAGTGGTCGGTGAGCGGCTGCAGGTTGACCAGCACCGCAAGTGCCGCGATCCCGGCGTAACAACGCCCCTTGTAAAGCTTTTTCGAAAGGAACAGCGCGATGTAGAGCAGCGCGGCCAGATTGAAAACCGCCCAGAGGGTCTTTGCCGCCTTGACAGGAAGCAACGTGAACGGCACCATCGCGAAAGCGAACGCGGGCGCGTACTTGTACGGCATGTCCGCGTCGGTGAACCGGTAAATATCGAGGTCGCCGGACGCGATCCTCGCGGCGGCATTGTAGAAAACCCTGAAATCCTGGCTCTGGTGGTAGCTCTTGCTTATAAGGAACAGGGAAACAACGGTAAAAAAAAGGACGAGCAGCAGGCGCGCTGTGCGCGGCTTGAGTTGTAAGGAAATCATCCGGCGACCGCCAGAAAAACCGCAAGCCCTGTCAGAACGATCCCCATGATGGTCTTAAGCAGCGGCAGGTGCTTCTGGGTCGCGCGCGAAAGCTCGTCCCATCGCAGGCCGTAGTAGGCAAGTATCATGATAACGAGGAGCGGCAGGACAAACAGGAAATTGTAGAAAACAAGGTAGAACCAGCCCGTAAGCCGCAGTCCTTCGGCCCGGGTCATGAGAATGATGGTCGGCAGATACACCTGGCCGGTGCACACCGCTTCCAGAAGGGTGACGAGAAACCCGGTCACCGCGGTCCCGACAAAAAGGCTCGACCCTGAAAGGTTCCCGGAAATCGTTGTATGGATCCGCGATTTCATGGCCGGCGAGAGCTGAAGTTTAATGTCTTTCGCTTTCCCGGTCACTGCATACACGATCGCGTCCCTGAAACAGATGACGGCGACGACCCCGGCGAACGCCACGGCCAGCCACCTGACCGCGGTCGCGATCCAGTGGTAGGCGGCAAGCAGGGCGAGCGCCTTGAACGCGCCGATACCGAGCATAAGGTAGGTGACGAAGACGGCCGACGTAAAGGTCAGGCCGACGAGAAGCACTTCGGACCTTTTCCGTTTCTGGACAGCGAGGAACGAGATAAGAAAAATGATGGTCGCGATCGCGCACGGATTGACGCCGTCCACGAGCCCGGCAAGCGTGATCTGGAGAAAAGTGAACTTTTGGAAGCGCTGCCTGAGCGTTTGAGAAAAACGCGCCGTATCGGCGTGGACGGCAGTGACTTCGTGCGCTTTCCATTTTTCCGGATTGGCAAGGTACCGGTCGATCATTGCCCTGCCGTTTTTCCGGATCGATTCATAGCCGAGCAGGAACGTGTCCGGAAAAAAAAGCTCCTGCGGCGACGAGGTCTTGATGCCGAATTCCTTCTCCATCTTGTCTACAAGATTAAGGCCGGAATCGGTTTCGATGTCGTGAATGCGGAGGTCGAGTTTGTCCGGAAGGCTGTCGGCGAGCGGCCGGAGAATCTTCGTCTTGATTTCCGCGCACTCCCCGCAGGTGGGGGTGCCGAAAAAATGGAGGACGAGCTTGGAGGAGGTCTCGGCGAAAACCGCACTGCAGGCAAAACCGAGGACAAAAAGGGTTTCGATAGCTTTCTTCATACGGTTTAAATTTACATCTTTGACCGGCCGCCGGAAAACAACCGCGTTTATTTTGAGCCGCCATAACATCTTGCAACGACGAAATCGATTTCGTTGTAAACGCCTTGAATACGTTGTATCTATTGATAAGCTTATGAACGCAGAATTCACAACACACAACTTTTTTCCTGGGAGGTCTGCAATGATTATACCCAAGCAAAAGACGGCTGCCGCGATACGGGCGGCAATTGACAAGGCGGCAAAAAGGAAAGACAGTGAAGCCCGTCAGGTGTTTCTGCCTGCCGGAGTTTACAGCGTGAAGACGAAGGCGATTTATCTGAAAAAAGGAGTAAGGATTGTTTGTGCAGCTTAGCAACTTCACCACACATAAACAAAGGAGGTGTTATGTTTTTTGACGTTCAGGAAGGCGTTCTTGCGATTGAAGGCGATGGCGGCCAACGCATCGGAATCGGGACAAACACTCCGACAATGAAAATTCATATCGGTGAGCCCGGTGCCTCATATGCCAGCGATACGGTCGGGATTGGAAATAACACGCCGAGTTGCAGGTTTGATGTGAGGAGCGACGGGAAGGTGGGAGTGAAATAAAAACAGGAATTCTGGAAACAGTAATCAGAATACAAAACACAGTCGCAACTTTTTCAGAGAGGATATTATATGTCGACCATTAATCAGAATTATTTACCGAAGGCGGATTCTACCAATCCAAATCTAACGAATTTCGAACAAACGAGTATCTTTGAAGATGGGAATCAAAATGTCGGTATCGGGACGACAAGTCCTTTGGCGAAACTCCATAACGACGGTGATTTCATCACCAAAGGCCCTTGGAGCGATGTGCGGGCGTACGGGGCATCCGGAAGCGCTGAAACAACGACTGGCGATATAGATACGGGTGTCGATCCCTATGCCCTAACCCTTGCCATGGTAAAAGATTTCAGGAACGGACAGGGGATCAGGGTGAAAGGTGCCGGTGCAGGCAGCACCGATTTGATAACGAAAATCGACAGCGGTGCAGGAACCACCAACCTTGTGCTGCACGATCCTGCTTCCACGACGGTGACTGACGCAGAAATCTTGCATGACGATACTGCTGCGATTCAGGCCGCGATTGACAATTCAAATCATTCCAATGTAGTATTACTGTCGGGTGGAGTTTTCAACATAACGGAAAAGCTTTCATTGCACGGCGCTTTGTCATTCATGGGC
>Ga0315273_10014219_pt1 | contig 10256 bp, 7 predicted proteins | sample YL17G02_0_MG_FD_205753 | JGI IMG/M metagenome (GOLD analysis project Ga0315273, IMG submission 205753) | Sediment microbial communities from Yellowstone Lake, YNP, Wyoming, USA - YL17G02_0 | ecosystem: Environmental > Aquatic > Freshwater > Lake > Sediment | place: USA: Wyoming | collected... | reverse complement strand
CGACCAGGCCTCCACGATCTGCGCGGCGCGGCCCGGGCCGATGCCGTCGACGTCGCGCAGTTTCCCCGGATGCGTGTCGATGACGTCGAACACACCGGTGCCAAACGCCGCCACGAGCTTCTTCGCGAACACCGGGCCGATGCCGCGGATGAGGCCGGACCCGAGGTAGCGTTCGATGCCGTCGATGCTGGCCGGAGGCGCCGTGTGGATCGAGGTCGCGCGAAACTGCGGGCCGTGGACCAGATCGTTGGTCCACTCGCCCACGGCCGTGATCTCTTCCCCCGCGGCGATCGACGCGGCATGCCCCACGATGGTCTCGAGATCGCGCCGCGCGGGGAGCTTCACGCGGAGCACGCAGAACCCGTTCTCCGCGTTGTGGAACGTGACGCGCTCGACGGTCCCGGTGACCGACGTCGGATCGAGGCCCGCGGTACTCCTCGGCTCCGGCGCGCGCCGCCGTCCGCCGCCCAGCGGCAGCCGCCGGTTCCTGGGATGCTCCGCCATGCACCCCTATTGTCGCTCAGTCGGAATTGGGGTCAGAGTCGAATCTCGTGATTCCGAGGAGATTCGACTCTGACCCCAATTGCGTGGACTCCGTTCAGTTGGGGTCAGACTCGATCTGCAGAATACGGAAACACGAGTTGCGCCAGGGCTAGATCGAGTCTGACCCCAACTGAGTGCTTCCGTGTCAGAATGAGCCTCGATTGAGACTCCTATGACCGTTCGTGCCGTCATCCTCTCGGGCGCGCTGGTGTTGGGCGCGTCCGTGGTCGCCGCCCAGGTCGTCGTGCCGCCCGGCGTGCCGTGCGCGCACGACATCCGCCCGGGCCCCGGCGTGACCGCCACGAAGATGCTGTCGGACTGGGCGCCGACGCTGAAGAACTCACCTGGCGACTCCCCGGTCTACATCCTCGAGGGCAAGGAGCCCGGCGGCACGGTGTTCGTCGCCGGCGGCACCCACGGCAACGAGATCGCCGGCATCATGGCGGCCATCACGCTGGTCGAGCACGTCACCGTCCAGAAGGGCCGGCTGATCGTCATCCCCCACGCGAATAACTCCGCCATCACCGACAAGGATCCTCTGCGCCCCGGCCCGGCGTTCATCACGCTGACGACCCCGAGCGGCGAGCGGAAGTTCCTCTACGGCTCGCGCCGCACGAAGGCCGCCGACCAGGGCGCGCCCGATCCGCCGAAGTACCGCCACCCGAACCCGAAGTCCGCCGAGGCGCTGGACGGCGCGGAGGCACGCAACCTGAACCGCGCGTACCCGGGCGTGGCCGACGGCACACTCACCCAGCGCATCGCGTTCGGGATCATGCAGGTGCTGAAGGCCGAGCGCGTGTCGATCGCGTTCGATTTTCACGAGGCCGGCCCGGACTCGCGCCTGGCGTGGATGGTGGTGGCGAACCCGAAGAACATCGAGACGGCCGCCGCGGCCGTGCTGGATCTCGAAGCGCAGGGTCTCGCCATGAAGCTCGAGCCGTCTGACGAGACGTTCCGAGGCCTCTCGCACCGCGAGTGGGGCGACGCCACGCAAGCGCAGGCGTTTCTGTTCGAGACGCCAAGCCCGTCGATGGTGTCCGACACACGCAGCGTCGATTTCGTGAACGACGCGCAGTTGCCGCTGTCCCGACGAGTGGGGGGACAACTGGCGAGCTTTGCAGCGGTGATGGCCGCCTACAACGCGGACGCGCCGGCCGATCGCTCGGCCACGCTGGGCGGCATCCCGGCGATGGCGGACATGATCAAGACCGGCGTGGGCGCCTACCTGAGGTGACATGAAACACACGACCTGCCGAAAGCTCGCGCCCGACACCATGGTGCGGCACGTGGCGATCACGCTGGCGGCCGCCCGCGAGGTCGATCGGACGGTACGAATCCCCTCGTCTTTCTCGTCCGTGGAATCGCGCATCATCCGCCAGGTGCCGTCGTGGGTCGCCCGCGCGGGCATTGTGAAGTCCTCGCGCGCGTGGTGGTTGTGGTGCGAACCGCGCCCCAGCCGCGCCCGCGACGGCCAGTGCGTGCTCGATCTGCCCGACGGCCGCTACATGGTGGAGACGCTCGACACGCGGACCTTTACGTGGGTGTCGTGCGAGGCCGCGGCCGGATCCCCGCTCGTCATCGGGCTGCCCCACACGGGCCGGCCGGTGCTGGCCTGCATCCGGCGCGTCGCCCGCGCCACTCAGGTGCCTCGCGATTAGATGACCGCTTCCGCCGCCGGCCGGTCGCTCGCCCCCGAGCCGACGCGCGCGTCCCGCGCGTACCTGTGGCGCGCTGGTCTCGTGCTGGCGGCCGTGGCCGCGGTGTCGGCGGGCGTGACGCCAGGCTTCCGCGCGATGCACGCGCCGGACCTGATCGTCCGCGGGCCGGGTGTGCGTGCGGTCTCGGCGCTCTCGACGTACCATCGCGCGCTCTCGGGCACGCCGGGCGATACGGCGGTCTATGACATCCGCGGCGAGAAGCCAGGAGGCACGGTGCTCGTGCTCGGCGGCACGCACGCCGACGAACCGGCCGGGTACCTCGCGGCGGTCCTGCTCGTCGAACGGGCCGTCGTCGATGCGGGCCGGGTCATCGTGATTCCGCGAGCCAACGCGAGCGGGTTCACACACAACTACCCGCAGGAAGCCCATCCCCCGTCGTTCACGATCGACACGCCGTCGGGGCCGCGCCGGTTCACCTACGGCGCGCGCGCCACCAATCCCGTGCATCAGTGGCCGGACCCGCAGGTCTACACGCTGCCGGACTCGGGCCAGACGCTGTCGGGATCGGAAACGCGCAACCTGAATCGCGCGTACCCCGGACGCGCCGACGGAACGCTGACGGAACAGATCGCGTTTGCGATCACGACGCTCATCCGGCAGGAACACGTCGATCTGGCGATCGATCTGCACGAAGCCTCCCCGGAATACCCGGTGGTAAACACGATGGTGGCCCACCAGCGCGCCGAAGAACTGGCCGCCGTGGCCAACATGGGGATGCAGGCGGCGGACATCACGATCGGCCTCGAGACCTCACCGGTGAACCTGCACGGCCTGTCGCACCGCGAGTGGGGCGACGCCACCGGCGCGCTCGCGGTGCTGATGGAAAGCACCAACCCGGCGCAGGGCCGGCTGCGTGGATCGACCACCGCCGATCTCGTGGTCGGCGGGCGCGATCGCTTCTACGTGCTGGCGTCCGCGCGCGGGCGCCTGTCGGTGCCGTTCCCTGACGGCGGCTGGCCCCTGTCCACGCGCGTTGCCCGGCACCTCGCCGGTGTGGCGGCGCTATCTGCCGCGCTCGGCGATCTGCATCCGGACAAGGCCGTGGCCCTGCGCGGCGTGCCGGATTACGCATCGGTCGTCGCCCGAGGACTCGGTGCATACCTGAGGACGCCATGATCCGATCAAGCCGAATCGTTGCCGTCGCCTTCGCGGCGGCCGTGCTCACTGCGGGATCACTCCAGCCTGCCGCGCAGACGCGGAACACGCAGATCACCGCGCCGAACGGGATGGTGGCGTCGGCGCACGCACTCGCGTCGCAGGCCGGCCTCGAGATGCTGAAGGCCGGCGGCAATGCGGTCGACGCTGCCGTCGCCGCCGCGTTCGCCATCGGCGTCGTCGAGCCCAACGCGAGCGGGCTCGGCGGCGAAGGCATGATGGTCCTCTACCTCGCCGGCACGAAGACGGCGACGGCCATCGACTACCGGTCCGCCGCGCCAGCCGCCATCGACTATCCGTCGGGCGTGCCCGCCGAAGGGCCCGCCTCGGTCGCGGTGCCCGGGACCGTCGCGGGCCTCACGATGGCGCTGCAGAAGTACGGGACGATGAAACTGGCGCAGGTCGTTGCGCCCGCCATCCGGCTGGCCGAGCAGGGGTTCGTCGTGAGCGCCACCTTGAACGGCGTGATCGTCGACAACTTCGAGTCGATCGCGAAATACGACGCGCTCGCGTCCCTCGTCCTGCCCGGCGGCCTGCCGATCGAAGCGGGCACCACGCTGAAGAACCCGGACCTCGGGGCGAGCCTGCGGAAAATCGCCGCGGGCGGCGCGGATGTGTTCTACCGCGGCGAGATCGCCGACGCGATCGTGAAGGAGATGGCCGCGAAGGGCGGGCGCATCACGAAAGCCGATCTCGCGTCGTACAAGGCGATCGAGCGCACGCCGATTCGCGGGCAGTACCGCGGCTACGACATCGTCTCGGCGCCGCCGCCGGTCGGCGGCGCGTCGCTGGTCGAGATTCTCCAGATCCTCGACCAGATCGACCTGTCGAAGGAGGCGCCGCTCTCGCCCAGGTACGTGCACGTGGTGGCCGAGGCCATGAAGCGCGGTTTCGCCGACTTCGCGGCCACCATCGGCGATCCGGACTTCGTCGACGTGCCGCTGACGAAGCTCCTCTCGAAGGACTACGCCGCGGCGCGGGCGGCGGAGATTCGCGCGGATGCGATCACGCCGAAGGTGACGGCCGGCGACTTCAAGAAGCACGAGTCGCCCAGCACGACGTCGCTGTCGGTCGTGGACGCGCAGGGCAACATGGTGGCGCTCACGCAGACCATCTCGGCCTTCTTCGGCGCCAGGGTTCTCGTCCCCGGCACGGGCATCATCCTCAACAACGAGATGGTGAACTTCGGCACCCGCGGCCCGAACGCGATCGCGCCCGGCAAGCGCATGCGGACGATGATCGCGCCGAGCATCCTCCTCAAGGACGGGCGCACGTTCGCCACGCTGGGCACACCAGGCGCGGCGCGCATTCTCTCGACGATGACGCTGCTGGTGTCGAACCTGGTGGATTTCAAGATGGGCATCCAGGAGGCCATCGAGGCGCCACGCTTCTATGCGCGCGATTCCGAGGCCGACCTCCAGGTGGAGTCGCGGATGCCGGCGGAGACGATCGCGGCGCTCGTGAAGCTGGGCTACAGCGTCAAGACGCTGGGCGCGTATGATCTGTTCTTCGGGGGCGCGCAGGGCATCGTGATCGATCCAAAGACCGGCGCCCGCATCGGCGGCGCTGATCCGCGCCGCGACGGCGCAGTGGTGGGGTACTGAGGCAGAGGAGCTGGCTGACCGCCTCCGCCAAGGCTACGGCGTGTCTCGCCGTAGCGCTTCGCGCGTAGGCGGAAGCCATCTCCCACGACTGTCACGAATGTCACGACTGACAGGTGTCAGTCTCATTCGTGGGATCCGGCTTGAGCCGGATCCATCAGGGTTCTGTTGGACAGGAGCAGCTCATGTCACGTCGTCTCGTGCTCGTCGTCGTCGTTCTCCTCGCGGTGGCATCCGGAGCGGCCGCCCAGACGCCGTCCTTCGAGCGGCCCGGGCTGCTGACCTCCGTCGGCCAGAGCTCGGACATCGCTATCGTGAAGGTGATGCTCAATACGCAGCTCAAGCTCGGCCTGGACTACAAGCCGCTGGCGCAGCCGGCGGAGGTGGCCGGCATGAAGACGGTGGTGATCGTGGTCGGCGCCAGCACCAAGGGACTCGGCGCGGCGGGCCTCGATCTCGCCAAGGAGATGGAGCGGGCGACCGCGATCGTGAAGGCGGCCAGGGCGGCCGGCGCACGCATCCTGGTGATGCACACCGGCGGTGAAGCGCGTCGCGGCAAGACGTCCAACGACGTCATCTCCCTGGTCGTGCCAGATGCCGACTACGTCGTTGTCGTCGCGGCCGGCAACAAGGACAAGCTCTTCAATACGCTCGCGGCGAAGAGAAACGTGCCGGTGGTCGAGGTCGAGAAGATGGCCGACGCCGGCGCCGCCGTGAAAACGCTGTTCAAGTAGCGCGCGGGCCCCTGGCGTGCCGGCCAATCCAATCGCCGCCGTGGCACCCGCACTGGCAGAGCCCTTGACGCTGCTCGCGATGGTCGCAGCTTTCGGCGCGCTGGCCGTCGTCGCGCGGTGGCCGGTCGGCGTGTCGCTGGCGGTGGCCGCCTGGCTGGGGGCGGCGCTGAACGGGTACTACTTGCCGTTCCGGCACCTGGTCGAGGGCGCTTTCTCCTACCTCGATCCGATCCTCGTCATCGCGACTGCGATGATCTTCATGCGCACGCTGGCGGACGGCGGCGCGCTGGCGTCGGTGGGACGCGCCATCGACCGGTCGCTCGGATCGCGGCCGCTGCTCCTGCTGCCGGCGCTGATGCTGGTCGTGATGTTTCCGGGCATGATGACCGGGTCGTCGACGGCCGCCGTGCTCACGACCGGCGCGATGGCCGCGTCGATTGCCATCGGGTTGGGCCTGCCGCGCGAGCGGGCGGCCGCATTCGTGGCGATGGGCAGCATCCTCGGGATGGTGGCGCCGCCCGTCAACATTCCGGCGATGCTGATTGGCGGCGGCATCGACCTGCCCTTCGTCGGCTTCGCCGGCCCCCTCGCGGTGCTCGCCTTCCCCCTGGCGCTCGTCCTGGCGTACGGCCTGGGCTGGCCGCTGATGGCCGGGCGGCAGCGGGACGGGAGTGCACCCGGCTCCAAAACCTCCCCCGGAGTTGTTTCGCCGGCCTTGTCCCTTTCTGAAACTACTCCCGGAGTTGTTTTGTCTCCCGGAGCGGTTCCATCTGGCGAGACTACTCCCGGAGTTGTTCTTGGTGCCGAAACCACTCCGGGAGAGGTTTTGCTCCCGCTCCCGCTGCCGCGCGCGCTGGCGCCGGTGGCGGTGGCGGCGGCGCTGATGACCGCCCCTCGGATCTGGCCGCTCGCCATCCCGGACCCCGGCCTGCCGGTCGTCTTTCTCGTCTCGGCCGCCGTCGCCATCGCGTGTTCGTCGCGCTTCCCCGTGGGGAAAACGATGATGACGGCGATGGACGAGGCGCTGCCGGTGCTGGGGATTCTCACCGGCGTGGGCGCGTTCATCCAGGTGATGACGCTCACCGGCGGCCGGGGCTGGCTCGTGGCGCAGATGCTGGGCGCGCCGTCGTGGGCGCTGGTCGCGGCGGCGGCCGTCAGCCTTCCGCTCTTCGGGGCGATCTCTGCGTTCGGATCGGCGTCGGTGCTGGGCGTGCCGTTCCTGCTGGCGTTTCTCGGGCGCAACGAAGTCGTGACCACTGCGGCGCTGTCCCTGCTGGCGTCGCTTGGCGACCTCATGCTGCCGGCGGCCATCGCGGCGACGCTGGCGGCCCGTGTCGCCGGCGTGGACGACCGCCGGCGCGTGCTCCGCCTGTGCGTGCTGCCCGCCCTGCTGGCAATCTTGACGGCCGTGGCGGCGTTGCTCTTCTCCCCCGCCCTCGGCCGGTTGGTCATGTGAGGGGCGGCTCCGATGCGTCTTTCTGGGCCTGACCCCGAATAGGCGCGTTTTGCATCGTGTGGGGTCAGGCCCAGAACGGCGCATTTTGAGGCGCCAGGGGTCGGGTCTGGAAGGACGGTTGCTGTGCTGCTTGTCTATCGCCTGATCTGCCTCGGCCTCGCCGTCCTCGTCACGGCATCCATCCTCCGCCGGAGACCGCTCGGCGAGCAGGTGACCGCCGGCATGGTTCTGATCCCGCTACTGCTTCGCCTGTTGCTGGTGAAGTAGGGCGTCCGCTGTCCCTGCGCGGAACCCGCGCGACTCCGCCCGCTGATACCCCGTAATCCACACGCTCAGATCAGGGTGCACCTCTACGACGCCGAACGCGTTATTGTTCGGGCCGGCGCCTTCGATGAGGCCGCGGAACGTGAAGTACGGGATCCCGTTGATGACCGAGAAGCCGCCCTCGTGCCGGTGGCCCTGCAGCACCGCGACCACCTTGCCCGAGGCTTCGAGCGCCGCCCGGACGGCGGCGGCGTTCTTCACGTAGTAGGCGCCGGTCCCGTCCAGTTGCTGGTGCACGAAGACGACGACCGGCTCCCGCGATGCGGCCAGCGTGCGCGACAGCCATGCGATCTGCGGCGCGTCGATGTTGCTGTCGCCCCAGTCGAAGTTGCCGCGGTCGTAGTCGCTGCCGTCGGCCTTGTGGTCGGCGTCGAGCGTGACGAACCGGACACCGCCGCGCACGAACGTGTAGCGCGTGGCATTCGGCACGACACCGGTGTTCTCCACGGCCGACAGGAACGCGGCCTTGGAGATGCTGTCGGTATCGTGGTTGCCGATGACGTGGTAGCGCGGTCCCTTGAAGCCGGCCAGCGCGGTTTCGATCGCCTTCAGGTAGCCCAGCGTCCGCGCCTCCTGCGGCACTTTGTCCTGGTCCTTGAAATCGCCGAGCTCGACGAGGAACGCGACGCCCTGCTCGTTCATCACGCGGACGCACTCGGCGAGCTTGGTATTCGACTCCCGGTACGTGCGTGCCCCGCTGGCATCGATGTCCGCGTAGTGCACGTCGGTGACGACCCCGAACCTGACAAGCGGCCCGGCCTGGCCGGCGACCCCAATGACGAAGCCCCCGGCGACGAGCAAGGCGACAACCGCGAGAAGCGGACTCTTGCGCATGTATGCTCCTGTCCGGCCATTCCCCGCCGGGGTCAGGTCTGAAACGCGACCTTTTCCCCCTTGGGGTCAGGTCTGAAACGCGACCTTTTCCCCCTTGGGGTCAGGTCTGAAACGGGGGAAAACACCGCACTTCAGACCTGACCCCAGTGGGGGGCGCGGCGTGCGACAATCGGCCTCATGATACGCACTCTTCCGCGCTTCGTCATCAGCGCTGTCGCGATCGCGGCCGTCGCCGTCGGCCTCGCGTCGATCCTGGCCATGAACCACCCGTCCGCCGATGTCTCCGCGCAGGGAACCGCGTCGCTGGTGATGCCGAAGGCGTGGCTCCAGGGCTACACGAAGACCGTCTCCGGCGACTGGATCATCTACCCCTGGGCGTACCCGGGCCAGACGAAGACGCTGCTGAGCCGCACGACCGACGGGAAGATGCGCGTCGCGTGGACGGGCGAACCGGTTCCAGCCGGCGCGCCCGCGGATCCGGTGACGTATCTCTGGCACGCGGGGACGGCGTCCGGCTACGGCGCGCACGCGTTCACCTTCGCCGTGAACGGCCGGCCGGTCGCCACGTTCCGATCCGGCCGGACCGCAGACGATCGCGAGTGGCAGGTGGCCGGCTCGGACGGTGCGACGCTCTCGTTCACGACCACCCGCGTGGGCACGTTCAACGAACTGTTCGGCTTCATGTGGATCACGGCGCCGCGCGCCCTGTTCGGCAGCGGCGCTCCCGAGTTCTCGGTCGCGGGCGAGGCGGCCGGCAATCAGGACTACTACCTGGGCCCGCAGGAGCGGGTCGAGGAGTTCGTTCGCGTGCGACCGGAGGAGGCCGTCTTCGCGAGCGGCGAGCGCGCAATCCGCCTCGAGTTGAGCCGCGTGCGCGGAGGCGACGAGGTGCGGGTCGACGCCGGCGGCGCGCCGCTCGTCACGCGAACCGATACCGGCTACCACACCATCCTCTTGCAGGCCGGGCCGAACTCCGCACGCAATCTGACGATCCGCGTGGCTACTGGCGGCACCGAGGTGCTGTCGCAGGCGCTCAGCCTGAGCGAGGTGAAGCCGCGCACGCTGCATTTGCTTCCGCACTCGCACGTCGACATCGGCTACTCGGACCCGCAGCCTGAGGTCGAGCGCAAGCAGTGGAAGAACCTCCGCGACGCGGTCGAACTGGGACGCAAGACCGCAGCGTATCCGGTCGAGGCGCGCTTCCGCTGGAACGTTGAAGGCCTCTGGTCCGTGGAGAGCTACCTCGCGCAGGCGAGTCCCGCCGAACGTGAGGCGTTCATCGATGCGGTCCGCCAGGGCACGATCGGCCTGCAGGCCAACTACACGAATATCCTGACCGGCCTCGCGACGCCCGAAGAACTGCGCCACTGGACCGATGGCGCCCGCCGCCTTCGTACGGTGTACGGCTTCGGCCCGATGCTCTCCGCGATGCACACTGACATCCCGGGGCTGAGCTGGCCCGTGGTGGCAGCCCTCGCGCAGTCCGGCGTCCGCTATTTCAGCAGCGGGCCGAATTACATGCCGGGTCTGCCCGACGCCGGCGATCGCATCGGGCGGACGCTGAAGGCGCTCGGTGACAAGCCGTTCTGGTGGACCTCCCCGTCTGGCGACGATCGCCTGCTGTTCTGGATGGCCGGCCGCGGCTATTCGTGGTTCCACGGCCTCAACATGGGCCGCATGACGGATCGCAGCCGCGACGATGTGCTCGCGTATGTGAAGACGCTCGCCGATGACGGCTATCCGTACGACATGGTGCAGGTGCGATACACCATTGGCGGCGACAACGGGCCGGTCGACCCCAGCCTGCCCGACGCTGTCAAGGCGTGGAACGAGATGTTCGCGACGCCGCGGCTGACCATCAGCACCGCCGAGGCGATGTTCGCCGAGTTCG
>Ga0315273_10014218_pt1 | contig 10256 bp, 7 predicted proteins | sample YL17G02_0_MG_FD_205753 | JGI IMG/M metagenome (GOLD analysis project Ga0315273, IMG submission 205753) | Sediment microbial communities from Yellowstone Lake, YNP, Wyoming, USA - YL17G02_0 | ecosystem: Environmental > Aquatic > Freshwater > Lake > Sediment | place: USA: Wyoming | collected... | reverse complement strand
TGGGGGCCACCGGCCGAGACGGCCGCAGACACCGCGCCGCTGTAGGCTTGGTACACGCGCACCAGGTCCGGGAACAGGCGGGCCATCTGGGGGGCGTACGGCGGGCCCAGCGCGGAGACGACAGCCAGGTTGGTGGCCAGGATGTTGGTGACGGACCGGGCGGTGTGGGTGTGGGCGGTGAGGGAGGCCGGGTCCGCATCCGCGTCGGCGACCACCCCGCCCCACGTCGCGTTGGGCGGGCCCATCAGGCGCTCCAGGTACGCCGCCCGCCGCCCGGCGTCCGCGTCCGCGCCGATCATGAGGGCGACCGCCTCGTAAAACATGTGGACCTGGAGAGGAAAAAAAAAAGGGTAGACGGGAAGGGGCGGGCGTGCGTGAGCGCGGGGGGGAAGGAAGGGGGGGAAAGGGAGAGGAGGGGCAAACCACACCCAGCCCGTCCCACTCTGCTCTCACAATCTCTCTCACACCTGGTGCGCCTCCAAGTCCCGGATCGTGTCCGCCAGCCCGGCCAACAGTTCCGCCACAAAGGGCTCGCTCTCCCCGAGCTGGGTCACCACAAACTTGCGCCGGCACTTGCCGCAAATCTTCAGGAAGGTCTCGCACGCCATGTCCTGGACGCCCGGGTGGGGTTCGTGCATGAACTCAAACAGCTTGTGGACGACAGTCTTCAAAAACTTCCAGTGGTTGCGCAGGAAGCGTGGGTACTGGCCGACCACGTACATGATGTTGGCCGCGATGACCGCCTTGTTGTCCTTGCCCCGGGTCACCTCGCACAGGTTGAGCAGGTCCCGAATGACGGTGACGAGGAACCGGTTCTCCGTGTCCTCCGCCATCGCGCCCGCGATCGAGCCGACCGCCCAGCAGAGCGCGTTGAGGGGCGCCCAGCGCGCGCCGCCGCCGCCCGCGCCCACGGGCGGCCCCGCCGCGCACGACCCCGCCCCCACCTGCGCCCGCAGGCGCGCCTGCATCTGGGCCTCCGTGTCCTCCTGGTCCAGGTGCGCCAGGTAGACGAGCGTCTCGTGCATGGTCTTGTAGCGGGCGAGCGTGTCGGTGTCCTTCATCGCCTCGCGCACCACGTTGCCGGCCTCGTCCTCGACGACGATGACCTCCTCCGGCTTGGCCATGCGGGCGATCATGAGGGACCGCAGGCGGGACAGGAGCTGGGCGTAGTGAGCGGGCGCGTCAAAGGCGGGGTGCGGGGCGGCGGGCGGGGGGGCCGCCAGCTGGCCCGCGAGCGGCCCGGCCGCGGCCGCGCCCGCCAGCGCGGCCGCGCCCGCCGCGGACGCGTACACACCCGGCACGAAGGCGTGCCAGTAGTCGAGGCAGACCTTGAAGACCTCGTCGTCGGGGGCAAAGGAGGCGGAGGCCAGGATGTCCAGGGCGGCCAGCAGGGGGCCGGACCGGCAGGCCGGGCCCGCCTCGAGCGCCCGCCCGTGCGACCGCAGGAAGGCCGTCAGGAAGAGGCACAGGTTGAGCACGAACTCCTTGTCCTCCTCGCTGCCCGCCGCGTAGGCGGCGCCCACGTCCGTGCCCGGCGGGATGAGGGGCGCCAGGGCGGCCATGAAGACGGTGAGGAGGGACACGAACGCGGCGTCGTGCTCCGGGCCGACGGCCAGGGACGCGACCTCGCCCAGGCAGCGCAGGGCGGGCGACCGGAACGCGGGCGCGGGGAAGAGGCGCACCAGCGCGGACACCACGTCGGACTCGAAGACGTAGACCAGGGGCACCCAGGACAGGTAGGCGTGCAGGGTGTCCAGGGTGGCCCGGATCAGGGCCGGGTGGGTGGAGGCGGCGGCCGCCGCGTCCGGGCCGCCGGCCGCGAGCGCAAACATGCAGAGGGCGTGGACCTCCCCAAACTGTGTGTTGAGGGACGCCTTGAGGTCGCGCGTCTTGGCGCTCGTCAGCTCGCCGCGCGCAAAGTCAAACACCTCCTCCGACAGGAGGCGCAGGATGCGCATGGAGTTCTCGCACAGGGACGCGCTCGTCCGGGAGGCCGCGCAGAGGTCGGGCAAGAAGGTCGGCCAGCGCGCCGGCCAGTCCTGCTTCAGGATTTGGACGAGCACCGCGTCCAGCTTGGCCAGGAAGACGCGCTGGGCCTTGGCGGCGGCCGGGTCGGAGGCGAGGGCGATGATCAGATTGGACACAAAGTTGCGGACGCCCTGCAAAGTGAATGGAGAGAAAGGATAATGAGTTTTTTTTTTAAATGTGATGGGATGTGGAGAAGACTCTCTCCCTCTCTCTCTCTCTCCATTGACACCCACCAAGCGCTGCTCCTCCGGCAGGGCGCCCCACCGGTACTTGATAACCTCCTCCAGGATCTGTGAGAACAGGTGTGTGTGTGAGGGACGGAAGAGGGCGGGCGTGTGAGTGTCGCGAGGAAGACGACGAGGGCACAGCGCGCGCGCTGGTGGTGGCGGGCACCTCGGGAGGGCGCCCTTTTCTTTCTTTTCTCGCCCCCTCTTTTTTTTTCACCTGGAGCGCAAAGAATTTCGATTGCGGCGACGCTGATCGCTCCAGGATGGCGTCCACCCGAGACCAGGCTTGCGGGTGTTCCTGCACCGTCTTCAGGACGGCCTCCGCGGCGGTGCGCTGTGTAAATGATGGGAGGGGAGGAGAGAGTGGGAGAGAGAGCAGAAGAATGCGGCGGCGACAAGGCAGCGGACAGGGGGCAGCAGAGTGGAAGCCCCCCGCACCCGCGAGGCGCGGCCCCCCTTCGTCTCTACCACGGGGCTAGCTACCCAGCCTGCCGCCACCCGCACCCAAATGCGCGGGCGTGGCAAATGGCGAGGGTAAGGGCGAGGGCACAGGTCTGTGCATGGCGCGTCCTTAGCGGCGTCGTGCGTCTTTTCCTCTCACCTCCTCATTGGAGCCCGCCCCATAGAACGCGGCCACCGTCGCGTCCAGCAAGGCCACGTCCATGGGCTGGGAGAAGTCGAGCAGGCGGGCCGCGGGACCGCCATCGGGCGGGGCGGCGGCGGCCATGTGAAGGAGAGAGAAGAAGAAAAGAGTGAGGGGGGGCAGGAGAAAGCAGAGAGCGAAGCAGAGACAGGAGACCCAAAGCAGAAGGACAAAACAAAAAAAACCGCTCTCTTGCCTCCCGATGCGACGCCGCCCACCCTCCCCTGCGACCTGGCCCGCCGCGGGCGCCCTGGTGTTGGTGGCGCTGGCGGTCTGGGCGTCGTCTGCTTGCCTCGCCAGCGGGCTGCCCCTGGGGGTGCGGGCGTGGGGCGGTGGGCCGCTCGTCGCGGCGGTGGCGGGCGCGCCGCCACCACCGCCCCACAACCCGCCTTCCAGTGGCTGGGCGTTTGGGCGGGCGGTGCGTTTTTTTTTTTTTGCTGCGTCCTTCCCTTTCTCTATCTCTCTCTCTCTCTTTCTCGCCGGCGGCGAGAGAGAGAGAGAGAGAGAGATTCTTTTCCCCGCTCAGTATGCCCGTCGCACGCGCGGACGTGGGCTTTTGCGCGCGGGCAAGGACGGGGGCGTCCCCCACCCCCTCCACACACCGTCCAGGTTGGCGTCCCTTGACCTTTCTCCCTCTCTCCCCCCCTAGTCCCGCCCCCCGCCCCCCTCCCTCCGTACCACCCTCACCACCCGCCTGGCTCACGCCCGGGCTACCGCCCTCGCCACCACCCTGGACGCCTGGGACACCGTCCGCCCGGGCGGGCGGTGGCACCCGGCCGCGTTCGTCGAGTCGCGCGCGCGGGTGGGGGTCGAGGTCTGCCTCGCGCTCGCCGTCGCCTGGCTGCTCGCCCAGCGGGCCGCCGCGCCCCGGGGGCGCCCCGCGGACGCGCCGCTCACCGAGCGAGAGGTTGACGCCCTGTGCGAGGAGTGGGAGCCGGAGCCCCTCGTCCCGCCGACCCTCCCCGACGGGCGGCCCCGGACTGCCGCGTGCGGCGGCGGCAGCGACGCGCCCGCGCTCCTCCCCATCCTGGGCACGCGGGGCACGGCGGCCACGCTCGCCGCCACGGGCAAGCGCGTCCTGGTCGCGGCGGGCACCGACTTCCTGGGGCTGGGGGGCGACCCGGCCATCCTGGCGGCGGCGGCGGGCGCGGTCGCGACGTACGGGGTCGGGTCGTGCGGCCCGCGTGCCTTCTACGGGACGATCGACGTCCATTTGGCCCTGGAGGCCCGCCTGGCGGCCTGGCAGGGGACGGCGGAAGCGATCATTTACTCCCACGACGCCGCCACCATGCCCTCCGTCCTCCCCGCCTTCGCGTCCGCGAAGGACGTGCTCGTCATGGACGACGCGGCGCCCTGGGCGTTCCGCAATGGGGCCGCGCTCTCGCGCGCGCGGGTGGCCACCTTCCGGCACGGCAGCCTGGCCGACCTGGAGGCCGTCCTGACCCGCCTGGCGGCGTCCGATGCGGCCGCCCGCCGCCCGCCCTGCCGCCGCTTCATCGTGGTAGAGGGCGTGTCCTCCCACACGGGCGGCCTGGCCCCGCTGCCCGGCATGGTCGCCCTCAAAAAAAGGTTCGGGTACCGGCTGGTCGTGGATGAGAGCCTGGCCGGCGGCGTGCTGGGGCCGGCCCACGGCCGGGGCGCCTGCGAGCACTGGGGCCTGGCCCCGGGCGACGCGGACGTGGTCGTTGGGTCCCTGGGCGGGGCGGTCGCGTCCGCGGGTGGCTGGTGCGCGTCCAGCCGGGAGGTCGTCGACCACCAGCGCCTGTCCGGGGCGGGATACTGCTTCTCCGCCTCGCTGCCGCCCTTCCTGGCGGTCGCGGCGTCGGAGGCGGTGCAGCGCATTGCGGGGTCGGAGGGCGTGGCGGCGCGGGCCGCGCTGGCCAGGAACGCGCGGGCGTTGCGGGAGGCGCTGGCGGCGGAGGGCGGCGTGCCCGGCTTCGTGGTGGGCGGCGGGCTGGCATGGGCGGGCGGCGCGGCCGCCGCCGCCGCTGCCGCCGCCCCGGCCAGCCCGCGGGGGCGCCCCGCCTCGCCCACGCTCCTCGCCTCCGCCCCACCGCCGCCGCCCGCGGCGGAATGGTTTGCGCCGACGCTGCACCTCGTGCCGGTGGGCGTCGCGGCCGCGGCTGGGGGGGGGGGAGGGGAGGGCGGCGGCGGCGCCTGCTGCCCCGCCGAGCCCCTCCCCGCCTCCGCCCGGGCACGGGCGGCCCTGCTGTGCAAGGCGGTCGCCGCGGACTGCCTAGACAAGGGGGGCGTCCTCGTCGCCGCGGTGGAGCCGCCGCCGGGGACGGAGGCCGCGAGCGTGGTGGGGCCGTCGGTGCGGGTGACCGTCTCGGCCGCGCACACGGACGCCGAGGTCAGGCGGGTCGCGGCCGCGCTCAAGAGTGCTGCCCGGCGGTGCGTCGGGAGTGCCGCCACCCACCTGCCGCCACCCAATGGCGGCGGGCTCGCCAGCTTCGCGGCCCGCCAGTCGGACGACCTGCGGCGGCAGGGGAGCGCGCAGAGCTTGGGAGGGGGGTGGTGACCAACAAGAACAACAACAAAAGAAGGAGGGAGGGGGGGTGCCCAGGAACATGGCCCTCTCGCGCCCCCACTCTGCCTTATTTTTGTTTTCCTCTCGAAAAGGTGTGTCGGAAGCGCACAAGGGGGTGCCGGATGGCGCCGCTCATCCTCTTCACCGTGCAATAGACCGCTACCATTCTCTGTGTGGAGGCGGGGCGCACGGGGAGGCCCTGGCGCCCAATAGGGCGCACCGCGCCCCATTGGTAGCCTGGCGGACCGTTTCCTCAATCCCTGTGTTTCTCTTTTCAACTTCCCCTTCCCCTTCCACAGGCACCCGCATCAATACACGCGACACAAGGCGGCACACGCAGAGCTTACTGACCATGGCTCCAAGTGAGTGGGAGCAGGATGGCGGTGTAGCAGGGAAGAGAGGGAGATGAGCAGGGCGCCGGATGTTGTCGCGGCCAGCCGCGGAGCGCGCGCAAAAAAAAACGCTCTCTCCGAGGCAGGCCCCCACGCAGAGCATTGCCCGTCCAACCTCCTCTCGCGCCTTTCCCCTCTCTCTCCCTCTCACTTCACGTCCCCCCTCTCTCCCCCCTCCCCCTATCACAGCCCGCAACTCCGCGCCCGAGCACGAGCCCCTATTCCCGACCAAGGCCGGGAGCGCGGCCGCCCTGCACGGCGGGTGGCAGGAGGATGGGGGCTGGGTCCTCGCGGGCGGCCGCGGCAGCGAGCGCGGGGCGTGGGGGCTGGACCGGGCGGTCGTCATCACGGGCGTCTCCAAGGGCATCGGCGCCGCGACCGCGCGCGTCCTGGCGGCCAAGGGCTGCCACGTCTTCGGGTCCGTGCGCAAGGCGGGCGACGCGGCGGCGTTGGTGGCCGACCTGGGACCCCTTTTCACGCCCCTCGTCTTTGATGTGACCGACGCGGCCGCCGTGGCCGCGGGCGCGTCGCACGTCGCGGCTGCCCTGGGCCCGGCCCGCTGCCTGTGGGGCCTGGTCAACAATGCGGGCATCCACGCGGGGTCCGACCCGGTCGCCTACCTGGAGCCGGCCCTCCTGCGCGCCCAGCTGGAGGTCAACCTCGTCGCGCCCGTCGTCGTGGCCCAGGCTTTCCTCCCGCTGCTCGGCATGGACCGGGCCCGGGCGGGGCCGCCCGGCCGCATCTGCATGATGTCCTCCGTGTATGGCAACTACGGCATTCCCTGGATGGTGAGGGGCGGGCGGGGTGGGTGCGGGAGCGCAAGAGAATGCTGGTGGTGTGTGTGCGCACAACTCTTCTCATCCGCCTGTCCCGTTCCCTTTTCCCTCTTATCTCATCCCCACTCCCCTCTCCCCTCTCACCTCCAGGGCGCCTACTGCGCCTCCAAGTTCGCGCTGGAGGGCCTGACCCAGTCCCTGCGCCGGGAGCTGACGCCCTTTGGCATCGACGCCGTCACCATCCGGCCGGGGCCCGTGTCCTCCGAAATCTGGGACGCGTCCATGCATGGCGGGGCGGAGTATTGGAGCAAGTACGATGACACGGACTACAAGGCCGCCATGGCCAAATCCCGGCGCATGCTGGAGCGGGAGACGGCCAACCCGGCCTGGTTTCTACCGTGCGAGGCGGTCGGGCGGTGCGTGTGGGCGGCCCTGTCGGCGGCCCCGCGGGCTGGGCCCACGGCCCGCGTCGTGACTCCCAACTGGTTTGAGAACTGGTGCGCGCCCGTCTGGTTCCCGGCCCGCCTGGTGGACAAGGTGGTGGCCGCCAAATTTGGCTTGCTGCGCGTGCTGGGTCGGGGAGCCGAGGTGGGTGGCGGCGGCGGTGGTGGTGGTGGCGGTGCAAAGGCCGACTGATGAGGGAGAGGGTGCGCGCCCCCTTTTCTCTCTCTCTCACACAGCCCCGGCGCCGCTCTCTTGCGACGACACAGAGAGGTGGAGGGTGGGGGAGGGGGGTGCTAGGAGAGAGAGAAGGAGGGAGGCGAGCGATGTGTAGAAGTGAACGAAAGCGAGTTGCTCCGCCCGTGACTATGAAAAAGTGAAAACGGGTTGCAGGTCGGCGGCGCCCTCAGCGGCGCCCTCTCACTCTTGCGACCCCCGGCGCGCACCCCCCCCCCCCCCCGCCGCGCCCCACAACACACTGCCCCACTTCACCCCCCACCCTTACCCTCCCATGGCCACCTCCAACCTCATTGCCGCGTCCGGTGGGGTGAGCCCGGCCACCCTGGTCGCCCAGCTGGTCGCCTTTGCCGCGTCCGTTGGCGTCGCCGCATTCCTGGCCTGGTTTGCTCAGTGAGTTTTACTTTTGAGAGAGAGGGGCTAGGGCGTGGACAGGCGATACAGAAGCCCACCACGATGGCTAGCCTGTCACACAAGCTGGCTTTCGGTGGCGATCGGGGCGGGGATGTGAAGGGGTGGGGAGGGCGGGGCGGCAGCGACGGGTGCTCCCTCGCTCTCTGTCTTGGAGCGGCCGACTCTTGCCCCCGCATTTGCGGGCCGCCCTCTCCTGCACCCGGGCCCGCCGCCTTTTTCGATGGTGCCTGCCCATCGATGCGATATGTGAGCTGAGCCCTGACCTGCGATGGGTGGCGGGAGCGTGATCGAGTAGGGGCTGGGCTGGGAGGGCGGCGGGGGCGCCCGGAGCAGAGACTCTCTGATGCGAGAGCAGCACCGCCTGCGACGCGCGCCGCCCCCCCTTCTTTTCACACTTTTCTCTCTCGCTCTCGCTCTCTCTTCATCCACCCACAGGCAGTGGTACCTGGTCCGCCGCCGGTCCATCGCCCTGAGGCACCTACCCGGGCCCAAGTATGGTGCGTTTTGATACCGAGAGAGAAAGATGGAGCGTCCCCCCCACACACACACCTTGGCACTCACCCCCCCCCCCCCCCCCCCCCTCACCATTTCATTCCATCTCTTTCAGGCCTGACCGGCATGCTGCCCATGCTGATGGAGAAGGACCTGCACCACCGGGTGACAGCCATGGCCAACACGTTTGGGCCTGTCTTCAAGATGCGGGTGATGCAGTTCCACGTGCGTCGATATTGACGGGGGCGGGGAGATGGGGAAGGGGTGGTGGGGCGGTTTTTACCCCCCGACCCTTTGGCGCCTCCACCCACCCCCCACCCACTTTCTTCCTGCTCTCTCCTCTCTCTCCCCCGCTCCCCCCAGGCCATCGTCATCACCGACCCCGCCCTGGCCACCTTTGTCCTCCGCTCCAAGCTGCTGGACAAGTTCCGGTTCCAGTACCACTTCCTGGACGAGTTCCTGGGCGGCACCAACCTGCTGACGGGGCACACGGACGGGCACTGGAAGGCGGTCCGCAAGGGCGTCGCGCCCGCCTTTTCGGCGGGCTGCATGAAGGGCGCCTTTGCCAACGTGCGGGAACGGTGCGCGTCCATTGCCGGCATCCTCAACCTGATGGGCGCTGACAACCCCATCAACGTGGACGACCTGCTGCTGCGGGAGTCGATGGACGTGATTGGCCGGGTCGGCTTCCAAAAGGAGATGGGCGCCCTGGCGGCGCTGGAGGCGTCCCTGGCCGGCACGGGCGCGGACACCAAGTCCGAGTACATTCAGACCATGATCAACTGCACGGTGGAGGTGGAGCACCGGATGGCGGAGCCGCACCGGGATTTGAAGTACTGGAAGGCGGCGGTGCGGGCGGGCCACGCCCTCATGGCCCGGTGGCGCACCATCGTCAAGTCGGAGCTGTTGGAGCACATCAAGGCGGTCACCCCCGTCAAGGGCTCCTTTGCCGACCTGCTGCTGAAGTGCAAGGACCCGGCGACGGGCGCCCAGCTGACGGACGCCAAGCTCCTCCCCGAAATCACGGCCCTCTTCTTCGCGGGCACCGACACGACCGGCCACACCGGCACCTGGACGCTCTACCTGCTGTCCCAGCACCCGGCCGTGGAGGCCAAGGTCCTGGCCGAGCTCCGGTCCGCGGGCCTGGCGCCGGCCGAGGACGCGCCCGAGGGGACCCCGCCGCCGCGGCACATGGAGTACGGCGACCTGGGGCGCCTGGTGTACCTGCAGGCCGTCATCAAGGAGGTCCTCCGCCTCTTCCCGCCCGTCGCGGCGGGCCAGGTGCGGGTGTCCCAGCAGGACCTGTCCCTGGCGGGCGGGCGCCTGTTTGTGCCCAAGGGGACGATGCTGTGGGTGCCCCACCACGGCCTGCAGAACGCGGTCCACAACTGGGAGCGGCCCGAAGCGTTTGAGCCGGAGCGCTGGCTGGAGGCCGGGTGCGAGTTTGCGACCAAGCTGCCCCAGCCGGCCGAATTTTACGAGGGCTGGTACACCCAGCCCGACGCCGCGGCCGCCCTGGACGGCGGCACCGACCTGGAGGCCGACCCCAACGCGCCGGCGGGGGCGGGCGGCGGCGGCGGCGGCGCCAAGCGGTACATCCCCTTTGCGGAGGGGCCCCGCAACTGTGTGGGTCAGTCCCTGGCAAAGGTGTCTCTGGTGACGACGATGGCCACCCTGCTGCCCAAGTTCCGGTTCGTGCTGCACGACTCCATGGGCGGGGTGGCGGGGGTGCGGGCCCGGGAGCAGTACAGCCTGGTGCTGGGCATTGCGGGGGGCATGCAGATGTTGGCCCTGCCGCGGGGGACCGCCGCCGCCGCGCTGCCGGCGGGCGCGGTCGCGGAGGCCGCCGCGTTTTGGGCGGGCCAGGGCGGGGCGGGCGTGGGCGCGGCCGTCGCGGCCGCGCCCGCGGCGGTCGCCGCGGCGGAGGCGGAGGTGCCCCTGGCTTCCGTCGCGGAGTGAGAGAGAGAGAGAGAGAGAGAGGGAGAGTGCGGGGCGGGCGGCGCCCCCCCCCCCCCCCCCCCCCCCCCCCCCGGGGGGGGGGGGGGGGGGGGGGGGGGGGGGGGGGCGGGGTGGGGC
>Ga0315273_10014216_pt1 | contig 10257 bp, 8 predicted proteins | sample YL17G02_0_MG_FD_205753 | JGI IMG/M metagenome (GOLD analysis project Ga0315273, IMG submission 205753) | Sediment microbial communities from Yellowstone Lake, YNP, Wyoming, USA - YL17G02_0 | ecosystem: Environmental > Aquatic > Freshwater > Lake > Sediment | place: USA: Wyoming | collected... | reverse complement strand
GGCAGATCGAACCCCTGGCTAAAGACCCCCGGGAAGTCCAGCACCTCTGCGACGACCATCCGGTCTGTGCCTCGCGGAAGATAGAAGGCGGCGTGGTACTGCAACATGTTCTTAGTGTAACCGATTGAGCCAGACGGAGCCATGAATTGACCACGCTCGGGCGCGTGGCCGGGGCGATGAAGACGGGCCGGCCTCACCCCGGAAGGCCGTCGAGGAGGGACTGGCCTCTGCGGTGGTACTCATCGGCAAACGCCTTATCCTCGAAGGCTTGGGCGATCAGGGCGAGCGCCTCATGGTTGCGTCCGGCATCGGAGCGTTGGATGCGATCGAGTTCGCGCTGGGCCGCAGGCCTGTAAACCAGCGCGCGTTTCATAGGTCCAGCCGCCGCTTCAACTCGTCATGAGAGACGTTGTCGCCTTGTCCTGTTTCGGCAGCCAGGATACGCGCGCTCGTCTCGTCGTCAACTTCCTCTGGCGGAGACTCGCTCAGCCGGTGGGCGAACTCCTCGTCGCTGATCGGCTGTATGGTGTCCAGCAGAGTCAGAAGAGCCCGGATCTGTCGCGGAGGCAATCGTTCGATCATCTCGTGAAGCCGGTCCATATCACTCATAATTCGCCTCACTCGGCCCATCCAGAACTAATAGCTCCAAGTTTCGTGCGCAAGCGGCGCGGAATTCAACTCCTGGCGATACAAGCGCCATTGCCGCAGGTGCTTGTCCATAAGCGAGATGAATCGGTCGTTATGATGTCGCTCGATGAGATGCACGAGTTCATGGACGACGAGATATTCGAGGCATCTCACCGGTTTCTTGGCCAGTTCGAGGTTCAGCCAGATGCGACGGGCGTCAATGTTGCAGGCGCCCCACTTGGTTTTCATTTTCTTAATGCAACACTCAGCGGCCTGAACACCCAGGGCCGGCTGCCATTTTTCAAGGAGCGGCGGAATGAGTTCCTTGAGTTGTTGGCGATACCAGCGCTGCAGCACCCGCTCTCGCTGTTTGGTATCCGTTGCTGGCCGCACATGGAGTTCCAAAGCAGACTTATTGCGCACCAGAACCTTGGCTGCGCCATCGTCGTGGACGACGCGCAAACGGTACCGTTGCCCCAGGAAATAATGGCTCTCGCCGCTGACCATCTCCCGTTCAGATTGGCGCTGCTGGGCTTTGAACTCCGCCTGTTGGCGTTTGACCCACCCAAGCTTGCCGATTACCGCCAGCCGCACGGCATCATCGCCGACTCGGAGCGGCGCCGCCACCCGCACACGGCCGGTGGGCGGGTACACGCCCAGGTGCAGGTTTTTGATGTCCTTCCGGACAATCTGAACCCGCAGGCCGTTGACGGTGATGTGGCGTTGTTCAGTATTCATGCTGGTTCTTCACCAGTTCCAGAACCTGCTCGGTGAGCCCCTCGTCATCTTTCAGCACAGCCTTGATGGCGAGCCTCACTTTCTTGACCTTGAATGAGTTGCCGCGCCAGTCGTCCTGCCTGCTTGCGCGGACAGCGCGATCCACCGCGAGCGCCAAGGCCTCGTCCTTGCCCAGATTGTCATAAAGCGCCCGTCTGGGCGGCGTGTTCATGGTTCTCGGATACGACCCGCCGGCGGCCGGGTCCTTCGCCTTCTTTGTCAGTTCGACAATCTTTTCCAGATATTCCTGGTAATCCAGCGCCTCCTTCTTGCGCTGCTCGATCAGCGCGTCGAGCAATTCAGACATCTTCTCGTAATACTTGGGGTTGATCGGCTGCTCGTCGATGATCAATTTGCGGACGTTGTTCTCAATGGCCTCCGCCGCCGCCGCCTTGTTGTTGCGGATGCCCTCCGGCAGGGCGTTCACGGCATCGGGACCACGTTCGACGATGAGTTCGATCAACGACATGTCGTCGAAAGCGGAAACCTTCTGGCTGTCTTCGGCGCGGATGTAGGCGTCGATCAGGTGGCGCATGGCCGGCTCATACATCTTGAGGTCGATGTAGTCGGCGCTGGCCAGCTTCACTTCGCTGCGCACCTTCTCATAGTGGTTCGCTTCGGCCTTCAGGGCGCCGATCTCGGCGGGGGCGTAGCCCGCTTCTTCGAGCTCATTGGCAAGATTCGCAAAAGCCCGGACGAACGCGGCCACGTGTTTATACAGCGCCAAGCGATTCGGCTCGTTCTCTTTGAGCTGCTCGGCGTTGCCGGAATCCCTGGCGCAGAAACAGCGCAGGTAGGCCGCCGTGTCCTTCGGCGCCTCCACCGGCTCGCAGAGCGCCTTTACGGCCTCCCGAGCATCCTCCAGGTGCTCACGCGCTTTGCCCAGCCGGTTTTCCAGGAGCCCGGCGACGTCTTCCTTGTCGTAGCCGTCGAGAGCGCCCGAGGTGTAATCCTGAACCGCCCCCTCCAGGCTCTTGAACAGGTCCTTGTAATCGATGATGTAGCCGTATTCCTTGTCGTCGCCGTCCAGCCGGTTCACCCGGCAGATGGCCTGGAACAGGCCGTGGTCGCGCATCTGCTTGTCGATGTAGAGGTAGGTGGCCGGGGGCGCATCGAAACCGGTCAGCAGCTTGTCCACCACGATCAGCAGCCCCATCTGTCCCGGCTCGTCGATGAACTTTCTTTTCACCGCCTTCTCGAATTCGTCCACCTTGTTCACCGCGATTTCCGCGGCCTCATTGAACCAATCGGCCAGCATTTTCTTGTAGATGTCATACTGCCGCAGTTTCTCCGTCAGCCCCTCGCCGCTTTCCTCGCCTTTGAGATCGGCAGGTGACGGCCTGTAGGAAGTGACAATAGCGCACTTGCCGGCCAGGCCGGTCTTGGCGAACAGCTCGTAAAGCCTGCACGCCTGGTAGATGCTGCCGGAGACGAGCATCGCGTTGCCGCGCCCGCCCTTCAGCCGGTCGCGGGTTTCCATGTCCAGCAGGACATCGGCGACGATCTTTTCCAGCCGCGACTGGCTCGAGAGCACTTTCCGCATCGTGCCCCAGCGCTGCTTGAGCTGCGCCTTGGCCAGATCGGTGAGGCCCTTGGTCTTGGCTTCGAACCACTGATCGATCTTCTCCTCCGAGGTGATGCTCTGGTCGATGTCCCGCGCTTCGTAGCGCAGGTCGAGCACCACCTTGTCCTTCACGGCCTCGTCGAATTTGTAGGTATGGATGTAGCGGCCAAAAACCTCGAGGCTCTTTTGCTTGTCGGCCTTCAGCAGCGGCGTGCCGGTGAAGCCGATGAAGATGGCGTTCGGCAAAATGGCCTTCATCGCCTTGTGCAGTTCGCCGGACTGCGTGCGGTGGCATTCGTCTACGAACACATACAGGTCGCCCTTGGCCGTGAAGCCGGGCGGCAGCGCTTGCTTGATCTCTTGAATGTAGGCGGAAATGTCGCCCACCTCCTCGGCGCCTTCCTTGCCGCCGAACTTCTGGATCAGCGAGCAGACCAGCCATGGCGATGTGGCGTTTAAGGTGGCGATCAGGTCGGCGCCGCTTTGTGTCCGGTAGATCTCTTCGTTGACGCCGCTGAAGACCCTTTCGATCTGCTCGTCGAGCTCGGTGCGGTCGGTAACGATCAGCACCCGCCCGCCCTTTTCGCGGATCCACTTGGCCAGCCACACCATGGTCAGGCTCTTGCCCGAGCCCTGCGTGTGCCAGATAATGCCGCCCTCCCGGCGGCCCAGATGGGCTTGCGCGGCGCGCACGCCGAAATACTGGTTGTGGCGGCAGATTTTTTTCGTCCCCGCGTCAAAGACCAAGAAGTCGTGGACCAGTTCCAGGAAACGGGCCTTCCCGCAGAGCTGGATCAAACCGCGGTCGAGCGGGTTTTCGACGGTTGTACCGCCGGCGTCTCGCCGACCGGCCCCAACGACAGGGTTGTCCTCCTTCCAGGTCAGGTAATACTTCTCCCGAGTCTGAATCGTGGCGTAGCGCAGCCCTTCGGTGTCGTTCCCCGCCATCAGCAATTGCATCGTCGAGAAGAAGTGCTCGATGAAGACCTTCTTCTGGTTGTCGAGGTTCTGGCGGATGCCCTCGGCCACGGAAATCGTGGAGCGCTTGAGCTCCAGCACACCCAGCGCGATGCCGTTCACGTAGAGCACGACATCAGGGCGTTTGCCGTAAGCTTTGACGTCGGCTGCCGGGACGGCGACTTCCTCGGCGATGGCAAAGTGATTTTTCTCCGGGTGCTTCCAGTCGATGAGCCAGACGGTTTGCGTGTTCGCGCCCACATCGGCCTTGACCTTTACGCCGTAGCGCAGCATCTCATAGACCGCGCGGTTACGGTCGTAGAGGCTCTTGCTGGTATCGCCGGCGGCCTTGTTGAGCTCATGCAGGGCGCGGTTGATGAGGATGTCGCTGTAGCGCCGCTTCTGCAAGAAGGGGCGCAGATGACTCTCTTCGATGTTGCGGTTTCCTTCCCGGTCGCTCCAGTCGCCCGCATAGTCGTAGCCCAGCGTGTCGCGGAACAGCTTTACCACGCGCTGCTGAGTCTTCTTCTCGATTTGGCCGACGGTGCTCACGGTTCTTTCTTGCCTTCGAGTGCCTTGCGCCGTTCGAGCCTCGCGCGGGCGACGGTGAGGGCCTGGTGGAAGCGCTCGCGCAGCACCTCGCGCGGGGGCAGTTCGGTCAGGTATTCGGCCACATGGATGCCGCTGCGGCCCAGGTCCAGGTACTCTACGGTCTCCCGCTTCTTCCCGGCGCAGAGGATGATGGCCAGCGGCGCATCCTCGCCGGTCTGGCGCTCGTGGCGGTCGAGCCAGCGGAGGTAAAGCTCCACCTGCCCCACATCCGCTGGTTTGAAGTCCGCCAGCTTCAACTCGATCACCACCAGCCGCCGCAGCTTGCGGTGAAAAAAGAGCAGGTCCATATAGTAGTCGTCGCCATCGAGGGTGATGCGTTTCTGCCGCTCCAGGAAGGCGAAGCCCGCGCCAAGTTCGAGCAGGAAGCGCTCGATCTCCCGCAACAGCGCGTTCTCCAGATCCTTCTCGCTATAGGTGTCCTTCAGCCCCAGGAAGTCGAGCACATAGGGGTCCTGGAAAACCAGGTCCGGTGTCAGCTTATCCTCCGCCCGTAGCGCCTCCAACTCCTGCCGGATGAGCCGGTCGGGCTTCCTGGAAAGGGCGGTGCGCTCGTAGAGCATGGACTGGATCTTCTTCTCCAGCGTGCGGGTGCTCCAGTGCTCCAACCGGCACATCTCGGCGTAGAAATCGCGCTTCAACGAGTCTTTTATGGGAATCAATGGTTTGAAATGCGCCCAGCCCAATTGTCGCCGCAGTGCGGCGACAATCTCCGGGTCTGGAAATGCTTCGGCAAACTGAACCATCCTCCGCAGGTTCTTCTCCCCGAAGCCTCGACCGAATTCCGCCTCCAATTGTGCACTCAGTGCGTGCACAATGTTTCCCCCATACTCCGCCCGTTTCTCTCGCAGAATGTCCTGCCGGATGCGGGCGCCAATTTGCCAGTAGAGCATCGTCAACCCGGCGTTGACCACCTGCGCCACCTGCTGGCGCGCAGCCAGAATCATCTCGCGCACTTCGGCGAGCACCGTCTGGCCGGCCGGCACGAGTTCCGCCGTGGCGGGAGCCGGAACGCCTTTCTTCCGGGCGGGCCGTTTGGCTTTCATGGCGTGGGGGCGGCCTCCTCCCCGGCAGGGATCGGCAGCCTGATCCTCCCGGTCAGCAATTCCTGCATCATCCCCTGCTTGAGCAAGCGGGTCTTGTCGCGTTTGCGTTCGAGGGCGCCAATTTCGGCGTCCATGTCGGAGAGGATAGCAGCGATGGCGCGCTGCTCCTCCAATGACGGGCACGCAATTGTCAATGCCTTCACATCTCCGCTATTGATCGCCGGGTAGTTGGAACCGGTGAGCAGCGACTCGATTTGTTGCCCAATATCGCCTGCAAATAAATGTGAAAAAACAAACTCAGGATCAGCCAAACCCGGTTTGCACCGCAAAACAGAGAATCCGGTAGAGCAGATCGTATCGGAGATCTCATCTCTGATCAGCAGATGCGACTTCAAATTTGGCCTGACAGATGAAACCAGTACATCGCCTCTTCGGAGTTTTCTCCTGGCTCGCGATGGGGCCGTGCGGAAGACCTGCTCTGTGTATCCCCGCAGAGCCCCAGCATCAACATCTTCGAGAGAAATGTACTTGAACGAATAATCCGGGCTTGTATCGCTACCAAGATTCTCCGGGTCAACGTCCGTAATACCCCCTAGTTTTTTCACCTCCCACTCCCCGTGAAACCCCGGCAGGCGTTGCTTGCCGGTGAGGAGTTGCTGCATGGCGGCCTGTTTGAGGTCGCGCTTTTTCGCGACAAGCTTATCCAGCGCGCTGATCAGGGCGTCGGCATCGCTCAACGCCGCCGCGATGGCGCGTTGTTCGGGGAGGGGAGGCCATGGCGTTAATACATTCCTAAGATGATAAGGGCCAAAATTGGGCTGCGCCCCGCCAGTGATTATCAGGTCAATCTGATCTCTAAATATCCGTGAGTTCAAGAAAGCCCAAACAAAATGGTAGTCCCCAGCCTCACATGGCTTGAACCTGACTACACTGGTATTCATCATCAGTGGCAGGTCCTCCTCTCTTACTATCGCGGTCTTGCCATAGCTATTTCCAGAGCTGGCCATGACAATGTCACCAGCGTCGATCGCAAAGTGCTGATACATTCGTCTGAATTCCGACATGGCTATATGGCGATCCGTACGACCGAGATTTAGAACGCCGTTCTCCAGGTTCGTTACGTTAATGACCTTCATTCCGCTGGCCGTGAACTGCCATTGACGCAGACCCGGTCCTTCTTGAAACCAGCAGGTGCTGGGAAGGACTCTCAGCTCCCAATCCTCGGGAATCACCCCCACCTCGGTCTGCTTGTACCCCCGTTTCACTGCCATACCGCCCCCAGATTCTTAAGGTGTTGCGCAACGCGGGCAGCAAGGCACTCGACTTCCTCGGTGAGCTTCGGCAGCGGCATAGCGTAGCGTTCGGCAAGCTGACGGATGCGGCCGGTGAGCGCCTGCGAAACGCGATCCAGTTCGGACTGCGCATCGGCGGCAAGTGTCGCCAGCCACTTGTCGTCTACGACCAAAACCTCGATCTCGTCCTCGGTGAGCGCGCCGTATTTCGCGGCGACCTTGGCCTCCAGCGCCTTCTGCGCGTCCTTCACCTGCTTGTTGGCGGCGGATTCGTTTTCAATCAGGGCCAGGTACTCCGTCAGCAGCTTGCGCTCGTCCCCGGCATCGTCATCGTCCTCGATCTCGGCCAGCCGGGCCTTGACGCTGGCCTTGGTCAGCGTGCCCTTGTCGGTCTTTGCTTCGGCCAGTAGACCATCCTCGCCGCCGTGTTCCTCGTCCATTTCTTCCAGTTGGCGCGTAATGGCGTCGCGCTCCACTTCGAGCCGGTCGATGGCCTCCTGCTCGGCGGCGAAATAGCGGCGGACGATCAGCGGCTCGGGGATCAGGTCCGTGTTCGGCTTGCCCTCGAGCACGGCCTTCCAACCCTCCTGGACCAGCATGTAAATGTCGTCCTGCATGGTCGCGGCCCAGTAGTTCATCAGGTGCTGGTAAACGTCGTAGGCGTCGAGCAACCGGGCCTTCTTGAATGTTTCCAGCAAATCCTCCGACAGCGCTTCAACCAGCGCCTTGGGACGGCCGCCCACGGCGATGCCTTTCAACCTCGAGGTGTTTGCCTTTTTCCATTTCCCAAACAGCGCGGTTACCGATTGATTGAAGGCGGTAAATTCCGCATGGCCGAAGATGGCGGCCTTGATGTCGCCAACCGCAACCTTAAGCCGTGTGTAGCCGGGGCGATCCGCCGGCTCGAAAAGCGCCGAACGCACGCCGGGAAACACCTCCCAGTACCGCGCCAGACCGTCGATGTCGCGATTCGGTATGCCGCCGCGAAGGTGGGCATCGATGTCCTGCAAGTCTTCCGGCTCGGTGCTGTCGATGTAGCGGGGGATGTTCAGGTTGAAGTCGTTGGCCTCGATCTCGGCCAGCGGCACCATGCGCGAATACCGGGCGATTTCGAGTTGGCGATTAAAGGCATCGACGATTTTGTGAATGTCCTGCGCGCGGAGGCGGTTCTTGTTGCCGTCCTTGATGAAGCCCTTGGAGGCGTCGATCATGAAGATGCCCTTGCGGGCGCCGGCGTTTTCCTTATCGAGCACCATGATGCAGGCGGGGATGCCGGTGCCGTAAAAGAGGTTGGCGGGCAGCCCGATGATCCCCTTGATGTAGCCCCGGCGAACGATGTTCTTGCGAATTGCGGCTTCCGCACCGCCACGAAACAGTACGCCGTGCGGCAAAATGATGGCCCCTTTGCCCATGCTCTTGAGCGACGCCAGGAGGTGCAGCAGAAAAGCGTAGTCGCCGTTCTTGGCGGGCGGGATGCCGTACGGGAAGCGCTTGAATTCATCTTCCGCCGGATTGAAGCCGTTGCTCCAGGCCTTGGTGGAGAACGGCGGATTGGCGACCGCAAAGTCGAAGGTCTTCAGGCGGCCGTCGGCCTGCTTGAAGTGCGGGCTGGAAAGCGTGTTGTCTTTCCATATTTCCGCCGTGGGGCAGTCGTGCAGGATCATGTTCATTTTGGCCAATGCGGCCGTAGCATTGTCCATTTCCTGCCCGTAGAGAGCCAGGTCGAGCCTGGTGTTGCCGCGCGCCTCGTCGTGGGCCTTCAGCAGCAGCGAGCCGGAGCCGCAGGTGGGGTCGTAGATGGCCTGATCGCCGCGGGTGGCACGCCCGATGCCGATTACCTTGGCCATGATCCGGGAGACTTCCGCCGGGGTGTAGAACTGCCCCTTGCTCTTTCCCGACTCGGTGGCGAAGTGGCGCATCAGGTACTCGTAGGCATCGCCCAGGATGTCGTCGCCCTCGGCGCGGTTGCCCCGGAAGTCGAGCGCCGGATTCTCGAAGATGGAGACCAGGTTTGAGAGGCGGTCCACCATCTCCTGGCCCTTGCCCAGCTTGTCGTCGTCGTTGAAGTCGGCAACGTCGATCACGCCCTTGAGGTTGTTGGCGCCGGCGAGCTTGCCGATGATCTTGTTGATCTTGTCGCCGATCTCCTTGTCGCCCTTCAGCGCCACCATATCGGCAAAGCCGCCCCCCTTGGGCACGTCGAGCAGCGCATCCTTCTGGCCGGCGTACTTGTCGGAGACGTATTTGACGAACAGCAGGACGAGCACGTAGTCCTTGTATTGGGAGGCGTCCATGCCGCCGCGCAACTCATCGCAGCTTTTCCAGAGCGAGCTGTAGAGTTCGGATTTCTTGATGGGCATCGCTGTGTTTGCCCTTTGTACCACTTTGCGGCACCTTGGTGTTAGGGGAAACGGGCGATCATGCCTGCGACGCGATCATCTGCCCCTGGCAGCGGCCGGCGCTCTTCGGATCCTCCAAATGGCCATCGCACAAGCGGCAGGTCGCACCCGGTTGGCTAAAGCCTTTGATCGAAAAGCCCGTTAAAAACGGGCTGCCGTTTGTGAGCGATTCGGTCTTTACGACACCGGCGGCCGCAAGTCCCGCCTGTACAGCGCCTTAACGCCATCCTCCACGAACGGCCGAATTTTCAAAAAGTGCCGTCCGAATTTTATTTCCTTTGTTGTTAATGACTTGCGGAGCGAGAGGGCCGAAAAACTTGACACGGTATGTCATAATGAAATTATCGGCCATTGTATGTAATTTCAGGCTTGATTCGGCCTCCGCCATTACTTATCCATTAAACAAATGGCGCCGGGCCGGCAAGTCGAACAAAAGAAAAGAGGAGAAAATGGACACAAGCATCGACAAACCAATAAAACGGCCAGTTCCGAAGCCGATAACTGGCCAGTTCCCCAAGCGCGGGGCCAACGGGCAGTTCCTCCGCGGAGCCTCGGGCAACCCGCAGGGGCGGCCGCTCGGGAGCCGTAACCGCGCCAGCTTGCTCATGGAAGACCTGCTGGACGGTCGCGCCAAGGCGCTTACCGAAAAAGCGGAAACCAGCGCCCTGGCCGAGTTGTTGGAGAGCGCGCGGCGGGCGCTCGAAACCACGGACCTGGCCAGGCGGGCGGCCTCAGTCTCCATGGTCTTCAGGTCGGCAGCAGGGGCCGGGGCAGGGCTCGTGGTGTTCTTGCAGAAGGGAAACGCAAAGGACCGCGGGACTCCCTCCGGAGGCAAACGGCAGGGACGGACGGCTCTCCTGCACGCGCTTCGCAATGTTGGCTGTTCTTGGCCCCGATTGTGCTAGTATTTCCGCCCCGGCCTTTTCCCTGGTGCATTGAGCCTTCAGTTTGCGAGGAGAGAAATGATGACGTTGCGTCTGACTTCG
>Ga0315273_10014215_pt1 | contig 10258 bp, 8 predicted proteins | sample YL17G02_0_MG_FD_205753 | JGI IMG/M metagenome (GOLD analysis project Ga0315273, IMG submission 205753) | Sediment microbial communities from Yellowstone Lake, YNP, Wyoming, USA - YL17G02_0 | ecosystem: Environmental > Aquatic > Freshwater > Lake > Sediment | place: USA: Wyoming | collected... | reverse complement strand
ACAACCCGGACCTCGAGATCCTCGAGGGCCGGCTGGCGCTCTGGGACGAGGCGGAGTCCTGCGCCGTCTTCGCCAGCGGCATGGCGGCCATCACCACCTCGCTGCTGGCCTTCCTCACGCCCGGCGATGTGCTGGTGCACTCCGAGCCGCTCTACGGCGGCTGCGACCACTTCGTCAAGCACTTCCTGCCCCGCCTGGGCATCCTGCCGGTCGGCTTCCAGGCCGGTGTGCCGATGAAGGAACTCGCGGCGGACCTCACCGCCCGGATCGGCGGGCGCCCCGTGGCCGCCGCGATTCTCGAAACACCAGCCAACCCGACCAACGCCCTGGTGGACATCCGGGGCATCGCCGACCTGGTGCACGGGCTGGCCGCGCCGGGCCGGCCCGCGGTCGTCATGGTGGACAACACCTTCCTCGGTCCGGTCTTCCAGCACCCGCTGCAGCACGGCGCGGACCTGGTGATCTACTCCGCCACCAAGTTTATCGGCGGGCACAGCGACGTGATCGCCGGCGCGGTCTCGGGCAGCGACGCGATGATGCTGCCGGTCCGCACCCTCCGGACGTTCATGGGCACGATGGCCGGCCCCTGGACCGGCTGGCTGCTGCTTCGGAGCCTCGAGACGCTCAAGATGCGGATGACCGCCGCCATGAAGAACGCGCGTTACGTGGCGGACTTCCTGGCGGACCACCCGAAGGTGCAGGCGGTGCACTACCTCGGCCATCTCACGGAAGACGCGCCGATGTTCGACGTGTACCAACGGCAGTGTGTGGCGCCCGGGTCGATGATCTCGTTCGATGTGACGGGCGGGGAAGCGGGGGCCTTCCGTTTCCTCAACGCCCTCACGATGGTCAAGCTGGCGGTGAGCCTCGGCGGCACCGAGTCGCTGGCGGAGCATCCGGGGTCCATGACCCATGCCGATGTGCCTCCCGCGGACCAGATCCGGATGGGGTTCACGCCCGGACTGGTACGGCTGTCGGTCGGGGTGGAGTACTATGAGGACTTGATTGCGGACCTGGCTCAGGCCCTGGAACGGGCCTGAGGGCCGGGCAGGGGGCAGCGGGGCAGGGAGGCCGTTCACCATGCGACTCGACGATTTCAGGGCCCTCGTTTCCCGGCTCAGCCGAGAGGTGCCGGAGGAGTTCCTCGACGGCATCTCGGAAATAACCGTGTCCCCTCGCGCCGTGCCGCATCCCACCCGCGCGGACATCTTCACTCTCGGCCACTGCATTCCCTTCCACGCCGGCGAGACCGGCGCGCCCGAGGAAATCCAGAGTCGGGTCGTCCTCTACCATGGCTCCTTTCGGGCGCTGGCCGACCTGGAACCCGACTACGACTGGCGCACGGAGGCGTGGGACACGCTGACGCACGAGCTCCGACACCATCTCGAGTGGCGGGCGCGCGAGGGGGCGCTTGAGGCGTTCGACGAGGCGGCGGAACAGAACTTCGCGCGGGGAGACGGCGAACCGTTCGATCCCCTGTTCCACCTGGGCGGCGAGGCGGTGGTGGAGGGGGTGTACCAGGTGGACGACGATTTCTTCCTCGACCACGTCGTCCGCCGGATGCCGGCGTCGCTGGCCTTCGGCTGGCACGGGCGGGTCTATCGTGCGGCAGTGCCGGAGGGCACGACGCTGCCGGCGTTCCTGACGGTGCACGGAGTCCTCCACCCGCCGCCGGGCGATCTGGTGCTGGTCTTCCGGCGCCGGGCAGGATTCCTGAGCCTGCTGCGCAACGCCGCGCCGTACCTGGGCACCGTGGCGGCGCAACCGGTGGCGGGCGATTAACTTTTGGGACGGGCATTTCCATCCTCAAACGCTGAGCGGACCCGCCATGGTACACGAAACGCTGACCACGCTCGGCGGCCCGGAGGTCATCGGCCGCGCCAGGAACTTCTTTGCCCAGCGGATGCCGCAACAGGCGGCGTTTCCCGAGACGGAGGGGCCGGGCTTCCTGACCCTCCGCGGGCAAGGGGGTGAGGAAATCGCCCTGGCGGTCTTTGCCGTCGACGGCGCCACACGGGTCCGTGGTTCCACGCTCTTCTTCGACCAGGCGCTGGCCCGTTTCCTCTCGACGTTGCCCACTCCCGCGGGGGTACCGGCATGAGCGACACGCTGCGCCTCCGCGTGACCGTGCAGGACGCCTGGGAGGCCGTGCCCCTCGAGTTGCCCTCGTCCGCCTCCGTTGCTGAACTCAAGCTCCGCGCGCTGGTCATGACGCATGTGTCGAAGGACCCGTCGGGCTACGAGGTCAAGTATCGCGGGGCGTCGCTCCGCAACGAGGCCGCCTCGCTCGCATCGGCGCAGGTGGTGGACAACGCCGCCCTGATCGTGCTGCCCGTCCGCCGCCGCCCGGTCCAGTAGCCTCCTCCTGCCTCGGCGGGCTCGATGGCCGTCGCCGTCTTCAGTCATCCCAGCTGCGCGCTGCACGACCCCGGCCCCGGGCATCCCGAGGCGCCGGGGCGAATCGCGGCCGTCCTGGAGGCGCTCCGCGCGCTGCCCGGGGTCGCCCTGGTCACCGCCACCCCCGCCGCGCCGGACGACCTCCTGACCGTCCACACGGCGGCCCATCTTCGGCTCCTCGCCGACACCCACGCCAAGGGGGGCGGGCGGCTCGACCCCGACACGGTGATGAGCGCCCACAGCTGGAACGCGATGCTTGGGGCCACCGGCGCCGTGCTGGCGGCGGTCGAGCACTCCCATTCGGGCCCGGGGCACGCCTTTGCCGCGGTGCGTCCCCCCGGCCACCACGCGCTGGCCGACCGGGTCATGGGGTTCTGCCTCGTCAACAACGCCGTCGTGGCCGCGCGGCGGTTCCAGGCTCTCGGCCGCCGCCGCGTGCTGATCGTGGACTGGGACGTGCACCACGGGAACGGCACCCAGGCGCTGGTCGAGCAGGACGCCGACATCCGCTTCGTGTCGCTCCACCAGTGGCCCTGGTGGCCCGGCACCGGTGCGGCCGACGAGCGCGGGGTCGGCAACGTGTTCAACGTGCCGCGGCCCGCGGGGCTTCCGCCGGAGGAATACGTGCGGGACCTCTGGCTCGCGGTGGAGGCCGCCACCAAGGACTGGGCGCCGGATGCCCTGGTCGTGTCGGCCGGGTTCGATGCCATGGCGGGCGACCCGCTCGGCGGGTTCACGCTGGAACCGCGGCACTACCGCACGCTCACCGAGCGGCTCCGCGAGCGGCGGCCGGGGGTGCCGATCGTGGGCACGCTGGAAGGCGGCTATATCCCTGGTCGGTTGGCGGAAGGGACGGCGGCTTTTGTGGCGGCGCTGATCTGAGTTCTGTGGGCTTGCCCATGGACGAGTGAGGGTCGGAAAAGAGCTGGAGGTTTGGAAGAAGAGCACTGAGGGTTGCAGCCGCGCCCACCAAACAGTTGTTCCGACCCTCCCTGTCTTCCGACCCTCCCTCGTTTCAGTTGCTGTTTGTTACTATTCTGGCAGTTGCGGCCGCCCTGTCGTGCGTTCCTACAACTGGATCTCTCCATGCTGCGTCTCCAGGCTGAATACCTCGCGCTCCGCACCAGGCATCCGTTCATCATCGCCCGCGGCGGGCAGAGCGACTACCGGACGGTCTGGGTCCGGCTGACCGATGCCGACGGCCACGAGGGGTGGGGGGAGGCGGCGCCGACCAAGTACTATGGCGAGACCTCCGAAACCGTCATGGAAACGCTGCAGGTGTACGCGCAGCACCTGGGCGCCGATCCCTTCGACCTCGAGGAGACCGACCGTCGCCTTGAAACGGTCCTGCATGGCAATCCGTCGGCGCGGGCCGCCATCTCCGCGGCCATGCACGACCTGGTCGGCAAACGGCTGGGTGTACCGGTGTACCAACTGTGGGGCCTCGACCCATCCAAGGCGCCGATGTCCACCTTCACCATCGGCATCGACACGCCGGAACGGATCCGCATGAAGGTGGCGGAGGCCGCCGAGTATCCGATCCTCAAGATCAAGCTCGGCAGCGACCGGGACCTGGAAATCCTGCAGACCATCCGTGACGCCACCGACCGCGAACTCCGGGTGGACGCGAACGCCGGATGGACGGTCAAGCACGCCCTCCGCATGCTCCCGGTGCTCGAGGAGTTTGGCGTGACGGTGCTGGAGCAGCCGCTGGTGCCGACCGACCTCGAGGGGCTGGGCGTCATCCGCCGCGCCGCGACGATCCCGCTGATCGCCGACGAATCGTGCCGGACCGTGAGCGACATCCCGGCGCTGGTGGGCCGGGTGGACGGCATCAACATCAAGCTGGCCAAGTGCGGCAGCCTCCGCGAGGCGCTCCGGATGATCGCCACCGCGCGGGCCCACGACATGATGGTGATGGTCGGCTGCATGATCGAGAGCTCGCTCGCCATCACGGCGGCGGCGCACTTCACGCCGCTGGTGGACATCGTGGACCTCGACGGGGCGGCCCTGCTCTCGGAGGATCCATTCGTCGGCGCCACCATCGCGGGCGGGCAGCTCCGCCTGCCGACTGGTCCGGGGCTCGGCGTCACGCCGCGATGACCGAACGGTACGCGCAGGTCGCGCTCCCGCTCCCGCTCGCCACTCCCTACACCTACCAGATCCCCGAGACCCTGGCCGACCGCGTGGTGGCCGGGGCGCGCGTCGTGGTGCCCGTGCGGGGCCGGGAGCTGATCGGCATCGTCACCGCAGTCGATGCGCCTACCCCCGACATGACCGCCCGGCCAATCCTCGCCACTCCCGACGACGAACCGGCGCTGACACCCGCCCTCCTCCGCACGGTGGAGTGGATGGCGGGGTACTACGGGGCGCCGATCGGTTTGGCGCTCAAGGTGGCGCTTCCGGCGGGGCTCTGGGGGAGCTCCGAGGTCATCGTCGAGATTGCCGCGGCCAGCCGAGTGCCGGGGGGCACCGGCGCGGAAATCCTGCAATGGCTGGAGCGGAAGGGTGGCGTCGCGTCGGTGAGCGCGATCGCACGGAGGATGAAGCGGGGTGTGTGGGACGCGGTCGACCGGCTGGCGCGGGTGGGAGCGGTGACGCTCCGCATCGTGGCTCCCGATACCGGTGGCGGGGCGGTGACCGAACGGGTGGTGTCGCTCCCGGACCAGCGGCCCACGCTCCTCGAACGCCAGGAGCTCTTTGCCGGGAAGCCGCGTCAGCGGGCGCTGTATGAATCGGTGGAGCAGCTCGGAGGCACCGCCCCGGTGGCGCACCTCCGGACGCAGCTCGGCTTCGGCAGCGCGCTCATCCGGGCGCTCGTGGCGGGAGGCCAGGCCACGATCGCTGATGTGGAGCGGACGCGCGATCCCTTTGCCGGTGAGGCCGGCACGCCGCCGCCCGACGCCCTGAGCGCCGACCAGCAGGGCGCCCTCGCGGCCATCGAGGCGCTGTCCCCCGGTGCGGGCGCGCTGCTCTTCGGGATCACCGGCAGCGGCAAGACGTTCGTGTACCTGGAGGCGATTCGGCGGGGGCTGGCCAGCGGCCGCGGGGCCATCATCCTGGTGCCGGAAATCGGCCTCACGCCCCAGACGGTACGCCGGGTACGCGGCATGTTCGGCGACGATGTCGCGGTGCTCCACAGCGGTCTCTCCGACGGTGAGCGGGCCGATGCCTGGCGCGCGCTCCGGCGAGGGGAGCGGCGCGTGGCCGTCGGGGCGCGTTCGGCCATCTTCGCACCGGTTGTCGGACCTGGCGTGATTGTGGTGGACGAAGAACATGAGGCCACGTACAAGAACGGCGAATCGCCGCGCTATCACGCACGCGAGGTGGCGGCAGTGCGCGCCAAGCTTGAGGGCGCCCGGCTCGTGCTCGGGAGCGCCACGCCGTCGCTTGAGAGCTGGGCCGAGGCGGGGGAGGGGAAGCGGCTCCGCCTGGTGCGGCTGCCGGAGCGGGTCGGGGCGGGGAAGCTGCCGCCGGTGGAACTGGTGGATCTGCGCTCCACACCGAAGGTGCCGGGGTCCGGAGCCGTCCCCTGGTCGGAGACGCTCGACCGGGAGGTGTCCCGGGTGTTGGCGCGCGGGGAGCAGGGGATGCTCCTCCTCAACCGACGCGGGTTTGCCGCCTTCCTGCAGTGCCCCGATTGCGGTCATGTACCCGAGTGCCCGTCGTGCAGCATCAGTCTCACCGTGCACCAGTCGCCGCCGGCGCTCCGCTGTCATTATTGTGCGCACGAGACGCCGATGGTGGAGCAATGCGCCGCCTGCGGACATGCCGTGGTACAGATGAGGGGCATCGGCACGCAGCAACTGGAACGCTGGCTGGCGGAGCGGTTCCCGACGGCGCGATTGGCCCGGATGGACCTCGACACCACGAGCACGCGGTGGGCCCATCACCGGATCCTGGGCACCGTCGAACGCCGCGAGGTGGACCTGCTTCTCGGCACGCAGATGATCGCCAAGGGTCTCGACTTCCCGAACGTAACGCTGGTGGGGGTGGTCGACGCCGACACGGCGCTGCATCTTCCCGACTTCCGGTCGGCGGAACGCACTTTCCAGCTGATTGCCCAGGTGGCCGGGCGGGCGGGGCGGGGCCCCTTGGGGGGGCGGGTGGTGGTGCAGACCCGCCAGCCGGCGCACCACGCCTTGCTCCGCGCCGCCGAGCACGATGCCGAGGGATTCCTGACCGAGGAACTGACGCTGCGGCGGTCGCCGGCGTATCCACCCGCCATCGGGCTGGTCAACCTGGTGGTGTCGGGGCACGATGAGCCGGTGGTGGGTCGGGTGGCAGCGGAGGTGGCGGAGTGGGCCGCGGCGCTGGCGCTGCGCCACGTGCTTGAGTTGGTGGTGCTCGGGCCCGCGCCCTGCCCGCTGGCGCGGATCAAGGATCGCTGGCGCTGGCACGTGGCGCTCAAGGCGGACGGGGTGGTGCTGGGGCGGGTGGTGCGCTACGCGGCGACGCACCTGGTGGGGTCGGGGGAGCCCCGGGTCACGATTGACCGGGATCCGGTGAGTCTGCTCTAGTCGCGCGCGCAGGGCCTCCTGATGCTGTACGCGGGCAAGATCCTGCTCAGCGGCGACGCGTTCGCCGAACGGGTGAGCGCCAGCCTCGAAGACCCGCGCGTCATCGAGTTTGTCGCCCTGCGGATCGCCAGCGTCATGATCGCGCAGCAGCCCGATCTCACGGCGTTCCGGCCGACTCTCGGTGAGATGGTGGCGAGCGGCGGCCGGCTCGTGGTGCTCGGGGAATACGACGTCGGCAACGTGCCGTGGTATCATCTCGCGTGGGAGGGGCTGGTGGCGGAGACGCCCTACACCATCCACACGCCGGAGGATTTCTCCTGCAACGCCAACCGTGGGACGCCGCGCGGGGTCGGGGGAGCCCCGGGTCACGATCGATCAGGATCCGGTGAGTCTGCTCTCGTCGTCCCGCGTGCTCACCGCTTTGCCCATCCAACTTCGGCGCCGACATAGAAGGAGCGCCGCGGGGCCGGCTCATACACGCGCCCGAACGTGCCGTTCACCGTGACCGCGCCGACGTAGGTGCGGTCAAACAGGTTGGAAATCCCACCGAACGGCGCGACCCGCAGCTGGCCGACGGTTCCCTCCCACCCCGCCACCACGCTCATCACTCCACCGCCGATGCCGCCCGGCATCCCCGGCACCTGCGCGCCCCAGCCGTTGACCAGCAGGGTGTTACGGTCGTCCGCGTACACTCGGGTGCTGAAGCTCTGGTTCACGTCCACGTAGCCGTTCCCCAGGATAGTTGCGCGGAGGCCCAGCCGGACGAAGGACTCCGGCACCGCGGGAACCGTCTTGCCGTCCAGGGTGTCGGTGACGGTCCCGCGCACCACCCGGTACTCCTCGAACCGGAAATGGCTGTAGGTGTAGCTGGCAAAGAGCCGGAGGTTCCGTGTCGGTGTCAGGTCCACCCGGGCCTCGATGCCGTTGTTGTTCACCTTGCCGGCGTTGGTGAAATAGGCGCGCCCCCCAATTTCGGTGTATTGCGTAATGGCGTCCTGAATGCCGATGAGAAAGCCCGCCACGGAATAGGTGAGCCAGCGCCACCCGCCCCGGGCTCCGAGTTCCCAGGTCACGGCGGTCTGTGGGTCCAGGTCGGGGTTGAAGCCGCCGGTCACATTCGGCGCGTTCGCGAGCTCGGTGGTGGTCGGCGTTTCGAAGGAGGAGGCGACGCTGACATACGGCACGAGGGCGGTGCCGGCGTCGTAGCTGACGCCGAGCTGACCGCTCGGCGCGTGCAGTCCGCGCTGGTCCGAGTTGTCCACCCCGTCGCCCAGGTACTGGTCCTCGGCGGTGAAGGTCATCCAGTCGTACCGCAGGCCGGCCGAGAGCGTCACCTTCGATGGAGTGTTCCACGTGGCCTGCACGAAGGGGCCGACCTCCGTCACCATCTCGAGCTGGTCCTGGATCAGGGTGTCGGGCACGCCGGCCGTTGCGCGGGAATTGGTGCGGTGATCCCGCATGCCCTGCAGGTCGAGGCCGTAGTTGAGGCGGAGGCCGAGGGAGGTGGCGCCGAGGTGGTTGATGCCGGCGAGCCGAAGCCCATTGATGGTGCGGTCGATGGTCACGTAGGTGCCCACGTCGGGGCCGGGGTTCTGCGGGGGTGGAGCGGCGAGAGGGTTCTGGAGCCGGCGCGCGATGCCGTAGGCCGTGACCTGGTACTGATCGCCACCTGGCGTCACGTGCAGCAGGGTGAGGGAGGCCTGTCCCTGCCTCACGTCCTTGTCGGCGTTTCGCAGGATATTCGTAGCGGCCGCGGAGTCCCGGTTGGCCTGGTACTCCGCGTAGGTCAGTGCGCCGGGGTTTTGCGCCACGGGCTGGTCGGTGTAGCGCAGACGCGCGGCCAGGTTGGTGCTGCCGTTGATGGTCCAGTCTGCGCCGAAGCCCAGCATCGTGAAGTGCGAGGCGCTGTGCTGGCGGAAGCCATCCCAGTCGGTGTGGGAAAGGGACAGCGTGCCGGCCACGGGTCCGACGATGCCAGTGCCGAGGATGTTGGCCTTGACGAGGCCGTAGGAGCCTGCGACGAGCCGTCCGCGGACGGTGGCCGGCTCGCTCCCGGGTCCGATCGTGGAAAGACTCACCACCCCGCCCGAGGAGTTGCCATAGAGCGCCGAGGCTGAGCCGCGGAGCACCTCGGCGCGTGCGACGTCATCGAGGTCCACGTTGGTCATTTGGCTCTGGCCGTCGGGCGCCGTCTGTGGCACGCCGTCGAGCAGGACCTGGATACCGCGGATGCCGAAGTTGGAGCGGCTGCCGAACCCACGAATGGTGAGGCGCTCGTCCAGCGAGAAGTTGTACCGGTTGGCCACGTACACGCCGGGTAAATCGTTGAACGACTCGCTGAGCCCGAGGGTCGGGCGGCCGCGGCGGAGGGCGTTCGAGTCGAGCACCGACACGGCGGCTGGGAGCCGGCGCAGCGATTCCGGCACCCGTGTCACCGTGATGGTGAGGTCGGGCAGCACCACGGCGCCGGTGTCCCGCCGGGCGGAATCGGCGTGGACGGGCTGCTGGGCCGCCAGGGCGGGGGAGCGGCCGAGGGAGGCCACCACGAGGGCCATGACCGCGCAGCGGCGGAATCGGGCTGGGGCAGAAGGGGTCACTCGGCGGTCTCTGGTGTGAAGGGCGGATCGTTCGCAGGGGAAAGGTGGTTCCGCCGGCAAAGCCCATCAAGGGGGTTTCGCCTTGAATCCCCCCGCGGCCACCCCTAAGATTCCCTCTCCTATGGCCTCTCCCCGGTACACCCCACCCGATTTCACGCAGGCGCCCTTTGCCGGCGCTCCGGCGGCCCGGTTTGCGCCGCTCCCGGCCAATGGCGTGCTGCCGGAAGAGTTCTTCTCCACGTCCAATCTCCCGACGTACGTGCATCTGGGCGGCGGGCGCTGGGTCATGCCCACCCGCCCGCGCATGGACTGCGTCATCGTGCGGCGCGGGGACGCGCTGGAGATCGCCGAGCCGCGGCGTCTCAAGGCCGGCGACCAGATCGTGATGGGCGAGGCCGAGGACGGCTCCCAGGGCGTGTACGTCCACAGCGCCGGATTCCTGGCCGGCGCCCACAGCGCCAACGAATTCCGCTTCATGTCCACCGAGGTGAGCCGCGAGCGCCCCGTCAACTACGAGGAGCTCGCCGCCCGGATCGGTGACGAGAAGAAGCGCGGGGGCTACCTGCTCTGGGTGGTGGGGCCGGCGCTGGTGCATTCCCGTGCGCGGGCCGACTTCGAGTGGTTCATCAACCATGGCTACGTGCAAGCGGTGCTGGCCGGCAACGCCGTCGGCGTGCACGACATCGAGGCCGCCATCTTCGGCACCACCCTCGGCATGTCGAACACCGGCCAGCCCACGGAGGG